>Ga0315281_10000757_pt1 | contig 46382 bp, 52 predicted proteins | sample YL17G07_0_MG_FD_204540 | JGI IMG/M metagenome (GOLD analysis project Ga0315281, IMG submission 204540) | Sediment microbial communities from Yellowstone Lake, YNP, Wyoming, USA - YL17G07_0 | ecosystem: Environmental > Aquatic > Freshwater > Lake > Sediment | place: USA: Wyoming | collected...
TCCATTCATATAAAATGTTGTTTGCGATCGACTTTAGTCGGTTCACGAAATTCTCATTATTCCGTTACTAACGAGACGCATGAAAAGGATACCCTCCAACCAAGACACGCCGTAAATACGTCCGTGTAGGCTCGACAGCCGCATCCCTGCGGCTGACGGTCTTGGTTGGAGGGTATCCTTTTCATGTGACTTAGTAATAAGTAGTATAAGAATATTTCTTCGTTCTTGCCGAAATGACAATCAACCAGAAACCACATAACGGTGTATTGTAAAGTTTAGGTAAATTAGGGTTGAAATGTTTTACCAATAATTTAACAACCCCTCCCAAGCATTGAAATAGAGTCCAGCAAGTGAAACTTATCTTGCGGGGGACTTATGCAGTGGTATTTAATTATGTCATTGTACGCTTTGTTAGCTGTACAGGGCCATTGCAGTGCGCAAGCGGATGTCGCGGTAGATAAAGTGCTAGTGAAGAAATCGCAGCGCCTGTTATATTTACTCAAAGAAGGTAAAATATATCGCCACTATCGTATTTCACTCGGGACGACACCGGATGGCCATAAACAGCGTATGGGCGATGGCCGCACCCCGGAAGGGCATTACCTTATTGATCATCGAAACCCGCACAGCCAATTTTACCGCTCGTTACACATCAACTACCCCAATGCCAACGATAAGCAACGTGCCAAGCACGAAGGTGTAAACCCAGGTGGCCAGATATTTATTCATGGCTCGCCAAATGGTCTGGCGGTGAAGGCATCATGGAACTCAGGCGAGGATTGGACGTTAGGTTGCATTGCGGTTTCAAATCAGGCAATGGATGAACTATGGCAACTGGTGAAAAACGGTACGCCGATAGAAATTTTGCCATAATTGAAATTGTTCAGTTTACAGATTTGCTGTTGGTAGAGTCAGTCGGATACCGCTACAAGAATAGTGTGAATTTTTATTTGTATTTTAAGTTGAAGTCGTAACAAACGGCATTTTGTTGTGGCGCGCTGGCACATATTTTACCGTTGTTAACATCAAGCCACGTGATTTTCTTGCTGGCAATGGATTGTAAAGCAGCACCCGCTGGTACATGAAAACCCGCTGATTCAAAACCTTTTTTAGCGGTCCATTGATAGAGTGTTAATGGCTGGCCTTCCGGGGTTTCTTCGTGTCTATTTAATACCTCGCCAGCAGCATTAATCACATGAGACGATAAGGCGTATAAAGGAATGACCTCTTTATCAAAAAAGAAATCAAGCGTTGCCATTCTGCCAGATAATATTTCCGGATAGACAGTTGCATTTACTCCCTCCGTTGAATCCCATTGAACAATTTTTCTTGAACCGTCGCCCTCAACAGAAATGTACGTTGCGTACAAATTCCAACCCAGTGGCGACACATGTGAAATATAAGGACCGCCGATACAATGTGAAATTAATTGCCATTTTTTATGCGACACATGGTAGAGATGACACTGGCTCTTGCCTGCCGCAAGATTGTAGTGTTCAAAATAGATTTGATCGTTGGCCGACCAAAATGCAGTGGTTCCATGGATATTGCCAGGCTCATCGCGATCACGTTCCGATATAGTAAAAGGCGGGATAGGGATTAATTCCACGCGGGAAGGCTTATTCTTTATTCCGGCGACAGGGAGCAGGAGTAATTTATCAGTATCTGCCACCGTAAAGAGGAATTCCCCATTGGGGGAGGCATGCACTGCGCCGAGTTGTGAAAACTGGCCGATAGGGAAATGTATCGGGGTTTGCTGCCTATCCGACAAGGAATAAATCCAGGTGCTATCGTCAGGATAATTACGTCTGACTAACAACTTGTCATGATTGAGCCACGATAGGTTGTAATTTGATGTTTTATCGGTGTGTTCGCGTACATCATCGTTGTTGCCCGTACAGGCAACGATCGGCAATATAAAAACAAGTATCCAGAATTTCATGGCTGTTCCTATGTTAAGGATCTCGCCCAACACTTGCGACTATTTACATTCCGCTCCTTGGCGCAGGTTTTAGTAGCGCTATTTCACGATGAATAATGCCACTTTCACACCTGACTCATTACATTTGGGGATGAAGTATTAAAAGTCAGGAAACGACCTGAGTATATTTTACTTTTTCAGTTTCCACTCGCGCGCTAAACGCTCTGCCTCATCACGTTGTGCGGGGGTCATTCGATTCCGTATTGCTTCACGATGACTTTCTGCGTCTTTATAATCGGCACTCAATTTGTACCACATGAGCGCAAGGACATCATTTTGTGAGTCTGCTCTGCCAATTTCGTACAAGCTTCCGAGCTCTAGCTGGGCTGGTGCGTAACCTTGTTCGGCGGCCTTGCGAATCCACTTTATGGCAACTGTATCATTATGTCCACCGGTCTTGATATACATTACCCCAAGATTGAATTGAACACTGGCATCGCCCTGTTCCGCCTGTTTATCGAGATAGAACTGGGCATCGAAATTATCTTGTGCTGCCGCTTGGTAAAACCACTGTAATGCTTCTGCATTATTTTTCAAAACACCATGGCCTTTAGCATACATGACCCCGAGCAGGTATTGGGCATTGGCATCTCCTTGCTCGGCAGCTGCGCGATACCATTTACTGGCCTGGGTATAATCTTTTGGGACTTTGCCGTCACTACTATCACTACTATACATGTCACCGAGAAAGATTTGAGACTCGACATCTCCCTGTTCCGCTGCCGTGCGATACCATTTCATCGCTTCTTTATCGTCTTGGGGTACACCATGGCCACCGGCATACATAACCCCAAGAGAGGTTTGGGCCTTGATATGTCCCTGTTGCGCTGCTGTGCGAAACCATTTTGACGCTTCTTTATCATCTTGTGGCACTCCCTTACCGAATAAATAGTTATTCCCGAGCATGTATTGAGCAGATGCGAGTCCGGTATCTGCTTCTTTCTTATTCCGTTCAAAAGCGATCTTATCTTCTTTGTCTTTGGAGGATTTTTCTGTCGCTTCCAGATCACCATTAACGCTGTCAGTACAGCCAGCACATGACAGGAACAGCATGACGATAGTGAATATCACAGTACGCATAAACTCCCCTTTGGTAGTCATTTTTTTTCGGTTTCCACTCGCGCGCTAAACGTTGGGCTTCTTCTATCTGCTGCGGAGACATTTTTTCAGCTGCATGATTGACTGTATCTTGCTGCAAAGAAGGGTGATTATTCGAGTTGCTTAGAATGTCCCACATAAGTGCCTGAACATAGCTCTGTGGGATTCCGCGGCCAAAGTAATACATTCGTCCGAGTAAAAGCTGAGCATCTAATTGCCCCTGATCAGCGGCTTCGCGATACCACTTGACCGCTTCTTGAAAATCTTGTTTTACACCCCAGATGTCGTAGTACATACCCCCAAGAATGCCTTGTGCGAGGGCGCTGCCAGAAGCAGCCAATTCTTTGTAGAGTTTAAATGCCGTCTTATAATCTTGCTTGGCATATGCTTTTTCTGCGGCAATGAGTTCGTCTTGATCACTGTCAGCAAAGACATTAAACGACAAGCATAGACTCAGAACAATAGTAATGATCGATGATGTAGACTTTATGTGATAATTTGTTATCATTTTTTCTCATTGCTAGTAAGTCATCGTTAGTTTTTCTTTCGTGTTCCGCATCATTCCCCCACCTCTTTAGTGAATACCATTTAGGTACGGTTATTTATATTCAGGCGAGATGTAATGGCACGCTTTTTTGTTGATATGTGAAAAGTAACTTTTTATCTTGTCCGTGACGACAGCTCGTGAATACAAGATGGCGACACTATCATGGCACTTTTGTGCGGTGTAGCCAACAAATACCTTGCCGCCCATGAGGTTCTTCATCTCTGAGCTTTTAATTAGCGTGTAGATGTCTTGTGCCTTTTCCTCGTTGTTGTATTTCAGAACAATAATCCCAAAATCATAGCCACCCTCAGTATCCTTGGCTTCTTCAATATTGATTTCCATATCAGTAATGGCAAGCGAGGTGTCTAATATTGATTTCCCAAATGCCTTGGTTAAATAACTATAATCCTTCTGTTTTTTTGAAAAAAGCTCATTAACACTGTACTCATTCCAATCGTTGGACATGAATTGAATAAAATCATTTTTGTAGTAGCCGAGTAATTTTTGCGTGTCGGCACAAGCAATTGCGGTTTGACATGAAATGGCAAGGACACAGAGTATTTGTAATATTATTTTCATAATTTTTCTCCAATGCATCTATCAAGTCAGCGTTGGTCTTGGTGCTGCTAAATAGACAATTTTAATATTTCTCGATTTACCGATTTCTATAAGTTGTTCATCCCGAGTGGTGGCATTGGGTCCGGATAATTCAATAATATAATTATTGAAGTCAACAAATCCATTGGGTCCGCCACATATTTCAATACATCCTCATGACGCGTAGATATCTCGTAATCCCATTGGGTTGTCTGGCCCGTCATGGATTAGAAAGTTACCATATATTTGCCATGCCCCATTTTCTGTCGAATGGGAACTATGCACTGTATATGTAGGAATCCATTGTTTAATGACATGGGTCTGTGCTTCTGCCAGCCCGACAATAGTAGGTGTTGCAGTGGTTGATTTTTTCTGAACCCCAAAACGTATTATTTCAAACTTCTGTTCTTTTCTAGCCCCTTTTGAACCAGTGCCAGATACAGCCAGATGGTATGTTGGTATTGTGTAGGTTTGCATGGAGGGGTCGCCATAGGGGTAAGCCCAGGTGATTGCCTGCCCGACCTTCATATCGCCGACGACCATTTTTACGTTGCGCATAATCACTTCCTTTGATTAATAGTCATAGATTTAAATTGCTAGTGTAACCCGAGGTTAGCGCCAGAAAATACCTTATCCGGCATTTTAAAGCAATGATATTTTTGTGTGAAGGTTCGGTTTGTGCAAGAAAGCAATACTCTCGACTATTAAGAATCAATTGTTAGTTGGCACCATTAATTCTATAGGCATTTAGTGAAAAAAAACTATTTGCATAAAAAAAGGCTTCAATCGGTGTTTTCGTTTTTGGCTCTACATTTGGCTAGCACGAGGAAGTGAGATTGAATTATTAATAAGTTGTAAAAGTGGCCCACAGGTCACGCGACCTGTGGGGTAAGTTGCAATCAGTAGTTACTTCATTTTATTACTATCAAACACATAGTGTTTTGCTTCACCTTGTTTACGCACCGCAGCGGTAACCGCATCATCCATGGTGTTGACAGCTGGCTTGCCTGCTGTGCGGTTTTGTTCAGCGACATACGCGTCACGGTCTTTGCTCAGTGCGGTGATTTGCTGTTTAATAAGTTTGCGTGCTTCAGCCTTTTTCTGAACATATTCTTTTTGTTGTTGCTTGGAGAGTGTTTGTATCGCCGCCGGGAGTTGATCGCTCTCTAATTTATTTAAGTCAACCGAACCGTTTTCGAGTGCATCGACTAAATCCCAGGTAGAGTTATTATAGAGTGCGGAGGACTTGGAGGCGGCACGGCTCGCCAAGAGGCCAGCAGAAACTTCCTCGCTTGCTTTATCCTGCACCGCCTGACGTTCTGCCTTCTTCAGACCCTGTGCACCGTAAGGTACATAGGTCTCATTGAGTTTGGCATTGAACTCGGCAATTTTTTTATCCTGCGGGGCGTCGATCTGCACGACTTGAAAATTATGATCGATACTCATGTATTCACCACCGGCAAACAGCGCACCGTCTTTCCAACCCGAGTTAGCACCTTCCTGATAATTGCCGGCATGAATGGTATTCACTTTGATACCGTGTGCTCTTGCGTTTTCAATCGCCGTTTGGTAAGGCACGGGTCCTTGGGTAAAGGGTTCGTTCCCCGCGATGAAAATGGCCTTGATGTCGTTATCCGACTTGCTCCATTGCAATTCATTGACGGCGGTTTGGATCACGTAACCGCAGTATTCATCACCACCGTTGGTGGTTAAGGCGAACAAGGCCTCGGAGACTTGATCCAATTCGGTGGTGAGACCGGTGACCTTGCGAATGTAACCATTCTTCGCCGACAGGCCGCTATTGCCATATTCATAGACGGCCACTTCCAGGCTCGGGGTAATGCCATTCTTTTTGGACTTGGCGAATTCATTAACGACTTGCCAAAGTTGATTGCGGGCTTGATTGATCAAGCCGCTCATGCTGCTGCTGGTATCCAACAGGATCGCCAATTGAATCTTCGGTTTGTCATTGGTAATCACATTGACGGGTGTGATGGGGGTAGGCAAGGTGGCATTCGCGGTGTTGTTGGCTTTTGGATACAACGCAACAACAACGGCGGTGATGACAAAAATACCCAGGGCGATAATTTTAGATTTCATGATGCAATTCTCCTTGATGGTTTAGTAAGTTGAGGTAAGTTTACGTACGGCGGTTTCAGCGGCGCGGTGTGCGTATTCAAAGGGATCAGCGGTGCTGTCTTGTTGTGCTTGGGCTTGACGTGATGCGGCCAGCTGACGCGGGATCATCACGAACAAGGCTTGCACGAGGAAGAAACTCCACAGGCTGAGAAATAGACTCTGCGAATGGCCCCAGGCCCAGATAGCGATGGCCAGACTCAGGGCGCACATACCGAGATCTGCCAGTGCTGATACGAGGCTGCTATAAAAATATAACGAGCGGACCAACCAGATCAGACACAACTGAATCGCAATATAAAATATCGGGGATGCGATCAATACGCTGCTCATCATCGTAACAACCAGCCAGACACTGATGACGGTTACCCGGCCAACACGTTCTTGGCTACGCGCCAATAAATACAGGACATAGGCCAGACTCAAACCGGCGATGACCAAACGAAAGACACCCATCGCGGAGAAGACGCTGGTCAAGGTGGCAAAGGCGGCGCTACCGGTTATGCTGGCGATCAGCGCCACCGCGATCCCTTCAAAGAGGCTGGCTTGTTTCATGATGGCAACCTCTGTTGTTTTTCGCGTAACAAGGCCACTTCCACCTCGGCGTCACTGACGGTGATGTCGACGTTGAGCCAACGATCATCGATGCCAAGCTTGGTGTCATCCGGGGTGAGTAGTTCGAGTTTTTGTTTCATCGCAGTGAGGCGTTTGTGATTTTCATCCAAACGCTGTTGCAAGTCGGTAATGGTGTGTTGGGTCGACTCCTGTTTGCGCCCAAGAAATTTATGGAAACGTTGCGCCTCCAGTTTGCGTTTGATCAAGGTGCGCGCCAGCTCCTCTTTGTCAGAGTCGAAACAGACGTCCAGTTCGTCATCGACCTGGGTCAGCGATTGGCTGATATCAGCCTGACGGCGGGTCAATTGCGTCAGTTCGTGTTGCAATAATTTCAATCGTTGTTCATTGTTGCCGATATCTTCTTCCATTTCCCGCACTGCTTGTTTCAGCAGTGCGTCGGGTTCTTCGATGCGATCCAGCACCGCGTGTAGATCAGCGCGGAACAGCCGGGAGATACGATTAATTAATGCCATGGTGTTACCTCGTGAAGTGGGTTTTTCGGTCAGTGTGGTAAGTCTAGGGTGGCGCGGGGCGTGGGTGTAGGCAGTAGCGGGTAAAATCGCTGGGGGGAAATTTACCTAAAATTTACACGCGGCAACGAACAAAAACTGCTAATGTAGAGTGGTGTTATTGTTTAAACATTGCCTGGCTCAGTTGTAGGTCGGCCTTCAGGCCGACAGCTTTGATTGTCGGGCTGGCCGCTCCTGGGCTTTCCTGCCCTCGCGGCATTCGTACTTCCTGTACATCAAGCCCGACCTACAAGTACGGCCTACAAGCTCGACCTACAGTTACAATAGGCTAACCGAGAATATGTCACGTAAACCAAAAATCCTCATTGTCGAAGACGAAGCGGCGATCCGAACCGGCCTGATCGACGTGTTGATCTATCACGGCTTTAACGCCGAGGCGGCGGTGGACGGCCGCAGCGGATTGACCATGGCCTTAAGCGGCAAGTATGACCTGTTGTTGCTGGACGTGATGTTGCCGGGGATGAATGGCTTTGACATCTGCAATCGCGTGCGTGAGGTGGATCGGGAACAACCGATCATCATGCTGACCGCCAAGACGGGCGATGAAGATATTATTCACGGTTTGCAGTTGGGCGCGGACGATTATGTCGCCAAACCTTTTTCTGTCGCGCAATTGGTGCTGCGAATACAGGCGGTGTTGCGCCGCGCTCGCGTCGGCGTGGAGGCGCAGCATGTTATAGAACTGGCCGAAAGTTTCACTATTGATACCCGCAATTTATCCGGGCAGCGCGGGACAGAGGCGCTCATCTTTACGCGACGTGAAATGGATCTCCTGCAATATCTACACGCCAATAGTGAACGGCCAGTCCCGCGTGAAGAGTTGCTTAACAAGTTGTGGGGCTATGCCAAAAATCTGGATCTGGAAACGCGCACGGTTGACATCCATATCGCCAAGTTACGCCGTAAATTGGAAACCGATCCCGCCAATCCACGTTATCTATTGACCGTGCGCGGTGCCGGTTATCGCCTGATAGCGGGTGACAAATGAAACGCAACGCGTTAGTAGGCTGGAATAAAACACAGCTGCGTGTTGCACTGATCGTATTTTTTCTGGCATTGGCGATTCCCACTGGCGTATTGATCAGGCAGGCCTACAGCCAACTCAAATGGGAGGCCTTTCATCAGCATCGGGTCTTGGCCGAGGAACTGGTCACCCGCATTGATCGTCATTACAGCGAACTCATTGAGCTTGAGAGTGCGCGGGCCTTTACCGATTATTCCTTTCTTAATGTTGCCGGGGATCCGGCGGCGAAATTAGTCCAGCGTTCACCTTTATCCAGTTATCCGGTGAAATCCGCCATCCCCGGCACCCTCGGCTATTTTCAGATCGATACCCAAGGGCGTTTTTCCACGCCGTTATTGCCGGACGTCGATCCAACGGCAGCGACCTACGGGATAACCAAGACCGAACTAGGTCAACGTTTGCAGCTGCGCCAGCAGGTTTATCAACTGTTGAGTGAAAATCATTTATTACACAAACCGGAGGTGGCGCGGAGTAAGCGTGATGACGTAGAAAAAAAAGCAGAAGTGGTTGCAGAGTTGTCGGCTACTCCTCAAACCGGGCTGCTACCAAGCTTGAGGCAACCACGACAGCTCACAACCAATCCACAGGAAAGCCAAGAAGTGGCGTCCCAAGCCATGTTCGATAAATTAACCTCAGAAAAAGATGCGACGTCATCGCGCAAAATGCTGCCCAAGAGTCTAGGGCGCGTTGAAGATTTGAACATTGAGGATCGTTACCAACAAAAATATTCAAAGCAACAACAAATACAGGCAGAGCTTAAGGCGGATAGCAAAAAGAGTAAGTCCGTTCTGCGCAAAGAAAGCAACGTGTTGCCTGAAAAATTGAGTAAGTTAACTGCGGACAAACCTGTTGCCGCAGTTAGAGGCGGCAGCCGTGTGAACATGTTTGAAAGTGAGATCGACGCCTTTGAATTCAGCGTGCTCGACAGCGGCCATTTTGTCTTGTATCGCAAGGTCTGGCGCGAAGGTCAACGTTATATTCAAGGATTATTAATTGATCCCACGGTTTTTATTCAGGGCATGATCGAAACCGCCTTTTATGAAACGGCGTTATCGCAGGCGAGCAGTCTGGCGGTGGCTTATCAAGGCAATGTCTTGTCAGTGCTGCGTGACAAAAACGCACAGCGGTATTTAGCCAGTGCCGGGGAATTACAAGGGACCTTGTTGTATCAATCGCGTTTGTCGATGCCGCTGAGCCGCATGGAGTTTATTTTCAGCGTTAGCAGCTTACCGGCAGGCCCCGGTGGGGTGGTCATCTCCTGGCTGGCATTTATATTATTGTTCGTGCTGTGTGGCGGGTTTTACCTGATGTACCGGCTTGGTGTGCGGCAGATTACCCTGGCACAGCAACAACAGGATTTTGTCTCGGCCGTCAGCCATGAATTAAAAACCCCGCTGACCTCTATCCGCATGTACGGGGAAATATTGCGCGAGGGCTGGGCCAGCGAAGAAAAGCGCAAGACCTATTATGATTTTATCTATGAGGAAAGCGAACGGCTCACCCGCCTGATTAATAACGTCCTGCAACTGGCGCGCATGACGCGTAATGACCTGCACATTGAATTAAAGACCTATCCGGTGGCACAACTCATGGATACGGTGCGCTCCAAGATTTCTTCACAGGTGGAACGGGCGGGGTTTGGATTAACCATTGATTGCCCGGAGAATTGCCGGGACAGTCAGTTGCACGTGGATGCCGATTATTTTATCCAGGTCATCATCAATCTGGTTGATAACGCGTTGAAGTTTTCCAGCAAGGCCACCACGCGGCAAGTGGATATTCGTTGTCAGCAATTGCGCGATGGCAGCTTGCAGTTCAGCGTCAGGGATTACGGCCCTGGTGTCCCCAAGGATCAGATGCGGAAGATATTCCGCTTGTTTTATCGTACGGAAAACGAGTTAACCCGCGAGACCATCGGTACCGGTATTGGTCTGGCCCTGGTCAATCAGCTGGTGTTGGCCATGCACGGCAAAGTCGATGTCGTCAATCAGGAACAGGGCGCGGAATTCAGAGTGACCTTACCTGCCGTTCATTAACAGCGTGTTGAAAAACATGAAATTTGTTTGTATCTCGTCGTTCCGGCCAAACGCAGTGCGAGCCGGAATCCAGTAATACCATAGGTTACTGGCAGATGACGGTAGTTGGTTTAAATAATTTCATTGAGTAATACATTTATTTAAAAAGCTGTTAATCCAGCATCGCCTCGGCAATCTTCAACAGCAATACACGTTGGCTGGCCTCCAGATTGGAATAGATCGCCATGATGCGCTGCATGTCATCGGGGAAGCTGGCGCAGATCGGATCCAGTTCAATGTGTTGTTCATCCATATAACCCACGCGTTTACCGGCATATTGTTCTGCGCGGCGGGTGAGCCGGTCGGAGATGTCTAAAAAAGGGTTTTGCAGATGGTCGTCCAGTTTTGCGCGGGAGATGCCGAGTTGTTTGCATAAGGCGGGGGTTTTCTTCTGATGTTGTGCAGTGTGGTACAGCGCGCTGAGGTTTTGGTGACGAATGGCCTGCAGATCACGACCGGCGGTGCGGATGGGTCCGGAACCAAAATAGATCCAACAAGCAGAGCAACCGGTGATGTCCTGATACAGCAACGCCACCTCGGGCGGTGCCATCGAAATTCCCGCCTCGTAGTTCGTTAAGGTAGAACGGCGCTCCTTCCAGGCGCGCGCCTTGGTAATAAATTTATCGATACTGGTTAGATCCGCCATACGCCGCGCCTGTTGCAGACGTTGGCCAACGGCGACGGCGTTGCGATCTTTGCTTGTCTTTTTCAACATGTATTAGTGGCGCCTTATATGTTTGTCCGGAAAGACAAGAATCTTGTCTGTGACACTTGCAAAGAAAAAACCTTGGTATATACTACTCGCCATTGTTGATTTATCAAGTGCTGTGTTGGGCACAACTTATTTACAGGTAATAGATATGTTAGTAACACAGATAAGTAATCAAGCATCACTCGCCGCCTTCCGGCGCAGCGGATCGATTGTGTCTGTTGTGACAATGGTTGCCGTGCTGCGTGGCAAATGTCATGTGCAACTACAGAGTGATTCGCCAGAACGAGGCTGTCTCGGTATGACGTAACCTTCCAATTGATTAACTGCGGAAGGTAAATGTTCATCACCTTCCGTGGGATAAAGTGCAAACTTTTAAACCCCGTAAGGTCTTGAGCCAAACGGGGTTTTTTTATGCCCCGCGTTTGCCCTTGGTTGGCAGGCGTTGTTCTTTATGTGTTCAGCAGCATCAGGTTAGATGCGTATCCCTCCAGAACCCGGTTAAACGGTGGCACTATCGGGGGATTGGGAGTCACCTGTCGGCCGCCGACCGGCCTGAACACACCCATTTCAACTTTAAACTGACATATTAAAAAGGAGGTGTCTATGCGTCAACATCGTCAGAATATTTTTGATCAATATGAAAATCTCGTGGCATCGATGGAATTGCCACCCATTCGTAAACTGGCTACACCTGCGAATGCGTTATGGTTTTTTGCGCAATGGGATTTTGATTAATCGCCATCATCAGAATGCGGAAAAGGCCAGAGCGCTGGCAGTGAAAATCGCCAATCTACATTGATATATTGCAGAGGAGTAAGTGTGATGAAAAACAACGATACAAAAATTAAACGCCGTAACCAATTGCATGACCATCCCTTAATGAGAAAGGGTGGTGTACACCAGAAATCGAACAAGGCGTTGCGCCGTGCAGCCCGGCAAGCGTTGCAATGCAAGTGGGATGAGCAGAAGCAATTGGTAACAGTGGTTTGTGCTTATCCTACTTGTCGTGAATGGCTAAGGTGAGGGTGTAATTTATACCTGTGGCTGTATCATGCCAGCTGCTGACCACGGCAGTAACAACAGTGGGGGTGTTAATTATTATGTATCACTTTCCGGAGCATGAGTAAAAATAGAATAATAGGAAGTGTAGGATTATGAAAGAATTGATTTTAAGAATAGATAAGGCGGGTCAACCGCAGGATTGGTTGATCAAATGAGCTTCCTGCGTCAGCAGCTGACATAATTTGTTTTACAGAGCATGGCCGGTGTGCGTGAAAACACTCACCGGCTAATAAAAGGAGAGAAACGTGGCGAACTACGATGTGTATGAAGGTAAGCAGGGCGTGCCGGTAAAGGCTTGGACCAAGAATGTATTATTTGAAGAAGAGGCCCGTGCACAAGTATTGAATGTGGCGAGTTTGCCATTTGTGCATATGTGGGTGGCAGTGATGCCTGATGTGCATTGCGGTAAAGGCGCAACGATTGGCAGCGTGATCCCAACCCATAACGCGATCATCCCTGCGGCGGTGGGTGTGGATATTGGTTGCGGCATGATGGCGGTGAAGACCAGTTTGTCCGCCAACGATTTGCCGGACAACTTGTTAGCACTGCGGGCTGCGATTGAACAGGCAGTGCCACACGGACGTACCGATAACGGTGGCCGTAACGACCGCGGTGCCTGGGGTGAGATTCCTCAGAACGTGGCGATGGCATGGCAAGGGTTAGCCGGTGAGTTAGCGGTGATTGCGAATAAGCATCCGAAGGTTGCCAAGGCCAATCATGTCAATCACTTGGGTACGCTGGGAACGGGTAACCATTTTATTGAGGTGTGTTTGGATGAGGCGGATAACGTCTGGTTGATGTTGCATAGCGGATCACGTGGTATTGGTAATCGCATTGGTACGTATTTTATTGAACTGGCCAAGGTGGATATGCAGACCTGGTTGATCAATTTGCCGGACAAGGATTTGGCTTACTTGCCCGAAGGAACGGAACACTTTCGTGATTATGTGCAGGCGGTGGATTGGGCGCAGCGGTTTGCGATGTTGAACCGTCAGCTGATGATGAACAATGTCATTAAGGCGATGCAGGAGGTATTGCCGATGGCGTTTGATGCACAGGTCGAGGCAGTGAATTGTCATCACAACTATGTGTCACGTGAACATCACTACAACAAGGATGTCTGGGTAACGCGTAAAGGTGCGGTGAGTGCACGGGAAGGCGAATTAGGCATTATCCCAGGGAGCATGGGTACACGTTCCTACATCGTGCGCGGTAAGGGCAACAAGGAAAGTTTCTGTAGTTGTTCGCACGGTGCAGGTCGGCAGATGTCGCGTACGGAGGCACGGCGTCGTTTTAGTATGGAGGATCATATCAAGGCCACGGCAGGGATCGAGTGCCGTAAGGACAATGATGTGATCGATGAAACGCCGGCCGCCTATAAGGATATTGATGCGGTGATGGAAGCGCAGCGTGATCTGGTGAGTGTGTTGCATACCTTGCGTCAGGTAGTGTGTGTGAAAGGATGACGCAGACTGTTTAATTAATCAATAATGATAAATGATATTTTCAGGAGGTGTGTCATGCAACGCAAAAACAAAACCCAAGAATCCGCGAGCTTTCAAAACCATGAGCAAACGGCGTAACGGTTATCCATCAGAAACCCAGGTTAAACGTGGCAACCGCATCGTGCATGGTGACAAGGAACTGCTGGAAAAGCTTGGCCGCAATGATCCCTGTCCCTGTGGTTCTGGCCGCCGGTTTTAAGCACTGTTGCCTGCAAACACAACGTTTCGACGGCAGTAACCGGCATTACTATCGACGCTAACGGCTCACTGTGAAGGTAGGTGCGGGGGGTGGTCATTCGATCATCCCTGGCACGATGGAAGAATTTCACATTTGATCTAACCCAGTTGTCGTAGGCGCCTGGGTTGAGCCAATGGTTAGTGTGTAGGTTGGGGTGAACAACCGTGAACCCCAACATTTCAATCAAACCAACATATCCGTCACTATTGTTATTTACCGGGGTCAACATCGAATCACGCGATCCTCTGCATTGAGGTTTAATTTATTTTACCGAACTTTGCAGGCTGAATTTGTTATCACTCGTTGCGCGTTCATTGTTGGGCTTCGCACAATATGCTCAGCGCCAACCTACGCGTGATCTCTTTCATGGAGGATACTGTCCTATCACCGTTTTAATGGTGGAGGTGAACAAATTAAAAAAATATCAGTTGTTATAACGCTGTCCTCGTCAAGACGACCCCATCCACAACCATTTTCCATTTGTCGCTCTCTTGATACGGCGGTTTGCTTACCATAAAAGTTGTGCTCATTGGCCCCACGCCAACCTCAAAATTATCCCCGTTGAAACCCTTTAATGGGCCATCGACCGATACCGTCGCGCCACCTTTCAAACGTTTGTAGCGCACGCTGCCATCTTGGGTGATCAGCAGATACATGGTCTTTTCTTGCCATTCGCCGACATAAGCAGATTTCTCCGGTGGTACGGCTTTTCCACAGCCGGATAGAATGGCCGCGAGGCAGAGTGAAATTAAAATTTTGCGGATGTGCATGGTGTCTCCTTATCGTATGGCGCCAATGTTGCGTTTGTTCCTTGAATTCAGGCTGTTAATTTAACGGCAAGTTTTTATTTATTTTGATCTTGTAAAGCGGGATGCATAAACGGCTTGTTATACCCGCGCATCTTCAAAGATATCGGTCGATGTCAAGCGCGCCATGAAAAATACCCAAGATATCTATGCTGACCGAAGCTCTAACAGGTATGCAATTCGGTAATGTCCATAGAGCAAGATTCTGATATCGCCCTCGACTTCCGTGCGATACTTGTGTCCAATCTCTGGAAAGCGGCGCAACACCTGAGCTTTATCGTAAATTCCGGTGATAACTTTTGCGGCGGCATCCGGGTTGTCTGTGACAATGTAATCGTGGATATCGCGGAGCCAATGTTGCGCTTCCTCAGTCCACCTTATTTCTGCCATGTGCGAATCCGGCGATCCATCTCATCGTTTGATATGACGCGTCCATCCCGAGAATCGGCGAGGCCTCGCTCAACCATTCTTTCAAAAGCCAGCTCCCGCATAATTTCTTCATACGTTGCGTCATCCGGCTGTGATTGAACAACCTCAGTCATTTGCTCTTTGATATTCGACATTTCAGCCTCCAGTTAAAAGATGGGCATACCGTTCCATAATGGCCGAGTGTAAGCGAGGTCCGAGCCACGTAGCGACGGTCTCCCTAAGGGTGTTAGTTATTTAGTGTCCATTTATAACATAGAATCAAAAATACAATGTAGTCTAATTTTAGTAATAAAGTAAGAAACTATGTAACCTGAATTTACATCGCAAGTGCAAGCGGGTTTAATGCCGAAGACTACCCGGGTCACGCCGGTACCAGTTCAAATTTACTCACCGGCTGAGCGACAGCATTCAATACCATCTCGACCTTGTGCGCACCAGGATAATGTTTTCGCGTGGTCATTTCCGCCAACGACATCGTTTTTCTAATCCCGGCAATCTTGCTGGGAATCTCGCTACTAAATTGGTTCTTGAGTGGTTTAGCCGAACAGGGAATCCTTTACGGGTTAACGCGGCAGTGGAAAAACTTCATGATTGTCGTGCCTATACATTACTTCAAATGGTTGATGAGACCTAGACTTGTTCGTTCATCGGCGCCGCGCTTAAACGCAAGGCCAGCACTCACGGGGCGTGCCGTATGTGAGTGATTGCCATATAGAGGAACCCGTTGGCGGTAGGGGTGCGATACACCCCGTGCGCACCAAGCGCCTGCGCGGCAATAGCCGAAACCTCCCAACCATCGATACTGTCGGCATTCCATTTGAGGACGGTCAATCGGGTGAAACCTTTTTCTTCCCCAAAGTCTCGAATTGCTTTGGTACGGGTTCTCACCTTTGGAGCACCACGCATCAGGCCATGAAGTTTCCTCAGTAGGAAAGTCACAAAACCATTGTTGTGCGGGGTTCTTGGCCAAATGTCCGCAGTTATAGGTGGCGATGGCCTCACCGTGTTCTGCACAGGGATGTTTTCGTTGGTAGCCATATGTGCTAACCGGATTTTTGAAAAATGCAATGTTCAAATTTATAAGTTTATTGAATACAGGATATACCTGCGTGTTCATAATCAATTTTTATATACGGACGACCCGGTTCATTCTTTTCAGGGAATGATTTTGCCTTATTATTGATATAAAGAAAAGGCTGTTTCAGTTTGCCGCATGCCGTTAGACGTTATGCATCGCCCTTGATGGGGCAATGTTTCTTGCGTATTTCTTTTCAACGGCTCGCGCCGCGTTGCTTGAGCAGTGCGACTTCCGCCTGGGCGCCGAGGAAAACATAAATACCGAGTCCAATCAGCAGGCCGATAGCAGTGAACATCATCCACACGGCGGAAAGCATGCCTTCACCTTGGCCCAGTGCAGCCTTGAACATCAGCAGTAATGCCTCGATCGACACGGCGATCATGATCGCGGCGACGAAGCGCGTGATGGTGCGGCGTGTGGAACTGTGGCGGAAGATGTCTTTGTGCATGAGCACTTCTTCTTCGAGGATGGTTTTACCCAGGTCAAACACCGCCAGACCGAGGGTGAGAAAAATGATCACGCCGAATGGCCGCAGATGGATGGCATCGCGGGTCTGGCCTGCGTCGAACAGCTGTGCGACCTCGGTGAATGCGGCCCACAACAGCGCGCCGACCACCGCGAACAGGCCCGTGACGATGAGGGAATAAACAGTGCGAAAACCAGGCTGAAAACGCCGCCGCAAGACATCACCCATCAGAAACTCAATGGTTTCGCCGAGATCGATGTCGAGGACGACATAACCGAGTATCTTTCCTTGTGCGTCTTTGCCACGCATTGAGGCGGAGATGCAGAGCGTGCCGCTGGCGGTGGATAGATAAGGTTCAGTGACGGCGACGCCGTCGGTTTGACTCGCGGGTTGGAAATAGGGACGTTGGCTGCGATCTTTACCACAGCCTTCGGTGCGCACAGACTGGCTGCGCCGTGGACAATAGACATTGTTACTGGTCTGGGTGCCGCGAGGATCAAGCGTAAACAGTAGTGACACAAACGGAAAGTGGCGAGAGATATCGCACATCGCCTCTCGGAGAGCAGTGGGTTCGGTGAATAGCTGATCGTGGCTGATGCCGGTGAGAATGGAACCGAGCAGCTCGCGAATGGCGATGCGATAATCATGATAACGTTCAATGGTATTGAGGTAACTCATTGCAGCCATGCGTAGTGCCTCCATTAGCAGCGTGTTGAAAAAATCAAAATTTGAGTTCGCCGCGTCGTTCCGGCCAACGCCGGGCTTGAACCGGAGGCGAGCCGCAAGCCATTAAAAATATATTTAATTTAACCCTCCGTTTTTCAATCATCGGTCAGGTCTCGTAGTACATTGCATGTTTTGTACCACCTTGCGAGGAGCGCCGTTGTTCGATGAAAATAGCTATGAATACCGATCATGACGGTCTGTAAGAGAATGAAGCGATTGTCGATACGGGTTGAATTGCCTATAATAATCGTGTTTCTGTGGCGTTCTTAATGCTGCAAAAAAGACGCAGTGCTTTTTTATCGACGTAGCGGCTGTGTGTATTACCGAGGGGTGTCATGTGCTCGCGCACAGTCGTTGTGCACCAATTATTCGTGTTGCGTGGGATTGGTGCAGGTGAAGCGGCATTGGCCGTGACGAGAGTCTACACAGAGGATGTAAAATAAATCTGTCACCATTTTCCTTAATAAGCATCCATCAGCGGACTATCTCAGTTGGCTTGCGCGCCCACGCCGCGATGGATGATTTGTTGTTTTCTGTTGTCGATTATCGCTTCATGGGGCTGATCTTGTTTCACGTTGATAATGTCTTGATATTCAGCCTGCGCTTCCTTTTTCGCCTCCTCGGATAAATTATTCCAGTCGCTTTCGGAATAACCATAATAGGGTTTTGCGCATGAAGCGCAAAGGGAAAGGAATAAGAAAACGAAAATGGGTTTAAGGTGTTTCATAGTTTATAGAAAGATAGTTTTTAATCACCATTAATCTTGTGTGTAGGGCTGATATTAAAGTCACCACACATGACACATCGATGATACTGATCTATCAGTTAGTATGAACTGTGGCACATATCAACAGTCACCTGCATCGCCACCACCGCCACTGTCACCGCCACCAAAAAATCCACTACCACTCAGGTCGCCGCTGTTATTCGACGTCTGCTTTATTCCTAATTTATAAAACAGCGCTACAAACCAGAAACCAAGCGCAAGCAACGATAAGAAAACAACAACCGGCAGTAAAATCGATAATAATAGTGACGTGCTCTCAATATCCGTGTAAAAAAATGAGAGACCGCCTAGGGCCAAGATGCTGATGAGTGATTTAATCATATGTCTTATTACGTAGCAAGTCACCGGCAGACAAAACAAAGCAGAGCGACGCGTTAGCCGGTACGCCGGATAGGATTGTTAGGCGAGCTTGCATGATAGGTGTTGTTTAATGCCAGGCCATTCATTTTTTATGATACTGTAGAGTACAGAATCACGCACACGACCATCTGGCATGACCATATGGTTACGCAAGATGCCTTCTTCTTTCGCTCCCAGTCGCAATATTGCTTTACGCGAGGCGCTATTTAGATAATCGGTCAGCAACTCAACACGGTTCAGTCCTAAGGTCTCAAAGGCATAAGTAAGCATCAAAAATTTCGCTTCTGTATTAATGCACGTCCTCTGCCAAGACTGACCCAAAAAAGTATAACCAATTTCAATGCGTTTGTTAGGCAAATTGGCTTTCATGAAGCGGGTCGAGCCCGCTATTTGGTTCGTGCGTTTATCGATGGTAGCAAAGGCAAGGCCATCACCGCCTTCGCAAGCGGCTTGCGCGTTACGCAAGAAATCATCAATGTCATCAGGATGTGGGACAAGTGTGACAAACAGTTTCCATAATTCACCATCAGCGATGGCCGCACACAGCCCATCTTTGTGTTTATTGGCAAGTGGATCTAAACGAACAATCCTACCCTCTAAAATTATTGGATCGAAGCGCATTATTTTTCCTTGGTTTGGAGTGAAGTGGCCAAAATAATTTGGCCACGGAATTGAATTTAATTCGTACTCCGTAAAATAGGGCCAAACCAAAACTCCGAAGGTTTACAGTCATAGTGTGCAGAACTGATGCCGACAGGTCGATATGCAGTATATGGGTGATAGATGTCATCGCCAAGTGAAACTACAGGAACAAGAGAATACAAGGATGGAAGGATTTCCCCGAGAACGAATAAAAATGCCAAAATAAGTCCACATAGGGCGACACCAACATGCATACAGGGAACGAGACTTACGAATTTATTCAGCACAACTCTCGCTATGAAAAAAAATATTAGGCTGAGCAGGGCCACGTTAACAATATATGCTATCGGCATAAATAGATATTCTAATGAAGAAACTCCGCCAAACTGAGCATAAGGGAGTGGAAAACCAAAGGCAGCGTAAGCTGGACCGCTGTGTTGATTGTTGCAATAGGGGTAGGACCACTCTAGTGTAATAATAGAGTTTAAGAATAGGGCGAGAAAAATTGCCCAAAAAACGGGAGCAGTTTTTAGTAATTGTATTTTAAGTGTGGCTGATTTCATGATGCCCAACAGTTATCGATACCACCGTTCGCAATTTACTTTGTTATGCGGCCGGTGTAAAAGTCGTTTAACAAGGTAAATTGCACGCGACCCGGTCATTCTTATCATAGCCGGATTCTGCCCCATCATCGATCTAAAGAAAAGGGGACGCGTATAGATTTAGACGGATTCCAAACAACTATCACCTAACCGCTTCTTGAAAAATGCACAACGCAATGAAAAATTATTCAAACCGACTAAAGTCGGTAGTCAGTAAACTATTGTTTTACTGGATTCCGGCTCGTACTGCGTTTGGCCGGTATGACGAGACGCGGGTGGGTTTTGATTTTTTCACCAGCCGGTTAGTTTGTATCACGCACCAGTATTGATATTAATGCGGACCCGTCGGCGTGCGATTCACCACCAATTCGGGTTCCACCGGCACGCGGTGAATAATGAATTCGAGGGTGAGGAGGTCCGCGAGGATGTAGGTGGGTTCAGCGCCGACGCCGCCGACGGTGCCGGGATTGATCACGGTGGCGGTGGTGCCTTTGATAGTTTGCACGGTGTTGATCGAGGTGCGGTGATCGTGGCCGCAACAGACAATGTCGTAATCACCGGTGAGGGCCATGGCCTGGGCGTAATGCGGATAATGCACGGCGAAGATGCGGCGATGGCTCAGGGTGAGGCTGGCATCCTGACCGTGATATATGATCGTCTGCGGATGTTCATGGCTGAGCTTGCACATACTCATCAGGTCGCCGGTGTTGTTGCCGTGGATCACGTGTACCGGCAGACCGACCTTGAGCAAGCTACGCAAGGTGGTGGGTGCCACGACATCACCGCAATGCAACACCGCCGAGGCGCCTTTGAGCTTGGCGTCTTCCACCGCCCGCGCCAGCAGGGCGCGGTTGTCATGACTGTCGGACAGGATGCAGAGTTTCATTCTAATTAATAATACGGTTTCGTCGGGGATTTGCTGAAGCGATCCACCGAGGCGACGATCTCGGCACGCGCGGCGTCGGCATCCGCCCAACCTTGCACCTTGACCCATTTGCCGGGTTCCAGGTCTTTGTAGTGTTCAAAGAAATGCTGGATCTGGGCAATCAACAGGGGTGGCAGATCGGTGTGCGCCTTCACCTGACGATAGAGGGTGCAGATCTTGTCGATGGGCACGGCGAGGATCTTGGCGTCAGCGCCCGATTCGTCGGCCATTTGCAACACCCCCACCGCGCGACAGCGGATCACCGCACCGCTGATCAATGGAATGGGGGCCACGACCAACACGTCCACCGGGTCGCCATCCTCGGAGAGGGTCTTGGGGACGTAGCCGTAGTTACAGGGATAATGCATGGCGGTGTTCATAAAGCGATCCACGAACATGGCCCCGGTTTCTTTATCGACCTCGTACTTCACCGGGTCGCTGTGGGCGGGAATTTCAATGATGACATTAAATTCATCCGGGACGTTTTTGCCCGGACCAACACGATCAAGATTCATAGTGTGGAAAGCCTTGCTGGGAATGAAAGGTGAGTAAAATGGGCGTGTATTTTACCAGCACTTTGCTGAAAGCTACATCCGGCTTAAAGGGTTAGTTGGTCGATGGGGCCTAGCTCATTCGGGATAGTTGACGTCGGCGTGGGTCCTGCGAGGGGTTGGTCAAGGTATTTTCTGCCGCCGGGATAGACAGGGAAGCGCGGGCCAATCCGCGTAATCATCCCGCTGCCGTCGCGTTTATTTGCCGTGGGCTGCCGGTGGTTTTGCGCGGGCAGGAGCGGGATGAGCCACGGTTAACAGTCTGCGCGTTGCGCCGCTGTGATGGTGAACCATTTTGTCGCCGCCGATGAATGACAAATATTGTGTCGACGATAGATGTAACGCACAAAAAATCATTGACTTACAACACCACAGTAGTCTAGCTTTACCACTCCAGGTGAGCTGTTTTACCCGAGAGGTGATTCACACCTTGAAGGCAAGCACTCACCCTAACCGTTGTTCACCCAGGTGAGCAACACCGCAAACTTCGGTATGGAGCGAGAACAAAAAATGAGAATCGTGTTAATCGGTGCCCCAGGTGGGGGCAAAGGCACGCAAGCCAAGATGCTGATCGAGAAGTACGGTATTCCCCAGGTGTCCACGGGTGACCTGTTGCGTGAGGCGGTGAAAGCCGGCTCGTCACTGGGTCAACGCGCCAAGCAGGCGATGGATGCAGGACAACTGGTTTCTGATGATATCGTGCTCGACATGATCCGCGAGCGTTTGTCGAAAGCGGATGCCAAGAAGGGATTTATCCTGGATGGCTTCCCGCGCAATCTTTCACAAGCAGAAGCACTGGACAAAATGCTGTCCAAGATCGGCGGTGGTTTGCAAACGGCATTACACATCGATGTGGATTTTGATGTGTTAATGAAACGTCTAACGGGTCGTCGTACGTGTGGTTCATGCGGACAAATGTACAACGTGTTTACCTCACCCACGCGCGCGGAAGGTGTGTGCGACAAGTGCGGTGGCAAGGTGACACAGCGTTCGGATGACAATGAGGCGACCATCAACAATCGGCTGCGTGTTTATGAAGCGCAAACCGAGCCATTGATTGAGTATTACCGCAAGCAGGGCAAGTTACGTGCCGTGCAGGGTATTGGCGATGTCAAGGCAATCTTCAACAGCATCGTCAAGGTGCTGGATAGCTTGCCTTCCGCGAGCAAACCCATTGCGACCAAACCCGCCGCCACGACAGCGGCAAAACCGGCGGCCAGCGTTGCGGCTAAACCCGCGGCGAAGAAAAAACCGGCTAAGAAGGCGGGTAAGAAAAAAGCGGGCAAGAAAAAGGTAGCGAAGAAAGCGGCGAAAAAGGCCGGCAAAAAGAAGGTTGCCAAAAAAGTAGCGAAGAAGAAAGTCGCGAAAAAGGCAACCAAGAAAATGGCCAAGAAGGGCGGCAAGAAAAAAGTCGCAAAGAAAAAAGCGAAAAAAGGCAAGAAGAAAGCCAAACGTCGCTAGTCGTCAGCAGTAAGTTCAAGGTAAAGAAGGCGGGTGAATTCACCCGCCTTTTTTATTTTCGGTGCCAATAAATAAACCAATACTCCAGCCAACTGAATACGACGAGTACCCGGCCGAAGAATCCTTCATGCCAACGTTGCCGCCAGGGGCGTTGTTGCCAATTCGCCGTTGTGATTTCCTGACTCATGGCAAAGTCCTGGGTAAATAAGCGGGTCACTTGCGCGGTGAACTCGGCGCTGTGAACGCTTTGATTGGCATCCAGGTTCCAGCGTTGATTCCAGCGATCCAGATTACTCGACCCCATGGAGACCCAGTCATCGCACAGCAGGATCTTGGCGTGAATGAAACGCGGTTGATATTCGAAGATGCGAATGCCGTGGCGCAATAGACCGTGATAATGATGACGCGCGGCGTGCGATACCCAGGGGTGATCGCTGTGCGGCCCGGTCAATAATAATCGCACGTCCACCCCGTGGAGCGCGGCATTGCGCAGAAAACGGCGTAATTTGCGCGTGATAATAAAATAAGGTGTGGCAATCCATATCCGAGTTTTCGCTTTGTGGATGTGTGAGAGCGCGGCACGCACGATCTCGTTATGGAAATGGCTGGTGGCGACATGCACTTGTCCGGACTGGCTGCCGGAGGTCGTGGCGGCGGGGAGGACAAAGTCGATGCGCTGACCAGTGCAGGTCTGCCACAGGACATGGAAACTATCAAACCAATCGGCTACCAATTCGCCTTCGATCTTGATCACCACGTCATGCCAGACCGGTTCGTTATGCAACGGCTGGATAAAATTATCCGCCAGCCCCGCGCCACCGATGTAGGCGCTCTGACCATCGACGATGAATACTTTACGGTGATCACGCCGCAGGCTGCGATACAGGTTGGACCAGCTAAATGGATTGTAGAGACAGAGTTGGATGCCGGTGGTGTGCAGGCGCGCGCGGTCTGCATTCGTTAACAGCCGTACGCCATAGTCATCGAGAAGCAGGAAGACCCGCACCCCCCGATTCGCGGCGCGGGTTAAGGCGGTAATAAAGTCATCGACCAATTTACCGGAGATAATGAGGTATTGTTCAATGCAGATGATATGTTTGGCATCGGCAATGTGTTGCAGCATCGCCGGGTAAAAATGTTCACCATCGATCAATAACTCGAAGCGGTTATGCGCCCGTCTTGGATAGATGAAGTGGTAATGTGGGTACAGATCCATGGTATGTTATTTTTATGATATATCGAGTGCAACGAGATATCTTATTGCACCACGCTCGTCTACATCACGGCAGCAATGACACCAATTGTTGCCCTAGTAACTCCTTGCGCCAACCTTGAAATAACGTGTTATCGCGGCTGCCGAAAATCAGCCGTTCCAGTTCTTTACGCGGGGCAATCAGCGAGGCGCAGATGCCGTGGCTGTCGGCCAATTCACGTACACGGTTACTCAGCGTGACAACTAATTTTCTTTGCTCGGCGTTGAAGGTATCACGGTTGGTGGGGCTTGGCCAGGCTGTGGCTGGGAGTGCGCGCGCGGCATTAATGAGGGTTATCAATTCCTCACCGGCACTGTCGATGAGGGAGGCCGGGACACTCGTGATAGCGCGCAAGTCAGCCAGTGTCGAGGCTGGGTTAACACAGAGCTCAACCAGGATTTCATCACGCACGATCCATTGTTTTGGTCGATTCAAACGTTGTGCACGTTGTTCACGCCAGGCGGTGAGGGCGCGCAAGATCGCCAGTTGTGCCGGGGTTAGTCGTTGTTGGCCGCTGACTTGTTGCCAAAGTTGATCCAATTTAATCTGGTAACGCTCGCTGTTGCACAAGGTTTGGCCTTCTTGTTCGAGCCAGCTTAAGCGTTGTTTGCTCTTGAGGTTGTCACGCAACAGCGGATACAGGGCGATCAAATACCGTACATCATCGGCGGCGTAATGAATTTGCTCTTGAGTCAGTGGCCGTTGACACCAGTCGGTGCGGGTGTGCGCCTTATCGAGCTTGACCTGTAGTAATTGCTCCACCAACGTGGCGTAGCTGATTTGTTCGTGGATGCCCAACAGGCTGGCGGCGATTTGCGAGTCGAACAGCGGTTGCGGCATGATCTGGTAGTTTTGCCAGAGCACCTCCAGATCTTGGCGTGCGGCATGGATGATTTTTGTGATCTGAGGATTTTGCAACAGTTGCAGCAGCGGTTGTAAATCGCTTATCGCCAGGGGGTCGATGCAGGCGACGACATCGCGGCTGGCAATCTGGATCAAGCCCAACTTGGCGTAATAGGTTTTTTCACGGGTGAATTCGGTGTCTAGCGCCAAGGCCTCCGCACTTGCCAGTTGTTCACACAACTGGGCCAGCTGGGCGGCGGTATCGACATAACAAATCGCATTTTCTTGCATGAGCGGTGGCGGTAATTAGGGAGGTATTTGTGTATTATACGGCAATCGATACGTAGCACGGGAAATTATTGTTAAACCGATGTCAAACAATCCGCGTCAATCCGCCTACCCGTGCTGAGAGCCACGTTTTGCCTATGTTAAAACCGTTACTCCAACTCTATCTGCAGATCATGATTTTGCGCAAGGGGCCGCAGGACCTGCCGTACTCGCGACCCTTGTTGGCGCTGATCATCGCACTGGGGATGTGCCTGAGTTTATTCATATTGATCTTGCCCGACAGCAAGGGGCAAACCCATCCGGTTGAGCAGATGCTGTTGGTCGTTTTCGTACTCTATGCCGCGCAGATCGGCAGCGTTTATTTGTTACTGAAGCTATTAAAATATTCTGCGCGTAGCTTGCAAACCCTCTGCGCGTTACTGGGGGTGGATATTCTATTTAATTTGCTGCAACTGGTGATATTTCTGCTGTCGCAATACGTGGCGCCGGGCAATGTCGCCGTAACGGTTTAGAGTTATATCGTGTTGATCTGGGGTTTGGCCGTCAATGCGACGATTTTTCGACAAGCCTTAACGATCTCGATCCTGGCGGCCGGGATGTTGGCGTTTGCGTTTTTTCTGTTGAGTTTTTATATCTACTCGTGGTTTGGTTTGATAGGTGGTTAAATGCATATCCATATCTTAGGTATCGGCGGTACCTTCATGGCGGGCATCGCGCTGTTGGCGCGTGCGCAAGGACATCGTGTCTCTGGGTCCGACAGCAATGTCTATCCACCGATGAGCACACAATTGGCCGACGCTGGTATTGCGGTGAGCGAAGGGTATGACCCGGCGCAACTAAAACCTGCGCCGGATTATGTGGTGATTGGTAATGCAATGTCGCGCGGCAATCCGGCGGTGGAATATGTATTGGATCAGGGTCTGCCGTACATTTCCGGTCCGCAATGGTTAGCCGAGCATCTTTTGCGGGGACGTTGGGTGCTGGCGGTGGCCGGGACCCACGGCAAGACCACGACCTCCAGCATGCTGGCGTGGATCTTAAAACACAATAATCTGGATCCCGGTTTTTTGATCGGCGGCATTCCCAGTAACTTCAATCAATCCGCGCATCTGGGTGCGGCGCCGTTTTTCGTGGTGGAGGCCGATGAATATGACACGGCGTTTTTTGATAAGCGTTCTAAGTTTATTCATTATCATCCGCGCACGCTCATCGTCAACAACATTGAATTCGATCACGCCGATATCTTTGCCGATTTAGCGGCGATCCAAACTCAATTTCATCACTTGCTGCGCACGGTGCCGAGTAACGGGCTGATCATTACGCCGCATCACGAGGCCGCCGTGGAGACTGTGATCAAACGCGGTTGCTGGACGCCGATTGAAACGGTCAGCGGGCAAGGCGATTGGCAAGCACAATTGCGCGCCGCCGATGGCAGCGAGTTCGAGGTAGTGTTGCAAGGTAAATCTTACGGTGTCGTCAAGTGGCAACAATTGGGTTTACACAATGTCGCCAATGCCCTGGCCGCCATTGCGGCGGCAAGACATGCGGGTGTGCCTGCGGCCAACGCGGTGGAAAGCCTGGCGGAATTCAGTGGGGTGAAGCGGCGCATGGAAGTGCGTGCGGTGGTGAATCAGATCACCGTCTATGATGATTTCGCCCATCATCCCACCGCAATCGAAACCACGTTGGATGGTTTGCGCAAACGCGTCGGCAGTGCGCGCATTCTGGTTGCGCTCGAACCGCGTTCCAATACCATGCGCATGGGGGTGCATGCATTGTCGCTTGCGCCCTCACTGCACGGGGCGGATCAGGTCTTGTTGTTTGCACCGGCCAACTTGGGTTGGGATACCGCGTCGATCATGACGCAACTGGGCAATAAAGGCCGCGCCTATCACAACACCGAGGCGCTGTTGACTTCGTTGGTGGCGCAGAGCCAACCCGGTGATCACATTGTGATCATGAGTAACGGCGGTTTCGAGAATTTACATGTGCGCTTAATTAACGCATTGCAACAACACAGCGCAGCGCGAGGCTCACTAGCATGAAATCCTTACCGGGTACCGACGACACGATCATCCTGGCCTTTACCGGCGCCTCCGGCGCGGTCTATGGTTTGCGACTGCTGGAGAGTTTGCTCAAGGCGGATCGTTACGTGTATTTATTAATGTCAAAGGCGGCGCAAATGGTGTTTGCCACCGAGACCACGCTTGACTTACCCGCGCGCGTCGATGACATACACGATTTTTTTGTCGAACGTTATGAGGCCCGTCCGGATCAATTGCAGGTATTCGGCCGCGAAGATTGGCTGGCGCCGATTGCCAGCGGTTCACATCACGCCCGTGCCATGGTGGTGTGTCCGTGCACCTCGGGTACCTTGGGCTCCATCGCCCAGGGCTTGAGTGATAATCTGATTGAACGCGCGGCGGATGTGATGATCAAGGAACAGCGGCAATTGATTCTGGTGCCGCGTGAAACCCCATTTTCTGTCATTCATTTAGAAAACATGTTGCGACTCGCGCGCATGGGCGTGACCATCCTGCCCGCCAACCCAGGTTTTTATTACCAACCCAAGTTGATTGATGATTTGGTTGATTTTATTGTTGCGCGGATCCTCGACCATTTACACATTCCGCACCAGTTAACGCCGCGTTGGGGTCAGGAATAAGTTGCAATTCTGCGATTCACCGTCTACAACTAGGTGGTACCCGTTGTAATGTGTTGTTGAAAACATGACTGTCACCATTCCGCTCTTTCCCTTAAATGCAGTGCTGTTTCCCGGCGGCGTCATGCCGTTGCGCGTGTTTGAGCCGCGTTATCTGGACATGGTCAGTGATTCGCTGCGTAACGACACCGCCATCGGCGTGGTGTTGATCAAGGACGGCCATGAAACCGGCGCGGCGGCCAATACCTGTAATGTCGGTACCCTCAGTGTCATTTCCTATTGGAATCGCCGCCCCGATGGCCTGTTGGGTATTACCTTGCGCGGTACACAACGGTTTCAGGTCATCACGCAGACCGTGCGCCCCAATCAATTGATCCTGGCGGAGATCGAACCGCTGGAAAATATCGCCGCGATCGCGGTACCACCGAAATACCGATCCCTCAGTGATCTGTTACGCAAAATCCTCACGCAGCTAGAACCTCCCTATTGCACCATCCCGGCGTATTACGATGATCTGGAATGGGTCAGCGCGCGCCTGTGTGAGTTGTTGCCGCTACCACTGCCGCTCAAACAAGAATTGCTGATGAGTGATGACACCCTCCACCGCATCGAATGCCTGCACGCCTCGATGCAGCAAGTGGAAGCGGTATAAGCTTTTTTGTTTTGAATTAATGATATTGGTTGGCCTTGTGTGTGAGACTATAAATACTCGATTTCATTACAATTTTAGGAAACCAATATTTCCTGCTTATATGAAGATGAGGGTGGAAAATTGCCAGCAACCCCGGTTGTTACACCTATTCGAAATGCGTTACAGCCGACCTATGATGTACAGAAAAGTGAGTTATTTTAATAAAACGATGGGATATAAATGTGGGTAGTGATACAAATAAGTGTTCATGATGTTGGGGTGCCTACAGTATCCATAGGTAAAGATTGGTAGTATACATTTCCATTTCAGGGGTATTTTAAGTATCCTACCTCAATTCGAACAACAATCGACTTTCAAGGAGTAACACAATGGGAATAGCTGCTTCAGTGGGACGTGATGGTACGAATAACCCAGATGATGTGATTAAAATACAAAAGCTCATTAATGAGCAATACCAAAGTAATGCCACGTTTAAGGATGCAATGAAAGAGCCGCTCAAGGTCGAGAATAAATGCACGGATGCCACCATCACTGCTATTGAAACTTTTCAAAAAGTGGTGCTTAAGATGACAAAACCAGATGGGAGAGTGGATACCCCAAGTTCGAGTCTGCGTGGCCAAACTTGGCAGGGCTTAAATGGGAATGTACTCGGCACACAAGCCGTAAAACGGATGAATGGAGGTTATACTGTTTTTAGTCAACTGGACTACGACAACATTAAAATAGGTAACTCTAATAAGTCCATCGCTAAAATTGGGTGTACGTTAACGACATTGACAATGGCAGCAACGGCAGTTGGTAGCCGTACCGATAAGTGGCCTGCTGGTTTGCAACCGAAGGATTTGGATCCCCCAGCGGCAAATAATATTTTAAAGAAGAGCGGTGCATTTTCGGGTGGAGAGCTGGACGTGCCAGGTGCCGCTAAAGCATTGGGGATGACGTATAAGGAATATGGACGTAATACCGATCTGACCGGTCAAGACCTGAATATGATTAGCAATCATCTGGCAAAGGGATTTCCAGTTGCTGCACATGTGGACTATAAAAACAGCGATATTGGTGATCACTGGATTCTTCTTATGAGAAAAAATGTAGATGGAAGCTACGCGGCGATAGACCCATTGAAGGCCGGTGAGATAAGGCTACAGACATCTCCGGCTAAAAATACGTATTATAAAGGTGACAGAGCAAGGCAAAAAACGGGAGTACTGTTCGGAACAAAAGGCAATCAAGATATAAACGCAGGCCCAAAGACAAAAAAGCAGCAACAAATATATATCGTGGTAAGAGTTGGGTTGTTGTCACCGGTAGGTAATACAGCGATTAGCGCCACGCCAATCATGAGAGCGCCTGATGATGTTCCGGAGTATTGCAGTAAATTCAATTTAATAATAAGCCATGAGTGTTCTTAATAGCTAAACGGGTTCTGCTTGATGGTTTATCATGATTTTGTATTTCACTCATAAAGGGATTATAGGCTGATGAAAACACAAACCACCGCTCAGAGCGCTCTCCAAACCGATTCAGCGGTGCCTCTGTTTTTCGCGCTCATTCTGGTTTTGTTTGGCTGTGGGAATAGCGATACCGCGTCAGCGAAAAAGTTAGCTCCGCCTGTTTCAGTCAATGGCAATACAATCCTCACCCTCCATGCGCCAGGGGTGAAACGTTTAATTGCGCTGAATGATCTCGTCTGTATTTTACGTGACAATGATCAAGTTTATTGTTGGGGGCCAGAGGCGACCGGGGATTTGCAATTAAGTCAGTTGCGACAGGTGGATCTGGGCAGCGGGAATACCGCGGCGGATATTTTTGGTCATGGATTGGAAGCGGGAGGGCAATTAGATGCAGGCTATCACGCCTGTGCACTTCTTAAAAACGGAGGAGTGCGCTGCTGGGCGCAGTTTGCGGACAATGTATTCAAGGACGAGGTGTTTGATGGACCGGTTATCCTCGAGTTAAAACCCGGTAGTAGTAAAGGACAGTCCAATATGATTCCTTCCTACCCATTGAAAGCCGAAGTATTAAAAAATATGGATGAGCCCGTTCGCCTGTTTCTCAATGCCAATGTAATATGTGGCTTGTCAAAAAAGGGAAAACTATATTGTCCGCACGATCATTTGAGATTTTTAAACGGTAAAAGTGATATCAAAGACGCTTATTTTGGGGAGATGCTCAGTTGCTTGCATTTACAATCAGGCAAAGTCGAGTGTTTTGATATGCGAGGCGAGGGTGGTGGTCCACCTATTACCATCAGCTTTGACGGCGAATTGACGCCAAAGTCGTTTACTGCGCGTATTTACCATTATCATGGTTTGTGTAGTATTGATCTTAATGATGAGGTGGCTTGTTGGGACGGCATATATAATCCTGATATAAAGTTTTCCAATATACACATGTTTGAAGTGAAGCCAATAAAACTGCCGGTGAAGAGTAAACCAATATCGGTGGTCATGGTGGATACTCACACCTGTGTCCTGTTTGAAAACGGTAAAGCCAACTGTTGGGGACAGAATTATAATCACCAGCTAAGCCTAGCTAAGACTAAAGATGCGATTAAACAACCAGGTGTCACTATCGATTTTGGCGAGAAGGTAAAAATCATAAGCATGGCATTGTCGCCAGGGAGTAACTGTTTCCTGTTAGACAATCAACAAGTAAAATGCCTGGGAAAATTGTATGTACCAGAAGCACGGAATGAATAAGAACGTAGGTTGGGAAAACGTATTTAGCCATCGAGGTACCTAGCCTTTACGGCTAATGGTACAAATCGCGATAACATCACCATTTTTCCTGTGCGTAATAAAACTGCCATGAATAAAACCACTGGACAGCGGCGAAGGGCTGTCGGCATAATTCACCGGCATTTTCGCAGTGATGATCGGGTAGGCAGATGAATCAAAATCTCATTCTCAGCAACCAGTCGCGCCAATCGGGCGCGGAGGCGCAGGCCGAATTGCGGCCGATGCAGGAGGCGGATTTGCCTTTTGTTTTGACGATTATCAATCAGCACGATGAGGACGACGCGGAAGAGGCCGAGGAGAGTTATGCCGAACAGGGCTTGGAAAACCAGTTTGTGCTGGTGCGGGGCGAGGAGATTTTGGGGGTCAGTGGGTTTCGTTATGCGGCCGGCACGATCGGCACGGCCTGGTTGTCGTGGACGTATTTGCGTAAGGATGCCCAGCAGCAGGGCTTAGGCACCTGGATGTTGAATGCGATGTTGCAACGCATGCGTGAGGAAAATTACCGGAAGATATTTGTTTCCACCAGTGACTATGTTGATCCCAACGAGGGGCCGATCTACGCGGCCGCCAATCAGCTCTATCAAAATGTGGGGTTTCGTCAGGAAGTCGTGCATCCGGATTATTTTGATGTGGGCGAGAGCCAGATTGTGTACGGACTGACCTTGCAATCGAACATGAGCATCATCCCGCCACACGCGGACAACAGCTGTTTGCTGTTCAACGGTTTATTTGAGATTCCTGAGACCGATGATGTCTATGTGATCAATTGGGATGTCCAGCAGAAGAAATTATTTGGCCGCAATCAACAATTCACCGCGCAGGATTTGCAGCTGGGGTTGGAAACGGCGCGGGAATGGGAGGCGCGGGCGGTGTTTATCTCATTTCCCTCCAACATGCCCAGCGTGTTGCCGCCCTTGCAGGCGGCGGGTTTTGTTGAAGAAGGGCGGTTGAAGGACTATTATGAAGACGGGATTGATGAGTTACGCTTTCGGTTTAATTTGTAAATTATATAAAAGGAGTGGTTATGCAATTTATTAAAGTCATGTCGTTAAGTGCGTTGTTGGTCGTGGTAGCGGCCTGTAGCAGTGAGCCGGAAGTGGAAGTGATCGATCTGGACAAAGTCCTGGATGTGACGATGAACACGATGGATCAAGTACAGGCCAGAACAGTCGCCCCCGTCGCCGGTCAACCGGTGGATGAGGCCGCCAAGCAGAAACACTTGGATGAGTTTAATACGCAGCTTACCCAGAATCTCAATGCCGCCAAGATCTATAGCCAACCGTTGGCGACCGAAGTCAAGCGTGACGGTTCATTTGAAGGCTTTGTCGATACCAATCAGAATCTGAAAGAGGATATGGGCGAGGCGAAACTGTTTATCGTTGAGGTCGATAACGAACGCAACCGCCTGATCGCCACCGACACCCAACAAGGTTACCGCCGTGATCATGGCTTTAGCATGGGTGGCCTGGCCACGGGTTTGTTGATTGGTCACTTGTTATCACGGCAATCGGCCGCCGGGGTACAACCGTCCAAGTTTGCCAATGCCCAAATGAGTCCGAAGGGTTATCATGCCGCCGCAGTGTCCAGTGCCAAGGCACGGGCAGGCTCCGGCAGTTTCAAAAGCGGCAAGTAAGTTACGATTCCAGCACACCGGCGAGGTTCTCCTCGCCGGTGCTGTTTGCTAAGTCATGCAAAACGAAAATCATCAAGCGGAACACCTAAGCCGATTGGATAATTATCAAGAATTAAATCAACGCCAGTTTGTGATGTTGCTGCTGTCGATCATGGTGGTGGCGTTGTGCGGCATCACCTACGAATTAATCATCGGTACCACCTCGACCTATCTGCTGGGTAACAGCGTTTACCAGTTTTCATTGACCATCGGCTTTTTCATGTTTGCCATGGGCATCGGTTCCTATTTATCGAAATGGGTGCTCAAACATTTATTAGAAAATTTTGTGTTGGTCGAGATTGTGGTGGCCTTGATCGGCGGTTTGTGCAGTCTCACCTTGTTCCTGACGTATTCGGCCTTGAATGCCTTGTATAACCCGATCATGTACATATTTATAATCCTGATCGGTGCCTTGGTCGGATTGGAAATTCCGTTGTTGACGCGCATCCTCAGTCAGAAGGAAATGATCCGCAAGAGTATCGCCAATGTCCTGTCGCTGGATTATGTCGGGGCCTTGATTGGTTCGGTTGCGTTTCCCTTGCTATTGCTGCCACAGCTGGGGTTGATCCGCGCGACCTTTGTGATCGGTCTGATCAATATCTTCACCGCGATTCTGAATATTCATTATTTTAAAGAACATCTGGCGCGGCCGCGCTTGATGCGCACGCTTGCTTATGCGACATTGTTGATCCTGGTGGGGTTTACCGTCTATGGCAGTTGGTTGACGCGTTATGCCGAACATCATTTGTACATGGATCAAGTCATTTCCGAATTGCAGACGCCTTATCAGCGCATTGTCTTCACGCAGAATAATGAATCACAAAATTACCGGATGTACATCGACGGTCACATCCAATTCTCACAACGCGACGAACACCGTTATCATGAATCACTGGTACATCCGGTGATGGGGCTGCCCGGGCCGCGCAAGCAGATATTGATCCTGGGCGGTGGCGATGGCTTGGCCGCGCGCGAAATTCTCAAATACCCGGAAGTGGAACTGATTCATTTGGTGGATATTGATCCGGCGATGACCCGATTCAGCAGTGAATTCCCGGCGATGGTCACGATGAACGCGGGCAGTCTGCGTAATCCGAAGCTGACCATCTTCAATGCCGACGCCTTTAATTTTGTCAACCAGATTGGAATACAGTACGACCGCATCATCATCGACATGCCTGACCCGCACAGTGAGGTGTTGAGTAAACTCTATTCCCGGGAGTTTTATGTGATGATCAAGAAACGCCTGAATCCGCACGGCTACCTCGTCACGCAAAGTTCCTCGCCGTTTTTTACCCGCAGAACGTATTGGACGATTGCGCACACCCTGCAAGCTGCCGGGTTGAACACCGCCAGTTACCATGTGGATGTCCCGTCGTTTGGGGTGTGGGGTTTTCATCTGGCGGCAATGGCCGCGATCAATACACAGCAATTTAAACTGGATGTGCCCACTCGCTATCTGACCTCCACCACGCTCGCTGCCGCCACGGTGTTTGCTAACGACATGTTGCCCGCGACGACACTCGAAGTAAACACCCTGCTTGAACCTAAACTTTATACGCTCTATCGCGAAGATCTGTTGGATATCGCGGTGCAATAAGGCGTGATGCCGGTTAGTTGCTGACTTTCAAAAAGCGTCAGCGGCAGCGGTGGCTGAGTAAATGACAGATCGGTAAACAGTGGACGCTGTTTGTTATGAGGATGAATCATTCCATGGAAGTGAATCTCAGTACCGACCCTGCTTCCAACGAACAAGAACCAGGCAAACCCATAGGCTCGTCCCAACGAGATCGAAAATCCATTCGCCTCAAGGGATATGATTATTCACAGGCAGGTTTGTATTTCATAACCATTTGCACGCATGACCGAAGATGTTTGTTCGGAGAAATAGTAGGGGCGGGTTCTAAACCCGCCCTTGCCGAATCCGCCCAGGGGATCACCGCGCCAACATTACGAACGGAGTTTGAATTCGATGGGGCAAGTTCCAAACCTGCCCTGGGGAAACCGACAGCAAGGGCGGGTTTGGAACCCGCCCCTACGACGACGGGTATGGACCATGAGCAAATGGTGAAGAACGAATACGGTCAAATTGTCGAAGACACCTGGTTCGATTTGGTCAACCACGTGTTCAATATTAAATTGCATGAATTTATTGTGATGCCCAACCATATCCATGGCATCATCGAGATTCACACCATCCACCCAATTGCAAATAATTCGGGACATTCGTTGGCGGAGGTTGTTCGGCAATTAAAAACATTTTCGGCAAAACGCATCAATCAAATGCGCTACACGCCGGGCACCTCTATTTGGCAACGCAATTATTACGAACACATAATCCGACACGAGGCAGCCTATCTAAAAATTGCGGAATATATTCAAACCAATCCGTTGAAATGGCAAGATGATACCTATCACGTCTGACAACATTAATACGCCATAAAAATCCATCAATCCAATAGCACGCCGGGTAGATACAGATTTTATCGCTCATTTGTGTTGGCAAGCCACCGCGTATCGTAGTAATGTTGCACAAGTTCACTTGTTTCCTGAGTGCTGTATATTGTTCAACTCCGCGCCTCAACCACAAGGAGGCGGCGACAAACCGATAGAGACGGTGGAGTTTTTCTTGTGGTAATTCGACGAAGGAGTGAGTCAGATGCAGGCAACAAAATTAAAAATCTTGTTTATCGGAATGATGGTGGCACTGTTATCCCTGGGCGGGTGTGCGAGTGTGAGTACGGGGGCGGGGGGGGTATTGTCGAGCAATACAGGTGTCGTTACCAAGCCGAGTAAATATCCGGTGAATGAAACCATGGATCGCATGGAGGCGGCGGCCAAGGCGGTGGGTGCGAATATTTTCAGTCGCGTTGACTGGCAGGATTTATCAAAGAAGGTCAATGTGCAGATACCACCCAATCAACTGCTGATCTTCGGCCGTGGCAAGGGTGGGCCGTATATTATCAAGGAAGCGCCACTGGCGGCCTTGGATATCCCGTTCAAGGCTGTGGCGTGGGAAGATGCCAATGGTAAGGTGTGGTTGAGTTATACGAACGGAACTTATATCAATCAGCGCTATGCGATTGGCGGCGCGTCATCCGCGGCCAAGGACATTGATGCCACGATAGAAAAAATTACCGATGAGGCGCTGAAATAGCAGAGGCGCTTGGCCAGTCAGCGACTCCTGGCCTAACCTTTCCAGCAACTGGACGGCAAACGCGGTGTTTGCTGTCCAGTGATTGCGGACCGTGGTTGCGCCGACTGTTAGTGTTTCGCTCGATGACGAATATGCGTTAGCGCTTTTACCGGGATGTTATACCCCGCGGAAATTCTTAAATCATTCCTGGGTCGGTTTTTTTGTCAGTTTGCGTTGCAGACTGCGGCGATGCATCTTGAGCGCGCGCGCGGTGGCGGAGATGTTGCCGTCGTGTTCGGCCAGCACTTTTTGGATGTGTTCCCACTCAAGCCGATTCACACTCAGCGGTTCTTGGCGAACCGGGATGGCGTCATCCCCTGTCGCACGGTGCAGGGCGGCGATGATCTCGTCCGCATCGGCGGGTTTGGCCAGATAGTGGGTGGCGCCCAGTTTGATCGCCTCCACTGCGGTGGCAATACTGGCAAAGCCGGTCAACACCAAAATGCGCATCGCGGGATTGAGCATCTTGAGTTGTTGGATCAGCGCCAGTCCGGATTGTCCCGGCATTTTCAGATCAACGATCGCATACTGCGGTGTCAAGTTACACAGACACTGTAGCGCCTCATCAACACTGTGCGCCGTAGTGACGGCGTAGCCACGCTTGCCCAAGGCGCGCTGCAATACATGGCAGAAGGTGAGGTCGTCATCGATCAGCAGCAAGGTAGGGTCAGTCATGTCAGTGCTCTGTGCTGATGGGCAAAATAATCTCGGTGCAGGCACCACCGGCTTGGCGGTTAAATAATTGCACGCGTCCACCAAAGCGCTCAATCGTGGCATTGGCCAGCAACAAGCCGATGCCCATGCCGTGCGCGGTGGTCGTGGTGGTAAAAAACGCCTTGCCGGCATGCTGCAGCATCTCAGCACTGAGTCCCGGACCTTGATCCAAGATTTGCATAACGCAGTAGTTGTCTTGTTGCCGGATCAGAATTTCTATTTCCGCCGCGCACACATCCGCGGCATTATTGAGTAAATTGATCAAGGCTTGCGATAAGGTGGCATCGGTGCGCAAATACAAGGTTAATTGCTGGCAACGATTGGTTAGCCGATAACAAACGCTGGGACGAATAATTTGCCATTGCTCAAGCAGATCGGCCACATAGTCAACGAGTGGGTTGTTGGTGCTGGTCAAGATGCCGCCGGGACTGGCGGCGGTAGTGACGAGTTTATTCAAGACTTGTTTACAACGATCAATTTGTTCGCGCACCACCTTGAGTTGCGGGGCGATGTCCGGCTCGTTTGAAAATTCATCGGCCAGTTCCGCGGTAATCACGGCAATCGTGGCCAGCGGTGTGCCCAATTCATGCGCGGTACCCGCCGCGAGCGTGCCCAAGGCGAGGATGCGTTCATTGCGAAGACTTTCTTCGCGGATGAGGGCCAGTTCACGTTCGCGCTCGCGCAAACTCAGGGCGATGCGTTGCACAAAGAAGGCGATCAGGCCGGCACTGACCACAAAATTAAACCACATCCCCCACACGTGCAAACTAAAGCTATTGTGATCGGCATGCGCGGAGGGGGTGTGATTGTGTTCCGGAAAAAGCAAGGTCGAGGGGGTCGCGACTTCCGCCCCCGGCAAGGGGATATAAAAAAACAATAATAAAGTATAGGCAACGACCGTTACGCTGGTGAGCGTCCACACATACGTGCGGGCGAACAAGGTTGCGGCGATCGATAACGTGAGTAAATACACCGAGACAAACGGGTTGGTGGAACCGCCGGTTAAATACAATAAAAACGTCAGCGCCAGGACATCCAATACGAGTTGGCCGAATAGTTCCAACTCGGTCACCGGCCAGGATTGTTGTAAACGCCAGATGCTGGCCAGGTTAATCATCAGCAATGCCAGTTCGATGCTGATCACGGCGGCAAACGGCAAGCTCACCCCGATCCAAAACATCACGACCAGGATCACCGCGCTTTGGCTGAGGATCGCAATCCAGCGCAGACTGATCAATCGCTGTAAATTTTTGGTGGCGGGGGTGGTCATGTCAGTTGTCGAGTTGATGCGCACGTAGCCATTCTAGCCGAAGTTTTACCGGGGTGTTACACAATCCATTCAGGGACTGTCGGGGTGCGACAGTTTGTCGCGCGCTAATTGGTCGCATTCTCCAGCGGTCGTTCACTGCATACAATGTGGCATCAAACATAATTAACGAGGTGAGCAGATGCGATTCAACAGATGGGTAGCGGGGGGAGTGTTGCAGGGGCTGATCATCTCGGCCGCACAGGCAAGTTGTGGTGGCGCCTTTTGTAGTTTGAATACGCAATGGGATGCGCAAGGTGCCTGGACAGAGCCCGGTTGGCGTCTTGACCTGCGTTATGAATACATTACCTTGGATCAGCCACGTACCGGCAGCTCGCCCATCGCGGTGGGTGAAATCCCCCAACATCATGACGAAGTCAAGACCATCAGTCGCAATCTGCTGACCAGCATTGATTATGGGTTTACCGCGCAGTGGAGTGGCTCGCTGCTGATCCCGCTGGTGGATCGCGCGCATTACCATATTCATAATCACTTGGGCACGCCGATTACGGAGTCCTGGGCGTTTAGCGAAGTGGGTGATGTGCGGGTGTTGGGTCGTTATCGTAGTGAACCGAATAACTCCAGTGCTTGGGGAATACAAGCCGGGCTGAAACTGGCCAGTGGTGCGATCAATATTGCTAACGAAGACGGTGATCTGGCGGAGCGGACTTTACAACCGGGGACGGGCAGCCATGATTTGTTGCTGGGCGTTTTTTGGAATCATACGGAGACACAGCGCAAGTGGTTTGTGCAATATACCTATCAACATCCGCTGACCACGCGCGATGAATTCACCCCCGGTGATGAACATGGCCTGGATCTCGGGATGAGTTATGCGTTGACGCCACAATATACCTTGTTAGCACAGTTAAACCTACGCCACAAAGAGGCGGACTCCGGTGTCAATGCGGAGGCGGAGGATTCCGGCAGCGACGCCTTGTGGTTAAGTCCCGGGGTGAGTGTGGCGCTGAGTCATGCCACGCAGGTGTATCTGTATTACCAACTACCGCTGTATCAATATGTGAATGGCGTGCAGCTCACCGCGGATCAGGCGGTGAGCGTGGGGGTGAGTCATCGGTTCTAAACGCGCGATAATTAAAATTATTTTAATTGTTTGAACACGCGTTCCGCCGCCGCCAGGGTTTGCTCGATGTCGGCCTGAGTATGGGCACTGGAGACAAATCCCGCTTCATAGGCCGATGGCGCCAGATAGATGCCTTCACGTAACATACCGTGATAAAACAGTTTGAAACGTTCGACATTGCACGCGGACACCTGCGCGAAGTTGCTGACCTTGTTGGCCTCGGTGAAAAATATCCCGAACATGCCACCGACATAATTGGTGGTGAGCGGCACGCCGGTCTTTTTCGCCAATGCCTCCAGACCTTGCATGAACTGTTGGGTCATTGCGCTGAGCTTGTCAAAGAAGCCCGGTTGTTGAATTAAATCAAGCGTGGTGAGTCCGGCGCGCATCGCCACCGGATTACCCGAGAGGGTACCGGCTTGATACACCGGGCCCAACGGTGCAATCTTTTCCATGATGACGCGCTTGCCACCGAAGGCACCCACCGGCATGCCACCACCGATGACTTTACCCAAGGTGGTGAGATCCGGTTTGACCTGGTAATGTGCCTGCGCACCACCCAAGGCCACCCGAAAGCCGGTCATCACTTCATCAAAGATCAACACGCTGTTATTACGATCGCACAAATCTCGCAGGCCTGGTAAAAATCCCGGCAGTGGCGGCACACAATTCATGTTGCCGGCGACGGGTTCTACAATGATGCAGGCGATCTGCTCGGGATATTGGGCGAAGGCATCACGGATTTGTTCGAGGTCATTAAATTGCAGGGTGAGTGTGTGTTTGGCCAAATCCGCGGGCACACCCGGTGAGGTGGGTACGCCCAAGGTCAATGCGCCGGAACCGGCCTTGACCAACAACGAATCGGCATGACCGTGATAACAACCTTCAAACTTTATAATCTTGTCGTGCCCGGTGTAACCCCGCGCCAAACGAATTGCGCTCATTGTCGCCTCGGTGCCAGAGCTGACCATGCGCACCAGATCCATCGACGGCACCAATTGGCAGACGCGATCGGCCATGGTGATCTCCAGTTGCGTGGGTGCGCCAAAGGTCAGGCCATCACGCATGGTCTCGGCAATCGCCGCGAGTACTTGCGGATGGGCGTGACCGGCGATGCACGGTCCCCACGAGGCGACATAGTCAATGTACTTCTTGCCATCTTCATCAAACAGATAGGCGCCTTGCGCGCGTTTAAAAAAGATCGGATCACCACCGACACCCTTGAAGGCGCGCACCGGTGAATTCACGCCACCGGGGATGTGCTGTTGGGCCTGAATAAACAAATCGTGCGAACGGGTCATGCGGGTTCCTTCATTATTTCAAAATAGGGTTGTCAAGCTGTTTTGTAGGTCGGCCTTTAGGCCGACATCAGAACATCGATCTTAATCGATACGCCGGATATTTGAAAACAATCCGGTATACGCGCGCGCCGCCGCTTCAATATCACGTTGGCCAAACACGCCATGAATCGCCGCGACCATATCGGCACCGGCAGCAATTAATGCCAAGGCATTGTCCGGGGTAACACCGCCAATGGCAACAAGCGGTGCCGATAGTTGTTGCCGTGCCTCACGCAATATCGACAACGCCGCCGCCGGGGCCTGCGGTTTGCTGCGCGACGGGAAGAATCGGCCAAGGGCAATGTAATCCGCTGTTTGTTGGATTGCCGTGGCGGCCAAAGACAGATCGTTGTGACAGGATACACCGATGATCTTCGCCGCGCCCAACTGTGCGCGTGCGGCAGTCAAGGCCATGTCAGTTTGACCTAAATGAACACCGTCGGCATCCACGGCGAGGGCGAGCGCGACATCGTCATTGATCAAGAACAGCGCATGGTACTTACTGCAAAGTGCCTTGAGCGCCGTCGCGGTCGCAAGGCGTTGGCTTGAGGTCGAGATTTTATCGCGAAATTGAATAACCCGTGCGCCACCACGCAGCGCCGATTCAACCATAACAAGCAAATCGTGCGGTTGCGCCAGAGCGGTGTCGGTAATGGCATACAGACCACGCAGTTGTGCGAGGAGTGCTTGTTTAGTCATCGGTAAGCAGTGACCGTCGCGGCAACCACTGCCCATTACTCAACCGATAGGCTTGGCGTAAGGTGGCGAGCGTATAGCTTTGTGCCTGAGTAATGGCGGCGCGCAATTCAATGCCTTGGGCGATGAAGGCGGCAATACTGGCGGTGAAGGTGCAACCCGAACCGTGATACACCTGCGGCAAGCGTTCGCTGCGGAATGACAATGGTTGTGCCGTGGCGGAATATAAAGTGTGGATCACATCAGCCGTTGCTTCATGGCTGCCTTTGATCAAGACATGCTGGCAACCTGTCGCCAAGAGAGTACGGGCACAATCCGCGAGCTCCTCGTGTTGCGCGAGTTGTCGGGCCTCGATACTGTTGGGGGTGACCAAGAAAACGCGCGGTAATAAACGATGCAAGATGGCATCCGTCACATCATCATCGCTCAACGCAGCCCCCGCGCCACCGGCCAAGACCGGATCAAAAATCACCGGCACCATGGGATAATCGATCAAGACACTGTGGATCGCCTCCAGCGCCGCAGTGGTGCCCACCATCCCGATCTTGATGGCCTGTATCGGGATGTCATCGAGCACAACGCGGGCTTGTTCTTCGATAAGCAGCGCATCGGCAGGGACAAAGCGCCGCACGCCATGGGTATTTTGTACGGTGTGGGCGGTGATGATGGTGGTCGCATGGCAACCGCAATAACCGATGGCCTCAATGTCGGCTTGAATCCCGGCGCCACCACTGGGGTCGTGTCCGGCAAAAACCAGCACCGTCTGCATCGCTTAGCCTTGTGCCGCGGCAACTTGGATGCTGGCGAGCAAATTGTTCGCGGCATGCAGGACGATCGGTAACAGGATGGATCGGCTTCGCCACCGCGCTAAACCCAACAAAATACCTAAGCAAAAAACCATCAGCATTTCTTGCCAGGCATATTGCAGATGCACCACGGCCCACAGGAATGCTGTGAGCAAGATCGAACCGGAGACACCCAACGAGGTGGGGGCAAAGCCCGCGTATAAAAAACCACGGAACAGCAACTCCTCGAATACCGGTGCCAGGAGAATGATCGTGATCCACAAGAATAATTTATTGTCGGCGCTGTCATAGGCCAGTTGCATGAAGTCAGGAATCGCATCACGTCCTGTATATTGGTATAAAAACTCAGCGAGGAAGACAAACAGCCCCAACACGATCAACCAGAATAAGCCTTGCCGCCAGCCAAAGGGATGCAGGCCGAGATAATCACGGATAGAAATGTTGTTACGCAAACGGCAGAAGAACAGGAGGATGCCAACCCCCATCACCGAGCGCACGCTGATGATGAAAGACAAAAAATTACCATCATTAATCAATCGGGAAAGTTGTGCCTCAAACAGTTTTGTAATAGCAGCCACATCCTCGCTGTTCGCGGGGATAGCAATCTGTTGGAACACATAGGCCACGCTACCGATAATTTCCGCGATGCTCAGGATCGTGACCAGCAATAGGGTGAGACCGACCGTGGTCCAAAAGCCCCAGGGTTGATTCGTGTTAGTCATATCAGGCCTGCAGCAAACCCGCGTGACGGGTTTCATCTTCTGCGAGGATGCGTTCTTGTACCCCCCGCCACTTGCCGTCGGCTTCTTGTTCCAGCAACACCTCGATGCCCTGGGCATTGCGCGAACCATCCGCGGCGGTGACGGTTTCCAGGGTCTTGAACATGATGCGCTTGGCGGTGGCGGCTTGCAGTTGTAGACCGTCATAGGTGACACTGCGGATCAGATTGTGGCTGAATTCGTGTTGGCATTGGCCGGCCCAGTTGGCGTAATCAATCAAATCAAATCCCGGCACCCACGTGAGGTTGACGTTGCGCGAGATCAAGTCCAGGTGTGCATTGAGGTCCTTGGCCGCAACGGTGCGTGAAACTTCATTCAGCCATTGTTTGATGATTGCTTCCGACATGCGAACCTCTGGGTAAGAAAATTTATCCGCCATTGTAGCGTGACTCGGCTTTCCTTTCCTGAAAAAATTACTAGAATCCTTAAAGGATGTGGGCATAATGGATAGCAATCTAACGATGGATAAAAATACCGTGCAGATAGATTATCCAACCCTGGTCGCGCATCGCGGCTATGCGGCCAACTATCCCGAAAATACCTTGTTGGCCATTCGCGCCGCGGTGGAGGCGGGGGCGACGTTTGTCGAATTTGATATTCAACTCACCGCCGATCTGGTCCCTGTGCTGTTTCATGATCGCAACCTGCAACGTATGTGTGGTCGTGAGGGGAGTGTGCCGGAGATGTCCCTGGCACAATTAATCACCCTGTCCGTTCACGAGTTCGGTAAATTCGGTTATAAATATGTCGGCAACCCGATCACCACCCTGGTCGAATTGGTCGAGTATCTGGCGACGCAACCGCAAGTGACGGCGTTTGTTGAACTCAAACGGGTGAGTTTACATAAAAATGGCATTCCGATCGTGTTGGATAAAGTCCTGGCGGCGATTGCACCAATTCAAACGCAATGCGTTATTATTTCCTACGACTTAGATGCCTTGGCGCAAGTACGCAAGCAAACACCTTATCCCATCGGTGCGGTGTTTGATCATTGGCGTGAACGACGGTCATCTGCCGTGCGCGATCTCAAGCCGGAATACGTGTTTACCGATATCGATGAGTTACCGCGTTTCGGTAAATTGACATTTCAACAAAGTAAGGTGGCGGTATACGAATGTGCCGATGCAAAAAAGGCGTTACGCGTTTATCGTCGGGGCGTGGACATGGTGGAGACCTTCGCCATCGCCGAGATGTTGACCCAGGTAAAACTGTTGGCGGGTGAAGTATGAGCGATTATGTTGATGTCGCGGTGATCGGTGGCGGTATTCAAGGGTGTGGTGTGGCGCAGGCGGCTGCTGCTGCAGGTTATCGCACCGTCCTGCTGGAGAAAACCGCGTTGGCGCACGGCACGTCGAGCAAGTCGAGCAAGCTCATTCACGGTGGTTTGCGTTATCTGGAAAGCGCGCAATTTTCCTTGGTACGGCAATCACTGTACGAACGTGAATTATTAATTCGGAATGCGCCGGACTTAGTCAACTACACGAAATTTTATCTCCCCGTTTATAAATCTTCGTCGCGGCATCGGCTTACTATTCTCAGCGGTTTGTCCTTGTATGCCTTGCTCGGCAACTTGCAGCCGCAGGCGTGTTTTCGCCGCGTACCGCCGCCGCAATGGAGTAATCTGGATGGTTTGGAACGCCGTGGCTTGCAAGCCGTGTATCAATATTGGGATGGACAAACCGACGATGTGGCATTAACCCGTGCGGTCATGGCCTCGGCGCAGCAACTGGGTGCGCATCTGTTGTGCCCGGCGAGTGTTGAACAGGTGCACTATCAAAGCGGTGAATATCATATTGCCTATCAGCACGGCAGTCAGTCGGGATTATTGCGCGCCAGCACCGTGATCAATGCGGCGGGGGCGTGGGTGGACGCGGTGCATGCGCGTATAAAACCGAACACGGATTTTCCGGCGATCGAATTGGTGCAAGGGACGCATTTAATCTTGCAACAAACGGCGCCCAGCGGAATTTATTATCTGGAGTCGCCCACGGATCGGCGCGCGGTATTTGTCATGCCGTGGTATGGCCAGACCTTGATCGGCACAACCGAAACCGCCTATCACGGTGATCCCGAACAGGTGCGAGCCACCGAACATGAGATTGACTATTTGCGCAATATCGCCCGGCATTATTTCCCACAGTTGAATGATACCGTCGTTAAACAATTTAGTGGCTTGCGCGTCTTGCCCGCCGGGAAACAAAGCATGTTTCATCGGCCGCGCGAGACCGTGATGTTCACCGCCCCCACCTTGCCGGGCTACATCGCCTTAATCGGCGGCAAACTCACCGGTTATCGCGCCACTGCCGAAAAAGTTGTAACGCTGTTGCAACGCGCGTTACCGGCCAAATCGCCGCTGGCGGATACCAAGACCTTGCGGATTGAACCGGTGTCCGGGGATTAACCTTGTTTCTCTAGCGAATCACTCAACAGTAAAAAATAAAGTAATAACCAAATCATGGACACGGGTATAACCGGACAAGGACGCCACACTCATGAAGAACCCTGCCATAATCCAGATTTTAAACCTCTCGAATTTGAGAGAGGTAGGCATCGTTACGATAAGGAGATCAGTATGAGCGACAAGTATTTACCCGCCCTCGGCGCTAAATCTTTCGAGGAGCTAAAACAAATCAATCCGCACGGCGCGGAATATTGGAGCGCCCGCGACCTGCAACCCCTGCTGGGTTACAGCCAGTGGCGGCGCTTCGAGCAGGCCGTCGAACGTGCTATCACCTCATGCAAAGAATCGGGAAATAGCCCGGATCATCATTTTGCCGGCGCCGGCAAAATGATCGGGATCGGCAAGGGTGGTTCCCGTGAGGTGCCCGATTACCACCTCTCCCGCTTCGCCTGCTACCTCATCGCTCAGAACGGCGACCCGCGCAAACCCGAAATTGCCCAGGCGCAGCAATATTTTGCCATCCAGACCCGCCGTCAGGAGCTAACCGAGCAATTAGCCGCCGATCTGGAACGGCTGGAACTGCGCAAACAGACGGCTGAAGAGTTCAAGGCTTTATCGGGTGCAGCACACGATGCTGGTGTGCAAAGCAAAATGTTTGGCGTATTCCACGACGCGGGCTACAAGGGTCTCTACGGTGGATTAGGCCGGGATGCGATCAAACAGCGCAAGTCAATTCCAGACAAAGACAACCTCCTCGACCGCATGAACGCCACCGAACTGGCCGCCAACCAGTTCCGCATGACCCAAACGCGAGACAAGCTGGTGCGTGAAGGTGTGCATACTCAGTCGCAGGCCATCCAGACCCACGAGCAAGTCGGCAAGGAAGTTCGCGAAGCGATCAAGCGCATCGGTGGCGACCTGCCTGAGAAAATCCCACCCGCTGAGCACATTAAACAAGTAGAAAAACGGCTGAAGACCGCAACACCCAAGTTGGCG
>Ga0315281_10000758_pt1 | contig 46341 bp, 40 predicted proteins | sample YL17G07_0_MG_FD_204540 | JGI IMG/M metagenome (GOLD analysis project Ga0315281, IMG submission 204540) | Sediment microbial communities from Yellowstone Lake, YNP, Wyoming, USA - YL17G07_0 | ecosystem: Environmental > Aquatic > Freshwater > Lake > Sediment | place: USA: Wyoming | collected...
AGAGTCATCCTGACCCTGACATCGAGCACCGCGAGGGGGAAGGGGAAGGATCCCATGAGACCGCAATGACCGTGTGGCTCGCAGTTGCGAGCCGAGAGTCATCCTGACCCTGACCCCGAGCGCCGTGAGGGGGAAGGGGAAGGATCCCATGAGACCGCAATGACCGTGTGGCTCGCGATTACGAGCCGAGAGTCATCCTGACCCCGACCCCGAGCGGCGCGAGGGGGAAGCGGAAGGATCCCATGAGACCGCAATGACCGTGTGGCTCGCAGTTGCGAGCCGAGAGTCATCCTGACCCTGACCCCGAGCAACGCGAGGGGAAGGCGACGGATCCTGCCGCGGGGCGAAGCCTCATCGCCAGGGTCCTTCGGAGCCGGGTACGGAAACGACACAAACCGGCCCGCAACTCCGGACAACCGTCACGCCCCGCGGAAGCCGGTCCGGCAGGCGAGGCCGGCGCCTCTTGACAGCGATAAAAGAGGCGTAAAGTCACTTGCATTGGGGGGCGTGAGATGTCCAACGACCGCTCAATCTTCATCTCGCCACGCCAACAGGTGCGCCATGGGCTCGCGGGTTTTCTCGCGCTAATCGCGGTGCTCGGGTTCGCGTCCACCGCGGCGGCCATCACCATGCCGCTGCACCTCGCCGACACCGCTCCCGGAAGCTTCGTCCACGGGACGGGCCTTCCGCGAGCCGAACCCGAGGCTCTCCGGCTGGGTGCGGATCCCGGCGATCTTGGAACGCCCGACCTCCGACCTGAGGATGCCCCGGGTGCCGCCGCTCCGCCGGCCACGTACGGGGCGCCGTCGCGGCCAGTGATCCCCTCGCTGGCCGCCTTCCCCGGACAGCTCAGTCGTGACTTCCTCCACCTCGTGGTACGGCCTCTCGACTTCGACGCACAGGACTGGACGAGGTTCGCGCTGGGTGCAGGTGCCGTGGGCGTGGCCGCCGCCTTCGACAACCGAATCCGCACCGCGGTCCAGGCGAGACGGACCTCGGGCTCCACCGCGCTGGCGACCCGGATCCGCCCGATCGGCACGTGGGGAGGTGTGGCGGCGATGGGTGTGGCGCTCGCCGCCGGTGAGCTGTTCCACGACCCCGAGTTGGCGGCCACGGGCCTCGACGGGATCGAGGCCAGCCTCTTCACGGGCGCCTTCATCACGCCCGTGATCAAGGGAATTACCGGCCGCGCGCGCCCGAACGCGGGGGAGGGCGCGTCCGAGATCGAACTTCTTTCCGGCGGCCAGTCGTTCCCATCGGGCGAGGTCACCATGGCGTTCACAAACGCCGCCGTGATTGCCCAGCATACCGACAGCCTCGTCGTGCGCGGCATCGCGTGGGGGTTAGCGGGTCTGGTCGGGTGGGAGCGAATCCATTTGGACAGTCACTGGGCCTCCGATGTGGTCGCAGGCGCGCTGATCGGATCCGCCGTGGGGAGCTGGGTCGCCGCGATTCACAAGCCGGACGAGATGAGATCCCACACCACCGTGTCGGTGTTGCCGTTGGTCGGTCCGCGCACGCTGGGCGTCACGGCGTCCATTTCCTGGTGAGCGGTGCTCGATCAGGGCTGCCCAGCCGGTTGACCACTTGTGAACTGCTTCACAATCAATGGGCGGGCGCTGGAGCAGCCGTTACTGGCCTCCTCCGGAATAGGTTCTCCAGGTAGCGCGATCTCAGCTCCCGGCTCGCCATGGCGCGCTTGACCGGCGGCAGCCTGAGGATCGCCCCCAGGATCGCCGCCATGGCGCGGTGGCTTGCGAGGTAGTGCCGGTCGAAGATCAGCTCGGCGAGCGTGCCGCGCTCGATGGCCATGAGCACGACCCTGTGTACCGAGTCCACCGGCGTGATGACCCGCTCGGGCCGCCCGCGCAGGGTGATCCCGCCCTTGCTGCAGCCGCGCACGCACACCCCGCAACCCAGGCACACCGTCTCGTCCAGGCTGGCCCGCTTCCTGCTGGCGCGCCGGGGATCATGGGCGGAGACCAGGCTCACCGCTCCCACCGGGCAGGCGCTGACGCACTTGCCGCACCCCGCGCACGCCTCGGGATCGAAGTGCGGGATGAAGTTGGTGGTGTGCACGGGGTGCAGCACCGAGAAGCGGCGGTGCGCGATCATCGCCTCGCAGCAGCACCCGCAGCAGTTGCAGATGAAGTTCACCTGCTCCCGGACGTTCTCGCCGAACTGCACCAGGCCGTGCCCGTACGCCACGTCGAGCAGGTCCAGGGTCTCCGCGACGTCGGCCTTGCGCGCGAAACCGTGCCGCACCAGCGAGCCGGCGGTGGTGTTGAACGTCATGCAGATCTCCATCGGGGCGTCGCAGTCGCGACCCATATGGGCCATCTTGTGCCGGCAGTAACAGGTCCCGATGCCGATGCCGGAGGCGGTCCTGATGACCTCGCTGGCTCTCTCGTAGTCCAGCACGTGGAGCGCGTTCCCCTCGGAGAGGGCGGGCTCGTGGACGAACGTTCGCCCCAGGTGCGTCTCGCCGGAGGCGAACAGCTCCCGGATGAAATCCTCTTCCACGTTGATGTACTGGTAGAACAGCTCGGCCAGGAGGTGCTGGTCGATATCCTTCCGCACCCGCATCATCGAGAACTCGAAGAAGCCGGCCATCGGCGGCGGCAGCGTGTAGTACGGGCGTTGGTGATCCTGAACATCGAGCAGGAGCGCGCGGTCGGCGAGCGCGTCGAGCTGCCGGCGCGCCTCCGCCTCGGGCATCTTCCACGCGGCCGCGGCGTCGGCGGCTGTGAACGGCTTGATGGGCAGCAGGGCGACGAGCGCCGCCTCCTGCTCGGAGAACAGCAGGCCGAGGATCTTGTAGAGCAGCTCAGAGGGTGGGGCGCCCTGGGGGAAACGGTTCAACCGCTCCACCAGGCTCCGATAGCCCGACCTCACGGTGTGGTGCGCCATGCCCCCAAACCCCGCCCGCAAGATTACACCATGAGGTGAGAAGAGTTCAGACTTCGTCCGTTCTCACCTGCGAACATTCGACCAGGGACCGTTGTTCCGACCGGCTGCATGTCTCGACTTCTGCGTGGTGGGGCGCGATCGGTTGCGGGCGCTTCCAGGCGCGCCGTACACTGCGTAGAGGTCCCTTCGGCAGCGAAAGCTGAGTGTCGAAAGGAGAGCGCGATGGGCACGATCGGGATCACGCGGCGAGGGTTCGGTGCCGCACTGGGGGCCGCCGCCGGCGCGGTGCTCCTGGACACGAGGCTGACGCCGTCTGCGGCCGAGGCCCGGGTCGCCGCGGGCCTGCCCAGGGATGTTCTCCAGCTCAACTCGAACGAGAACCCCTACGGGCCTTCGGCGGCCGCACGCGAGGCGATGACCCGCTCGCAGGAGGTCGCCGCGCGCTACCCGGACTACCAGGAGGACGAGGTGCGCAGCGCGCTGGCGAGGCTCCACGGCGTCGCCCCGGAGCAGGTCCTGCTGGGCTGCGGCTCGGGCGACATCCTGCGCATGGCCAGCGGGGCGTTCCTCGCCCCCGGCAGGAAGGTTGTGGTCGCGGAGCCCACGTTCGAGGCGGTCCTCGTCTACAACCGCGTCACGAAAGCGGAACCTGTCAAGGTACCTCTCGACGCCTCGTTCCGCCACGACCTCCCGCGGATGGCCGCCGCGTGTGACTCCTCAACCGGGCTCGTTTACGTCTGCAACCCCAACAACCCTACCGGCACGATCGTGACCGGCGAGGAGCTAGCGGCGTTTCTCGGGCGCGTCCCCCCCTCGGTGACCGTGCTCCTCGACGAGGCCTATCACCACTTCGTCGAGGACCCGGGCTACCGCAGCGGGTTCGACCTGCTCGGCGCTCACCCGAACCTGATAGTGGTGCGCACCTTCTCCAAGATCTACGGCCTCGCCGGCATGCGCCTCGGCTACGCCGTGGCAGCCCGGGACAAGATCGAGGCGCTTGCCCGCTACGCGTCGTTCAGCAACACCAACGCCGCGGTGCTCGCTGCCGCCCTCGCCAGCCTCGCCGACGCCGACCTCGTCCCGCGGATGAAGCGGCGCATGAACGACGCGAGGCGCTGGCTCACCGGACAGTTGACAGCCGATGGCCGCCGCTTCATCCCCCCCGAGGCCAACTTCGTCATGATCGAGACAGGGCGTGACGTGGCCTCGCTCATCGAGGCGTTCAAAGCAAGAAAGATCCTGGTCGGCCGGAGGTTCCCCTCGATGCCCACGTGGCTGAGGGTGTCGGTCGGCACACCGGCCGAGATGGCCGCCTTCGTGGCGGCGCTGCGGGAGATCGTGCCCGCTCGCGCTGCCGCCTGACCCTATTGGAGGGCCCTGCCCGCGGCAGGGGCACCATCGGGTCCGTCAGTGGTGGCCTCAGTAGTGGTAGCGCCCCTGGAGAAAATCCACGCGGTCGGCGCGGACGAGGTACACGATTCGATGTTCCTGAGTGAGGCGGCGCGACCAGAGGCCTGGTCCGAGGTACTTGAGGGGCTCTGGCTTGCCGATCCCGGAAAATGGCTCCCGAAGCACCGCCTCGACAATCGCAAGCGCTCGTAGCGCCGTCTTGCGGTCGGTGTCCAACCAGTAGCGCAGGTCCTCGATGAACTCAGGGTGGAAGACCGCGAGGCGCCCTACGCGGTGACCCGCAGGAGCTCGACTACTCTTCGGCAAGGCCCAACTCGCGGCGCAACGCGGCCGTCGTTACGGGACGCAGCCTGCTCTTCCGTGCCCGCGCCAGGGCGCGCAGAAGCCGCTCCGCGTTCTTGGGCGAGCGCAGGAGGTGGGCAGTTTCCATCAGGCTGCGCAGCTCGTCGGCTGCCACGAGCGCGACGTCCTCGGCACCGCGACGCCGGATGACGACGATCTCTCGCGACTCCACGACCTCGCTGCAGAGCTTCGCCAACGTTGCGCGCGCCTGAGTGTAGGTGGTAACGAATGTCATAGGCTCTCCAACCTGTACAGAGAGACTGTACATGTTCGGTTCCCCATTGTCAAGTACACGAGACCCGTCTCAGGCGCGCCCGGCCCTCACTTCGGGGATTAGCTGCTGGGTTTCTGCTCGCGGCAGCGGCGCCGCCGCCGTTGGGCCAGACGCAAGGAAGGCGAGGCCACCGCGCCGGAGTGTAGCCGGAGGCTACATGAGGACGCGTGGGGCCGGAGCCTGACGCCGCAGATGGTCCGACGCCGGCGGCGCTCAAGGGTACAGGCGGTTGAGCAGGCGGGGGTACGGGATCGCCTCGCGCAGATGCTGCAGGCCGCACAGCCAGGTGACCACCCGCTCGATCCCCATCCCGAACCCCGAGTGCGGGAACGCGCCGTACTTGCGGAGGTCCAGGTACCACTGGAACGCCTCGCGCGGCAGGTCGTGCTCGGCGATGCGCTTCTCGAGCAGCTCGTACGAACCGATGCGCTCGGAGCCGCCGATGATCTCTCCGTACCCCTCGGGGGCGATCATGTCCATGGCCAGCGCCCGGGTAGGGTCGGCGGGGTCGGGCTCCATGTAGAAAGCCTTGATCGCAGCCGGGTAGCGGGTGATCATGACCGGCTTGCCGGACTCGTCGGCGAGGGCGGTCTCCTCGTCGCCGCCGAAGTCGTCCCCGAACTTGACGGCAAACCCCTTGCCCTGGAGCTTGGCGATCGCGTCGCCGTAGTCGACGCGGGGGTACGGCCGGCGCGTGGCGAGCTCGAGCTTGGACACGTCGCGCTCGAGACGCTCGAGGTCCTCCTTGCAGCGGTCCAGCACCCGGGCCACTAGCGACGAGACGAACTCCTCGGCGAGGTCGAGCAAACTGTCGAAGCGCATCCAGGCGACTTCGGGCTCCACCATCCAGAACTCCATGAGGTGTCGCCTCGTCTTTGACTTCTCCGCGCGAAAGGTGGGCCCGAAGCAGTACACCTTCCCGTGGGCGGCGGCGGCGGGCTCCAGGTAGAGCTGCCCGGACTGGGTGAGGTACGCCTTCTTGCCGAAGTAATCGGTTTCGAACAGCGTGGAGGTCCCCTCGCAGGCTGCCGGCGTCAGGATCGGCGAATCGATATTCACGTAGTTGCGCTCGTGGAAGAACTCGCGGATGCCGAACGTCAGCTCGTCGCGCACCCGCATGATCGAGTGCTGCCGCCTGGAGCGCAGCCACAGGTGGCGGTTGTTCAGGAGGAAGTCGGGGCCGTGCTCCTTGAGGGTGATCGGGTACTCGGGGCAGAGCTGCACGATCGTGACGTCCTCGACCTGGAGCTCCACGCCGCCGGGCGCCCGCTTGTCTTCCTTGACCTTCCCGACGACGTGCAGCGAGGACTCCTGGGTCACCCGCTCGGCCTCCACCCACACCTGCTCGGAGACCTGCGACCTGGCGACCACCGACTGCAGGTAGCCGGACCCGTCGCGCACGACGAGAAAGCGCAGCTTGCCGGAGGAGCGGGCGTTGTACAGCCAGCCCGACACCCGAACCTGCTCCCCGATCAGCCCCGGCAGCTCGCGAATCTCGGCGTCCCGCATCAGGACCCTCCGTTGGAACGTGGATTGTAGCGCACGGGAGGCGGTTCTGCAGACCGGCTTCCCGTGTCCCTGCTTTGGCGGGAGGAAGGGACCACACTAGAATGGATAGGTAAGGCTCGCATCCAGGGGATGCGCGGCGGCGGGGAGGAAGCAGCGATGATGGACGCTCTGACCCGGTGCACCCGTTTGAGACTGATACTGCTCGCCCTCGGGGCCCTTTCGGCCGCGTCGTGCGAGCGTCTCCTGGCCACGAAGATTGCAAAGATCGCCGCCGAGCCCGGCAAGTACGAGGGCAAGGACGTCACCGTTTTCGGCACCGTGAAGGAGCGCATCGACGTGCCGTCGATCAAGTGCTACGTCCTCAGCGACGGCAAGGCCAGTATCGGGGTCGTCACCCAGGGCAGGCTGCCGCTGGTCGGTGAGAAGGCCCGCGGCATTGGGCGCGTGAGCCGGTCGTTCGCCATAGGCTCCAGGAAGCTCCTCGTCATCATCGAAACCCCCAAGCCAAGGCCCACGCTGCCGAGGAACCCGGCGGTCCCCGGAAATGGGCCCGGGTAACCCGGCAGCGGTCCGGCGCGAGCCGACGGCACAAAACGGACGATTCGGGGCCCGCGGCCCGCGCTGACAGTACGTCCTGAAGGCGCAAGGCCCTTCACTGTCCCGACGACAGGCGTGTGAAGGTGCCCTCGGGACGCAGCAGGTCCCGGCAGCGCAGGAAGAAGACTTGCCGCACGACCCTGCCGTTCCGCTCGATCAGGAAAGGCGGCTCCTCGGAGACCGCCGCGAAGATCTCGGAGAGCGGCGCGTCCAGTCCGTCCCGAGTGCTCACGAACAGGAAGTCCTTCCCGCGCAGCTCCTCGGGCCGGTACCAGTAGAGAGAGGCCAGCCCGTGTATGCCCCCGCCTACCCGGGCCAGACGCGTGGGCATTCTCCCTCCCGAGAGGAACGCGAACAGGTGCACGTTGGTGTAGCTCTCCGAGGCCACCATCTCGCCGGGTCGCAGGCGCCTCTCGACCTCGGCCGCGATCTCGTCGTTGCCCACGGCGGCGGTGACCGACTTGCCGACCTTCCCGCGGAAGCGACCCGCGAACGGCCAGTCCACCTCCAGAATGTGCGACACCAGCAGCAGGGCTGCGACGATCGCAAGCGAGAGCGCGAGGCCGAAAATCACGCCGGAGCGCGCGAGCCAGCGCGGGCGCGGGACCGTACAGGCGAGCGCTACCGTGGCGAGGACGAGCGCGGGGCCGCCCCAGTGGGGGGCGATCCCCTCCCGCAGCGCCACGAACGGGAAGAAGATCATCGGCATCGCCGCGGAAACCAGCAGGGCGGCCCACGCGTGGTTCCTCCGCCGCCACGCTCGCCACCACGCCATCGTGATCGCGACCACCAATGGCGGTGAGCTCAGGATGGCGGAAAACGCGAAGAACTCGAGGGCGTGGACGAGAGTGACGGGTCCTGGGTTGTGGCGCTGGCGAAGCTGGAAGTCAAGGTTGATCCAGTCGTGCTGCGCCCCCCATATCCACACCGGGAGCGTTAGCGCCGCTGAGAGCGCCGCCGCCAGGTAGGGCACCGGAGTTCGCAGGTGGGCCCTGACCTGGGAGCGCATCAGCCCGGGCGCGAGCGCCGGCAGCACGAGGACGACGGGGAACTTCGCCAGGAAGCCGAGAGCCACCGCGATCCCGAACCCCCACCAGGCGCGTCTCTCGCCCTGGGCGACGGCGACGGCCGCCCAGGTCGCCCCGATGTAGCCGGCCACCATCCCGATGTCGGTTGAGGCGTAGAACGACCCCAGAAAGAAGAGCGGCGTGGCGTGCAGCACGAGGTACGTCCAGGCGGCCTCGCGAGCGCCGCCGCCGAGCCGGCGGACCAAGGGGAGCAGAAAGACCCCTATCAGGAAGCTCGCGAGGATCGCCGGGCCGCGCACCGCCAGGCGCGTCTCGCCCAGCAGGGCGCGGAACGGGATGGGCGCCAGCATCATCAGCGGCGGCTGATCGTAGGTTGCCCAGTCGGGGTGGTGGGAGCAGTCCCAGTAGTAGGCCTCGTCACCCGAGACGGGCAACGTCGCCGCCAGCACCGCGTGCACCACGACGAACGCCAGCAGCAACAGGTAGAACTTGCGCTCCGTCCACACTACTAGCGACTCTCCCGCGTTCATCGCTTCCCGGTCTGGTTGTTTCTTTTCTTGCCTTTTGCCTGTTGCCTTTCTCTACTCCAGATTCGCGCACTGCTCGCGCAGCTTCTCGAGCGCCGCCTTGGCGCCGACCACCCGTTCCCCCATCCCGACCTCGCGGCACTTGGAGGCGGCGGTGTTGACCTCGCGCAGCACCTCCTGTAGGAGGAAGTCGAGCTTCTTCCCCACGGCCCCGCCCTCCGACAGAAGGTCTCTCAGGTGTTTGAGGTGGGCAGCCAGGCGCTGCACCTCCTCGGCCACGTCCGACCGGTCGGCGGCGAGGGCGGCCTCCTGCAGGAGTCGGTCCTGGTTGACCTCCTTTCCCTCCAGTAGGGAGGTCATCCGCTCGCGCAGGCGAGCGAGCAGCGTTTCGCGCAGCTGCCCGTTGATACCGGCAAGCCACCTCTGGAACGACTCGAGCTCGGCGACCTCTCCCTCGATCTGAGGGAGCAGAGCCGCTGCCTCGCGCTCACGTACCGAGACTAGAGCGTCGCGGGCCGCAGCCACCAGACCCAGCAGGGTCTGCTGCTCCTCGGGTGCGAGGGCCAGCTCCCCGGCGCCCTCGGCGAAGCCCGGCAGGGCGAGCAGGTCGCGCAGCGTGAGGGGGGCGAGGTCGAGCCCCTTCGGGCGCTGGGCCAGGGCGTCAAGCAGCGACGACGCCACGTCCCAGCGCAGCACTAGACCGGCCACGTCGCGACCGATCGGCCTCAGCTCCACCACGACCTGGACGCGACCGCGCGCGACCCGCTCCGAGAACAGCGGGCGAAGCGCAGCCTCCAGCTCCGCCGCTTCCATTCTCGGGTGGGTGCGCAGGGTCACCTCGAGGAAGCGGGAGTTCAGCGAGGTCACGCGGACCTGGGCCGCGAGCCTGGGGGAGAGCTCCGCCTGAGCCTGCCCGAATCCGGTCATGCTTCGCAACACGCCTGCCATACGGCTCCCCTTTCCCACGCACGGCCTCGCACCGGCATGGTAGATTCGAGTCGCCCACGGGAATGCCCGCGGCGCGCGAACATGACCGTCAAGACGCCGACCGCCGAAACCCAGCGCGCTGTATCGTACACCGCGCGGGTCTGGACGTGGCGTTTGTGGGGGTTGGCCGATGCTCGTCTCGAAGCGGCCGCCACCCTGGCCACGCTCGTGCTCCTGCTCGTGAGCCGCTTCGCCCTGCTCCCCTTGGGCCCGTGGGAGTGGGACGAGACCCTGTTTGCCCGCGGCCTCCTCAAGTTCGACCTGCCCGCGCACTTTCCCCACCCCCCCGGCTTCCCGCTCTGGATGGCGCTCGGCTGGGTGATGCTGCGCCTCGTCGGTGACCCCCTGCGGGGGTTCCAGCTCCTTTCCGCGGCCGCGTCGTGTCTGGCGGTCTTCCCGCTCGCCGCCCTCGGTCGTCGGGTGGCCCCCGCGCCGGTGGCTGCGACGGCCGCCCTCGCGGTGCTCTTCGCGCCCGGCGTCTGGCTGCACGCCGGGCGCGGCTTCACCGACACCGCGTCCGCGTTCCTCGCGTTCTGGGCCGCCGCCCTCGCGGTCTACGGGCTCCCGGGCAAGCGGGCCACCGGCTTCACGCTGCTCGTGACCGCGGCGTTCCTGATCCGTCCGATCCTGCTTCCCCCGCTCGGCGTGCTCTGGCTCGTAGGGGCGCTCTCGGTGCGTCCGGTCAGGCGGTTGGTCCCCGGTGTGCTGCTCGGGCTCGCGGCCTTCGTTGCGGCAGTGGCCGGCTTGATCCTGGCCCAGGGGAGCTGGGGCGGCTTCGCGTCATCGTTCGTGGCCCACGCGACAACCCATGCGCGCAACCTGGTCGAGCACAACCCCGGCGGTCTCCTCGACCTCGGCCTCGTCAAGGGAGTCGGCGGGCGATGGTTCGCCGCAGGCCTCGCGGTGCTGGGGCTGCTCGGCCTCGTGGTTTGGCGGCGTCGGGCGGGTAAGCGGCAGGCGGTCGCGTGGCTGACGATCGTGGCGGTCCTGGTGGTCCAGCTCGTCTGGCTCCAGAACCGGAAGTTCCCCCGCTACGCGGTGCCGCTGGACATGGCCGTCGCGCCGTTGCTGGCAGGTGTTGCCTCGGCCGTGGCGTCACCGGCCGTGGCCGCGGCGACGCTGGCGGCGCTCGGGATCGTCTGGGGCGCCGAGAGCCTTCCCCTGCTGGTCGAGCAGCACGCGACCTCGCTGCCCGGCTGGGCTGCGGTGCAACGGGCGGTGGCAGAGGTGAATCAGACCGGTGCCGAGCTGGTCGTCGAGCCCGGCCTGTACCCCTTTCTCTCCTACCAGGAGCAGCTCGACCGGTGGGCGGGCCGCCCGTGGAGGTTCAGGTGGTACCTCGCCCCCTCGAGCCCCGACTCGAGAGAGCTCCCTTCCGGTCCCTACCTCTTCGTCACCGACTACCCGTTTCACTACTTCGGATCGGTGGACGGCGGCGAGACGCGTTTCCCGACCGTCTCGGAGGGCCTGCGGCCGCTCACGCAGGGGCGCTTCCTCAACGTCGCCGTGTTCCGGAACCCGGCGCTGCCGGTGCGCGGATGGTGGCTGCCGGAGGTCGCACAGGGACTGGGGAAGTTCATGTGGGGCGGTGCCGATGCGGAGCTGCTGGTTCCGCCGCTCCCGGCCGGCAAGACCCTCGCTTTCGACTTCGGTCCGCATCCCGGCCCGGCGCCCCTCGATGTCGTTGTCAACGGCACGGTCGCGCTGACCGTGCCGGGGGACGCACCCCGCGCCGCGCACACGCTCGATCCACGCCTCTTCCCGGCCGAGCGCACGGCCCGCGTCGCCTTCCACCGCGCCGAGGGGTACGCGCCAGGGGAGAGCGACCGCCGCCCTCTTTCGGTCCAGCTCTGGGGCGTCACGTTCGTGAAGACGCCTGCTCCCTCCAGCGACTCTAGAGCTTCCTCGCTCTCGCCCAGGTAGCGCCGCAGCCTCTACGCTTTCAAGGAGTCCCTTTGACCCGCGGGGTCGAGTTTCACCGTCTAGGTGAAGCGCTCCGATTCTGATTTCCACTCCGTGGGGTCATTCTTCGCCCTGGGTGTGTACGACGACAGCGTGCTTTGTCACTGCTTGAAGCTCTCTCTTGCCACGCGGGTGCGCGGCCGTAGTTTGTTTCTTCACTGCGTGACGGCTCTGTTTTGCCAAGCGGGTGCGCGGCCCCTCGGCGCTTGCTCGCCCCCGCTCGCGGCGCTCCGAGACTCCCTCGACCGCGACCCGGAAGCGCGTCCCGAGCCGGGGCCCCTCGGTGTCCGCAACAGACCGCGGCACCGACACCCCGTCCCGGTCCGCGCGCCGGGTCCCCGCGGCCTCGGGAGGCATGGCCGCTGGCACCCGCCGGGCGATTCGAAACACCCACCCTTCGGCTAGAGACATTGAAGCCGGGCCCGAGCTGTCCGGTGGCAGGAGCTCTTGAGCGTTTCATTCGGGAGCGGGGGTGGTGGTGAAATCCGCCCCGCGGGCGACAGGAGCCATTGCGCCGAAGCGTGCGGGAACCGAGCGGCCAGACCGGCGGGTGGAAACGCTGGCCCCCACGAGCGTCTCGTGCGAGGAAGGGGAACAGCGAGGGTCCGCACGCCGGGCTGTGCCTGCTCGGTCGCACGCGAAGGCGGGTCGGAGGGCTGGGCTCGACGCCCAGCCCGAGCGACCGCTCAAAGCCCGCGGGGCAACAAGAAGCCTCACGCAGTGACAAGGAAGAAACCAGCCGCGCACCCGCTTGGCAAGACAAAGCGCTCACGCAGTGGCAAAGAAGTGGACGACCGCTCAAAGCCCGCGGGGCAACAAGAAGCCTCACGCAGTGACAAGGAAGAAACCAGCCGCGCACCCGCTTGGCAAGACAAAGCGCTCACGCAGTGGCAAAGAAGTGGACGACCGCTCAAAGCCCGCGGGGCAAAATGAAGACGTCTAACAAGGAAAAGTAAGAATCTGCTATTCGGTGATGCCCTGCATGTTGGCCAGGCGAGCGTAGACGCCACCTACGGCTAGCAGCCCCGCGTGCGTCCCCTGCTCCACCACACGCCCCTCCTCCATCACCGCGATGATGTCGGCGTTGCGCACGGTGGCCAGGCGGTGGGCGATGACTAGCGTGGTGCGACCCTGCATCAGGTTCTCGAGAGCCCGCTGGACGATGCCCTCGGCCTCGGCGTCGAGCGCCGAGGTGGCCTCGTCCAGGATCAGGATCGGCGGGTCCTTGTAGAGAGCGCGCGCGACCGCCAGGCGCTGGCGCTGGCCCCCTGACAGCCGGACCCCCGCCTCGCCGATCATGGTGTCAAAGCCGTTCGGAAACTCGAGGATGAACTCCTCCGCGAAAGCGGCCCGGGCGCACGCGTGCAGCCTCTCCTCGTCGACCCTGTCCTGGCCGTACGCGATGTTGGCGCGCACCGTCGTGTTGAAGAGGACGGTCTCCTGCGTGACCAGGCCGAGGTTCCCGCGCAGTGAGCGCAGCTCCAGGTCGCGGATGTCCACGCCATCGATGGTGACTCGCCCACCCTGGACGTCCCAGAAGCGTGGCAGCAGCTGCGCCACCGTAGACTTCCCCGCGCCCGAGGGCCCCACGAGCGCCACCGCCTTCCCCGCCGGGAGTTCGAGGGTGAAACCGCGCAGCACCGGCTTTTCGGGCTCATAGGCGAAGCTTACGTCCTCGAAGCGGATCCCCGCGCGGATGCCCGGGAGCTCCCTGGCGCCGGGCCGGTCCTTGATCGCCACCGGCTCGTCGATCACCTTGAAGACCCGCTCCGCGGCAGCCACGGCACCCTGGATCGCGAGGTTCACCTTGTTGAGCCGCTTGATGGGGTTGTAGAGCGAGTAGAGGCCGACCAGGAACGCGATCAGCGTGCCGAGGGTCATGGCGCCCGACCCGATGAGCTGCTTGGCGTACCACATCAGAACCAGCACGCCACCCGCACCGAGCACCTCGACTACCGGGGCGTTCAGCGCGTAGATCTTGCGCGCCTTCAGGTTGGCCCTGAAGTGACGCCTCGTAGCCTCACGAAAGCGTCCCGACTCGAATGCCTGCATGCCGAAGGCCTGAACCACGCGGTACCCCTTGAGAACCTCGTCCACCACGGCGTTCATGTCGCCCAGCCGCTCCTGGCTCTGGTGCGAGCGGTGTCGCAGCTTGCGGGTGAAGTGGACGATCGGCCCGAGCAGCAACGGCGCCAGCAAGAACGTCGCGAGGGCGAGCCGGAAGTTCAGCGAGAAAACGAGAACGAGGAAGCCGATGACCGCGAAGAAGTCCTGCAGGAGGTCGGCGAGGCGGTCGGAGATTGCGTTGTTGATCTGCTCGACGTCGTTAGTGACACGCGACATGAGCACGGCCGACGGCTGCAGCTGGTAGTACCCCGCCGACTGCGCGATGAGCGAGTCCATCAGGCCGTCTCGCAGGTCCTTCACCGTGGCGAGGCCCGCCCGGAAGAGGGAGTAGTGGCCCAGGTAGAGGAACAGGTTCTTGACGAAGACCGTGAGGAAACCGAGCAGCAGGACCGCCACCGCGTCGCTGGGCAGGTGGCGGCCCAGCGCGGTCTTGCCCCGCTCGAACCACTCCCGCATCTCTTTGACGATCCCCACCTCGGGTACCTTCGGCGCCTTGACCTTCGCCACGACCGAAGGGGCGCCGGCACTCAGGCCCCGCGCCTCTTCCCTGCCACCCAACACGTCGTCGAGGAGGGGCGAGAGCAGGAACACCATGAACACCGAGGCGATCGCCACACCGATCATCCCTGCCACCGCGGCAAGGGCCCAGCCGATGTGGGGTCTCACGTACTTGAGGAGTCGGCGAAAAGCCTTCATGCGGCCCCCTGCGCCACCGCGAGCACGGCCCTGGCCGCGCGATCGCTGGCGCCCACTTCTCCGAGCCTGCGGCGCACCTCGGCGAGGCCGGCCCGCTGCTGCTCGCCGGCCCCGCGCAGCAGAGCCCCGGCCTCCCGGGCCAGCGCCTCCGGCGTGAAGGCGTCCTGCACCAGCTCCGGCACCACGCCTGCCCCGGCTACCAGGTTGACGAGGGCCACGTGCGGCACCCGGACGAGCCAGCGCGCCATGAGGTAGCTTGCCGCGTGCAGGCGGTACCCCACCACCATTGGCACGCCGAGCAGCGCGCACTCCAGCGTCGCGGTGCCCGAGGCCACGAGCGCCGCGCCGCAGGCGGCGAGGGCGCGGTGTCGGTCGGAAGTCACCAACTCGACCTGGGCGCCCGCGGCCAGGGCACGCAGGCGCTCCGGATCCAGACCAGGGGCGACGATGAGGCGAACCTTCAGATCCGGGATCGAGGCGCCGAGATTTCCGGCTGCGGCGAGCATCGAGGGCATGAGCGACTCGACCTCGTGCCAGCGCGAGCCCGGAAGCAGCGCGAGCGCGTGCGGCGCCGGCGCCGGCAGCTCGCGCATCACCGGCGCGAGCTCGTCCATCAAGGGGTGGCCGACGAACTCGGCCGGCACACCATGCCTACCATAGAAGTCCACCTCGAACGGGAGGATGCACAGCACGCTCCGCACGTCGCGCCGGATCCGCTTCACCCGCCCGGCTCGCCACGCCCAAAGCTGGGGCGAGACGTAGATCACCACGGGGATCCCCGCCTTGCGCAGTGCGCGGGCCAGAGGCAGGTTGAAGTCCGGCGAGTCCACGAGCACGGCCACGCGGGGCCGTCGCTCCAGCGCCACCCGCCGAACCCGCCGCGAGAGGCGCCACAGGCGGGGCAGATCACGCACCACCTCTGCAAGACCCATGAGCGAGAGCTCCTCGCTGTGGGCCACGCACTCCAGGCCGGCCTCGCGGAGCCGCTCGCCGCCGACCCCGAACGCCTCGATGCCTGGGTCCACACGGCGCAGCGCAAGCAGGAGGTTGGAAGCGTGGAGGTCGCCCGAGGCCTCGCCGGCCACCAGGAAGACGCTCATCGCCGCGTCCCGGTCGGCTGCGCGGGCCGCAGGCGTACCACCACGGACACCGGAACGATCGATGGATCGAGGGATCTCTGGAGGTGCATCTCGCACCGGACCGTTCGCTAACCTCGCGGGAACGGGTACATCAGCCACCCGAGCGCGACGGCTCCCAGCAGCAGCGCGGCGAACACCTTCCAGAAGTGGTGCCAGCGCTCCCGTCGGTCACGCTTCCACAGGAAAGAGAAGAAGACCGCGATGAGCAGCGCGTCGAGGCCCATGAGGGTGAGGTGGTCGAGCATCACCAGTCCTTCTTGCCCACCGCGATGTCATGCGTGTCGAGGACGAGCAGGAGGTTCATCATCCCGGCGGTGAGCAGAAAGGTGTTCCCGAACTCGTAGCCGGGCGCCGTGACCGCACCCTGCCCGAGGTCGAAGTGGCGGGCCACGAAGAAGAGCACGCCGTTGCCGATGTTTGCGATGGCCGCGAGGTACGAGAGAGGGTCACCGGCGTGGGGCAGCATCAGCTCACCGTCGAGGACCAGGCCGGCCACGAAGCCTACCAAGATCACGACGCAGAAAACCGCCGCCCGCAACCGGCGCCCGAGCAGCAGGTGGCCAAGCCCGGGCACCAGCCACGCGAGCAGCATCAGCACCGGAAGGGGCAGGCGCTGTGCCAGCCGCGTCTCCCGCGGCCCCCCGGCCTCAGGCACCCTTCACCTCCAGCGCCCTCCGCAGCTTGGCGCGCGTCTCTTCGAGATCCTCGGGGAGCACGCGAACATCGGCGTTCACGGTCATGAAGCTGGTGTCGCCACGCCAGCGTGGAACGATGTGCAAGTGCAGGTGGTCCGCGACCCCGGCCCCCGCGGCCTCACCGAGGTTAAACCCCAGGTTGAACCCGTGGGGCTGGTAGACCTGCTGCAGCGCACGCACCACCCGCTGGGCCAGGCTCATCATCTCCGTCAGGGTCGCCGGCTCGAGCTCGCCGAGGTCGGCGACGTGGGCGTGCGGTGCCACCATCGTGTGCCCGGACGTGTAGGGGTAGCGGTTCAGCAGCGCGAACGCGTGCTCCCCGTGCGCGATTGTGAGGGCGCCGGCCTCGCCTCGCGCCGCCACGCAGAAGATGCACCCGCCGGTGGAGTTGGCGTTGGACACGTAGGCAAACCGCCAGGGAGCGAAGAGGTACTGCAATCGCTCCTCACTCGCCTCCGAGCACTTCCCGGAGCTGCTTGCCCGGCTTGAAGTAGGGGACGACCTTCGGTGGAACGTGAACCTGGGCGCCCGTGCGGGGGTTGCGGCCGGCGCGAGCCTGGCGCTTGCGCGTGCGGAACGAGCCGAAGCCGCGCAGCTCGACCTTCTCGCCCGCGCGGATCGCCCCCACGACGCCGTCCAGGACCACGCTGAGCACCTCTGCGGCTTCCCGGCGCGTCAACCCAACCTGGTCAGCAAGTATCTTGATGATGTCGGCCTTGGTCATCCTTCACCTCTCCTCCACAACCCGGACGTCCGTGCTCAGTTCTCCCGGGGCTCGTCCCCGGCTTGCGGTTCCACCTCGGGTTGGGGCTCGTCCCCGGCTTGCTGTTCCTTCTCGGGTTGGGGCTCTTCCCCGGCTGGCGTGGCGGTGCCTTCCTGTTCCCCCTCGGCCTGCTCCGGAACTCGTTCCAACGTGATCTCCTCGGCTTCCTGCTCGGCTTCGGCGGCCCTGCTCTCCCCCGGCTCCGGTTGCGGGATGCCCCGCAGCGACAGGCCGATCCGCTTCTCGTTCCAGTCGATCCGGATGAGCCGGGTGCGCACGCGCTGCCCGCGCTCGAACGAGGCCGAGAGAGGCTGGCTGCCGCGACGCTCCACCTCCGAGATGTGGCACAGTCCCTCCACCCCGGGGGCGAGCTCCACGAAGAGCCCGAAGTCCGTGACGTTGGTGACAAACCCCTCGACCTCATCGCCCACCTGATGGGCGGTCGCGAACTGGTCCCACTCGTTGGGCATCAGCTCCTTGATGGAGAGCGAGATGCGCTGGTTCGAGATGTCCATCGCGATGATCAGCGCCTCGATCTCCTGGCCCTTCTGCACGACCTCCGAAGGGTGCGAGAGGCGGCGCGTCCACGCCATGTCGGACACGTGCACGAGACCATCCACGCCGGGCTCCAGCTCCACGAACGCCCCGAAGTCGGTCAGGTTGCGGACGATGCCCTTCACCTTGCTGCCCACGCGGTAGCGGGTCGCGAACTCCTCCCAGGGGTTGGGCTCCGCCTGCCGGAGGGACAGCGAGAGCCTGCGCTTCTCGACGTCCACCTCGGTGATGACGACCTCGACCTCCTGGCCGGAGTGAAGCAGGCTCTTGGGGTTCTTGACCTTCTTGGTCCACGACATCTCCGAGACGTGAATCAGCCCCTCCACACCCTCCTCGAGCTCCACGAACGCGCCGTAGTCCACGACGTTGGTGACCTTGCCGGCGATCTTCTTGCCGACCGGGTAGCGCGCCTCGACGTGCGTCCACGGGTCCTCAAAGCGCTGCCGGTAGCCGAGGGAGACCCGCTCCTTGTCTTTGTCGACGCGCAGCACCACGACCTTGACCTCGTCGCCGACCTTGAAGTACTCGCTTGGGTGACCCACGCGGCCCCAGGAGATGTCGGTCACGTGCAGCAGGCCGTCGATCCCACCGAGGTCGATGAAGACGCCGTAGTCGGTGATGTTCTTGACACTGCCGGTGACGATCATGCCCTCGTCGAGGCGGGTGAGGGTCTCCTCCTTCTGCGTGGAGATCTGCGCCTCGAGCATGACCTTCCGTGACAGCACGACGTTGGCGCGCCGGCGGTCGAAATTGATAATGCGGGCCTCGACTTCCTCACCGACGTAGTCTTCGAGGCGGCGGGTCGGCCGCAGGTCCACGAGGGACCCGGGCAGAAACGCGCGCACCCCGATGTCCACCGCGAGGCCGCCCTTCACGCGCTCCACGACCTTTCCGCGCACCGGGTGGCCCTCCCGGTATGCCGTTTCCAAAACCTCCCAAACGCGGATCTTGGCCGCGCGCTCTCGAGAAAGCCTGATCTCACCGAGCATCTCGTCGAAACGCTCAACCAGGACATCTACCTCGTCGCCGGGCTTCACCGTCACCTTGCCCTCGCGGTCGACGAACTCGGAACGCGGGATGAGCCCCTCGGACTTGAAGCCGATGTCCACCACCACGTCGCTGTCGTTGATCGCGACCACCGTGCCGCGGACCACGTCACCTTCCCGAAGATGCTGGAAAGACTCCTCGACGAGCTGACGCAGGCTGTTGCGGCTGACGGCTTGCTCGCTCTTTTCCTCCTTTCCGGCGGGCTGGTTGTGCTGCTTGTTGTCCGGACTGTCGACCACTGGGCCTCCCAGAGATGCCCCGGGCGGGGCATCTAACTGCTTGTTTTTCAAACGGCAAACTATACGAGGCGATAGGTTACGGTGTCAAGGGGTTCGCGGGGGTCCAGGCAGCAGCGCGACCATGGCTTCCACCACCTCGGGAAGGCTCAGGCGGCTGGTGTCGACGATGACAGCCCCCTCCGCCGGGCGCATCGGAGAGTCCGGCCGGGTGGAGTCACGGCGGTCGCGCTCGCGCTGCTCCTCGAGCACGTCCTCCCAACTCGCGGCCACGCCCCTTCTCGCCAGCTCATCGAAACGGCGTCTCGCCCGCATCTCGGGCTCCGCGGTGAGGAAGACCTTGAGCGTGGCGTCCGGGAACACCACGGTTCCGATGTCCCGCCCCTCGACGACCCCGCCGGAGCGGGCCGCCAGCTCGCGCTGCCGCCGGACCATCTCGCGGCGCACCTCGGGGATCGCCGAGACGACGGATGCCATCTGGGAGACCTCGGGGGCCCGAAGGGCCTCGGTGACGTCCTCCCCGTCCAGGATTACCCGCTGCGCCCTGGGGTCGCCGCGGAAGCCTACGCCCAGCCGCTCGGCGAAACCAACGACCGCCCTCCTGCCCTCTCCGTCCAGCTCGGGCCCGAGGTCTGCACGCCGCGCCAGGAGGGCGACCGCGCGGTACATGGCGCCGGTGTCCAGGTAGGGCAGGCCGAGCCGCACCGCGAGCTCGCGGGCGGTCGCCGACTTGCCCGCGCCCGCCGGCCCGTCGATCGCAATGAGAAGAGGACGCCGTGTCACAGCGGAGAGTCTAGCAAGGACCGTCGCCGGTCGTCCGGGATACCTGCCCGCGGCTACGTCGAACGGTGTTCGCCGGCAAGCAGTAAAACCGTTCTATCGTCCGGAGAGGGTTGAAACTGTCCCCACCGGCTCGTTTCTCTGCGGCTGCGATGAGTAGTCGGCAGCGCCCTCAAAAGCCGACCGACACGCCGAACCGGTACTGCACCGGGGAGCTGTAGGGGTTGTTTACGTCGCTCCCCGAGTAGTTGAAGTCGTAGAGCACCAGGGCGTAGACGCCCGTGCCCCGCCCGACTGCCGTGCTGAACCCGAGCCCCGCGAGCAACCCCGAGTACGTCTCGCGCTTGGTGCTGCTGTCGAAGGAACTTGGGACGTACTCGTAGTTGGTGTAGTCATACTCGGCTTGAGCGAATACCCCGGAGCCGATGTGGTAGCGCGCGAAAATATTGCCGCCGTAGTCGGTCAAAGAAGTGCTCTGTTCGTAGCGGTCGTCCTTGCGGTAGCGATAGAGGAGGCCGACCCCTGCACCGAATTGCGGCGAGAAACGGTACCCGACCAGCGGGGACAGCTCGATGTACTGGACCGACCCGAACGCGAGCCCCACGTAGCCACCGTAGAACAGGTTTCCTCCTGACGAACCGGTGGTCTGCGTGTCCCCACCCGGTGGAGTCGGCGGTCGCTCCCCCGGCTCCTGCGCCAGCGCCGCGCCGGCGAGCAGTGCGGCGAAAACCGCGAACATGACTGCGTGTCGTCCTCTCATGGCAGGACCCCCCTCTGCGTTTCTACCTTATCACTGTTCACCCGGTACGCCTGGATTCCGCCTTCCCCAGCGGGTGCTGCGAGCCGATCGAGACCAAGCACCTCGGAACATCCCCGAAGACAGGGCCGCGTTCGTCAGACCGCCGAGCCCGCGCGACCTCCGTGAGAGAGTGTCACGTGCTCGTGACGGGCGCTACTTTGTCGTCGGTGGGAATCTGGAGAAAATCTTCTTGACAGCGTTGTTGACCCGGTAATCCTTGTCGTCGGCCGTGGCCCGCGAGTCGAGGGTGGCGCTCGCCACACCCTGCCACACCATCTTCTTCTCCCCCGCATCGACGAGGTCCACGAACAGCGTCCCCACCGGGATCTCGCGGACCGTGGTGGTGCTCGTGCCCATGCCGCCGTACCCGCCATAGGCCATCGGGCCGTAGTAGCCGCCCCAGCCGCCGCCCCAGCCGTACCCGAACGACGTGGTGTCCATCTGTGTCTGCTTGTCCAGGCGGGCGTGGTACGCGACCCACAGGTCGGCATTCTCCGATACGAGCTTGAGCCCCTTGGCCGTGAGCTGCGTCGTTATGGCGCCCTCGATCCGGTCGATGACCAGGTCGCTCTTGATCTCCTTCGACGGCAAAAACTTGAACGTCGAGTACTTCGAGAAGTCCGCGGCCTTGTCGTAGTCGGTGCTCACCTCCAGGGTAGAGCAACCTACCAGGCCTACCGCAGCTACCAGCGCCAGCGTTCCGAATTTCCTGTTCGTCATCTCTGTCCTCCCCGGGCCTGTCGCCCGGCTCGTCGCTCCACGCGCAGGCGAGGCGGCGCGACTCGCCCCGGATTGTAGCATCCACGCGAGAGGTCCGCCGCGGACATCTCGCATGCACGCCCCACCCTCCTCGCTGGCGGTACACTCCACGCCATGCGCATCTACCTGGCCGCCGCGATGACCCATGCGGGGCGCGACCTCGAGGCCATCAGAACGCTGCTGGACTGTCTCGAGGCTGACGGCCACGACGTGCCGACCCGGCACGTCGCCGATCCGCTTGGCCGCGAAGTCGAGGGGGAGCTCGCCGACGCGGACGTCGCTCGGCGCGACCTCGGATGGGTCGCGGGCTGCGACGCGCTGGTGGCCGAGGTGTCCACCCCCTCCCATGGCGTCGGCGTCGAGGTGGCGGCCGCCCTCGCCGGCGGCAAGCCCGTCCTTCTCACGTACCGACGCGGCGCGCCGGTCTCGCGACTGCTGCTCGGCCTGCCGGGGGTCGAGGCGTTCGCCTACACAGACGCTCGGCATGTCCGCGACGAGGTCCGGCGCTTCCTCGCCAGGGTAAAGGGCGGCCTGGCCGTCAGCCCTCCGAGGGGCTGAGAGAGGCGCGATGCCGTCGCGCGGGGCACGCTTCGGCCTGACCGCTGTCAACCTGGGCTTGCTCGGCATTCCCATCGTCTGGGGCGTGAACTATGCGGTCATCAAGGCGGCGCTGCGGGAATTCCAGCCGATGGCCTTCAACGGCCTCCGCTTCGCCCTCGCGACCGCGACCATTGCCCTGCTGCTCCGCCACCGGGGGACATCGCTGCGCATGCCCCGCGAGGGGCTTTGGCGCCTGGTCCTGCTTGGCGTGCTCGGCAACGCGATCTACCAGCTCCTGTTCATCGAGGGCATTGCGCGCACGACGGCGGCCAACGCTTCGCTGATCATGGCCGCCTCGCCGATGTTGGTCGCTCTCCTCGCGACCGCGCTGGGCCGCGAAAGGCTGCGGGGACGCGGGTGGCTCGGGGTGGCGCTTGCGGTGGCTGGCCTCACGCTGGTGCTGTCGGCTCAGAACCGGGTCGGCTTCACGAGGGTCAGCCTCGCGGGCGATCTTCTGATCCTCGCGGGGGCAGCGACGTGGGCGCTCTACACGGTGCTTGCCACCGGGGTGATGGCCCGCACCCCGTCGCTCTCCGCAACGCTGGTGACATTCCTCTCCGGCACCCCCGTGCTCCTGCTGATGGCGGTTCCCTCGTTCGTCAGCCAGGACTGGCAGAGGATCGGCGCGATGGGCTGGCTAGGGGTTGCCTTTTCCGGGATCGTTGCGATCGGGCTCGCTTACCTGGCGTGGAACACCGGCCTCGGCACCGTCGGAAGCACCCGCACGGTCGTCTACTCCAACCTCACGCCGGTGGTTGCGGCGGCGCTCGCCTGGGTCACGCTTGGGGAGAGATGGAGCCTGGCCCAGGTGTGCGGGGCCGCAGCGGTCCTCATAGGGATCATGCTCACGCGAACGGCCGCCGCGGGGAACGCGCAGACGGACCTCCGTCAGGCGGCAGTGCCTCCGAAACCCTCCTAGTCCGCCTGTCTTCACCCAGTCTTCACCGAGTCCGCACCGCACCCTCGCCCGAAACGCCTACAAACGTCGGCGATCGGGGCGATGCCCCAAGAGGGAGGAGACGAAACCAATGCTAAGGCACTCTGCAGGTAGGATTCTGGCGATTACCGCCCTCGCTGTACTGATGCTCGCGGGCGTTGCGAGCGCACAGGTGGCCGGCCTCTACTACCAGGAGATCCCGAAGGAGGGGCGCATCTACGTGTTCAACACGTTCGAGCGCTACCAGGCGTTCCAGAAGGCAGGTGAGATGGGGACGTCGATCACGTTGATCGGGCGCGGCCCCAACGGTGAGACCGTGGTGGCCGAGAACGACACCGCCGTTGATCTGTTCCTCTTCAAGCACAACCTGCCCGCGTACGACCGGCCCGCCCCGAAGCCGGCGCCCCCGCCGCCCGCGTTCCCCAAGACCACGATCGGCGGTCGCGTGTACGCCGACGTCACCGCAAAGGAGAACAAAGACGAAGGCACGGGCACCAAGAGCGCCGACAGTGGCGTCGGCGTCGACGTCAAGCGCTTCTACTTCACGCTGACCCACGACTTCAACGCCACGTGGATGGCGCAGTTACAGACCGACATCGGCGACCAGGGCGCCAGGCGCTACGACGTGTTTGTCAAGAAGGCCTACATCCAACTCAAGCTCGATAACGCCGCGATCTTCCGCCTGGGTGCCGCCGACACCGCGTGGATACCATTCGTCGAGGGGATCCAGGGCCAGCGCTACCTCGAGCAGACGATCACCGACAGCCTCGGTTTCGGCACCTCCGCCGAGTGGGGCCTACACTTCCTCGGGAAAGCGGTGGATAACAAGCTGGGCTACGCCTTCACGATCGGCAACGGCAAGGGCTACAGCAACCCAACGCGGACGAATTCGGTCGACTACGAAGGCCGGGTCTCGTTCGAGGCGATCAAGGGCCTCACCTTGGCCGTCGGCGGCTACAGCGGCTATCGCGGCAACGATACCGACACCACGCCGGCCCTGCACAAGGCGACCCGATTCAACGCCCTCGCCAACTGGGTCATCGGCCCCGTCAAGATCGGTGGCGAGTACTTCACCGCCGACAACTGGAACCAGACGACGAAGACCCCCACTGACAAGTCTGACGGGTACTCCAGCTGGCTGCAGTTCATGGTCGACCCGAACTGGACCCTGTTCGGCCAATACTGGGACGCCAACCCGAGCAAGGACCTCAACCCCAACCTCAAGGGCAACTACTACAACCTGGGCGTGCAGTGGAAGCCGGTGAAGGCCTTGACCGCCGCCCTCGCGTACAAGTACGCCGAGGTCAAGGGCGGAATCATCAAAGCTGGCCAGGGTGGAACGGTCAGCACAGGCAACGGCACCATCGGGTCCACCGTGCCCGGCGCCAAGGGCACCTACAACGAGATCGGCTTCTGGTTCTCGTTCGACTTCTGAGTCCCCTCCTCCCTTCGGCAGTGGGAAGGCCCGAACTCGGGCCTTCCCACTCTGCTTTTTACCCGCCAATGGCACGCTCACGCGGGAGACGTGCCAGCTCACCTTCTTCTGCCGCGACCCGCTGACCCCGGCCGGTCGGTGTGGGAGAGGCCGCCCACTGGCTTTTGCCTCGAAGCCAAGCGTGTCCCTTCCCCGACGTTCGACCGGTGACCGGAGGGCACGGCCACCCGTACGCCCGAGGCTCGCGAACCCGATCTCGCCCTGACGGAGGCCCGGGAGGCACCGCCGGCGTGCCGGCGAGCGCGCTTATGTGCTTCGCGCCTGCTTTCACATATCCTCCATCATTGGGATAGCATGGCAACCGAGGGAGAGCACTCGATGCGCGTGCAACGGTTTCTTGCGACCGGCCGCCCCGGAGACACACTTTGGAGAACCGGCGCGCGCCCCCGCCTACGCGCGATCACAGCCGTACTCGCCGCCCTGCTGGTGGCGGGGTCCGCGTCGGCACAGTCCACGAGCCTCTACTACCAGGAGGTCACCAAAGACGGCCGCATCTACGTATTCAACACGTTCGAGCGCTACCAGGCGTTCCAGAAGGCAGGTGAGATGGGGACGTCGATCACGTTGATCGGGCGCGGCCCCAACGGTGAGACCGTGGTGGCCGAGAACGACACCGCCGTTGATCTGTTCCTCTTCAAGCACAACCTGCCGGCCTACGACCGCCCCACCCCGAAGCCGCAGGCACCGCCCCCTCCCGCGGCACCGACCACGCTGAAGGTGGGCGACGGGGAGCTCAAGTTCGGCCTGCTGCTCCAGCCCTGGTACGTGTACGACAGCTCGCCGACAGGCACATCCACGAGCTACCTCCGCAACGTGACGGGCTACAGCACCTTCCTGCTCCGCCGGGCGGAGATCAAGCTCTCCGGCAAGATCACGCCGAACTGGGGTTTCGAGGTGATGGTGGATCCAGCCAAGAGTCAGCTCCTCACGGCCGCCGGCGTCCCTGTTACCGACGACAAGATCCTGCAGGATCTGGCGGTCACGTTCCTGGGCGTGAAGGGCCAGGAGTTCTCCCTCGGGCAGAAGAAGATCCCGATCACCGAGGAGGGCTACCGCGGCTCCTCCATGCTCGACTTCGTGGAGAGGGCGCGGATCACGCGCACGTTTTCCGACCGCCGCGAAACCGGCTTCTTCTACAAGGGCGAGCTCGGCAAGTACATCGGTGCCTACGCCTCCCTCACCAACGGCACCCCGTCCAACGTGGTGAACTACGACAAGGCCCTCTTCGGCGCCGCCCGGGTCGACATCAAACCGATGACCGGCCTCCTCGTGGGCGCATCGGGGGGTGCGACGGTCGGTGGCAGCGTGAACAAGATCCAGCGCGACATCCTCAACGGTTTCTTGAAGTACGGCAACATCGCCGGATTGCCTCTCAGCTTCGAGGCGGAGTACCTCTCCGCCACCACCGGCCAGACCGGCAAGCCGACGGTCAAGGCTGACGGCTACTACGCGACGGTCAACTACACGATCGCCACGAAGTACCAGGTCGCTGTGCGCTACGACTTCGTCGACCGCAACAAAGACATCGCTGGAAACCAGGTCAAGACCTGGACGGGAGGCTTCAACTACCTGATCAAGGGCAACAACGTCAAGCTCTCTCTCGACTACTACGACGTAGACGAGCAGGGGCGCAAGGCCAACAACGTTCTCACCGAGAAGTACCACCAGGTCATCTTCCAGGCGCAGCTCGGCTTTTAGGCTCCTCCCGCTTCGCCAACCTTGGGTTCGGTCCCCGATCCCCGGCTTCGGCCGGGGGTTTCTCTTTACGCTGGAGAGAGATCGAGCCTCCCGGACGCTGCAGAAGAGCCGCGGGAAGAAACCACCGGGGTGGGGACGTTTGGGGAGTTGGAGGGCAACCTCCACCCTGCTTCAGCAGGGTAGGGGCCGCTGACTGGGGGGGAGGCGGCCCCTGTTTTCTTGCTGAGTGACGCCGGCTTCCGGCACACCGCCAGCAGGCTCTCTTTTCCTCGCGCATTGCCTTCCGCCTGCCGCCTGTGTCGGTGCGTTAGCATGGTTGCCCCCGGGAGGACGACATGCGAGAACACGGGCTCTTCATCGCCGGTCGGTGGCACGAAGGCTCGGGGACCATCACGGTGCGCTCTCCATACGACAGCCGCGAGGTCGCGCGCGTGGGGCGCGCCGGCGCCGGGCAGCTGCGCGCAGCGCTCGACGCCGCGGCAGAAGCACGGGGGGCCATGGCCGCCCTGTCGCCGCACCAGAGGGCCGCGATCCTGGAGCGGGCCGCGGCCGAGGTCGCGGGGCGACGCGAGGAGCTGGCGCAGGTGCTTGTCGAGGAGGCCGGCAAGCCTCTGACCCTCGCCCGAGCCGAGGCCGAGCGCTGCTGCGAGACGCTGGGCGAGGCGGCGCGGGTCGCGCGCTCGCCCCACGCTGAGCTCCTCGACCTGGAGGGTTTCCCCTCCGGGGCCGGCCGCCTGGGGCTGCTGCGCCGCTTCCCCGTGGGGGTCGTTGTGGGGATCACGCCGTTCAACTTCCCCCTCAACCTGGTGGTGCACAAGCTCGCCCCGGCCGTCGCGGCGGGCTGCCCGATCGTGCTCAAGCCGGCCTCCCAGACCCCCTCGCCGGCGTTGCTGCTCGCCGAGGCCCTGCACCGTGCCGGGTTGCCCCCTGGTGGGGTCAACGTGGTGCCGTGCGGGGGTGCGGAGGCGGGAGCTCTCTTGGAGGATTCCCGCGTCATGCTCCTCAGCTTCACGGGCTCCGCCCAGGTCGGCTGGGGGTTGAAGCAGCGCCTGTGGGACCGCAAGGTCTCCCTCGAGCTCGGCGGCAACGCGGCGGTGATCGTAGAGCCGGACGCGGGCGACCTGGAAGTCGTGGCGAAGCGGATCGCCACGGGCGCCTACTCGTACGCCGGGCAGTCGTGCATCTCGGTGCAGCGGGTGTTGGTGCACGAGACGATCGCGGACCGGCTTACCGAGGCGCTCGCAGCCGCGACCGTCGCCTACCCGACCGGGGACCCGTCGTCGGAGGCGGTGATGTGCGGGCCGATGATCACGCCGGGCGACGCCGATCGCATCCAGGCCTGGATCGGCGAGGCCAGGGCTTCCGGCTCCCGGCCCCTCGCCGAGGGGCGCCGCGACGGCTCCCTGGTCTTTCCGACGCTGCTCGACCGCGTCCCCGAGGACGCCAGAATCTGGGCGGACGAGGTGTTCGGGCCCGTGGCGGCCCTCGCCACCTACCGCACGTTCGACGAGGCGCTCGGGCGGGCCAACGACTCCCGCTACGGCCTGCAGGCCGGGGTGTTCACGCGGGACGTGGAAAAGATCCAGAAGGCTTTTGCGAGCCTCGAGGTCGGCGCGGTCATTCAGGGCGACATCCCCTCATGGCGCACCGACCCGATGCCGTACGGCGGTGTCAAGCAGTCAGGGGTCGGCCGCGAGGGACCACGCTGGGCGGTCGAGGAGATGACCGAGCCTCGCCTGCTCGTCATCCGCCGCGCCTGAAACCCAGGACCCACTCACCGCGCCGTTCGGAGCCGCTCTACCAGGACTTTGCACCTTTGTATTACAAGCATTACAATAGCACGGGAGGCTGGAATGGTCGCGCAAAGCGTCAGATTGCCGGACGAGCTTGCGAAGAAGCTCGAACGGGTCGCGAAGGCAAGCAAGCGTTCGAAGTCCTCGTTCATCGTGGAGGCGCTCGAGAACTACCTGGCCGATCGCGAGGACTTGGAGATTGCCCTGGCGCGCATTCGCGAACCCAAGGCCGAGTGGATCACCCACGCCAAGGTGAAGCGTGCCCTCGATCTCGATTAGGTGGGAGCGGCGCGCCTTCAAGGAGCTCGAGGCTTTGCCCAAGCAGGCGCAGCAGCGAGTCGTGCGCGCCGTGGAGGGGTTAACCAAGGCACCCCTCAAGGGCGAGCTGCTGAGCGCGGAGTGGAAGGGCCTCCGGCGCCTTCGTGTCGGCACCTACCGTGTCATCTACGCTTTTGACGGCGCAGAGCTCATGATCTCGGTCATCCGCGTCGCCCACCGCCGCGAGGCGTACAGGTAGCTTCACGGCCTCGCTGGGCGGTCGAGGAGATGACGGAGCTCCGCCTGCTCGTGCTGCGAAAGGGTTGACCCTTTCTCCTACCCCCAGGAGGCTGCGGTTGCGCCGGCAGCTTTGTGTGCCCCGGGGCGTGGTCAGCGTCTATCTTTCTCTTCACTCCGTTTGGGTTTCCTCTTGCCCCGCGGGCCCGGAGCGGTGGCCGTTTTCTCTCTCACTGAGTAAGGGCTTTGTTTTGCCGGTGCCGCGGTGACCATCTGCAGGCTTGGGCGCCCCCGCACCCTGCGCCTGCAGACTCCTGCGCCCGCGACCGGAGGGCGCGATCCGCGCCGGGGTCCCTCGGCGTTCGCAAGAGGTGTCAAGCAAGTTCATGGCCAACGGGGGGTGGGGGTGAGATCCGCCCCGCGGGCGGGGGGCATCCAATCCGCCCCGCGGGTGCGAGCGACCATCGCTCCGGACGCCGCGGGCACCCAGCGTGCGCATTGGCGCCGGGAGACGCGGGCGGGCGCAGCCCGAACCGCGAGGGTCACGGCGGCGAGGCACGCTGCTGGGTCGTAGCCGAAGGAGTCTCGGGCCGCAGGCCGCGGGGGCGGCCAAGGTCCGAGGGGTCGCGCACCCGCGGGGCAAGAAAACCCACGGAGTGCAAAATCGAACTATCTCAGCCAGCCTGCAAGGCTCTGCGCAAGGGCCAGCGCGGCGACGGCGGCGGTTTCGGCGCGGAGGATCCGAGGTCCAAGGGGGAGGCCGGTGAAGCCCTTCTCGTAGATCGCGGCCAGTTCCTCCGCGGTGAAATCGCCCTCGGGCCCGACGAGCACGGTGATCCCCTCGCTGCCGACCTCGAGCTTTCCGCGCGGTGCTGGATTCGGGTCGGCGACAAGGCGCAGGCCGCGCGCGGAGGCGATGAAGTCGGCCAGACGCTGCGGCTCGGACACCGCCGGGGCGCGGCTCCGCCCGCACTGCGCCACGGCCGCGGCGGCGATGCGCCGCCAGCGCTCCACGCGGGCGGCGTGCCTGACCCCCTGCACCAGGCCCGAGATCACCGGTACGACCGCGCTGACCCCCAGCTCGGTGGCCTTCTCCACCGCCCAGTCGAACGCCTGGGTGTGGAGCACGCAGAGACCGAGCACGAGCGGCGCTGGGGGCTCGCCGCGGTCACGCTCCACCCGGTCCACCTCGACCCAGCAGGCGCTCCCCTCCCAGCGCGAGAGCCGGCCGATACCCACGGCGCCGTCAAGGTCGAGCACCTCGACGGCCTCGCCCGGGCCGACGCGAGCCACACGGGCGTGGTGGGCCTCCCTGGCGGGGACGCGGAGCAACCCGAGGGAGATGGCGTGGCCGGGGATCGGGAGGCGCGTAACGCTCATCGCGCGGTACAAGCGAGCGCCGCCCACTCCTGCAGCTCGCGGGTCCGCCTCACCGCAAACCCGCAGTCGGCGAGCTCTGCCTCCACGGCGGCGCGCTGGTCGGCCATCAGGCCGGAGAGCACCAGGTAGCCATCAGGCGCCAGCAGCCTCTTCAGGCCGGCCAGCAGCGGCCCGGCCTCCAGCGGGATCACGTTGGCGAGAACGAGGTCGAACAGCGCTCGCGGGCGGAGCGCCGGCGTGGAGCCGGCGAAGAGCGAGACCGGCAGCTGCTGCGGCTGGCTCGCAACGGTCTGGTGCGCGATGCAGACGGCCTCCAGGTCGATGTCGAAGCCGATCACGTGCGAGGCTCCCAGCGCGCGAGCCGCCAGGGCCAGGATGCCGGAGCCGGTGCCGACGTCCAGGACGCGCTGGCCCGCCACCGGCAGGTCCTCGAGCAGCAGGAGCACGAGCTGCGTGGACTCGTGGGAGCCGCTGCCGAACGCCTGGCGCGGCTCGACGGTCAGGTGAACGCGCTCCTCCGCGGGGGGCGTCGGGGCGTTGGGGTGCGGGTCAATCCAGAACAGGTTCCCGATGGCCCTCGGCTGCGCGTGCCGCCGATACTCGGCCAACCAGTCCTGCTCCGCGAAGTGGCCGGTGCCGAGCTCCTTGGCACCCAGCGCCATGAGGCCCTCGCACACGCCGGGCACGGCGCCGACCTGGCGGGCCTCGATGAAGACGGTGATGTCCACCTCTCGCCCCGCGCTTTCGACCTGGCACCCGAGGACCGGCCACCGCTCCAGCGCGCTGGCCAGCTGCTCCTCGGCGCTGGCCGGCAATCGGCACGTGACCGTGAGGTACGGAGTGCTCAACCGCTGCCCTCGATGAGGTCCCGCACCTTGCGGAAGACGCCCGGGTGCTTGTCTTCATCCTCCACGAGGGACTGGAGGAGCTCGCGCTGCTTGGACGTCAGCTTGCGGGGCACCATCACTTTGAGGTGCACCACCAGGTCACCCTTGCCGGACCGCCGCAGACGCGGCAGCCCGTGCCCCCGCAGCACCACGGTGTCACCCGGCTGTGCACCCGCGGGCACCTTGAGAGTCTCGGTCCCGTCCAGGGTCGGCACCTTGAGCTCGACCCCCAGCGCCGCCACGAAGGCGGAGATCTCCTGCTCCAGACGGAGGTTCGCCCCTTCCCTGACGAAGAGGTCATGGGGCTCGACTCTCACGACGACGTAAAGGTCACCTGAGGGACCGCCGCGCAGACCCGCCTCGCCCTCTCCGATGATCCGCAGTCGGGTGCCGTCCTCGATGCCCGCAGGAACCGCCACCTTGAGCTGGCGCTTCTTCTCGACCCGCCCCGCTCCGCCGCAGGAAGGGCACGGGTTGGACACTATCTGGCCGCTCCCGCCGCACTGCGGGCAGCCGCGCACCACCGTGAAGAACCCCTGGCTGACGCGGACCTGCCCGCGGCCGCCACAGCTCCGGCATGTCTCCGGCTTGGCCCCGGGGGCGAGACCCGAGCCGCGGCAGGCATCGCAGTTCTCCTCGCGCGGAACCGTGAGCGCGCGGTCCACGCCGCTCGCCATCTCGGTGAACGAGACGACGACCGTCGTGCGTAGGTCTGACCCGCGCTCCGGGCCAGTGCGCCGCCGCCCGCCGCCGAAGAAGCCTTCGAAACCGAAGAGGTTGCCGAGGATGTCCGCGAAGTCACCGAAGATCGAGGCATCGAAACCGGCGAAGGGCTGGTCGCCCACACCCGAGTGGCCGAAGCGATCGTACTGCGCCCGCTTCTCGGGATCGAAGAGCACGGCGTAGGCTTCGGAGGCCTCCTTGAAGTTCTCCTCGGCCTGCTTGTCACCCGGGTTGCGATCCGGGTGGAACTTCACCGCCAGCTTGCGGTAGGCAGCCTTGATCTGTTGTTGTGATGCACCGCGGTCGACGCCGAGCACCTCATAGTAATCGCGCTTACCGCTCACGAGCTACTGTCCCCTCCCAAGGCGCTGCCCCCGCCCATGCCGGAGAGGAAGCGGGAGGGATCCATCAGCATCACCTCGGTGAGGTGGCGAGCCGCATTCTCTACAGCGTCGATGGCCTCCTGGAGTATGCCGGCGTCCTCCGCGTCGAGGACCCGGCGCCCCCTCTCCAGTGCCTCCTTGACCTTCTCGCCGATCCCGGCCTCGAGGAGCGAGCCGAACTCCTTGAACACCCGCTCATTGGTGTACAGGAGACCTTCGAGACGGTTGCGCAGCAGCCGTAGCCCGCGGCGCCGGACGTCATCCTTCCGCATCCGGTCGGCCTCCGCGATCATGCGGTCGATCTCCTCCTTGGAGAGGCCGCCCGCGGGGTTGACCTGGATGGACTGCTCGCGACCGGTGGCGAGGTCGCGCGCCGTCACCTGAACGATGCCGTTCGAATCGATGGCGAAGGTGACCTCGATCTGGGGCACGCCGCGGGGCGCCGGCGGAATGCCGACCAGCTCGAACCTCCCCAGCGCCTTGTTCTCGGTCGAGAGCTCGCGCTCGCCCTGGAGCACCTGGATCTCCACCGAGTGCTGGTTGTCCGTGACCGTGGTGAAGATCTGCGACTTGCGAGTCGGAATCGTCGAGTTGCGCTCGATCAGCTTGGTGAAGAGGCCGCCACGCGTCTCGATGCCGAGGGAGAGCGCCGTCACGTCGAGCAGCACGAGGTCCTTGATCTCGCCCTGTACGATCCCGCCCTGGATCGCCGCGCCCACCGCCACGACCTCGTCGGGGTTGATCTCTCGGCTGGGGGGCCGGCCGAAGAACTCCGCCACGGTGCGGGCGACCAGCGGCATGCGGGTCTGGCCGCCGGTGAGGATGACCTGCTGCACGCCTGATGGCTTGAGCCCCGCGGCCTCGAGGGCGTTGCGGCACGGCTCCAGGGTGGAGCGCACCAGGTCCGCCACCAGGCTCTCCAGCTGCTCGCGCGTGAGCGCGTAGTTGAGGTGCAGCGCCTGGGCGCCGTCGGTGGCGATGAACGGTAGGCTGATGTTGGCGAGCTGTGCGGTGGAGAGCTCGCACTTGGCGGCCTCCGCAGCTTCCTTGAGGCGCTGCATGGCCATGCAGTCCCCGCGCAGGTCGACCTTGGCCTCCTTGTAGAAGTGCTCGAGCAGGAACTCGATGATGCGGGCGTCGAAGTCCTCCCCGCCCAGGAAGGTGTCGCCGGCGGTGGACTTCACCTCGTAGAGGCCCTCGCCGATCTCCAGGATAGAGATATCGAACGTGCCGCCACCCAGGTCGAACACCGCAATCGTCTCGCTGCCGCCGCGCCCGAAACCGTACGCCAGCGAGGAAGCGGTGGGCTCGTTGATGATCCGCAGCACCTCGAGCCCCGCCAGCGTCCCGGAGTCCTTGGTGGCCTGCCGCTGCGAGTCGTCGAAGTAGGCGGGCACCGTGATGATCGCCTGGTTCACCTCCTCGCCAAGGTTGCTCTCGCAGAACTCCTTGATCTCGCGGAGGATGTAGGACGAAATCTCCTGGGGGGAGTGGATCTTGTCGCCGATCTGCACGTAGGCGTCGCCGTTGGGCGCCTCGACGATGGTGTAGGGGACGATGGCCCGCGCCCGCTCGACCTCGGGAGTGTTGTACTTTCGCCCGATCAGCCGCTTCACCGCATAGACGGTGTTCCTCGGGTTGGTGAGCGACTGGCGCCTGGCGATTTGGCCGACCAGCAGCTCGCCGTCGGCCGCACGCCCCACAACCGACGGGGTGGTTCGCGCGCCCTCCCGGTTGGGAACGACCACCGGCCGGGCGCCCTCAACCACCGCGGCGCAGGAGTTGGTGGTGCCCAGGTCAATTCCGATGATTTTGCCCATTGTTCCCCTCGGAGGCGCGCTCAGGCGCCGTCTGCGCGACCGAACCGCTCGGTACCGCGACGATGACGAGTGCCGGGCGGATCAGCCGCTCGCCCAGTCGGTATCCCTTCTGCAAAACCTGCACAACCGCGGCCTCCTCGATCCCGGAGACCTCGTAACGTTGAATGGCCTCGTGCAAAGTCGGATCGAACGGATGGTCGATGGGGTCCACCTCGGACAGGCCATGCCGGCCGAGGATCTCCCTGAACTGTCTCAGCACCAGCTCGACACCCTCGCGCAAGCCCTTGCCGTCACCCCCGGGCGCCGACAGGGCCCGCTCCAGGTTGTCGAGGATGGGCAGACAGTCGCGCATCAGCTCCGCGTTGGAGTAGCGCCGGAACTCCACCATTTCGCGTTCCTGGCGCTTACGGTAGTTGTCGAAGTCAGCTAGCTTGCGAAGGTAGAGCTCCCTGAAGCGCGTGATCTCCTGCTGGAGGTTCTGCAATTCCTCCTGGAAGGCCTTATCGCCGATTGCGGCGCCTCCCTCGCCCGCGACCTCGACCTCGGTCGACTCGGGCTCTCTCTCGGCGCCGCCCTGCGGTTCCTCCTGCGGAGCCACCGGTTGCTCCTCGTCGCTCATCCCGCTCCCCCCGGTTCAGTGCCGGTCCTCGTGAGGTAGTTTCCAATATAGTCCACGATGGGAATGATGCGCGTGTAGTCCATGCGCTTGAGGCCGACGACCCCAATCAGGCCCTGCTCTCCGCTGCTGCGGTGGAACGAGGTCACGATCAGGCCGAGGTCGTCGCCGCCGACCAGAGAAAACTCCGAACCCAGCAGCACCCTGGGCCCAGACGCCGAGAGGAAGTCGTTGAGCAGGGTCAGCAGCATCGCCTTATCCGCGAAGGCGGCCAGCAACCTGCGCACCGCCTCCAGTTGGCCGGGACCTGCCCTCTCGAGGAGCCGACCGGTGCCCTCGACGAACACCTCGCCGCCAGACTTCACCTCGGCCTCCACTGCCTGCTGGCCGAGGGCTACGACATCGGTCAGCAACTGGTCGGCCTGCGCACGCTCCTCGGCCATCAGCCCGAGCAGGCGCCTGCGGATCTCGTGCAGTGGCAGACCGACGAAGGAGAGCGTGCAGTAGTTGGAGATGCGCTCGAGCTCGGCCGGCTGGAAGTCGCGCTCCACCGCCAGCAGACGGGAGTCGACCAAGCCCCCTCCGGTCACCACCACGGCCAGCACGCGTTGAGGCGCCACCCTCACGAAGTGAACCGACTGCAGCGTCGCCTGCTGCGAGGTGGGCGCCAGTGCCATCCCGACCTCGGTCGTGACGTCGGCGAGCACCCGGCTCACCTGTGCGAGCACCTCCTCGAGCGGCCCCGCCGGAAGGAGCATGGCCTTGAGCCGGCGCTCGTCCCGTTGCGCGAGCTCTGCGCACTGGAGCACCCCGTCGATGTAGAGGCGGAACCCCAGGTCGGTCGGCACGCGCCCCGCCGACGTGTGCGGTTGGATGAGGAAGCCCTTGTCCTCGAGCTCCGCCATCACGTTGCGCAGGGAAGCCGAGGACAAGCCGGTGCGTGACGCCCGTGCAAGCGCCGCCGACGCGACAGGCTCCCCGCCGGCGAGGTAGAGCTCCACGACCTCGCAGAGGATCTCCCGTTCGCGTTTGGACAAGCCTTCTTTCATCGCCCTTCCCTGGCCCCCCGGGCGGGGTCCGCACGCACCCATACTCTAGCATGAATGAATGTATTCCCAATGGTTTCTCGTAGGTGCGGGCGGGCGCAGGCTGCGGCTCGCGCGCGCCATGACGGCGGCCGGGATGGAGTTCGTCGGGATCCAGGTGCGCTCGTCGCGCGCTCCGTGCCAGGGTCGCGGCCGCCCACTGAGCGGCGGGGTCGCTGGCGATCGCAGGCCTCGCGGAGCAAGGTCTCATCAGTGAGAAACAGGCTCAGGAGCTCGTATTAGCGTTGACCCGCCAGGCTTAGTGTGTTACGTTCGAAATGCTGACGTAGTTCGGGGGCGTATCTCAATGGTGTTCTTCAACTGGGCCACGATGCAGATGGCGGCCAAGATCGTCTACTACGGTCCTGGTCTCTGCGGGAAGACCACCAACCTCTCCTACATCTACGCCAAGACCGCCCCCGGCTCTCGCGGGGAGATGGTTTCGCTCGAGACAGAGACCGACCGGACCCTCTTCTTCGACCTTTTGCCTCTCGAGGTCGGCAAGGTGGGCGGGTTCAGGACGCGCCTCCAGCTCTACACGGTTCCAGGACAGGTCTTCTACAACACGACCCGCAAGCTGGTCCTCAAGGGCGTGGACGGCATGGTTTTCGTGGCGGACTCGCAGCGCCCCATGGCCGAAGCCAACGTCGAGAGCCTTCGCAACCTCGAGGAGAACCTCCTCGAGCTGGGGCTTTCCATCGAGAACGTCCCCCTCGTCATGCAGTACAACAAGCGCGACCTCAGGTCCATCCTGACGGTCGAGGAGCTCAACGCCAGGCTCAACCCCGAGTCCAGATTCGACTGGTTCGAGTCCGTCGCGGTGGATGGCACGGGTGTCTTCGAGACACTGAAGGCGATCACCAAGCAAACGCTTCGCGCACTGCGGCGGCGCATGGCCACTCAGGAGGGGGCCGCAGCGCCTGCACCTGCCCCGGCGCCGGTGCCGGCGGCGAAACCCACAGTCGCCTTCAACCCCGCAGCGCTGACCGCCGCCGCCGCAGAGGGGTTGGGAACGCCCGCGTTCGCCACGATGCCGTCGGCTCCCCGAGCCAGCGCGCCGCTGGACAAGACGTTGCCGGGAGCCCCGGTGGTACCGTCAGCGGCGTTGCTCGAGGCGGAATCTTTCGCGGCGCTGGCGGAGGCCGAGGTGGCTGCGCCCGCCGCCGAGGAGACCACCGCCGAACTGCCTCCCGCCGAGGAGGTCGAGGAAGGGCCTGTCGAGTTCGCCACGACGCCGGAGCCCGTCACCGAGGCCGTGGAGACCGAGATGCGCCACGTCAAGCTCTCCTCGTCCCTCGACATCCTTGCGGAGCTCGAGATGCTGCGGAAGTCCAGCACGTTTCGGCCCGAGCCAAAACCGGCCAGGGACGGGGCGCCCTCGCTGGACCTCGAGACCCTTCTTCAGGGTTCGGTCAACTCGCGCCAGGAGGTCAAGCGGCGCGTCGAGGAGAAGGTGGGTTCCGCCCTTGGCCGTGCCCGCCGCTGCCTGGTCAACATCCAGCTCGTCGATGAAGACGGACACCCGGTCAAAGAGGTCTCTCCCGTCGAAGTCGATCTCAAACGCGGGGAGCGGCTGCGCCAGTTGGCGCTCACGCTCATCGTGAACCTGCAGGGCGAATGATCCGGCGCGTTGTCCTTGCTGTGGGGTTGGCGGCGGCTCTCGCAGCGTGTCGCTCGGCGTCCCCGCCTGCGCAACCCGCCCAGGGTTCGGCTCCCGGCAGGCCGGCAAACGGCAAGAAAACGATCGAAGCACCGCGGCCAAACGATCCGCGCGCCGAGGTCGACGCTCTGCTGGCCGCCGCGCAGGATGCCGTCGTCCGGGGCGAGGTCGAGGAGTTCCACGACTGTGAGGCGGCGATCTTCCACACACTGCTTCAGTCCACCGAAATCGCCAGCCAGTCCAGCGAGTGCCGGTCCTACCTGGACGACGTGCTCGATGAGCTCACGCGCCTGGCCGAGCAGGTCGAGGACGGCGACGTCGGCGAAGAGCCTCCCCCCGAACCGCAGCCGGTGCCGGAGGAGCGGGTCGCGGAGATCCAGGAGAAGGCGCGCGCGGCCCACTTCGATCTCCCGGTCGTGGTCAACCAGGAGGTCACGTCGCTCATCGACTTCTACACCGGCCGCTACCGCGAGCGCTTCATCGCGGCACTCCAGCGCGGTGCCCCGTACCTCCCGTACATTCGCGAGCAGCTGCGCCAGGCCAACCTGCCGGAGGACCTCGCGTACCTGCCCCTCGTGGAGAGCGCCTTCAACACCCGCGCTCGTTCGCGGGCCCGGGCGCAGGGCATGTGGCAGTTCATGGCCGGCACTGCGAAGCTGTACGGCCTGCGGTGCGACGGCCTCGTGGACGAGCGCAACGACCCCTATCTCGCCACGCAGGCCGCGGTGCGGCACCTCTCGGACCTCTACGCGAACTTCGGCTACTGGGAACTCGCCCTCGCGGCCTACAACTCGGGCTCCGGGAAGGTCCAGCGTGCGGTGCAGAAGGCCAAGGGGAACACTGACTTCTGGACCGTGCGGCGCTACCTGCGGCCCGAGACCCGCAACTACGTCCCGGCTCTCTGGGCCGTGGTGGTGGCCACCAAGGACCCGGCCGCATACGGCCTGCCACCGATCGAGGAGAAGCCGGTGTGCATCGCGCGCGTCCCCGTGGAGGGCGCTCTCGACCTCGATGTTCTGGCCGAGCGCGGAAGGCTCGATGGCGACGAGCTCGCCGAGCTCAACCCGGCGCTCACCCGCCGTCTCACATCGGCCGTGGGCAGCTACCAGCTCGCGGTGCCGTGCGGCCGTGAGGAGCAGGTGACGGAGGTGATAGCTTCCATCCCTCAAGCGGAGCGTGTTCGCCGCTACCTGCACGTGGTAAAAGCGGGCGACACCCCGGGCGCGATCGCCCGCCGCTACGGGTCGACCGTGGACGCGATCCTCGCGGCCAACGGCATCCGCAACCCCCGTTCGCTGCGCATAGGCCAGACGCTCGTCGTGCCTCGGGGCCCGGTGGGGCCCCCGGCGCGAGCCGGCGCGAAGCCCCGCCCGGGCGTCGAGAAGGTCGCGGCGGCCGTGCCGGACCGCTACGTCGTGAAGCCGGGCGACACGCTCTACGGCATCGCACGGCGTTTCGGCACCTCGACCGAGGAACTCCAGCGCCGCAACGGCCTGCAAGACAGCACGATCCGACCCGGCGACGTCCTGCTCCTCGCCCGCTGACGCCCCTCCCGCCCTCCCAGGCTTGAGGCTTGCCGCGCGCCCCTGCACGGCTTCAGGCTCGAGCCAAGGCAAGAAAAAACCTCGACGAAGGGACTGCGGTGTGCCAACCGATTGACTCCTCGAGAGAAGATCTTGCAGGCCTTCAAGCCTTCACACCTTCCGGCCTGCTTCTAAGACCGGAGGGCGCGAACCACCACCCACACGCCGACGACCACGAGCGCGGCGGGCCACCAGACGCGCACCGCCATCACGACCTCGGGCGGAAGCAGCGTGAAGTGGCGGACGTAGCGGGCACCCCCGATCGCGAGCAGAACGAAGGCAGGCACGAGCGGCCACCAGTGGCTGCGCAGCTTGAGTATCAGCGCCAGGACGTAGATCCCGAGGAAGCCGGCGCCCAAGCCCAGGAGTATCCAGGTCCCGGCGCGGATCTCGGCCACGCCCCGATCGCCCAGCACCATCCCGGATCCCAGCCCGAGCAACACCATGCCCGCCACCAGGGCACCGTAGGAGCCGTTCACGATCGCGATCAGCGCCAGGCCGACGCCCAGCCCGAGGAGCCAGGCCGGCGCCGTCTCCATCGGCACGAAGCGGGTGACCAGCAGGACCCCGCCTACCACCAGCAGGATTACCCCGAAAGCCAGGTTCGACTTCTGAGTGCGAGCCATTGCACCTCCCGAGTTGGGGCGTGTCAGGCACGCCCGAGCAGGGTCGCGACAGTCAGGAACAGGGTCATGACGATAAGGGAGCCTACCAGAATCCAGGCAACCACGTTAAACGTCTTAGAGTTGACATGTTCGCCCATGATGTCACGACGGTTGGCCAGGATCAGCATGAAGAGGAGGACCGCCGGGAGCAGGATCCCGTTGGCAACCTGCGAAAGGTACAGCACCTTGAGCAGCGGCACACCGGGGACGAGAATCGCACCCGCTCCCAGAGCGATCAGCGCGGTGTAGATCCCGTAGAACCACGGCGCCTCCTGGAGCTTCTTGTCGATGCCCCTTTCCCACCCCATGCCCTCGCAAACGGAGTACGCCGTGGAAAGGGGAAGGATTGCGGCAGCAAACAGCGAGGCGTTGAACAAGCCGAACCCGAAGAGCAGCGCGGCATACCGACCTGCCAGCGGCACGAGCGCATGGGCTGCGTCTGCCGCGTTCCGGATCGGGATTCCCGCCTTGTGAAGCGTTGCGCCGCACGCGATCAAAATGAACCAGACCACGAGCACGGCCATCAGCGAACCAATCGCGACGTCGAGGCGAGCTTCCCGAAGGTTACGGGTCGAGATACCTTTCTCCACCACGGCCGCCTGCTGGTAGAACTGCATCCACGGTGCGATGGTGGTTCCCACGATTCCGACCACCATGACGACGAAGGGGAGGTTCATGTCGAAGCTTGGGGTCACGGTGGAGACGAGGACGTTTCCCCAGTCGGGCTTGGCCATGATGCCGGAGATTACGTACGCAACATAGAAGGCAGACGCCATCAGGAACGCCTTCTCCACCGCGCGGTACGTCCCCCACGTGACGAGCCACCACACAAAGACCGCTCCGATCGGCACGGAGACCAGCCGTGGCACGTGGATGATTTCGAGTGCCGCTGCCAGGCCGGCGAACTCCGCCATGGTGTTGCCCCAGTTGGTCAACAGGAGCGCGACCATGAGGTAGAAGATCGCCTTCACCCCGAATTGCTCGCGCATCAGGTCGGCGAGTCCTTTGCCCGTGACCACACCGAGCCGTGACGACATCTCCTGGACCACGAAGAGCGCGAGCGCTACCGGAATCACGGTCCACAGCAACCGGTACCCGTAGATCGCCCCGGCGAGGGAATACGTCGTGATCCCACCGGCGTCGTTGTCTAAGTTGGCGGTGATGATCCCCGGCCCCACGATGGCCCCGAGTACGACCAGTCTTCGCCACCGGCCCTCGAGCCACTGCCTCACGTGAGCCCCCCCTCGCGCCCTTCGCCCTCCCGCAGCCAGGACACCACGTCGTCCACGGTGATGACACCCCTTAGAAGGCCGTCGGGGTCCACGATCGGCAGCGACAGGAGGTTGAAACGGTCGAAGAGCTCGGCCACGTCGCCCATTGGATCCCCAGGGCGGACCGAAACCGGATCGGTGTCCATGACTTGTTCTGCCGGCCTGGACCCATCGGCACGGATCAGGTCCGCCAACGAGACAACGCCTCGCAGCCGCCGCTGCTCGTCGACGACCACCACCGAGTACCCCCGGACGAACTCATCGGGCCCGGTTCGCAGCTGCTCCCACACCTGCGTGACCGTCGTGCCCGGCGCCACGGTGAAGACCTCCGGGTTCATGACCGAGCCGGCGGAGTCCGGCTCGTGGCTCAGGAGGTCAGTGACGGTGGCCGCGTCCGCGGCCGGCAGGGCGCTCACGAGGCGCTTCCTCAAGCGCTCGGGCAGCTCCTCGAGGACGTCGGCGGCCTCGTCGGGTGCCATCGTGCTCAGCAGCACGCTGGCACGTCGGACGTCGAGCGCTTCGAGGAGAAGCCGCTGGAGCTCGGGCGAGAGCTCGGCCAGCGTCTGAGCCGCCTTGGGGACGTCCAGGGCGTCGAGTATCGCCGGTCTTTCGAACCGGTCCAGTTCCTCCATGATCTCGGCCAGCTCGGCGGGGTGAAGCTGCGCCAGTTGGTGCTGGGCAACGTTGAGCCGGAGGTCCTGGGACAGCGAGCCGGATCGCAATGGGACGACGTATCGCCACGAGAGAAGTCGCTCCTCGGCGAAGCCCCTCGCGCGCAGGCCGACGGGCCGCAGGATCCTGTCCAACGGTCGCTCCCAGCCGAGTCGGCGCACGATTCCGGGGAAACCGATGTCCACGTGCACGACCCGAACCTCGCTGCCACGGGTACGAAGCATGTGCACGTCGTTGACTCGCACCACGCGAGCCCCATCGGTGTCGACGATCTGCTTGTCCAGGATCTCCTTGCGGAGGAGGATCTCCTCCGGGAGCCGTCGCGGCGACGTCTGCAGTCCGTCGGTCGGCACCGCGAGCCTGAGCGTCTCGCTGGGCACGTCCGTGAACGCTGGGGCCGGTACCGCCAGCGTGACCGGCGCCAGGAGACCCGGGCGCACGTAGTACGTCAGGACGCGCGGGAACGCCTCATTCGCTGCGCAGCCGAGGTCGATGAGACGCCCGACTCGTTCGCCGTCCTGCGACACCACCCGTCGCGAAAGAAGCTGCGAGAGGTAGAAGAACTCATCACGGGGGCGGGCAACTTCGGCCATCGGAACCCCCGTCGCCACGCCGACCCTCGGCACTCGCCGCTCCGTTTCCGCAGGCGCCACCCATGGCGGCAGCTTACAGGAGGGACGCCTTTCCCGCCATCCCCGGCGCCACCCGCGTCCGAGGCTCGTACAACCCCTTCAAGACCGCACCGCCGACATGGCGTGGCTAAGAAAAGACGGTAGAATTCAGACAACGATGTCTCTTCAGCGCACCATCGTGACCGGGGCCTCCGGGTTCGTGGGTCGCCACCTCCTCGACGAGATCAAGGAAACGCATCAGATCTTCGGCCTCGGCCGTCGGTCACAGCACGAGTGCGGCGCACCCATCCACCCCAACATCTCCTGGACCCAGATCGACATCGGTGACCGTGAGGCGCTCCTCAAGGTGTTCGAGGAAATCAAGGCCAGCGGTGGCGCCGACGTCCTTCTTCACCTCGCGGCGCACTACGACTTCACTGGGGAGGAGCATCCGGAGTACTGGCGCACCAATGTCGACGGGCTGCGCAACGTCCTGGAGCTTTCCAAGGGCCTGGGGCTGCGCCGCTTCATCTTCGCCAGCTCCGTCGCCGCGAGCCTGTTTCCCGCGCCGGGTGGCGCGCTCACCGAGGCAAGCCCACCCGACGGCGAGCACATCTACGCGGTCACCAAACGCCTGGGCGAGGAGATGCTACGCGAGTACTCGCCGCACTTCCCCACCTGCATCGTCCGGTTTGCGGCACTGTTTTCCGACTGGTGTGAGTACCCGCCGCTCTATGTGTTCCTGGAAACCTGGCTGTCCCGCCGCTGGAACGCACGCTTCCTGGGCGGCCGGGGCGAGTCGGCGGTGCCGTACCTGCACGTGCGCGACGCAATCCTGGCGCTGCGCACGTTGCTCGCGCAGCCCGAGCTTCCGTTGGAGAGGGAGGTCTTCGTTATCAGCCCTGACCGGGCCATCTCGCACCGCGAGCTGTTTGCATCGGCCACAATGACCAGCTTCGGGCAGCCCGTGCGGCCAATAGGCATGCCGAGGGTGTTGTGCCGGCCCGGAATGTGGGCGCGCGACCTGCTGGGCCGAATCCTCGGCGAACCGCCCTTCGAGCGTCCGTGGATGGCCAAGTACATAGACCTCAGGATGACCGTGAACGCGTCGCGGACGCGCCAGCGCCTCCAGTGGGCGCCTCGACCGCGTCTCGGGATTCTCCGACGCCTACAGTTCCTGCTCGAGAACCGAAAGACGCGGCCCGCCGACTGGAACTCCGTGAACCTCGCGGCGATGAAGATCGTGCGCGTCCACCCCAACCTCCAGATCCATCGCCTGCTCGAGGCGCACGAGGAGGAGATTTGCAGCACCATGACCGAGCAGCTCCTGGCCCCGCAGCGCCCGAGGAGGTTCGAGCGATACGAACAGATCCCAAGGCACGAGCACGACTGGTACAACCGGCTGCTGCTGCACAGCCTTATGAGCTCGATTCGCACGCGGGAGAAGGCCCTTTTCAAGTCTCACTGCCGCGACCTCGCTGAGCAGCGCCGCACTCAGGGTTTCACCGCCGAGGAGGTTTGCCACGAACTCAGCCTCTTCAACGAGGTGTGTCTGAAGACACTTGCGACTGAACCCGGGCCGCTGACCCTCGCCGAGCTCGACGACTACATCACGGCCGCGATCCAGTTCGGCATAGACGAGGTCGAGGACGTCTTCGAGCAGGGGGGCGGGCAGAGGTGACCGCAAACGTCGGCGTCCCCGAAACCAGTCCCAAGAGGGGTTGGTGGCGCGCTAAAGGGACTTCCCGGGCGTCCCGGCTTGCCGCCCCGCCCGGCTCGCGAAGAGGCGGAGGATATGGACAGGGAAGACCAGTAGATCTTCACGCCATCTGCCCACCTTGAGCGGACGTTGGGTCGGAGGTATGCTCTACGCATCGCAGCTTTGGTGGTTTTCGTCGTTGTTCCAATTGGTGGCGGTCTGAACTGCAGCGCATCGGCGGCGGGGATTCGAGCGCGGGAGGCGTCTACGGAAAGGCTGGAGCTGGCGCCGACGATCGCGGAGCTCATCGAACGGATAGGTTGGCTGATCAGGCTCCGCTGGGTCGCGGTCCTTGGGGTCGTCGGGTTCCTCGAGGTGGCCCGCCGCGTATTCCCTGTTCACCTGGCGCTGGCCCAGCTGTACGTCTCGCTGGCGGCGCTCGCCGTCTACAACCTCATCCTGCACGTGGTCTATCGCCGGCTCCGCAGGACCGCCGTAAAGCCCAAAGCGGGACCCACGGGACTTCTCGGACGTTTCCTGCTGCCGAAGGCAATCGTGGGACTTGGCCACGAGGCGGAGGCGGTGCGCGCCGCGGTCTTTGCCAACTCGCAAATCTCCATTGATCTCGTACTCCTTGCCATCGTGCTCCACTTTGGCGGTGGCGTGGAAAATCCCTTTCTGCCCTTTTTCGTGTTCCACGTCATCGTCGCGAGCATTCTCCTGTCGCGTCAGGCCACATTTTTTCACGCGACACTTGGCCTTGTTCTGATCTCCTTTGTGGCCATCGGAGAGTACGCGGGAATACTCAGGCACTATCCCCTTGGCGGATCCTGGGCGCCAGGGGCGTATCGCGACCCCGCACTCGTCGGGGCTCAACTCTTCGTGCTCGGCGCAACCCTTTACCTTGCGGCCTACATGGGCAGCACGATCGCGAGCCACTTGCGATTGCACGAGCGCAACGCGGTTCTGCTCTCGCGCGAGCTGGCTGACAAGGCCGAGAAGCTCGAAGTCGCTTACGGCAGGGTGAGCCGTATGGAGCGGGCCAAGTCGCGGTACATGCGGAAGGTCTCCCACGAGCTTCGCGGGCCCCTTGGCACGATCCAGACGGCTCTCAAGATCGTCCTGGAAGGCCTCTCCGGTGAGGTGCCGGAGAAGTCCCGCGATATGATCCGGCGCGCCGAGCGGCGGGCTGGGGAGCTCGGCCAGCTCACGCAGGACCTCCTAGCTCTCGCACGCGCCCGCGAGAGCCCCCTGGCGGTCGAGGCCGAACCGCTCAACCTTGGAGCGCTGGCCGAAGAGCTCATCGCCGAGATGAAGGCGTCCGCCGATGATGCAGGTGTCTCGCTTTCCCTTGACGTGGAACCGAACCTTCCCGTCATGCACGGGGATGCCACCGGGCTTCGGCAGATGGTGGGGAACCTGCTGAGCAACGCCATCCGCTACACGCCGCGCGGAGGCACCGTGGCAGTTCGCGTGTCCCGCGCTGAAGGTCAGCTCTGCCTGGAGGTATCAGACACAGGAATCGGTATCCCACCCGAGGATCAGGCCCGTGTCTTCGAGGAGTTCTTCCGCTCGGCCAACGCGCGCAGCCGCACCGCTGAAGGGACCGGCCTCGGCCTGGCCATCGTGAAGGCCGTCGTGGAGCAGCATCACGGGTCGATCACGCTGCACAGCACGCCCGGGCAGGGCACGCGCTTCGTCGTACGGTTCCCGGTGAGCGCCCAGCTATTCGGCTCGGCTCCGTTGTAGTGCCTCTTCGCGCCCACACCGGGCCGACCGGTCCGGGCAGCAGCCGGTGACCGGGTCTGGTAGCATGCTTCGAAATTGGAGTCGCCGATGGGTGCACGCCCCAAGCTGCTTATGGTTGACGACGACGTGAACCTGGTCAACGTGTTCAGGCTCGTGTGCACGGCCAAGGGCTACGAGTTCTTTGCGGCCTACTCCGCGGCCGAGGCGCTGCGCAGGATCCCGGAGGTCGAGCCCGACCTCATCATCCTCGACGTCATCATGGAGGACTTCGTGGCCGGTTTTCGTGTCGTCAGCGAGCTTCGGGCCGGCGGGCCGGCGTCCCCTCTCGCCAAGTACTCCAAGATCCCCATCATCATGCTCACGAGCGTGACCAGCAAGACACATCTCGACTTCTCCGACCGGGTCGGGACCGCACTCCTCCCGGTCGACGATTTCATCGAGAAGCCGGTCAAACCCGCGGAGATCCTGGCGAAGATCGAGGCGCTCCTGGTGAAGGCACAGAACCAGCGCTCCTCGGAAGGTTCCGTCTCCTAGGCCGGCCGGGCACTGTGCCCTGGGGCCGGCGGCGTGATTGGAAGCGTGAAGATGAAGTCGGCCCACTGCCCGGGTTCGGACTCGGCCCAGATGCGCCCTCCGTGTTTCTCGACAATCTGCTTCGAGACGAACAACCCGAGCCCTGTCCCTGACTTGGTGTCGTCGCCACCGAACATCAGCCGGGAGAACTTCTGGAAGAGCTTCCCACCGGTGTCGCTGCCGAAGCCCTCCCCCTCGTTCCAGACGCTGAAGCGAAGGAAGCCGGCCTCCGTGGAATCCTGGACACGCACGCGGATCGTGCCACCCTCGCGGCCGTACTTGATTGCGTTGGAGAGAAGGTTCTGGAAGACGGAGCCCACCAGATCCGGGTCGCACACCCCGGCCAACCCGTCGGGCACGTCGCACACCACTCGCATGCCACGGTCGGCGGCCAGTTCGGTGACGCGGTCCAGCAACGGCCCAATGACGTCCCGACGGAAGCGGACCTCCGACAGGCGCAGCTTGAGCTCACCCTCCTCGATCCGGCTCAGGTTGAGGTAGTTTGCAATCGTGTCGCGGAGGTAGTCGGCGCTGATCGAGGCCGCCTTCAGGAGAGCTTCCTGGTCCGCGTTCAGCGGGCCGAGGATGTGGTCACGCAGGGAACCAATGGCAAACACGATCGATGCCAGAGGCGACTTGAGCTCGTGGGTGACGAAGCCGAGCATCTCGAGGTAGGCGCGATTCTTCTCGGCCGCCTCGTGGTACGCGGTTTTCACCGCCTCCGACACTTCCTTGAGCTCCCTGGTGTGCGTCTCCAAGGCGCCCGCCATGGCGTTGAACGCCTGCCCCAGCTCCGTGACTTCC
>Ga0315281_10000759_pt1 | contig 46314 bp, 42 predicted proteins | sample YL17G07_0_MG_FD_204540 | JGI IMG/M metagenome (GOLD analysis project Ga0315281, IMG submission 204540) | Sediment microbial communities from Yellowstone Lake, YNP, Wyoming, USA - YL17G07_0 | ecosystem: Environmental > Aquatic > Freshwater > Lake > Sediment | place: USA: Wyoming | collected...
GGACACATGGATTGGCTGGCTCACTTCTCGCAGTAAGAGAAAAACTGTCGCGCGAGAGTCGTTCAATCTTTCAAGCAAATACAATGAATTGTCGAGAAGAGTTTCTACCTTAGCGAATGTCCGCCGGGTTGTGTACCCGGCTTCGGCCATGCTCTACGGGACCGTCCTAGTTTCCTGTTCTATCCACCCAGCAGCTCTGAGAGCCCTCACGGCCTCATTCAGGAACTCGCCCTCGTCAAACGCGAGTTCCACGACGAACGACTCCGTTTGGCTAATTGGAACCTCAAGCTTCAGAAGCCTGTCCCCATCGATGCCCAAAGCCGCAAACAGTTTCCACTTTCTGCCACTGAAGTAATCGATCGCTTCATCCAGCTTCAGTTTGAGAACACGTTCACATTTCATTTCGTTCTCTCTCTAGGAAAAGGAATGAGACAGATCATCAGCATAAGTCTGAAAACGCCAACTCAGTGTGCGTATCGGAAAAGGAGACTAGTTTTCCTTGACTTCTGCGGAAGAACTAGTCCGGCAAATAGCAAAGCCCCCGATGTATCCCGATAATGCCTCTGGATCTCATCAACTTCAGAGCTTCATACACTCTAGTCTTCTTGTAGCCCGAAAGTTGAATTATCTCACGAACGGGCAGGGGCCCTCTTGTCTCGAGAAGCTTGAATATGATTAGCAGAGGCTTGGGTGATTCAGCAAGGAGTCTATATCTCCTGCGAATGAATGCCGAATCATAGAGAGGCTCGGGCTCGCGGCTAAGCATGAGATTCTCACCTCGGCGAGTTGCGCCTCATACTCCGGGCACCAATTGATCCAGCAGACGCACGGACCTTTGGCCTTGAGGACAGGGAGTCCATGCGCTTTCCCCCCCTGATTGCCGGTTGGTTTCCATAGAAGGACTTGAGTTGCAGCTGGGCCGTGTTGATGTGTCAGGCCTCGTGCTCTTCGAGGCTTCTGCAAGTTCTCGCAAAACATAGCGCTTCATTTTGCCCCCTGAAGTACCCCAAAAAAAGTAAGTGAGTCGACCTTTGCGATGCAGCTCTTGCAGACTTGGCGGCGATAATCGGGCCTCTGGCAGTACGATTTGCAGTATCGCCTTGCCTGAATCTTGATCTTTCACCCGCACAGTCAATCTGCACCAGCTATCCTAAAGAAGACGGGATTGGTCCGAGGTCCGTCACAGTAGAGGAGAAGTAATCACAAGACTCGTCAGACAGAAGGCTAGTCAAGGAAAGAGATGGCGGGCCCGGTGGGACACGAACCTACCTAGACGAATTTCGTAGACTCACCAAGTCTAGCAGATAAGCGAGAGAGAAACGACATACGCTTGCTAGGCCTAGCGTTCAAGGACAGCCTCAAGAAGGAGCTACTTGCAAATCTCGTCAAGGCGGCTTCCTCACCCATAAACGGACATATCGCATAGCATCAAGAACTATGAATGAAAAGAAAATGGCCTGCACAGCCACAACAAAGAACGAAACGGCACCGAAAATCTGAGCAAGAATCCCGTCGAAGCGGACAAGGAGGAAAACAAGAGCCCAAATGATTCCGAATACACCCGTAAACAGATTGACCTGCATAAATCTGGCTATCATCTTCTTGATTCCCTCGAGTTGCTTATTCAAGCGGGACGGATCAGGAAAAGAGACCTTTCGCGCTTTGGCATCGATATGGGCTTCCCATTCTTGCTGTTGGATTTGGGCAAGTGCTCTGATGCTGCTAACTGCCATTGGCCCTCCCAGTGAAAGGAGAAGAGCGTGAGTGGCCACGATAGCTGTCATGTAAGGAATCAATTCGCCATTCAGTTTGCATCGACTCTGGCTACTAGTCAAAGTGATTCGACAATATAGGATGATGACCCATGTACTGACCATGGCTAGCCGAGGGCTTCGTTCGATTGGCATGATAAAGCAGAGTTGATAATTGGCCTCAGTTCCTCGAATCCCCTCTAGTGGTCGCTAGAGTGGTGCGGCCGCCGAGACTCACACCGCTAGCGATGAATTGCTCAGACTCAAGAATTCGAGAGTAGCCCATGGGAGATTTGGCAGAACCGTGAGAAATAACGGGGTTCACTGGGCATAGAGCTTTGCTAGGAGTTGCCTAGTCAGATCCAACGGGACGAGAGCCATTGCCGAAGCGAAGCCAACGGTCATTTCGTCATCTGACGACAGAGTGCCCCCTCCCTTGTCAGATATTGCTCTATTTCATCGAGGTCTGGGTGAACCCAGATGTTCCGATACTTGTCCTTGATTTCTTTCGCGATCTTCTTGATGTCTTCATCCTTCTCGTCATACTCAATCAGCTTCCCCCACATCTTTGAGCGACCACCTTTTCGTTCAATGTTGACACCTTGTTCGCGTAGCTTCATTTTGTGAGCCAGCTCTGCCGTTACACCGGCAAGTACAGACGAACAAATGAAAGCACCACAACCGAAGGCCTCTACAGCACTTCTCCAAAAGAGGCTGATTACACGGCCTCCACGCAGTGGAGGAGAAAATCTGAAGTTCTGGATATTCTCCCAGCGTTTCTTTTCCTCAGGGGTTAGATTCAATGTATTTCTGGTGGTCGATTCTGTGTCCTCCGTTCCATTGCGAGAGGAATACTGGTTTGTGAGCGGTACAAGCCCGAACGCATGGGATAGAAACCTCCGGGCTAGGGATATAAGCGCCCGATTTCGTACAATTCCCCAGGATGGCCGCATGGCTCGCCAGTTGTCAGCATGTGGCTCTGGGATAGAGGGATAGTGGGGACACGAACCTACCCAATCGAATTCCAGAGGCCCGCCAAACGGAGAGTCTTGGAAGGTAGATTCCACATAATTGCAGGACGCTGAACGCTTCTCGGCTGCCATTTTCAACCGGAAAACCCGTGTTCCTTGTGCTCTCCATTGTTAGCAAGGCAAGGAAGCCGTCAATTCAGAGGAAAGAATGTTCTTTCTTTATAAGACGAGGCGTCGACCGACCGCGCCTATAAAGTCAAAAGTACGCTCAACCATAGCTATTGGGATCCGAATGGTCGCGGACTTGGGCACTTCGACGCCGAGAAATGGCCCAACTAGGCATCGTTAGTGGCAAGGCGCTCTCGAAAACACGGAGAGAGAACGTTCCTGTGGTCTATGTACTGTTTAGTTCACAAATCCCGTCTCAGCACAGAAATCTCTAGTGACTACAGACTACAGTGTCTCTCTCACGTTTCCTAGCCGATCAAGTTCCTGCACACGGGCCGAATTCTGTGAGCGTATTCTTCGCTCTTGGTGTACACTCGGATCGTTCTGTACTTCGAGCGCCACAAATGGTAGATTATCGACTGCTTATCCTTCATTATTGGGTGGCACTTGTCTTCGGACTTTATGTAGATGGTTTCCTCGAGATCATCGTCAATGAAATCAATATCCTTGCTCTTGGTGCAGAAGATCCAGTGGAATGGCACGTCACTCTTCTTGGATATCTTCGTCCTCCACTTCTGGAGGGTCGCGTCCGTGATTTTGCTCTTCTTCCGTGAAAGTTCAGTGAATTCATAGGCCAGTTCCAGTTGGGTACCGTTCAATAGCATCTTTGCTAGTTCGCCAACTACTCCTTTCCTCTTTCTAGCTTTCCTTATTCGCTCCCACACGTAACTGTCATCATAATCGAGGAACTTGTCAGTAAGTGATTTCCTCAATTCTCGGCAGCCTGGCAGAACTCCATCTCGAATTAGCTTGGAGCAGACTTCACGAAGCATCAATTCCAGCGCATACACCGATCTGTGGTAGTACAAAGCCTGAAACATGTGATACCGTCCAATCAGAAAGTTCTCTACAGCTTGCTTGCCTTTCTCGTAGACAGCAAGGTAACTCGGGTTGTTGATGTCATCCACGGTTATTGTGGAGATAAGGCGGTCTGCGTCTATTCTACCATATGCTGCACCGGAATATGCTGCGTCCCTCCGGAGGTAATCGATTCTATCAACATCCATGCTCGATGACATTAGATAACTATACAGAGGCCTAGTGACGTACGACTTCGCCAATATCGAGATCACCTTGCTTGTATCACCCATTGCTTTGGCGATATCCGGGGTTTCCTGCACAAGTTTCTGGCCAATCGATTCATGTCCTGCTTCCTTCTGTTTCTCCTCGTCGTGCTCTTCGTGAGCGTAGACGGCTTTCGTAGTCATCTCCAACGCGTGGGAGAAGGGATAGTGACCAATATCGTGCAGCAAGGCGGATAATCGAAGAACACTTCGATCCTCTTTCAGCGGGACTCCTTGAGATATCAGCTGAGTCACTATTCTGTCCATCACGTAGAGAGCCCCCAGGGAGTGAGCGAACCTTGTGTGCGCGGCGCCCGGGTAGACGTAGGAAGCGAGTCCAAGATGGCTTATTCTTTGTAAGCGCCGAAATGCCGTGGTGTCGACTATCGCAGCTTCGGTCTTATCAAGCTCAATGTATCCGTGGATGCTGTCGTAAACGAGCTTCAAGGGCTTTCGGCCGCTTCCGGCTCCAACAGGCCGGCATCGACGAGGGTTCTCAGGGCGCGATCAATCTGTGCATCATTGTACCTTGGTTTGGATCTCTTGAGCGTCTCTTTCGCCTCTTTCAGGTTCTTCACTCTTGGATACGCGTGTTTTGCTATGAAGTGCAGCGAGGCCAACAACACAAGCTGGTCGGGGGCACTCGCGCTCTTCAGGCTGATGTTCTTGAAGAGCGCCCTTATTCTCTTCGCAGTCTTGGCATCAACTTCGACTGCGGGTTCTCTGATGCTCTTCAGCGTCGAGAGTTCGTATCCGTCACGAGCCAGCGATGGAGAATATGGTCCCCTGACATACCATCCAAAGCCATAACCTAGTGGAAGACCTGCCTCCTGAACAAGATACACGACCTTCTGAAGGATGAGTCTCGTTGGAAAGTCTGATTGGAATCGTGCCATGTCAGGTAGTAGGTGGAGTTTGCGTAGTGCGCCAACCAGTTTGCTCATTTAGCAACAGCACCATCTAGCAACAGCTTGGCAGTAAAAGCCTTTTCACGAAATGACGACGATGGGCCTGCAATCCTTGTAAGTCGACACTTGATGGAAGCTTGAGCAAGTATTTCGCCGTCTAGGCGGTGAATCGTCAGGGCGTTCGGAGGAGGAACTTTCCGGGCTCCGCTGAGTTCGCAACGCCAGCCAGCCCGGCCTCTGACCCATCTTGACATTCTGCCCCAACGCGGCGGGAATTCCGGTTCGGCGTTCAGGTGCCGCACCGTTCACAGTTTCCGCACCTGAGACAGCGCCCGTTTGCCAACTCATTTCCGCAGCAGGTGCATGTCTCGTTCGAGTCCATGCACGCCATGTGGGTCTTGTTCGGTTGAAAAGGAAGAGAGGTTACTGAATGCACTCGAGTGCCCAACGAAACTGTAGGGTTGTTGATTTGGTCAGTTTCATGGTTCTCCGTGACTGGTCTCTTCATCCCCTTCCCCATATTGCCCGTCAGACTCTCCTTTGCGTTGCATGCGTGGGGAAGCGGCGATGGGGAGAACGATACCGTCATGGCATATCATCGTCGAACAAGAAATCACCAGACTGAGCAGATTCAAACAGTTTCTCGGACCTGAAGACCGACTGGTCTTCGATGATCTCCTCAGTCAATGTAAGCTCTACGCGGCGGAGGCTGGAGTCCTCGCCTCACCCGTCAAGGAAGTGCCGCTACTATTATCGATGATCTTCGCGCAGCACAAGAAACTCATAGAACTCGAAAAACGTATCAATCATCCCTCGAGTGACGTTAGGGGTCGCCTCGCAGTTTCGTCTGGGTCTCCTTGCATATTCGCTATGGGAAGCTAGGTTCCTAATCCTAAAGAGAACGATCGTTCCAAGGCCCTCCCCGCGTAAACAAAGGTAAGAGAGAGTTGGCAACTGACGGAGATGCAGCTTGGCTTGTCGATGCATCATATGCCGCAGGGCAAGTGAGTCTCCGTTTCATCAAGGCTGGTGACCTTGAACCAATTCACTGGATCGACCAGTTCCAGCCCTACTATCTGACCGAAGACGAACAGCGGGGTGAACCTGTAAGCAAACTCAATCTCTTCACGCAGAACGAGTTGACACTCTACAAGGCGAACTACGACAAGAAGCCTCCAAAGGAGGTCCATGCATGGGAGTTGGAGATCGACCCAGCGCTTAGTTACATTTACGACAAGAGACTTCGCTTTGGCGTCCTTCATCGCCTCGAAGGCAATCACTGGATGCTGCAAGCTAGGTTAGATGCTGAACAATCTTTTCGCTTTAACAGGCTCTTCGGTGAAATCAAAGCGAATGACCCTGTCAAGTATAGTTTGGTGAAAGAGGCGTACACGTACGCGAACCAACCTGTTCCAAACATCGCCCGGGCAAAGTTGGGCATTCCTGACGACGGTGGCTCGGAGGAGGACTACCATAACGCCTTCCTATTGAGTCGGATCGCGAATCTGCCCCTGTCGGATACCTACAGGGATCATTCCGTATCCGACTGGATCCGTTCCATGCTATACACGTACTATCGTACCCACAATATTCTCATTCCGAACTCCGAGGAACTCAGACTTGGCGACAATAGGAAAAACGTGACAGGCGCCCTAACGATAGCTCCAGAGTCCGGCGTATACTATAACATGTTTGTGCTTGACTTCGAGTCACTTTACCCGGGTTGTATCGACGTCTTCAACATCTCGTACGAAACGATACGATGCCCTCACCAGGAATGTCAACGGAACACAATCCCAGGCCTAGGCTACAATATCTGTACCAAGCGACGGGGAATCTACTCTGCGCTCACAGGAGCTCTACGCGACCTTCGTCTGCGACTCTTCAAACCTCTCGCCACGACAACCCTGCCGGATGTAGACAAGAACATGAAGGCGGCCTCTCAGATTCTCAAGCTGTTCCTCGTCTCATGTTTCGGTGTGACTGTTCGGATTCATGGCTTGGCAAGTCCCCTCATGGCTGAGGCGATCACCGCTTACGGTCGTTATGTCCTGCAATCCACATGGGACATGGCCAAGGAGGCGGGGCTCAGGCCCAAGTATGGAGACACGGACTCCATCTTTCTAGACAATCCACTGGGAGACGATGTGAAAAGATTCGTAGCGACGGTTAAGAATCGCTTCGGCTTGCAGCTGGCATACGACCGTGTCTATTCAGTCTGCGTCCTAAGTTCCGCCAAGAAAGCATACTTCGGCATTCTACCAAGCGGAGAATCGGAAATCAAAGGTTTAGCGATCGCAAAATCCAACTCCCCCACATTCTTCCAAGCAACTTTCCAAAACTGTCTCACCAAATTCTCCATGGGACGATCCTCCCCCAGCGACTTTGAACTAGCCAAACGGCAAGTGTCTAAGGTTGTTAGAGAAGCCATCCGCGAACTTCGAGACGGAAGAATCCCCCTATCCGACCTAGAGTACCGCGTTGAGCTACGCGAGGATCCTCAAGAGAAATCAAGAGCGAAGATGCTGCCGCAACCCTACCAAGCAGCCTGGCTTCTGCTAAAAGAAGGAAAGAAAACTCCCAAAGGCGAAATTGTGGGTTTCGTCAAAGTTCACCCATTCAGGTTTCAAGGAAGACAATTCACAGTCAAACCAACCGCACAGACCAACCCAAGAGAGATCAACGTGGACGAGTACGTTCGCAACCTCATCTCTTCACTATCCCAAACCTTCGAGCCGATGGGCATCAACCTCGACACGGCTGAAGCTGATCTCTCAGAATTCATGTGACCTAGAAAAACCAAGAATGACCTGGCTCTTCAATGCGAAACGGTCAGGGGAAGATGTTGCCTTCGTCTGGGGTGTTATCGGTTGTTTTCTGCTCCTGAGTCTCTCTTGGAGGCTGACGTTCGGGGAGCTGAGAATAGTTGCCATCACCCGTTCTATACAAGGCCAGTCTGCCGGTGGTTTCCCAGCTGTTGCCTGTAGAATGTCGAATCTGAATTGTCAGCACTTCGGCTGTTGGATCTTTTTTTCCGGCCCATACAGCGAGAGTAAGGTAATCTCCACTTGGAAGACGGCTGGAAAACCGAGCTTTCGGTTGTGACCCACTCATTTGTCCTCAGAGCCCACTGCACTGGGTCAGCCTAGTCAGGAGCCACCTTATGAAGGGGACTCAAACATGCGCCGCTCCGGAACGGTCATCCCGTAGTTAGTCTGTTGGAAGAATCTCTCTGAAACAACCCCAGACTTGAGCCTCTAGCTCCTGAACCGACTGCTGACTGGAGCCTACACACAAGATGGCGTATCGTTAGGGGGCTCCTACTCCGCGCGCGCAAGCGGTCAGTCAGATTCCCCTAGAGCAAGGGCTCTATTCCTTGGAGGTTCCTCCAAGAATCTCTTGAAATAGCTCTTCAGGAGTTTCTTCTCTGCTCTCACGGCTTCACTCTCGTCTTTGGTGCACTTCCACGAGAAAGAATGGCTTTTGTGTGGAAAGCGGCCCAGGTAATATTTCAAGTACTCACGAGTACGCTTGCTCAGTTTGCCACCATAACGTTTCAATTGCAATCTCAGTCTTCTTCGAAGATTGGTCGTTTTCCCAATATAGATGATTCCTTCATCATCAATTCCCCCAAGACGCTTCACTGGATCGAACTTCCCGCCTTTTCTAACCAAATGGACGCGGTAGACGCCCGGCCGTTTCGGTGTGTCTCTAAGGAAATCATTTGATCCCTTCGACAGTCTACTATCCCTTTTTTCCCAGACTCTCTTAATATCACTTAGACACTTCTTCTCCCATTTGGGCAAACAATTACCCGCGTCCAATTCATCACTCTAGTAACATGAAGCTTTTTTTCTCTTGTTGCGGCATCGTAATCTGCACTCGTGTGTGGGTTTCATGGCGTGCACACAAGAGAGAAACCTTAGTGGAAGAATACCCTAGCAACCTTTCCTTGCTTATCAACTCCAGATCGGCGGACGAGTATGTGTCAGGCAAGAATGCTTAGGGAGGGGATAACAGACTAACAATTCGTCAGCTTGTCGCGGTGAGAGAAATGGGAGACATCAATACTTATGTTCTCTGCGGCTCGAGCAATACCTGGATCAGAGCTAATGTGGTCTAAAATCTCCTTGAAGTGCCCCGGATCGGCATCGGACTCCGTTTCACTCCGAATCAATATCTGGCTGATAGTTATGAGGCTAATAGTTATTTGAGTCACGGGTCTACCGCCTGGGATCATGGGAAAGACAGCACAAGTTATTTCGAAGTCGCGTGAAAACGTCTCTCCAATTCCTGAAAGTGGAAGTGAGTCTCGGAAGTTCGAGTCTTGATGCCCGCACAAAGTGTTACGACGACTCTTGAGTTCGCAAGAGGTTGGAGTGACTGTTTACACCAAGAGAGGCGAGACGAAGATTTCATCCTCTCCTCCTGAAAACGTCACATATCTCTAGTGCAATTCGTTCCACTTGCATCCTGAGGTTGACATAGAGATCAGAGGCTCTTCTATAATCTGGCTGAAAAGGGCCCAGTGTAGTACGCTCACCCTTCGCTATCGCCCATGCTCGGTTCTTGTCTACGAGTACGTCCCCCTCACGGGTGCTCTTCTTTTTGTATTTCAGGATACCGATCGTCTTCCCGCCGAAATGTTGTACTGAAGAGAAGCAGGGGATGTCAGTTGGTCCGTCCCCGAGATAGATCATGTTGCTGAAAGGTATTCTTCTGCGATTTGTAGGAATCACATCGTTCACGCTGTAAGGATTGCGCCGCAGTTCCCTCCCGCTAAGGCCCTTGTTAATTGCATAAAGGAACTTGGTCTTCTCGGTGAATGTAACTATGCTCTTGGGAACCAAGCCCTCTCTTGTTTCATCAAACGTACATCCAAAGATATCTTTCATCTCACGAGCAATTGGAGTTCCGCGAATTATCTCCTCGAATCCTCCACTGATCACGAAGAATTCAATTCCGACGTGCGCCTCTTGGAATTCCTGTCTAGCTCTGACGAAATCCTGCAATCGACGGAACACGTCCGGAACTCCACGATGTAACCGTACTCTCTTTCCCAGATGCCTGAGATCTTTATTCGTGATTCCAAGGCGCTTTGACCTAGCGCGCTCAAGTATTAGGTGAATGTATGCTAGCGGCGGATCCCATCCTTCTTGGACCAGAATTCCCACTTCCCTACTCCAAAAGTTACGTATCTGGGACCCGCTCATGCCAAGTTTCTTCTTCATAAAGAGGTTCGTTGTGTCCTCGCCAAGGGTATCGTCGAAGTCAAAGATGACTCCTATCGTATTGGGCAGAGACAACTGTTTCTATAGATGTTATGTTTCGATGGCAATTAAAGAGTATTGTACTGGACTATTCTGGTCCTCGGTACCTCTTCATGAGATCAGGTCGTCTGATGAACGAATGCCCTTGGCTTAAGAAGTTGGAATAATGGTCTTCGTACGATCGCATTCTAGGCGATTCTACTGTAACTATAGCGGTCTTTGATGTTTTGATGGAAATAAGACCCTTTCGAACTGGCACCCATAAGCCCCTGATACTCCGACTCTGGAACCTCTGAGTATTCGTAAACTGCTCCGCTTTTGAATTCAATTCGTAGAGTTCGTGTCGTCGAATCGTATCCAACGCTAGCAAGGTTCGAGGATGAGACAGGCACCATCTGCATTGCTTGCCAACTCATGTCAATAAGACTTCAGTCAACTTTCCGTCATTTCGATTTTTCCATCGATGGAAACTCTTGCAACCTGCCAGTTGTATCTTTTTTCTTCTACACTATGCTCTACCGAATTGCGTAAAGCGTTCAATTGCTCATTTTTTACGGCTTTCGAAAGAAAGACGATTTTTCGTATGTCTGCTTTGCTTTCTAATCCGTCAAAAACCACAAAATCGACAGGATGTAACAACGCTTTGATGTCGTAAGGATTGTAATTGAGTTTGGCGAACTGTGAGTCCATGGACTTCCTAATCAGTATTGGAACCTTACGTCTTCCTCTTTCGGCGGCTTGATCACGGAGGTCTTTCTCTTTCTCGTCGAAAAGGGCTTCCCTCTCGTCAGCGGAAGCGAGTTTTGTCTCGAAATTATCCAGCCATGTCTTTGGCGCCATGCCTTTGTACTTGAGTTGTAAGTCACTCAACCTTAGCAGAGCCTTGCAGTTGGGGCAGAGACAGAGTACTCTTCGGAAGGCTTGGAAGGTAGAGAGGATTTCGTTCATTCATACCACCTGAACGCTTACCTTTCCGTCAGAAACAGCTTCTTTGACGAGTTTCTGATGTTCGTCCAATCTGCTCTTACCAGTCTTAATCTCCATGAAAGTGATAGACTGGACGCTCATTGCGCTTAGACCGTTGAAAATGATCATATCAATTGGTTCGAACAGAGGTCGGCAATCGGAGATGGGCATGCCGAAATTCTGGTACGCTGGCACCACTTTTTCGATGATTTTTCCAATCCCTACCTCAATGGCCTTCTTTTCTGCTCCTGGGCCTGCGGAAACTTTCCGTTTTTTCAATTCGTCAAGTTTCGCTTGAAGTTCTTCAAGCATCTGCTTTCGTTTAAGTTCAGCAGGTTCTGGGAAGTCACCTAGACCATCGAACAGGACGGCTTTTGATAATGGAAATTCTTCTCCACATTCTTTGCATTCAGCGTAGAGTTTTGATACCTTCAACTGGTTGATGAGCTTGAGAATATCCATCTTCTAGCCTGCATACTAGAAAGTGCTTAAACCCTTACTAAACCCTTGTGCAGTCATACCCATGTTTTTGGAAAGTGAAAGATCTCTCTCTGACTCTTGGGGATGAGGCTCTTCCTGTTCACTCGAATGGTTCCAAAGAGGGCATCTTCACGTTATCGTGAAATTGTTTGAACAGATCCTCATGTTCCGTATGGATCGGCATGAGGAGTTTAGGTTTCACTTGTTCCACGAGTCGTCTAATGTCCGTACCGCTGGCATGTCCAGAGGCGTGGTAATGGTACTTTTTAATATGGAAATAATCAAGCCAGTTATTCAGTCGCTGTTCGTCAATCACTTGCTCTTCATTGTGAGGTTCCGAGGCAGAGTGAATGTAGGCAACATTTGGCGATGGGTCAATGTCAACGAGTTCGTTGATGTCGAAGAAGGTTAGATGAATTATGAGCTTTTGTTGGTCGTCGTGAACCTGCTCGGCACGGATTGCGTTTGAAGCCTCTAGGTACGGTCGCTCCCACGTATCATAGTCTCTGTCCCTGTATGTGCCAGTGCTTTTGCGATCAACGTAAATCATGACGTTTTGGTCTTGAGGCGAGGGAAGAGGAAATGGTATGTCAGGAACCTTGCTCAATGTTTCTATCAAGCGGGCGTCTCTTTTGCTGATCACGAGCTTTCGGTCGGTCTCCTTAGCAATCTCATAAAATGTGGTCAATCTGGTCAAGTCACGAAAAGCGAAATCAGCTATAACAAGCCCCTTCGATTCCTGAATGGTTTCAACCGCCTTTTCTTGAACATAATCCTCAGAAGCATTCTCCGTTTCATCTATCCTTGTGCCTTCGCAGAGCATAATGTCGGGTTCAGCTCTGGCGGCTACTTCAGCGAATTTCTCACTCAACTTTGCCAGCTTACCGTGGAAGCGGAGGTCTCCCGTGTAGACAATTGTCCCGGCACTTGTTCTTAGCACGTAAGCTGTGGCTCCTAGAACGGAATGATCAACATTACAAGGAGTTATCGAGTTTCCGCCGATCTTCATCTCCTTGCCTGACTCTGTAAGGATGAATTGTCGCTCAACTGGTTCGTCACGTATGTTGAAGAGGGGGCGTCGTTTGAAATTGTAAATCTCTGTTTCGAGACCCCTCGTTCCAACTTCTAGAAGTGCTTTCGCATAGGCTTGCGTTGTCTCTGAGCATATGATAGGAATACGTTCATCAAGCAACGAGATGAGTGCTGAGTGATCTAGATGTATGTGAGAAAGAACAACCCCATCAACTGATGGTGTGGTGTGCGGAGTCCTTCCGATCAAGTTCAGCAGATCGCTGCGATACAAGCCCGGTACGTAGTGAATCAGGTTCAATCGCAGGAGATCCTTGATACCGGTCGACGCATATCGGGGCTTCAAGTATTCCTCAAAGAACCTTTGATGTCGAGCAAAGCTCATTCCATAGTCTAGGAATAGGCCCGTGGAACCGTCCCGAACAAGGATCCGGTTACCGCCTATCTCATTGACTCCGCCAAAGAACTTGATTTCCATCCCACTCACTCAGCCCTGAGAAGACCACTCCGGCGAAGGACTCGACGACCCGTCAAGACCGCTGACAATTACTGAGGGTCGATGGGCTTTATGACTTGCGGGGACACAACAAAACGCTATACTCGGACGTTCTTCGCTTGCGGATGCTTTCTCCCATTCTGTCTACGACAACTCGCCTTCAGATTCAAGTCAAGCATGACCTTCCAACAAGAGCTAGATGGATTGGTTCAAGGCACATTGGCCGCTGGAAGTTGTAATACTATCCTATCAATTGCCCCCCAGCTTGAATGCTGAAACATGACCTGAAACGCGATTCCTACAAGGCCCGACAGCTCCCTGATTGAACTTTCAGGGAATATTCTGGAATCCGTCGGGTTCTAGCGCGGGGTCCCCACTCTGTATGTGGCGTGCCTCTTTGCGGTGACCGGGACCCATTCCCAGCCACTCTCTTCCACAATCAAGATTATTGGACCTCTTATCTCGTTCACATCGAACTTGTAGTCGTAAACTTTCCTCGGCTCCGGCGGGGCAAGCTGCCTTATCGCGTAGCCCTTGGCGTACTCCCTGCTGTGAAGGATTCTTCCGTGGAAGAAGCTCTTCGCGTAGCTGACAACTGGGATTGGCCCTTTTAGGCAGTCGGGATTCCGCGTGAACTCAGGTACTCCTTGAGTTCGTCGGTCAGGCTTGGTTCTTCTCCATACATTTGGGCTACTACGGCATCGATCTCGTTCGCCAATTCTTGATTCTCGCCCTTGCATTTGTGCATCCTTTTCGATAGTTCGACAAGTCGCATGACGTGTGTGTCTTGGGCGTTCTCCTCGGCTAGTGGTCGAGGAAGCGGTAGAATGCCGACTGTCCAGGAGAAGTGTCTGAATCGTGGCGGGTAGCCTCTTTCTCGGGGGGCAAACGATGAGAAGAATGACCTTGCCCAAGTGGAGTTCAAGAGTGCTGCGAGGGCGAGATTCATCATCTTCGCGCAAGCTGCAAAGTAGACCGTCTGCAAAACGATGAGTCTCGTCTTACCCAGCAGCGGGTCTCTGAAGTCGCATGGCACGACCACAGCCTCCATCATTTTGGAAATCTCCTGCCACGCGACTTTCTCTTTCATCTTGAATCTCGAGGTTCTGAATACCCCCCATATCGGTACCTTCTTTTTCTGGTCGGCCCTTCTCTGCAGTCTCTTTTTCCTATCAAGGAAGTACTCTGCAGCGTTGTGTGGCAATGTTGGTTTAACGTCGGCCGAATCATCGTCGTGTGTCCACACCAGGTACCCTTTGGGAGAGAAGTCCCATGCGACGACGCCCTCCCCACGCAGCACTGGGCGAAGCAGAGATTGTTCGATGTTTGCCTTCTCTCCATCTTCATTCTCGATCGTCACAATGCCTGGGGTTGCAGTATCTGCAAAGCTCTTCACCAGAAAGACGCCGTTATCTGCCGTCTTGACGCCCATGTGTGCAACAAGCACATCCCCGAACCTTGTCCCCTTTTCCTCCATCCTCTTGAAGGCGGCGCTCAGCTTGGGCGGAGCTAGACACCACGGTGACTCTGCATCTTTGCTTACTATTGGCAAGAGCTTCTGTCCAAGCTGCCATCGCAGCATCTTGGAGGTCTCGACACAGATGTCAACCTTGTTTTCTTCGGGAGGGTTTTTCGCAACAGCGATTACGAGGGGGGAATTCATAGCCTCTTGGAAGTAGACGTGTTTCGTTGGGGTGTGGTCGAAGATCTTGAGGATTCTTGTCTTCTCGATGAGGAGCTTTCGGAGGAGATTTGCATATAGTGCGCTAGTGATCTTCGCGGTCAATACGAGCCCAAGTGTACCACCTTCCCTAAGGTAGGCTAATCCTGCCTCCACGAATGCCATGCAATAGTCTATCTGCTGGGGGAAGGGGACTTTCGTGTATCGCAGTTTCGGTTTCCATCCGATCGTCTTGCCCTTTTTCGCGTTTTGGTTGTATACGTCAAATCTTGCGAACAACTCCTTCCTGATATCTTCGTTAATGTTGTGTATCCTAACCCAAGGTGGGTTCCCAACCACGAAATCGCAACGTCCTTTCATCTTGTCGACTACAATGAAATTCCTGAGAGGTGAGAGCCATCTTCCGTCCTGGCCTTTCGTCTCTCTCTCGACAAAGACCTTGAGAAATGCAGTCAGTACGTCCTTGTACGGAAGCCTGCTTTCCTCCGGAAAACCGGCGAGATACTTGTCTGTAGACCACTTGCCCTTCACCGCAGCAATTGCCGTGTCGATGAGCCTGTCCCAGTCGATCTCATTCGGGTCTGGCAGGGTGAATGTTCCAAGAACTGGAACTGACACCTCGAAGGTTTTCACTTGGGCGGTGCCAGCAAACTGAATCTTAGATGATGCTGTTGCAAGGGAGTCGCCCCAGAAGACGGGTATTGGCAGGGTTTTCAGTTCTCTCCTGACACTCGGGTCTATCAGTCGGCCGAGTGCGAGTAGATAGTTCACCTTGGCCATTGCTACCGCAAACGGATGAATGTCGATTCCCATTATCTGGTCTGTTATTCTCTTGAGTGCCTCGGGCTTCTTGATGTTCTCACCATCGTAAGAGTCGATGAAGCGACTGATCGCGGTCACGAGAAACGTGCCGGAGCCGCACGCTGGGTCCAGCAGAGTTGAACTAAGTACTTTCTCTCCAGAGTATCCTACTGAATCAAGGACCTCATGCACCAACGCGTCCGGCGTGTAGAATTCTCCCAGGGCTCTTCTTGTTGCGCCGTCGAAGAATTCCTGATAGATGTGCTTCACAAGGTCCGTGGTAACTTCGGAGAAATCCATTATCCCAAGCGTTCTTGACATGTCGGAGAGGAACTGCCCAATTGCATTGCTGAGGTGGGAATAGCGGTTCGCAAGGTCACTGAACCAGTAGAACGTGTCATATTCAAAGACGCGTGACAGGAATGGGATGCGCTCTGAGAGCTTCTGGTAGCCGGACGTAGTATCGTCGCCTAGGAGCTCTTCAAGCGAGGCTGCAGGTATTACGCTCCTCTGTATTGCGACCTCCGCGACGAGGAGTTTCATTAGGACGGATAGGTACGTCTGGACAACAAATAGAAACACTCTCACGTCGTTTTCAGTTCGCAATTGAATGCCCAGCGAATTGCTCGCAAAAGCTCTAACTCCGTCCACTGCTTTGTCGTCGAGATTGGTTGCACAGCCGTAGACACCGTTCCACACGTCGTAGCATTCTTTTGTGGAGGGTTCCGAAGAGTGGTCCTGAAAGATTTCGGAGAGTAACCTTACGAACGCTTTCCCAATACTCGAGGTGGGTCCGAGGGCATTCTTGAGGTCGGTGGGTGAGGCCACTTTCATTGACAGTGTCGATACCCATGCTTCGAGCATCCAAACATTGTCCTCTAGGTCTCCCTCTTCCACGATCTGCTTGTTCTCGTCGATGAATAGAATCGACCTGCCGTTTGTGAGTATGCCTCTGAGGAGAATTCCTTGTTGCCTGTATTCATCTATGTAGTCGAAGACCTGCTTTTTCTTGTCGCTGAGTTGATTGATCTGGGGCTTCTTGAACTCGAAGACTAGACCGCCTATCCTGGCGTCGCTCTTTCCTCGTATAATCTTGCGTTGTTGCTCTACCGTCAGGGTAAGGCCCTTGGACTTCAGTTCCTCTTCGACTATGTTCAGTAAGCTCCTTTCGAGTTCAGTTTCAGTGACGATTATCCCTTGATCAATCTTCGTGATTATGTCGGTGATCTTCTGAGTGAAGGCCATTTTCCGTTTACCTTTCGGGGTAGTTAGGTTTCACATCCTGTCCAGCGAGACAGGGATGCGTCAACTTGGAGTGTCCGGGGAGCACCTGACCTGTGGCTTAGGGAGGGGCTTGTGAATCCCAACAATTGAGTTACACGGCTTTCCATAATTCGGGAGGAGAGATGACCTGACTGGTTTCCATGCTCGCTATTTGTGTGTGTTCCCTCCTATAAGGCTAGAACGATTGACGAGGGAGACTCTTGGCAGCTTCTAGTTGGAGCGTTTCGCTGACAATGTGATATCCAGCTGGCCCAACCAGTACAGGATCATGATGATAGTTAGGCACGAGCTTCGAGAAGCAACACTTCAGAACTTCTCTTGACGAGGCTGCTGCCGCTTCAGGTACATACAAGGAGAAAGCGACGCTGATCGCTGGCGGATCTGAACCCTCAGGGAAAACTCGAGAAATCTGGTAACAATGCCCTGAACCTGGCTCGGAGAAGGGGACGCGCACTCAATTGAGTGCGAATACCGGCGGCCGCACGAAACGCGCGACACGCCCCCCGGCGTGGGGGTATTCGCACCTTATTAGGTGCGAGTCCCCGCGGATTTGAACCTAGGAACAGACCATAACGCGGAAAGAGGGACCCGCTCAAGATTCGTGGTGGAGCGCACGGGATCCTAATCCGCAGTCGGAAGCAGCAGCCTCGTGTGCTATCCTAAGGCCTTGCTGATCGCCTGTCCGACTTTGGCTTCTCCTTTTGCGGTGAGAACAACCTCCGCTTGAGAATCATAACGTTTCTTGTCTATGTATCCCAAGTTTCCCAGATTAGATATGATCATGTACAACGGACTCTTTGACTTGATGCTGCTTTCCTGAAATGCCTCTTTCAGATCCTCGTATGAAAGCGCAGGCCTTCCCAACCCTGTCTCTGAAACCAAGCAGATCGCCATGACGGCTTCCGAGGCAGTGAACTTCTGCGTCTTAAGGATCTGGACCTTGTCCCCCTTTACTCCGAACAAGTTGGCAGTTCGAAGCTTGTCTCCAGGCACGTCGAGTCGAAGAGCAATCCGTTCAAGCGGATCTTCTCTTGGAGTCATCTTAGCTGCTGGAGCGGCCTTCTCCACTGGAGGGGCCGCCATCGCCTTGGCCCAACTTGGCAGCTTTCTCTCAGACTTGCTGAGCTCATCTAGGATTGAACTGATCGTCTGGTTTATCTCGCCTAGCAGGCACCTACGCGTGACAGAAATCTTGAGAGGTGGTGATTCCAGGCATACGACGACTTCGACTGTTGAATTCTCGTGACTCATCGAATCGCCCCCATGATTGTCTCTAAGATGAAACAGATTTCCTTATCGCTTCGTACCTTCTCTCGCCTTCATCCGACAGCTTCCAAGTTTGGGCACGTTTGTCATAGTAGAAGAGGTGCGGATACCAGTGCCTAAGGTTGTCGTTGATCATTCCAACGGACAGCGTGCCTCTGTATCCCATCTTCTTGAGGGCTTCCTGGATTTCCTGAGCGTCCTTGGGGAGAGATTCCCTGACAGCTGTCACAATTACGTTGATCTTCTCCTTAATGCGATTGACAGGGATTCTAGCTTCTGCCGATTCTTCCGTTAGCATCTCCTTGATAGTCGGAACCAGCTTTCTCGACTCTATCCCGAACAGCTGATCTAGTACAAACTCAACCAGTTCATGAAATTCCTCAACTAGAGGGTCTGTCAAGGTCTTCTCTGATTCCTCATGGTAGAGATCGCAACGCAGTTTATAGAAAAAGCCTATGCGACTCCAGACCTCTTCGTCGAAACTCGTGTGTTTCTTCACGATCTTCTGAAGCCGCTCACGTTCTCTTGTTGCACTTCCCGGTATGTTGAGCTTCTTCTCAAACTCCAGAAAATTCTTGAAAGCGATCTCCAATCCACTGTCAAGCATGATGAGAGCAAGTCTATTCCTGTGCTGAACATGTGTACTTCTGATCAGGTTGGAGCCGGCCAGGTTGTCGATCAGTCCCGCGATCCAAGGCTTGATCTTCGGCATGTCAAGGCCCTATTCATTCTGATGCCTATTCAGTGCTAATAGACCTTCCAGCTTCTGGATTCGAGCGCGCACAGATTGTTGAACACGTATTCCAGATGTTGCACCCTACAGAAAAGATAGGGGGTGTCAGAGCATCGTTAGCTGTTTCTCGTTCACTTCCACGCCGAACTGCCTGAGTATGTTGAACACAATCTGCGCGGTTCTTCTCCGTTCATCTTCTTCGGTCGTGACGAATGGCCTAAGGCACTGCACACATCTCGACGATTCAGGGCTGTTCGCGGTCCGACACTTCTCGCAGATCCTGACCTTGCGCACTCCATTTGATGGCCCTTCGTGTCCGAGGCCTGCAAGCTTCGCTAGAGCTGGGTCGAGATCCCTGCCTGAGAGATGAACGTAGACGGAGGCCATTCTCGAGTCGGCCCTCCACCCGAAGTGCTGCTTGAGCTGGGCGTCAGTGAGATGCTGAGCGAACAACGTGGCTCTGGCATGCCTGAATACGTGGGGGTTGACCTTCCTGGCGACACAGGCCCGTATCCTGAGTTTCTTCAGCATTCGCAATACTGGTTCATAGGTGAGTTGCGCTCCCCTGTTCTTGTTGGAGAGACTGCAAAAGAGAGACGCTTCTGGGTTGCTTCTGAGTGGGTGCACCTCAAGCCAAGTCTGCAACCTGAGGACAGAATGGATTATCCGCACACGCCTCGGTCCGGTCTTTCCGTTCACATGCAGCGCGGCGCCGTAGTCGTCGAACTCCACACTTTTGACCCTCAGAGTAAGGAGCTCACCGATCCTACAGCCGGAATCGTAGAGTACCGAGATGAGGGCCTTGTCTCTAGCGTTAGTTGCAGTGTCAATGAGCTTTTGGACATCGTCTGCACTGGGTAGATCGTCCGGAAGCTTGAGGTTGCTTCCATGGCAGCTGGCTTTGATCCATCTGACCTCGGGCGGGAACTCGTCGTCGCTGCCCTTCATCCATTTCCAGAACGTCTTGATCGCCACCAGATGATCGGCTATTGTGCGTGCGGAGAGTGGTTCGCCATTCCTCTTCCTGAGATCTCTGACACCCATCACCAGACGCTGGACATCCTCCTTTGTCATCTCGTCGAAGTTCTTGGTCGCGAGTCTGGCGATGTTCCAGAAACGGTTTAGATAGAAGACCACCCTGAGAGCGGATAGCCCTTGGAGTCTGCAGTGGTCGCAGAACTTCCGGATCAGCTCCCTATTGTGTGGCGTGATCCTTTGGCTTGACTCGATTCTCTTGTTGACGTTCTCAAGCCTGTTCGGAACGTTGTAGATGTCACCTGTCACGCTACCGGTTTGAACTCCTGTCTTTAAGTCAATTTCCGTGCTCTGACGCTCGTTTTCCAAACCATATTTTGCAGACACGATTTAGTCTCTGAAGAAGTGGTGCGGCCGCCGAGACGTAGACCATAAGTTCAGATCACTTCAGCCTTGACAATTGCCAATCTGCTGCGCGGTTATTCTTTACATACCCCACATTGACACGGTGATAGGGTGGTCAGGTGGGCCATTCGGAGGGTCCTCTTGTGGAGAGTATGCTCGTACCGGCAATCGATGAAGAGGCGGGGAGACGAAGAGTAGCTAGCATCCTTCTCAGATTACAGAGGTATGTCAGAGGCTACCTACCGAGCGCCAGGATTGAGACGGATGAGGACTTCTCCAAGAACCCAGCTGAAGTCAAGATCAGAGTTTGGTGGAAGGATGAAAGAGCACAGACATCTTCATAGGGTTGCGAGTGACTGTGGAGCAGCTCGTTGGAAATTGCGTATCGTGGAAATCGCTAAATACGCGAAACAAGACGATTGAACTGTAAAAAGATAGCCGGCGGATAGATAATGGCATCGAACTCTTATTCCTTGGACTTCAACGGATACTGGCGGGAGGAAAACATCGGTGGAATTCCTAAGGCTTCGGGGGTGTATTGCGTATACGCCTGTACATACAACGCCGAAGCGAAGACAGTATCCATTCGACTGCTGATCTACATAGGGGAGGCTGAAGACGCCAACGACCGCATCGCCAAGCATGAGAAGTGGGCCGATTGGCGCAAACATCTTCAGCGGGGAGAGCAGCTGTGCTTCAATTTTGCTCCTGTTGAATCAACAGAACGCCAACGCGTGGAAGCCGCGCTGATTTTCCATTACAAGCCGCCCGAAAATTCAGAGTACAGGGACACTTTTCCATTTGATGAAACCACTATTTCAACCACTGGACGCAACAGTTTTCTGAGCGGCACATTTACTGTTCGAAAGACACCCTCAGAATGATGTAATTTGAGGCGCCGTGCTTGAGCACCGATCCATCACGCGCCCTCTACTGAACGGCGCCAAAGTAGAACGATGCAATTCTGCACCTAGGTTGATGGGGTGACGATCGTGGAGCCCAGAAAAACAATTTCGGCGACAAGCTTCCTGTATGTTTCTGCGTCGCTGTCTTTGAGACTGATTGGCTTGACAGCCAGCAGCTTCAGTGTGTCGTTGTTGCTTCGCATGAATCCATATGCTGTCTTCAAGGCAGCGCGAACAACAATTGCTTGAAGCTTCTCGCTGCTCCTGACGAGCTCAATCCATCTTGTGAACCCGTCTTCTGCGTTAGGAAACGGCGCGTCATGACTATCAAGCGAAGTATGGGGATCGAGAAATGCTTCGACATCGTCATCTACAGTACGAGTGTCGGAACCGCCTGCCAGCATCTTCAAAATAGCTCGTGTTCCGACAAGTGGTGGACTGGCCATGCCGAGTACGTAGTAGTACAGTTGCTCCCCATGGAAGTTGACGATGAACATCGCCAGTCGTCTCACAGCTATGTCTTCGACTTCTGCTTGACGAAAGAGCGGCCACAGATCAAGAATGTCGGTGGCATAAGGAAGCAGTTCTCGACACTTCTGCAGAAGCAATCTAACTGCGTTGCGACTGATTGATTTCGTCCGAATAATTCCAGCGCTTATGAGATTCTCTACTCCGCTTTGAGTCAGTCTGTAATAATTGAATGTCTTCCCACCAGGAACGATCTTCTTGGTTTTGACCTCCTTGATCATGCCCCATTTCTCAAGGTCCCGAATGGCGTAGAGGATTGTAGGCTCGCTCCCAAGCCCCTGACCTTTGAGTTGCAGCCAGATTCCGTTCTTGTTCAGCTTCGTGTCAGCTTCTGCTAGCAGCCACAGAATGTGAACGTAACGCCGTAGTCTTTCCTCCTTTCTATCCAATCCTAAGGTTGTGGCCATCCTAAGCTTAGCTTAGCCCTAAGATTAATGCTAGTATGCCTTAACTATGTCGGTCATGACTCCTCCAGCCTGAGGATGCCTTGAGTTGACACACAGAAACGACGATGTTCGCCGAAGACACGGCTTCGATCGGAGAGCGGTGAAGAAGGGTAGTGAGGAGCTGTCCGTCGCTATAGTCAGAGCGTTCGACCTAGGAAGACACAACACTCTCTACCTAACGATCAGCAAAGACGCCCGAAAAAGCCTGAATCTCCAGAAAGGGACGAAGTTCCTGCTCAAGATAGACGGCGCCGGACGGCTCGTGTACGAACCAATACGCGAGCATACTGACCAGTGAGGCATTTGCTGTGAGTCAACAAATCTACGATCATCTTCCTCGTTGGCGGCGTATGATTCGTGACTTGGCAATCGAGGCTGGCATCAAGAAATTCGTGAACACTTCAGACACTCGCGATCAGAAATCAAATAGTGACCTCGACTCGTCCAGTCCCGAAAATGAAAACGACCGCGCAACCGATCCTTCTCAAACTCGGAAACCGAAGCGAGTCGAGGCCTGAATAGTTGACGTCTTCGGAACTCACTATAAGCATTTGCGGGTTTGCCGCAATTTCACACGCGCGAAGGGTTGTAGGTGATCAGTGATGGCGAAGCAAGGTAAGGCGCGTCAATCAACGAATCAGAGACTCGCCGGCAATGCCATGCTAACAAAGAAGGTCGTGCTGAGACAGTTCGAAAATGTGACTGTAAGTCTGATGTCAGAGTTCTATCTCGATGAGTCCACTCACATCCAAGAGTGCCAGAAGCTGATGAGCTCAATCGATTCGGTCATTCAGTTGGCCAAGAAGAAGTGGAGTTAGCAATGAAGGCCAACGTTGCGATAACATACACGAGACACACAGGCAGATTCTCGAGAATAGAGAAGTCAGAGCAGGTAAGCTTCGATGCTGAGCAGTGCTCTTTCGTTGAGGCCGCCTCAGAAATGGTTGACCTTCTCAACGATTACGTCAAGAATGCGAGGCTGAGGAGAAGAAGGATATTTGGCTCGCCTTAGTATAATTCGGTTGAAAACATCTTCGCGGCTGATTGATGTAGAGGATCTCATCAAGCTTGTCAACCTCGCCATCTTAACTGGACGAATAATAAACGCGAAACCAGTGTCTATGCTTCTAGTAGCGGACACTGAAACAGGCAAGACGCAAATCCTTGAAGTATTCATGAAACTCGAGCCAGTTATCTGGGCAAATGACCTGTCCGCTCATGTGATTGTGGACGAGGTTGCCCCAGAAGTTGAGAAGGGAAAGACGCACATTCTGATACCTGATCTATTGAAAGTTCTAGCACACCAGAAGCTAGTCGCGAAGAACACTATGACGATGCTAAACTCCATCATGGGGGAAGGACTGAAGAACGTGATGTTCTATGGCACTCGGAGGGAATTCAAGGAACCAGTGAGATGCGGAGTGATTGCAGCCATAACTAGGGACGGGTACAGCGCACGGGAAAGGCATTGGAAGAACATTGGTTTCGTCGGCCGATGCATCCCGGTCTCCTTCTCCTATTCAGAAAAAACGAAGTTGAGAATTCATGAACACATCAAGAAAGGATTCCTATCAAAGACGATTCAAATCATCGAGGGGAAAACAACCAAGGTTGAGATTCCCGCAAGAATAGCGGAGAAGGTGCAAGACCTAGCAATAGCTAGAACCCCCTTCAGCACGGGATTCAGGTTACATAAGCAATTGAGAGCTCTGGTTCAGGCACACGCTCTCTACCTTGGACGAACGAAAGTCAAGATGGAAGACTTCGAGGAGATTAGGCGACTTTCGAGGTTCATGAATCTTGACTTCAATCAGATCTGACTTCTACAGGCCGCCAAGCTATTGTACCTCTCGCATCGACTCGGTGGAGCATAACAAACCTACAATTTGTTATATCCCATCTCCTCACGAGAAAGCGAGCCCGACAACATATGATGCCGTAGGGAAAGGAGGCTAAGTTCTCTTCCATCGCTATCCACTCTTGCGAGATTCTCATCGTTCATGCGGAAGAGGCGGATCGCGAAGTTGATGAATGGAGGCAATGGCTCGCTCTACAAAGGAACAACCATTCTCATGATGTGTGCTTAAATCCGCTCGACAGACAAGATGAACATGAGAGTCTTGTCAGTCCCAGCCGACCAGCCCAAACAAACCAAGCAGAGCGAGATCGAGCAAAGGCTAGAGCACGATCTCCGGGATGTTGCTTCAACGGAGACGCGCATCACTCGGACAAAGGATTTCATCACAAATACGTTGCCGCGTTTTCACCAAGAAATAGACAAGGCACTCGACGATGTTACCAAACAGTTGCAGACCGTAAACCAAGCCATCGTAGGGGTTGGCTCTTCTCTGCAGAACGAGGCCAACAAGGCGCTGGACTCTGTCAGTGAGGATGTTCGATCACTGGATGAGACCGTCGACAAGATTCTCTTGTGGACAGAAGTCATTGTGATACTACTGCTGGTCGCCTATGTAACTTGGTACCTTCGAACATTCCAGCTGCAGATTACGCTAGACATCGTTCCAGGTCTGACCCCAATATTGGTGCTAGTACTTATCCGGGCATCTGTGAGGTCGATGCGCAAGGACCGCAACAAATACGTCGAGAGTCTAAACGCAGATTTCAGAGAGGCCTATGGCAGAATCAGTACATATCTTGGATGGCAACGCAAGATATCGCCAGAGTTCGGAAGAGTGAAGGAGTACGCTGGGATAATTGTTGGCACAAGTGAGAAGATTGCGTCCGACATCATTGCCTACGTTCCACTTCTCAATACATACTATGAACGCAAGGAAATCAAGAGCGGGCAGGCCGATTTTGTTCGATCCCTCAAGAATGCCCTCTCTGCCTACGGATTCAAAATCGAACCGAATGTTGACATCTACTTACGCACATTTGGACCTTCGGAGAAGTCGCTGAGCGAGTGGCTCTCGAAATCATCAAGAGGACTGGAATCGAGAATAGGGGTAAGCAGCTCCATCATTAGGATCATTTACAGCGATTATGTCGGAGACGAAGAGGACTTAAAGAACGGTTGGGCTGAACTCAAGAGGGACAAGAAAGCGGTGACCGCCCTCTGTGCCCTCTTGCTGAGGAACAAGGTCGTCGATGTCGAGCTGATAGACGAGGGAAATCCACAACCCATAGTATCCCTTGTAAAGCAATTCGACATCTTTACTCTTGACATTTTCAGACGGGCATACTACACGTTCTACATCGACCTAGCGAGGAAGAAGCTCGATTTGCTCAACGCCTTATCGCAGTATGGATTGGGAGACCAATTTCATGAGGACATAATGAGGTTCCCGCCGAGTTCCCAGAATTGGGGGGAATACGCCGAAGAACTATTCGATTTTGCGGGTGGCGTGTGCAAGATTCCTCCGGCAATTGTGAGCCTCTTCTACTGGGACTATGTTGGTCAAAACTCGAATCGTCAGGAGAGTTGGGCAAAAATCAGAAGGGACGAGAACGCAATTTCGAAGTTAGCCGACCTGCTGAAAGACGTCTTAGTGGAATCGTCATATCCTTCTTCAAGCCTAAGCTTGTTAATTGCGAACCTTCTCAGACAATCGTCTGACTTCAGTCTGCCGGTTTTACGGAATTCCATTTCAGTGTGCTTATCGAGAATAGAGGACACAAAGAGAGCGATTCGTGGGGCGCTGCACGCATTCAAGCTGGGCATGACAGACCGGCAAAGAGAGGAGTTTGTTCTGTTTCTTCCCACAGATAGTGAAATGGAGAAAGAACTCATTAGGCATGTCTCAAAGCCTCTGGGTATCGATGAGCGTATTCTGGAGCTTTTCTACCTTCACTACTTGGAGGAGAGAAGGAGGAGAGATGAGCTCTATGCCAACCTCAAGCAACGTGGCCTGCACGCTCTTTCTTCACTCATGGTCGAAAAGCAACTCGTAGACGTGTCGGATACCAACAGGATATCGGCTGTTGCCAACCTGGACACTATTCTAACGTCGCTAGCGGAATTCCAGCTGGCAGAAGTGCAGTCGACTTTCCGGTCATACAGCGAAATACTTGCGCTAGCTCACGAACTCATATCATATACTAGAAAGAATGATTTGACGAAGGCGGACACTCCATCTTTCGAACAACTAGTGGCCCTGTTGAAGGACAAGCTAGAAGAGTCCGCCTACTTCAGGCTAAAGACAATTCTTGAGAACGTCCTTGGCACCGAAATGTGGATCTCTGCTCTGAATAGGCAAGAAGTTGAGTCAGTAGTCATGGCATGCCTGACCGCGTTCTTCGTGTGGAAGCAAGATTTCCGACAGCGCGAAGCGGCTTTGCAGGCTTACACAAGAAAGCTGAGTGTCCGGATTCTATATCAGTACTACAAGCTAGGAAAGGAGGGAGAGAAGGGCGGAAAGCAAGTCCTTCTCAAGGAGATCATTGACGGGGTCAGCACGGGCAAGTTCACTGACTACCAATATATCGTGGACTACGAAGCCGAGCTTTCAAATGGCATGGTCTTCACGAGCATCGATGAACTTCTCAAGTTCAGAGTGGAGGCCATAGAAAAGCGCGTCAAAATCATCCAGGAAGAGCTGTCCGAGAACTTGGATGATATGAAGGGAGCCGTCAGAGACATCTTGGAGACCGAGATCTCCGAGGATTTCATAGAACAATCTCTTAACGCTCATCTTCTAACGGCCTACATGATCACTAACCCAGTCAACGAGCCGATAATAACCGAAATCATTGACGATGCTCTTCCCAAAGTATGCGCGAGCCATGCCGAAACCGATGCGCGATTCAAGGATTTTCTGATCCTTGCGGAGGACAAGACTGTGGGTGGAAGATCTACAAGGATAGGCCTCGTTCCGCCGAGCTTGAGGTTCGAGGAATTTAGTGACATGTTCGAAATAATCTTCAAGGAAGCGGTAGAGCTCTATGCCCAGAGGCCAGACAGAGTCGTCGAGAAATGGAAGTTCGCAGCACACCTGATAAGAGTATTTCCGCTTGACACGATGTTCAGGCTCGTGCGTGGTGAGAGCATGGCGGTTGGGACCCCACAGAAAGAAAGCCCAGTCTATGTTGTGAGAAGACTCTGTATCGAAAGATTGGGAATTCCAGAGGAACTCTGGCTTCTAGGCTTGTCGAGAGGTGCCGAAAGCGGCTATGTCGTCATGAAAAACGTTCTTACGAAACTTCTGGACAAGGCGGGATTGATCGGCCTGGCGAAATCTAGAGTTGAAGGATATGTGTCCAAGACGATGACTGAGAAGATGGAATCGCGGCAGTTTGACATCGACCTAATCAAAGCTTGGCAATCTTCGTCAATCACAGAACTCGCGTTAAGCCTCTACAAGCAGAAGGAGCTCGCCGGCAAAGATGCTGAAAGACTGAAGAGAATTGAAATTCAGTTTCGGGACAGATTGAAGGGCATAATTGACAATTATCGCGCGAGAATGACCAATGACGATCTTTCGAGCCTTGCTGACACCCTGTTCACTTTGCTCTGTCGAGTTGGCAAGGTGCTTGAATTGACCTAGCAGTCTTGCCCCCGAGGGTCTCAAGCGTCGCACCAGCGCGACAAGAGCCAAAGTTCCCGAATGTGAATAGCCCCGCTGAGCACCGCCTTCCGCGCGCCGCCGCCCGTGACGAAGATGTACCCCAAACTGGAAACGCCGCGCGTGATGAACCGCTGACCCCCATTTGAAATATGAGATGAAGGAAGTTGAGACGCCGCGGCGATTGAAGCCCTGTTTTACATCTCATCTTGTGTTGGTTTGAGAGAGGATTGTTTGGTGCCTTGAAATTATGATTGGGACTGTGTCGGAATTTTGAAGTTATAACTTCTCAGAATTCGCCGCCATAGCATCGGCATCGGGAGCTGGACTGAACCTACAAACTAGAACGGCCTTAGTCTTTGAACTAGTCACAAGTCTTCGGCGCAAGTAGAGCGGCGGCGAACGAAACATTCAATCTCATTCCGAGCGCTGGACAAAACGCCGATAAGAATCAGATTTAGAATACCGGTAACGCCGCGTCTCCTGTTTCAGCTTGGGACAACATATTTGCACTTTGGGATACATCATGATCCAAGGCGGCGGCGGCCGGATGGCGGTTCCACGTGTGGGTGTTTCAAGTTTTGGCATGGTACGCAATAACTGGGATGTACAATAAGGAATTCATCTTGCCTGAACTGAGTTGCTGCAAATGCTTCCACGGCACGTGTCGCCGACAAAGTCAGCCCATATTTCGACAGAAGGTAATTTCCGTATCTAGACTTTGTAGATGTGCATAGGCCTCTCTCTAGATACCTCGGGTGTTGCAGTCAGGGCTTCCTATCAAAAAGCATTATAGCACGCCAGCAGGAGGTTAGATCGTGAAGAAGATATGCACTCCGATCTACAGTCGATTCTCCAAGAAAACCTTTACTTTCTAAAACGAAAGGAACTATTATCCCAGATCGAAACAAAACTCTCGGAAAGGTTTGGCAAGAAGATAGGTGTGGCTTCTTACATCTCGAACACGCTTATGCCCGGAATGGCCGCAATTTCATCAATGAACCTAACCCATGTCGCCTATGTGGACGACCTGATCAGAGGAGCCGCTAGTCAAAAGGATGTTCAGGCAGTGGCGCTCATCATTGAGAGCTTCGGGGGTGAGGCTACCTTTCCTTCTGAGATCATGCGAAGAGCTAGGAAGTATTGCAAAGAATTCTATGTGATTGTGGTTAACGTAGCAAAATCTGCTGGAACTCTACTTGCGTTGCTTTCAGATAAGATAATTGCCCTTGAAACCGCGAGTTTCGGTCCCGTGGACCCGCAACTTGTTTTCAGTACACCGCAAGGAGCACAGACCGTTTCTGCAAGAAGCATAAAGGAATTGATGGATAATACCATCCCAACTTACATCAAAGGCATGTCGCCAGCTGAGAGGGCAGCTATCCTTGCCTCGCAGAATTACGCCTTGTACCAGCAGGCTCTCGATGGGATGAAGCTGGTTGAGGAAGCAATTGATAATGAGCTGAGTTCAAGAATCGATGCTGAAGGACTAAAAGAAATAAAACAAACGTTGGTCCATGTCCCTCTTTCACACGCCATTAACAAGTCTATAGATGATCTTGAACGGCTGGGGTTTGACGTCTGCAAGCTCGCACCTGATAGCGAAGTCGGGAACTTGCTGATCGAATATCATAGAAGGGCGCTTCGAAACTTGATCGCCGAAGCCCCAGAAGGGCAGGGCGCCGTACTGTTCGAAAGCACGAGAGCAAGTTTTCAGATAAGCGTTCAGGTGGTGCAAAAAGCTGGGCCCAGTGCTAGGCCCTCACCGCCGCAGCAACCGCAATCACGGCCATTGCCGCCTCCGGAACAGCAGCCACAAGGGCAACCAGTGAAAGGCTAGTTTTCATTTCTTCGATCGAAATCGAGAAACGTAACTACCAATTATCTTGAATGAATAGAGCGTCAATCTTCTCTTGCGGATATCCGAGAAGGATCTGCCTTGCAGGCGACGTGGCGAGAATACCTTCAAACAATTCTCGCGTAAGCCCCACTTTCTCCAATTCATCTTGGAGTTCCTTTTCATTCAGCTTGAGTGGCATGTCAACCCACCAAACCATAGCGTTGGACATACAATAATATACTCTTTGTTACCATCGCGCGCGTGAATCGGACTGCCGGTCCAGCCTGCTGGTTCAAGTATTGCAGGTAGGTTAGGCGAGTATCCGAGTTCACTGATTTCGGTTTGAACTAGATCCAAGGGACAAAACTGTATGGTCGATGTTGGCATAGCAATGTACGCAAGAAGGGGTTTTTTGAGCGAAATATGGTTGGAACAAGCCCTAATCAAGAGTAAAGGTATGAAATGTGACTTTTAGGGGAATGTGGTAAGCATGCACGCAAGTTCTAGCAAACTACAACGAATGTGTGCGGGGGCAAGACCGTCGGGAACGACGCTTTCACGTAGCCATGACCTTCAGCTTGGATCGGGCGAGCTCCTTGAACTCCGGATCGTCCACGAGGCGGTCCATTATGTTGTCAGTCTTTGACTCTTCCTCGTGCAATTGCATCGCCGTTTTCATGTCCAGCGGAGAGCCACACCGTGAACAGAAACTCCTCGTAGACGAATTCGACTCCTGACACGAGCTATAACGATTGCGCCAGGCTAGCTTCTCCGATCGTAAGAGGTCCTTGGCTTCGGGATCTTCTTGTGGATTCTCTCTCTTGTTTCGTGATGACATGAATTACGTACGAGGTGAGCAAGAGACTCGAATTGCTAGAGAAGAACTTCAGTGAATTTGAATTGTAATCGTCCGTGCATGAACTTGATCGTGACGATCACACGAGCAATGATGAGAACTTCTGTCGAATGCGTGCATTGCTCAACGTATTGAAACATTCAATTATTTGATCTGCATGTCTTCGGTACGTATTGACGACCTTCTCAAGGTCCACTCCATATGCATCGATGCTGAGGTCTGGGTATCTGGCAAAAAGCTGGTTGTCGGATAGTGTCTTCATATCGTGAGAGAATCTCAGGAGATCTCCGATTGTAGTGATCGTCTCTTCGAGACTTCCACGCGGAAAAGCAGGATACTCTTTGAAGATGTCTGTGAGATAGTCATCATCGTACTTTGGTTGCAGGTGCAAGGATGCCAGGGAAACTCTGCGTAATATGCATGGATAGCAAACGCCGCAATGGTGCCCTTTGAAGACTCCCTTCGGAAGACCTTTTTCTACAGCTCTTTGTTGAACTCTCGCGGTTTGCCAACATGAGGTCGCAATCTTGATTGAAGATCTAAAGTCATCAGAAAGCAGATTTTCTACGACCTCGGACTTCGTCTTGTACAAATATGGATTTTGTATGTCCAGATCCACTCCGAAAAGGAGCCGAATCAAATCTCCGTAGAGCTGCAAGAACCTGGGATGCGCAGTCTTTGTGTTGATGCGTGATTCGGAGATTGCTACATTAACCGCTATTGACCCGTTTTCGAACATAAACACTCGCTTAACTCCAAGCTCGATCGCAAGGGCCGTCGCAAGAGATAGAAACAGAAACGATCTTGAGAATTGAACAGCGAGCCGTCCTGATGATGACTTGAGGCGCATAACCGATTTTTCTGTGTTTCGTTTACCCACCAAAACCCGACAGTATGATATTTGCTGCTTGAACTTGGACTGGAGACACTGAACGACCTTTTTCTGCGCCGCATGCGATCCTCCCCGAGCATAGTGACTAACAAAAATGGGGGTTTCACCTTTCTTGAGAAGCTCCTTTGCTCCGGAAAAACTATCCAGTCCGCCTGACAGCAATGCTATGCAGGAACCGGAAATTGGTTCCGATGGCTTTCCGCTTATTTTGTTGGTCATACTCTCAGTTTTGCGCTTTACAAAATGAAACTCGTAGCTGTCTTGAGTGAGAAAAGCGATCGTCTCTTGAAGTTTCCAAGCCGCTTTCTTCCAAATCTTAGGCTGTCTAACAGGGATTAGAGCCTCAATCTCGCGAAACTGATTCCTATTGCCCGGGAAATACTGATCAGCGACAAAGATGATACTCGCTATCTCGAGTAGGTCTATAACTAGTGGGCTAAGTTCTCGGCCTACGATCTGTTTAAGGTTCTTGAAGATGAATTCGGCATTGCTGCGATCATCTCCGACAGCGATTCTGACGCGAACTCCGGACAAATCGTAAGTGGAACTAGCTCCTTTTGGAGCCTTGGCGCCAAATAACAGGTTTATCTTTGGTCTGGTCAATCTTCTTCCCACTTTGCCTGGAAAACCGCTTCGAAAACCTCTCTGACTGAATGACTAACGGCATCAGTCGCCTTGTCAGTAATTGATGCGAGATCTAAACCAAACTTAGAGAGCAGCCCTCTCTCTTTGAGTTGCGCAACTATGACCTTCGCTTTCTTGGCACATGCGCTTTTGAGATCGCTGCGAAATCTTTGCTCCTCTTGCGGGGTGACTGCAATGTCTCTTCCTCCAAAGTGGTACTGATAACCACCATCCAATTCCCGGATCTTGCTGTGAGAACGCAGGTAAGCCATTAGCAATTCCAAGAGATAGTTCGTAAAATAAAGTTCGAGGAACCCAGTTTCTCCGTATTTGTCGATGAAGGCCGTGATATTTGCCTCTGCCCTGTCCTTATCTACTGTCATAGAAGATTCTCTCCCGCCTCCACGCCTTTCGTTATTATGTCGTTCATTGTATCTTTGAAGGCCTTCTCAGCTATCTTCCCAACAGGCGAATTTGCCAAGGCAGGGTCCTTCTCAGCAATCTTGTTCCATAGCGCACCAGAGATTTGGGGTGCAATGAATTTCTGTGTCAGTCTAACTCCTTCATTCTTGAGCGCTTGTTCCAATCCTTTATCATGCACATCAACACAGAAACGGACGCCCTCGGACGCAGCCCAATAAAGAGGGGCTTTGGTATGGCCATCAGGCAAGAGTGGTAAGATCGTCTTCAGTCCGGAGTCAACTATCGGAGCGGCCTTCCTGATATCTTTTCCAAGATCACTTACAACACTCCTCCATTGATTTGAACGAGGAGCTTGTCTCGCGGAGCTTGTCCCCATAGCCTTCGGTATGAGGAAGGTAACACTGAGAGTTATACGACTTGCGGAACATGGGTGCACGAAGTAGAAGTTCTCACGTGGTCATTGCTTTCAGCTTGGATAGCAGGAGATGTTTGACCTCAGGATCTTCTAGAAGATCGTCCATCACATTATCGATCTTCGATTCTTCTTCATGCAACTGCATTGCTATCTTCATGTCTAACGGCGAGCCACATCGCGAACAGAAACTGCTCGTAGGCGAATTTGGCTCTTGGCAACGTAAACAAGTCCTAATCCTCAGCGTGTGTTCTTCATTGTTCACTTCATCTTCGGTCTTGATGCCGTTCAGCTTCAGCAACGCGTTGTCTATGTTTCTTCCTGACAGGTGCACGTACGTTGAAGCCATCCGGGAGTCGCCCATCCATCCAAGATATTCCTTCATCTGCGCTTCCGTGAGAACACTAGCAAGGTTGGAAGCCCTCGCATGTCTGAAGGAGTGAGGATTCACACGCTTACCAATGCCAACTCGCTTGGCGGTGACGGATAGCATCTTCCTGAACGCGTAGTATTCCAATGGCCTAGTGGAGTTGGCGGATTCGAAGCTCGTCCACAAAGGAACCGTTAGATCAAGTCTTGCAGGGTGGTGGTTCAACCATTCCGTTAGCGCCTTCGCTGAGAAGATTATTCGCACTCTTCTGGGACCAGTCTTTCCTTTGACAACCATGATTGCGCCGTGCTGGTCGAATTGCACATCGCCTACTCTTAGAGTAAGTGTCTCTCCAACTCGGCATCCCCTCTCATACAAGACGAGGATTAGTGCGCGATCTCTTTGATTCTGACAGGCTTCGGCGAGTTTCTTCACTTCATCTTCTGTTAGAAGATGCTCTGGCAGAACCTTGTGATTGTTGTTCCGCTTAGCTTTCATCCATTTTACTTCGGGCGGGTAATCGTCCTCGGTGTTTCTGAGCCACTTGTAGAATTTCTTGATACACTGCTTCTCAGACAACTTCGTATCGTAAGCTGTATCCTGCTTCTCAAGCTCAGATACAACTGTCACCATGTCGGTTTTCGTTGTGCTTCTGAATTCCTTACCTAGGAGCACCGACAGTTTCCTGAGAACGTAGATGTACCGGACTTGTCTTGGTGTGCTCAATCCTTCGGCTCGTATGTACTCGAGGAACTGTTTGATCTTCTTACGATTCTTCTCGAGTACTTCTTTGTCACCGTCCAGGATCGAGAGGGCTGCTGTGAGCCTTCGATCATAGTGGTGGATATCGGAGACCAGTTGAGCGGTCATGAGTAGAAAATCGATGGAGTGCGAGATTTAGGCGGAGTGGAAACTGAACGTAAAGTTTGGTGCGGCCGCCGGGACTCAAACCGCTGGAGGCGGTTCTTGGGACTCAGGAATCACTAGTGAATTGGTGCAGGGGTGGGATTCGCGCACCAGTTTACCAGTATCACTTACCCCATATGTGACGAAAGATATGCCACTACTGCAAGCTTTCTCGTCCCAAAGCTCTCAGAAAGATCACGTTAGAGAGTGGCAAGGGGAGAAGTTTTCTCTCTTGCGAACTGAGTAATACTCCTAGGTTCATTGTATTCTCGGAGAGTGTCTAGCCTCAAGACCTATCAATGTGGATCCAAACAGGTATCGAGATGATGAGTGAGCAGAAATGATCGATGTCGCCCAAGCCGCCGCTCCTAGTTCAGACTCCTGGACAATGTACCTAACCATCGTAACAATCCTATTCCTCATCATTCAGACGGTCATAATTGCCTTTCAGACCGGCTTATTCAGGAGACAGACGAAGATACTGGAAGAACAGACACGTCTTAGCGAAAGTGTGGAGTTATCCATCGCGCTCGATCCTCTCACATCACCAAGCAATCAGCTACGACTCAAAGTAACGAACGAAGGCAAGGGCTTGGCCATGCATCCCGTGGTCGACTGCTATTCGGTGAATTTCAAATCTGGAACAACGGCTTCGGGAAGCAGCAAAATGCAGTCAATCGGACCGGGAAAGCAGGAGGAAGTCACGATCAACTTGACTGGCGGGCCAATCACACCGAATATACCCTTGAAATGCTACTGGGCGGCAACTGGAAGCAACGGGCGGCCCTACAGCGGCGTCCACGAATTGAGCTTCCAATAGGAACCTTCCGGATAGCCCGCAACCAGAGTAATCTGGTTTTCCTTTGCTCACATACACAATCCAAGAACGGCTGTTCAAATCTCGACGCCCGCAAGTATGTGGAGATTGCTGGCAAAAGGATCGCAGAATCGAAAGAGAACGAAGTCACTCTGCCTTAGTCATTACCCATTGGTTGTTGTCTCAGGCCTAAATTCCTGGTTCCGCACGACCTGGTCACTCGTTACTATCCGCAACGAGTCTCTAGTTGTTGTGTAGATTGGCGGACTCGTTACAGAGCTTCTACGCGTATCAAGGGTCACGACGATCATATATTCGAAGAAGCACACTATATCATTTAGAGCGATTTGTCTACTTCGAATCTTATCTGGATGGAGAAGAACGGCAAAACAACGAACCTCCTCGAGAAACCATTCCATCCTGAAGAGGAACTGGAGGATCTCATATTCAAGACAGATGGAATACTAGGAGATCTATTCATCGTCGCGCGTCAAGCTCGCAGTCAGACAAAGCGAGAAGTTGGAGGCCGACCTCGAGGTGCTCCAAGATCTGATAATAGAGTTTAAACTCCATCGCCATGGCTCTGGACATTAGTCTCAACCCTTCGAAAATCACGTCTAGTTCAATTTTCCCAAGCACTATTTCCTTGGATTTGAGATTAATCTTACCCAGGTCTTCGCAGAACTTTGTGAAGGAGTCCATTCTGTCCTTCATGAACCTGCGTATCGATTCGATGTCCGTAATGGTGCTCATCTCACCGCATCCCACACAACGGAAATAGTCACTCAGCCATGGCGCGGAGCTTCCTTGCTATGTAGACAAAGAGACTCGCAATGAGGATGAGCAAACCGATTATCATCAACAATCTTCGTCGATTCTGGCCGTGACCGGACAACTCGTCTAGTCACCATCGAGTTCGGTCACGAAGACCATCATGGAGCCGAACAGTTGCAGATAATCGCTCGGGATGGAAATCAATCTTCGAACTCCTCGTATTTCTTCAAGTACTGTCGCCCGTAGTAATTGCAGTAGTCTGGCCCGTGGCCCTGCTTGCGCTGAAGCTTCCAGTCCCTTAGATCGCTCCCGAAGTCTTCCAAATCCCAAACCGTTAGCAGTATGATTCCGACTATAAGCGCAGTCACCCACCACTTTGCAAGCTCCTCACTCGGGCCAAGAAATGCGATGAGCACAAAGAGTAGTGCAATCATGAGGAAGCCAAATGTCAATGGCCAGGCATGTTCTCCCATTCAAAATCCTCCTATCTTCCACTGGTGGTCACTGGGCAACTCGCCTAGCCACCATTCCGCGAATCTGTTGGATTACTCCGTAGATAAGCAATGCAACGAGTGCGATGACGATGAGCGCAACCACAAAGACAAGCACCACTGCTGTTTGGACCAAGTCAAGAAATCCGGCGAGCGAGGCTGCCACTAGAATTGGAATCAAGAAGCTCATTAGCTGAAGAACGATGTTCTTGAAGACCTTCATTCCTAAGATGCCGAGAAGAAAGATCATTGCCACTCCAATGAGATTTGCAGCGGAGAACTCGCCTAACATTCATCACGCCCCCCAAGCAGCAAACTCGCTAGACTCTAGCCACCTACGGACAGTAACGTAGCAGAAGCATGCCACTTCTTTGAGAAAGAGAAGTGGGAAGATGAGCACAGCTAGTATGCCGGCTATGACTAGCACAAGGACTCTCGGCAGTCGTTCCCTAGCCAATGCTATCAATTCGGATGGTGAACTCAACTGTGCACACCCTCTCCTCTTCGATTGCTTTCATTTGTCCTACTACGCGTGATCACAGCTGACGCACTTTGCGTCACATCTTCTCTGTTTGAAACGAGCCAATCTGCATCGAAATCTGGGATCTGTGAGCATGCACGGCAATTGGGGTCTCTTCCTTCGAAGTAGCTTTCGAACTTCGTCGTTGTCAGATTCAGAATCACGTAGGCAGGTGCTGCTTCTGTCTTTGCCAGTATCCTGAATGCGGCGTCCGCAACAAGTCCAGCTGCTATTGAATTGAGGTCAACGACTGAGGGAACTGGTCGAGGCGAACCATAGTTGCTGTTGGTTTTCAACCTTTCTTTCTGTTCGCGGGTTAGATAGTTAAACCGCAGCTGCTCCGGTGTGAACTCCTTGTGGCACTCGAAGCATGGTGTCACTCCGGGAATGACTACTCTGCGACTCACGGCGGCTTGGTTGTTCTCTAAGCTTGCGCCGATTTGTATGGAAGGAATCCGCCGAAGTATCGAAATGTCATTGCAGTTCAGCCTTGATGGAACGTTGTCTGTCGCGACGATCATCAGGTCGTACTGGGCAAATTGCGCTTCGGGAACGGTCTCAATGGTGCCTGTCCACGCCTGGAAGTTGCCGTTCGGCCTTATCTCACGAAGCATATTGGCTAGCTCCTCCGCTTTCATTTTGCCAACCGAGGAAGGATGGACCGGAAGCCGGGCGAGGTTCGACTGCTCGATCGTGTCCGGGTCAACGATGTCTATCCAGCAGAAACCCTTCAGCACTAGGTCCGTGGCGGTTTTCCACCCCACACCACCAGCCCCAACCAGAAGGACCTTGGTCGAGGCGATTGCATATTGAGGCTCCTTGCCGAACACGAGCTCTTGCCTGTCGAACGTTTCATCATCGACCATCCAAGACACCATCTCCATTCCCTTCTCTCCTGCAAAGCGGAAGAATCGGTGAGTTGGAAAGTTGTAAGATCCCATTACTGCGTCAGAATAGTACTCTGCGACTTTGCGTGAGGTCACGGCATCTGTCCCGCTTGGGACATCGATTGGCTGCTTGTGGTCGAAAACCAAAGGTCGAAGCTGGTGCTCTTCGGTGAAGCGCTTGATCTTCTCGGTGAACTGTCTCTTCATGTGTATGAACGAGTGAGTGCGACAAACGTAGTCGGCATCATCTGGAATCAGGACTTCAGATATCTCCAACCGCTTCCATGTAGGCTTGGATGGGTCCGGTACTGCTTTGCCGAATCCGACGCAGAGAGCTTCACCTGAAGATGAATCGAAGTACTTGATCATCTCTCTGTAAGGCTTTGGAAGGAAGACAACCAGGGTGATTCTTTGTTCCATGACCCTCTCCTCACGGCGCGTATGGGTAGCCTCGGAAGAACTTGTCAATCATGTTGAGCAGTGCTGCTGTGCTGTAGCGTTCTTTCCAGCCGTCGATGACTTCCCAGCATGCTTTCTTCCAACCATGGACTGCAAGTTCTGGCGGTGCGGGCAGGTTGATGTGGATAGGATTGCCTATCCTGCAGCGTAGCCATGAGGGAATGAGTAGCTCTGGGTCCTCACTCCCCTCTGGCAATCGCACCAGTACATCGAAGACGCTTGCGTTGTAGAGGTGCTGGACTTCGAATGGGACGGTGTAGTTAGCTAGTAGTAGGTAGCGTCTACTGTGGATTGTCTTCAATGCTAGGTTCATGCGTAGATCAAGTCCGGTGGCACGTCTGTCTTGCTGCGGTCTTGTTTGCTGGCATTAGGGACTTCGGAGTCATGAAATCTTTCAGAGCCCAATTCTCATGTTCACCTCCTATCCTGTTCACGTTCCCGTGAACTAGGAATCTCAGGATCATCACCATTGGCTGAGTAGAACTGGATGCCCCTTCTCGATCCAATCAGGTGCAGTTTGTTTCCGAGCTGACTGTCCACACCTAGGAATAGCTTGGCATCGTGCGGCAGCACGTCCAGTTGCGTTTCGTGGTTGTGAAAGGTTGCCACTATTCTCTCGGGAGGCACAGTTTGAGTGAGCAACTGGATTTCTTCTAGCGTGCTGACGAGTTTCAGTTCGGTCACTACTGGCAACGAACCATCTTCAGTGAGCTTCACCGTCGGAGGGGATGTCGTGAGCAGTACAGCAGAGATAGGCGTCTCCTGTTTTGCGGCGACATGTATCTGATCAATGACACGCCGACTGACGGGAAGACGCTTGTTCCATGGCCGATAGTCACCTGAAGGTCGACTGACGGTACCCAAATCTGCCATGCCTCCTGTTTGCTGGGGTTGCGTTGCCGACTGAGTTGCTTGGCTTTGGAATCTCAGAGGACCACCACGGAACATAGGCCTCGGCAGCGCCAGCCGAAGGCGTGGTCTGGAAATCCCAGCAGTCGAGCCAGTTCTTGATCTCTTCAGAAACCACCAGAGGAGCACGATCGCGCATAGTGCTGGGATCCAAAACAAGAAACTGGTTACTGGGCCAAAGAGAGCAACGGGAAGTATCATATGAGACTTCGCGGCTGTTGTCCAGTGACCGCTTCGAAATCGGCGTTCACCGTTTCTAACCGTCCGAGAGCCATCGGCAAGCCCGGCTCCCCCATCAGATCCGGTTCCAGGGAACTCAGAGCTTGTGGCTCGGCGACCAGAAATCAAGGGCGAACCCCTTGCCATTTCTGCTTTTATCATTTGCCATCTCCAAGCGGAGTTATTCGGAGCACTGGAGGAAAAGCATCTCTGGGATGAAACCCCGATGTCGAGGATTGCTGGCGACCAATCTTCGAGCGGGAATTGAACGACGTTTTCTGTCTGCATTCACTTCGTTGTACGAGCAAGATGTGTTGTCTCCGAGAGAAACAAACCATATAAGTAAAAATCTGCCTAGCCGGTACTTGACGTATCTTGACATCAACCAACTCCAATACGTCCGATTCTCCGATTCCCCGTCCAGACTTGTTCGAGCTTCTCTTCGAATCAGGCCCCATGAGCGAATTCAGCGAATGGTGTCTCGAGAACAGTGAGCGCCATGGGAGAAAGCGAATAGTTTTCCCGACTGCCACAGCCAAGGACGACCGGTTTCACCATCTACACGTGTTCTTTGCCAAAGTCATCGCCTACATTCTCTGGTGCGGGTTTGCGGTGACTGTGTACCTAGAGAACCCGTTGAGGAAGAGCCGAGACATGCTTGTGAAAAACGAACAGTTCTACCGTAGAATAGCGAACAGCGAGCTAGAAATGATTAACCGATCGGAACGGGACAAGAAGAGAAAGATAGAGGATATCCGCCAAGTCGAATGGCCGCTGGAATTTGTGGACGAAGATCAATGTGCAAGGCGAATAGATCTTCACACTCATTGTGATCTCGAGCGATCCTTGTACTCCAATCTTCTACTCAGCAATGTCACAAAGGCGGTGAAAGAAGCGATGAGGCCGCGAATCGAGTCAGGATACTATGCTACGGGCAGTCAGTCAGAAGCAGAAGCAGCAGCAAAAGCCGATGAGCTGTACACCGCATACTCGGCTTTTCAAGTCGCCATGGTCTGCTGCTCAAAGGGACCCCTGAAAGAGACTGTTGCTATTCTCTGCGGAAAAGATAGGCTGACACTAATTGACCTATGCCGGGAAGCGCTGGCTACAAGTGGAACTGTTAGCCCCCCGCCGCTACTCATGAGGAGTGTAACTGATCTCAACGGACAACAGAGGTTCAACGACGCAAGGGTTGTGGCCAGAATATGGCCTGATCCCGACGAACAGATGCTAGACAGAAGTCTCCGAGAAATGGCAGAGACAAGACCATGGAAAGAGGTACTTGATTTTGCGAAGTTGTACCTGCCTCCGACGCATCCCGTACTCGTCAAAGTGCAGGGGGCATCCAGCGAGTCCACTGACAGACTAGCCAAGGAGCTTGCAGTGGCTTTGTCTTCGACGTTCATGAGCTATGCCAATACGACGTTCGAGATGAAATCTGACGTGGCCCAACCAACAATTTGGGTGTCAGACATCGATAGAATTCTTGCCATCGCAAAAACGCTCAGCGGATCTCGATTGAAGCTTCGGACATATGCTGCAATCCTCAAACTAGATGAGAACGGCAGAAGAGATCAGGCCATCAATGCTAGGCTCGCGAAATTCTTGGGCGTAAAGGAATCCAGTGTCACAGGTATCATGACAGATCGTGCTGGCCTAGTTCCGGCTGGCCTGGTGGCAGAAACCAGAAGAGGAGAGAAGAAGAAAAAGAGCAAACCGTATTACCCTTGTGCCAAAGACACGATCATAATGGCGCTTGATCTTCATTCATTTGCAGACAAGTATGTGACCGACGAGAATCTGAGATTCTTCACTTCAAATCCTGCTCAGTTATTCACCCAGAACCATGCGAGGACTAGACAAGCGACTGCGTGAAACTAGGCATACAGTCTCAGTGCTTCCTTCACATAGTCCATAGTCTCGCTTGCTACCTTTCTTATTCTCGTCACACTCGGAAGACGATGACTCGTTCGAATCTTCACGGCCTCAGCAACAATGGAAGGAGCGCTCTCCAGTCTGAGTCTTGGGAGATCTTCCATAGTCTGCCAGAGATATGCCTTTGTCGGATCGTAGCCTTCTTTGATCAGGATCTCCGCTGTGAGATGTTTGACTATGAAGGTGATCTTGTGTGTCGCCTCCCATACGAGCGGTTCCTTTGGTAGCGCACTACATTCCAATAGCCTGTACGTCTCGTAGAGCAAGGAAATCATTGGCTGTATCCTGTCTTCAAAGGTACCACGTTCAAAGAGAGCGGGAACATCGATCCTCTTTCGTCCCTTTGATTTCGCAGTCCAGAGTATCTTCTCCGCAAGCGATTGTGGTTCCCAGGTTGACAGATGAAACCATGAGGGGTACGCGAGGAGGTGGACAAATGTGTAAGTATTCGAGGGCCTCTTCCGGGCGCTCAGTAGGTACCTGACAAGGTCTTCGACTCTGTAAGTTGGGAAAACAGTGTATCTGAGATTATAGTCATCCAAGATTCGGGTCTGCAGTCGCTTCATCAGTCTGATGAAGTGTTCATAGACTTCTATGTTCGCCTTGTCGTGCTCGGGCGGGCGCGAAAACACGCAGACTACGTCTATGTCGCTGAATAGTGTATCTGAGAGACTCTCAATTGAACTCCCGATCTCACCGAGGAAGTCTATGCGATCAGTGCAGTATTTGTCCAAGGAGCCTTCGAGTACTTGAACGAAATCGAACGGTTCGGGTCGGGTCCGCCGCACTAGACCATCTCCCCTTCAGGACGTGCGAGCCTTACCCTGCGGCCTTCGAGCAGCAACATCGCGGGTTTCGTGCGGTTGAAATTGGACGCCATCGAAAGCGTGTATGCGCCACAATTCGAGACTACTATGACAGCGCCCTCTCGTACGCTGCGTAGTCTGATGCCGCGTGCTAGAACGTCATGTTCGACGCCAAGGGGTCCCCCAACGTCGAACTCCAGAGGCGCAGTGTCGTGTTTGGCGACGGTGGATAGCATGTATCTTGCGGAGTCCAGCTTCGGAAGGAAACTCGAGGCGACGTCGCAATATGCCCATTTTCGCTTTCCCTTTGAGCCCTTCACTGAGTGTATTGTGCCCAGGCACTTAACGGCATCATTCACAATGAATCTACCCGGTTCGAGAGTCAGAGTGGGAATTGGCAGTCCTTTCGCATCGAACTCTTCTCGGACGCTGCTGACTATTGAGGATGCAACCTCTTCGATCGGCACCAATTGTTCCGCGACGTCCCCTATTGATGTGAATCCCCCTCCCAGTGAAACTCTACCAAGGTGAATTCCGTAGAGTCTTGTCAATTTCGCAAGTACAATTGCGATTCTGCAAATGGCTTGCCGATACTTCGCCACTTCAAGCAGGTGAGTTCCCAAGTGCACACCGAGAGTGGTGAATCTCAACACACGCGAACGTCCAAATGCGCGGCCACATTCAACAAACTCGGAATCCATTACACCAAACTTGGAACTCTCGTCCCGACACGAATCATACCTGAGCCCTACCTCTGGAACCTTCTTGCTTCTTCTAGCGATCCGTTCGATTCTCTTCAAATCTCTTGCAGAATCAGCCACCATGACCATGGAGTTATTGATCGCATATTCGATCTCGGACTCTCTAAGGCATGACGTGTAGAGAAAGATGGGTTTCGAGAAACCTGACCGTTTCGCCAATGTTCCCTCGGGCTCCGAACCGATCAGAGCCCCATACTTCTCACGTGCGATGATCCCTAACACAGCAGCCTCAAAGTTCGCTTTCACGGCATAGAGAAACTCGCAGTTTGCTCCCGAATGCTCGAAAGCTGATTTGAATCTTCGACAATTGTTTCTGAGGACTTCGGCATCGAGTAGAAACACCGGAGTTCCGAACTTTCGAGCAAGCTTGATGTAGTCGGTATTCGACAGCAGATCTCAACAACCTCCAGATCGTTCAAACCCTTGTCATCAGTGAGTGAGCTGACAATGCGCGCTCAGATGCTAGTCACTTTACCGGAATGAGTAGGGCGCGGCGAACCGCTTCTTTCCTACGTCATGTCACGGCAACACTTTGCTCCTATTCTCCCTTCCAGTGACCGCTCCCTATGTTTTCGAGAAAGCATGCAATAAGTCGAAATTGCGCGGATACCGAAGACATGTTGTCCAAATCGCGAACATGTTGCTTTCGGCAGACGATTCGGGGGCCTTGCCACAAGGAGTTCACTCAAATAGACCTTTCAGATTGCAGCCCAGCAGGGCAAGCCATGGTGAAGTCAAAGGCATTTTCCTCAAGCAGAAGCAATGCCGGCCACTTGGATAAGTATCTCAACATAAGCGCCCACTCTTTGCCGACATCGAAATAGTGCCAGCAAACAAGCCATCTTCACTACAGTCAGATGAAAAAATGACTAACTCTAGGTCAATGAGAACATAGTGTTCGAGGTTTGGTGAAATGATCCTCGAAGTATCCATAATGGGTCCTCCCGCATACGTTGGCAGTGCCGCGGCCAAGTGGGATGCAATTCAGGACTCTCTGTTAGAGGTCAACGATTTCGCGAAATTCCGGCTTGCTGAGCACACTCATCTTACGTACGATGTCCTAGTAGCCGAGAAAGACGACGGCTCTGAACGAGAGCTGGCCGTGTGCTGCGACAACATCAATGAAGCTTTGCTTCGTGCGTCGGTCGAGTTCGCTAGGGCTCAACTGAAGGTTCACAAGCAGATCCGGTTCGGCCTCGCTGCAATCCTGAAACTGCATCAGAAAGAAGTGCTGCCTCTCCTGAAAAATCTTCCAAGGGAGGTAGTGGAAACCTTTGCCTCCGATGCTGAGAAGCTCATTAAAGCCTTGGTGGGTAGTGTCGTCAAGGGTCGTGCGTTGCAAGAACTAAGTGACGATGCCAGAGCAATAGTCGCGGCTGCAGCAACTACTGGACTGAAAGAAGGTAAGTTGAGCGAGCTTGAGAGAATATACGAATTCGTTGCTGCGGACAACATATGGAGACTGAGCATAGGGTACACTTGGCCAAAGGTCATGGTCGACAAGCTAAGCGAGACTCTCTCGTCACTACAAGAAACCTATGCTCTAATTATTGAGGCGGTCAACGAGCCTTTCGGAGAGAGCGTCACCAAGGCTGCCAAGATGTTGACGAGACTCGTGTTGACAACAGTCACCGGACAAGAGTCTCTCGAGACCATTGATGAGAGAGGGAGATCGTTCACGTACGCAACGTGTTAGCCTTGCCCAGCAACTTCGTGAGCTTCTAGATGCGTTCGCATACCTGCACCCTCTTTCTTCCCTGAAGTATTTGTCTCTCCAGTCGCCGCTCCCGAATCGCATTTCCGGTGTGATCTGCTTGCTGGTCACATTCTGTTCTTCGGTGGCATCTTCGTTGCGACGTGTATCTTCTCGCTCCTAGTCTTCAATACCTCACCAATTCGCTGCGCCCATTGCGATAAGCCAGAGCGGTGCCGATCTCTGTGTCGATCTTCTCTGGAAGACTCCATAATCAGCTGCTACTTCCAGATCGAGTGAAGTACATTGAACATGGCGGTGGGGTGCGATCAGCACGTGGATTCTCTAGATCCACTTGAAACCTAGTGCCTTGTTCTGCTTCACATCGATTCGCATTAGGAACCCAAATTCCTCTGTCTCTTTCTTCGAAAGGAACACCCTTCCTCCCTTCCCAATGCCCTTTTCCGTGACTATTGTCACGTACCCATGAATGACGAGGTAACGGACCCCTGACAGGTCGCTCAACCTCACCGGGGCTATGCAGACTGAAGCCGGTTTGGAGCCAAATCTGGATCGAGCCCTCCTTCTGGCTATTCTTCTCGCCTGTGTTTCAATCTGTCTCCGGTTTCTTAGTCCGATTCCGGCTCTGAGACCTGGCTTCACCCGAGCACTCATCCTGTGTTGTCGGTAGGTGGTCGCGCGGACACTCTAGGTAACCCACTGAGATAAGTTCATGGATCGACTAGGATGGTCCTAGGATTTGCACCCCAGGATACTTGACTCCAAAGTAGTGAGAGTTGCTCCGTGCGGCAGATGAAAGGCCGTTACGTCCGCACTTCGATGCGCGCAGCGTGACGAGAGCTCGACTGAACGTCAAGGGCACGTATAAGGACCCGCCTTCAGGTCTTTCATCCACCAGTCACGACTGAAAAGTTTGAGCCTAGTCAAGAACATTTTGATCCTAATTTCGATCATAGTCTACGAGCCCTTGGCGATAGGTGCCCAACCAATTTTCGTTCCACGCGGAAGTATTGGGGCTTTGATGATGCCATCTGCGCATAATGGGACTGCACCAAGTCCTATTGTTGTCGATGTACGTTTGAATGCTATTGCAACAAATGTGAGAGGATTCTGGAGCACGTTAGAAACCTACAGCGGTCAGGATTCGAGCTTTTGTGATGGAACGCTCATTCATCCGTGTAGACAAAACCTTGGCCATTACATATGGAACATCTAGTTCGACCTCGCTTTCCCACGTAGTCTGGATTCCTGTCAGAGAGAGAAAACTGATGCTCATTGCAACACACACTGCAGGGACTCGATTCGCCGGTAATCCTGTCGAGTGTAGTTCCCTTCCCGCCACAAGCGATGCATCTTATTTCGCCTGCACCACGACACCAACTGCATGTAACTCTTCTCGCCATGATTGCATCGACCGGGTGATCAGGTATCTTCTCAGAAGTATTTCCAATTTTCCAGGGGCGTTCTTGAACAGTCAGCAGCCGCACCTGTGGCAGAATGGGGACTTCAGTTCGAGGACTCGTTCTTTGTCACTTGGCTGATGTCTCGATAAGGGCAAAAGAGATGACCGGCCAAGCAGCGAGTCCCAGGTGAAACAGCCGATCGTGCTAGAGTTGGAGCACCTAAGTAGTTTGGCAGTCAGCAAGGAGCCAATTACACTCTGAACTTTGCCGCGTCCATGTTTGTAGCGGTTAGAGTGGTGCGGCCGCCGGGATTTGGACCTTGGTCGTAGGGTTTCATTTCATGACAATATTCAGTTCAGCTTCTCATCGCCGACACAACCCCGATTAGTCTCCTCCGCATCAATGGCCGTGTGACCCACCATGAGTAAAGGAAGAGAAAAGGTACTGCCACTCATGGAAGGTGGCGGGCCCGCAGGGATTCGAACCCTGGACCCCAGGCTTTCCACACGAACTGTTCCGAAGGCTTACACCGCAGCGCGCGACTGTGTCCTAATCCTGGTTATCCGCACCTTTTCGTGAAGTCCAAA
>Ga0315281_10000760_pt1 | contig 46300 bp, 41 predicted proteins | sample YL17G07_0_MG_FD_204540 | JGI IMG/M metagenome (GOLD analysis project Ga0315281, IMG submission 204540) | Sediment microbial communities from Yellowstone Lake, YNP, Wyoming, USA - YL17G07_0 | ecosystem: Environmental > Aquatic > Freshwater > Lake > Sediment | place: USA: Wyoming | collected...
ACATATCTCGCCATTTTATAAACACTTACAGCATTTTCCCGCTGTGGGCAAATTAACCACCCCTGGGTTGGCCACCCCCTCGGATGAAATTGGAGGGGTTCATTTGACCCAGTCTGCGTGCATGGGGCTGGCGTAACAAATAAGTTCAACTTCGCCAGGAGGCAGGTTAAGACGCTGTGCCAGGAGGGTGCTGTAACTGCTCATGCGTTTTATATGGTCGGCAGTGTCCTCATCTTTGTACTCCGCGGCCAGGGCAAGGCGATGGATCGTGTCCAAATACGCCTGGTAGGTTTCCCTGTGCGCACGAATGTTGTCCAAAAGGGACTGGCGTAATTCCGAAGTCCTTTTTTCGACCTTGTCTTCCAATTCGTTTTGGTAATGCTTAATGGTATCCTGGTGTTCTTTCATTTTCAGGAGGGACGTCGTACGCGTGCGAAGTTCTATTTTATCAATGGGTTTGGAAATAAAGTCGTTGACGCCTGCCTCAACAGCCCGAAGACGGTCTTCTTTGCTTCCCAGGGCAGTCACGATAATAATGGGCAAGTCACCATATTGTGGATTACTCCGTATCTGCCGCGCCACCTCGAAGCCATCCATGCCGGGCATCATCACGTCCAGCAGCACCAGATCAATATCAAGGCTCAACTTCCCCAACGCCTCGAAACCGTCCATAGCAATTTCGGATTCGTAACCAAACATCTTCAGCATAGCCTCCAGCAAATCACAGTTCTGCCTATCATCGTCTACAACGAGAATGCGTTTGGATTTTGTGGTCATAACTTAACTCCTCCTCTTGAAAACCCATTCTAACACTTGTTTCTACCCATTTGCAATTTATTATCTATGCATCGGTCTTAACAATTTGATTGATTAATCTACCAGATGAAGGGTACCTTCTCATTTCAAAAAGGACAAACATACTTTGTTATTACAAAGTCGAATCTATGTTAATGCACAAAGCACATGCCAAATTGTAAAAAACACTGTTATTTGCAAGAAATTACATTTAAATTGTGTATTTACGTGGTCAAGATGAGCGATTTATTTGTTAGATAATTGTATTAAAGATAAGTATTTATCCGGCCAATATTTATGTTCAGGAATTTCAAAACGACTTTGTAGTGGCAATTCATGAATTGCCACTACACTGTTTAAAGCCGCCGCAGGCCTAATTTAATATAGGTTACAAACACTATATCCCTCTTTAAAATCTTTTTTTATAGGTGGGAATGGGGGTGGATAAACGACAACATTAAGATTATAGAAGATTACGTAAAAACGTTATCGCTATATGATGTTGTATTGCAAAATGAAGGGGGGGGGAGTGTTCAAAAGTGTCCCATGAGACAAAATGTCTCAGGACACTTTTGTATCAGACACACTTTTCGAAAAACAATTCTAAACCTTGTTTGTCCGTGTTTACCTCTCTGGCTGTAAACAAACTCCCGCCAGGTATCAGGCGGGATCGATCTCCTCGGTTAGCCCGTAAAGGCCTCCCCCCTCATACCGGAGTTTGCCCTGTTTTACGAGTTCGTCCCACACCTCTTTAGGATAACTGTTTGGCGGACGAATGGCCACAATGCCGGAATGTTTTCCACCACTGAGAGCGCCGCCGCCGAGCCTTGACTCGGCATCGAGCCGCGTCAGTCTAAGTCGCTTCCTGAACATCTTAAGCGCTTGTTTGAGGGAATCGGGGGTCATTAAGTCCTCTGGCACGTCATTACCCATTATGTTTCTCCTGTTAAAGGTTTTTGTAATACTGTAATTTTCCAAAAAAACAACCTTGGAGGGGTGTGATATAAATAGCTAAAACGCCAAATACGATAAAGTTCTGGAGGTGCATTATATTATTTAGGATCCTTATATGCCATACGTATTAAGTTAAGCGATTCTTGAGATGGCGTGGACAAACCCTGTTTATCCATGCATTGTGACCAACAACGGTACGAAAGTTACAGGAAATGTAGCAGGCCACTGTTCCCCGCTGGCGGGGGGAAGGGGGGTGGACTGGCACAAGTAAGGATTTCGGCATACTTACAACGGAATATCTATATGTTTGTTTAGACGATGGCACAACTATACAATAAATAGTGAGTCAGCCGTAGGATTCAAAATGAAAATTCGTATCCATAATAAAGGGGTAGTTGAAGCAATGAAGAATTCCATTCCACCTCCTGCACCTCCGCCAGCGGGGGACATGTTGGACGCAACATAAATAAGAGTTTCGTGGTGATTATTGATTCCTTAACTTAACACGCATCCCTTACATGCCGCTCCTCTGGAGCTTAAGCTTGGCGTAGAGGTAATATACTGTTCCTCTCGAAGTTTTTCAGGGTTTTTTCAAAAAACTACAGTGTTACCGTTTTCTGAATGCCTTCACCCGACAGCACGCTTTTCAAAAACTGCCCCGTATATGAGCGTTCAACTGCTGCTACCTCTTCCGGTGTTCCGGTGGCGACCACTTCTCCGCCTGCCGCGCCACCCTCCGGTCCCAAGTCGATAAGGTAGTCGGCGGTTTTGATTACTTCCAGATTGTGTTCTATAATCAGCACCGTGTTGCCAAGATCGACGAGCCGGTGCAATATCTTAAGGAGTTGATGGATATCCGCGAAGTGGAGTCCGGTAGTAGGCTCATCCAGGATGTACAAGGTCTTCCCGGTTGCCTGCCGGGAAAGTTCCGTGGCGAGCTTGACCCGTTGAGACTCACCGCCCGATAGAGAGGTACTCGATTGCCCCAATGTGATGTACCCCAAACCGACGTCCTTGATTGTGCTGAGAATCCGTTCGATGGATGGGACGTTCTTAAAGAACCGGCACGCCTCTTCAACGTGCATTTCCAGGACGTCTGCGATGGTTTTATCCTTGTAGGTGGTCTCCAGGGTGGGCTTGTTATATCGCTTTCCCTTGCACTCTTCACAGGTGACATACATGTCAGGCAAAAAGTGCATCTCCACCTTTTTGAGGCCTTGTCCTTTGCACGTTTCACACCGCCCACCACTCATGTTAAAGCTGAATCGTCGTGCCGTGTACCCGCGAATCTTCGCCTCATTGGTCTGCGCAAAGAGGGTACGGATGAGGTCGAATGCCTTGGTATAGGTGGCGGGGTTTGAGCGCGGGGTGCGGCCTATGGGGGACTGGTCAATCTCTATCACCTTGTCAACGTGCTGGGCGCCGATGATTTTGTCGTGTTCTCCTGGTATCTCCTGGCTGCCGTAAAGCGATTTTACCAAAGAGCGGTGCAGGATATCGGTAACCAGCGTGCTCTTCCCCGAACCCGACACACCCGTGACGCAACAAAAGGTTTTCAAGGGAATTTTTACGTTGATCGACTTCAGGTTGTTGGCGCGCGCGCCTTGTATCTCGAGTATGGGATGGGTCTTTTTACGGCCACTCAGATTGACTTCCCTCCGCCTGCCGGGAAGCTCAATCCGCAGCGCGTGGTTGAGGTAGCGCCCTGTTGCTGAAATCGGATTATTGGTAATTTCGTCCAGCGTCCCCCGCGCGACAATCTCCCCGCCCTGGGTGCCGGCGCCGGGGCCTACATCGATAATGTAATCCGCATGGCGAATAATGTGTTCGTCGTGTTCCACAACGATAACCGTGTTTCCTATGTCCCTGAGGGTAAGCAGGGTATTCAGGAGGCGTTCGTTGTCACGCGGGTGAAGTCCTATCGTCGGTTCGTCCAGCACGTAACAGACGCCGACAAGGCCGGAGCCAACCTGCTTTGCAAGCTGCGTCCTCTGCGCCTCACCGCCCGACAGGGTGTCGCTGCTGCGTCCCAGGGTTAAGTAATGGAGTCCCACGTCCAGCATGAAGCGGAGTTTGCTTTGGATTTCTTTGAGCAACTGTTTGGCAATAATCGCCTGGGTATTGTCCAGCGTCAGGGTTTTAAAAAAAGCGCCCGATTCTTCCACCGTCAACGACATAATTTCGCTGATAGACTTTCCGCCAAGCCGCACGGAAAGCGCCTCCGGGCGCAATCTTGCTCCATTGCAAGCCGGACAGACGTGATGGCTCATGTAACCGGAAAGCCGTTTTGAAACACTTTCGCTCGTCGTCTTCTCATTGATGCGCCGGAGGTTTGGAATAACACCTTCAAAATCCTTTTTGCCGAAGAGTAGCGCGTTTTTGGTTTCTGCCGGCAGTTTTTCAAAGGAAGCGGATGGGGATACGGAAAACTCTTTCAAGAACAGGTTGATCTGCTCATCGTAGTGGTTTTGCGTCAGCGTCCCCCACTTTTGCCAGGCTTCGATTGTGCCCCCTTTGATGCTCAGGCGTTTATTAGGGATGATGAGATTTTGGTCAAAATCCAGGACGCTTCCAAGTCCATCACAGGTAGTGCATATTCCGTAAGGGCTGTTGAAGGAGAACATGCGGGGCGTAAGCTCTTCATAGCCGCTCCCGCAGGAGTGACAGGCGTAGCGCTCGCTTTGGATAAGGTCAACCCAGGCGCCCTCCTGCTCCCGGCTCACGAGCATGACGCCCTCCCCCAACGTGAGGCACGTCTCCATGGAATCGTAAAGGCGTTTCTGAATGCCCTCTTTGATAACCAGGCGGTCAACGATAACGTCTATTTCGTGGGTCGTGTAACGGGCAAGTTTTGGTATGGTTTTAAGATCGACAATGGTTCCGTCAATGCGGGCGCGCACAAACCCCTTTTGTATGATGGACTGGAATATCTCCAGGTGTTCGCCCTTTTTGCCCTTCACCAGCGGCGCCAGGAGCATGACCTTTGTGCCGGGCGGCATGTCCATAACCCGCTGCGCCATCTGGTCAATCGTCTGGCGCGATATCACGCTGTTGCACCGGTGGCAATAGGGCGTGCCGACCCGCGCATACAGCAGGCGTAGGTAGTCGTATATCTCGGTAACCGTCGCTACCGTTGAGCGCGGACTGGACGGGCCGGTGCGTTGCTCAATGGCGATGGTGGGCGGGAGTCCTTCGATGAGTTCAACGTCGGGCTTTTGCATCTGGTCCAAAAATTGCCGCGCGTATGAGGAGAGGCTCTCAATGTACCGCCGTTGACCCTCCGCATATATCGTATCAAAGGCCAAAGATGATTTTCCGGAACCGCTGACGCCCGTAATAACCACCAGGCGGTCGCGCGGAATATCGACGTTGACGTTCTTTAGGTTGTGTTCCCTGGCGCCCCGGACGGAGATGACGTCTTCGTTGCTTTGAGCGATTTCACTTGTCGTCATGATAATAATGCCTCAACAGCGTTGCAATCTCCTCCGCCGCGCGCGCCGACGCCCCCGGCTTTGCAATCTGCTCCATAATTGCGGACAACTCGCGGACGCAATCGCTTCTTTTCCGTTCGTCGCTGGTCAATTGTATCGCCTGCCTGGACAGCCAGCCGGCGTTGTCCCGGTACATAAGCCGTTCCGGGACGATCATCTTTCCCGCAAGCCGGTTAACCAGGCCGATGTAAGGGGTTGTGAGAAACGGCTTGACAACGAAACAACCAAAGAGCGATATCTTATACGCAATAATCATCGGCTTCCGAAAGTAGGCGATCTGCAAGGTGACCGTGCCCGCGCTAGCCATGCAGAGGTCGGACGCCTTAATGATCTCGTGGGCGTTTCCCACGACAATCTGGTAAGGAACGCCGACGTCTTTTGCAAGGGCGGTAATCAGGTCGAGATGATGGGCGTCATTGCAGGAAATGATGAACCGTACCGAGGGAATCGCTTGTTTTATAAGCAACGCCGAGCGAAGGAACATCGGCAACAGCCTGACGATCTCCTGCTTGCGGCTGCCGGGCAGAAAAGAAATGATACACCCCGCCTCCGGTTTCATCAGCCTGGAAACCATGTCCTCGTTAACCCCAATTTTGCTGATCTCGTCAAACAGCGGATGCCCGGCATAGAAGGTCGGCACACCCGCTTTGTCGTAAAAGGCTTTTTCAAAGGGATAAATAACAATCACCTTGTCCACCAACTTCTTCATCTTTTTCGCGCGCCACGGCCCGTGCGCCCATATCTGCGGGCAGACGTAATAGACAACGGGTATCCCCAGCTTTTTGGCCGCCCTGGCAAGATGGAAGTTGAAACCGCAATAGTCGATCAGGATAACGACGCCCGGCCTCTCCCGCCGGAAAAAGCTGACGCACTCCTTTTTTATCTTCCAAAAGGTCGATATCTCCGTCAGGGCGTGGAGCCACATGAGGGATTTTTTGGACATGTCGTGAAGGCTGTGCAGCCCCGCCTGCCGCATCTTCTCTTTGCCCAGACCGTAAAACGTTACGCCGGGATCCCTTTCAAGCAGGCAGTGCATAAGGTTTGCGCCATGTATGTCGCCCGACGACTCGCCAGCGCTGATGAATATTTTTTTATTGGTTTCAGCCATGAAGCATCTTCACGAGATAAGAAATGGAATTAATCACCAAAAAAACCGGGGCAAGCAACCAGATGATAACCAGGGCAAAGGAGGTGTCCGAACAAAAGAGTGCAAAGTGGGTATCAAGGGCAAAAATCAAGAGGCAGGCAAAGGGCGCCGCCACAAAAAGCGTCACCATGGCGATAAAAACAATGGACGGGCAATGGGCAAACAAGAAGGAGTCGAGGTAAACGCTGGAGGCGTAAAACAGAATAAGCGTGAACGAAAAGAGCTTTATCCTGGAATAATAATAGCTCGCGGCGCAGATAGCCAGTGATGCAGCCGCTATGGCCAATAATACCGAAAGAGACACGTCGCCGCCAAACCTTCCTAAATATAGTGGGAAAAAGTCTTACATAAGATAAACATACAGTGTATGTCGTGGCAGTGTTTTTTCAAGAGATTTTTTAATAATATCCGTTTGAAAAACTTATTTGTTTCATTATAGTTAATGCAGGCTTTGGCAATTTCTTTTAAATTAGGCCTTCGGTGGCTTTTAATAGTGTAGTGGCAATTCATGAATTGCCACTACATAGTCGTTTTGAAATTCCTGTATATTAAATTAAGTCGCCTCCGGCGACGGCTTTTCGTGTAGTGCCGGTCTCCATGGCCGGGAATGCACTGTCTTCTTTGGTTCGAAGAAACGGCTTACCCGTGAAGAAGCGCTACAGGCATAGCCGGCTTGTCTGGCGATACCGGTTGATTTAAGGGCTATTGACATCGAAAAGGCGCTTACGATAGCAATCAAAAACAACATCAGCCAGACAGCAATTGTCGAAAGTCCTTGATATTGCACGTAAAGAGGGAGTAATTATTAAACGGATAGGAGGGGAAACGTTCTCGCTTGTCTTTAAAAAAGCGCCAAAATCACCGTTTGACGTTCATGGAGTAAATACCTCTGCAACTAGCGAGGATATTCTTGAGGCAATCAGAGAATCAAGTGCAAGATAGCCGAACAAGACGCTTGGGTGGATGGAGGAAAATCCACGATTGCAGACTGCGCCTTCCTTGATCACCGCTATCCGGCGTCAAGTAGGCTGAACTGAGGAGCGAAGCCCAACAAACGGTTGGAAACTACGAACGGTTGATGTTGAGTTCCACTTACGTTCAACCCAACCTGCAAAAATTGTTAATGCCTTTAAAATGTAAAAGGTGGGGTTCAAGTTGCAAGCTTGAACCCACAACCAGTCGCTGTAGTGCTAGAACTTCACGTATCCTTTTTCTTCCAAATACGCAATGATGGTTCTTGTCGATTCCTCGATTGACATCTTCGACGTATCGATGGTCAACTCCGGGTTTAGAGGTTCTTCATAAGGCGCTGATATACCGGTAAACTCCTTGACCTCGCCCTTGCGGGCCTTTTTATAGAGACCTTTTGTGTCGCGCTGTTCACAAACCTCAAGGGGACATTTTACGTATATCTCTATGAATTCTCCTGCCTTAAATAGCTTCCTGGCATTGTCCCTATCCTGCCGATACGGCGATATGAATGCGGTTATTGTTATGATGTTTGCATCTGTAAATAGCTTTGCCACCTCGCCGATACGACGGATGTTCTCTGAGCGATCTTCCGGCGAAAAGCCAAGGTTTTTATTAAGGCCGTGGCGTATGTTGTCGCCATCGAGTATGTAAGCCTGATGTTTGTTTTCAATGAGGGCATGTTCAAGTTCAACGGCGATGGTGGATTTTCCTGAACCGGATAGGCCAGTAAGCCATATCGTTCCGCCCTTTTGTTTCATGAGGCTTATTCTGTCGTCTCTTGTAATTTTCCCAGGGTGCCACTTGATGTTGGTTGCTTTCTGTGCTGTCATGTCGTCTCCTTTTGATTTATAAATACTATTACGTTATTTTCTGGCCTTTTCTACCGGTCTTTGTCCTCTTTTACGTCTTCTGCTATGCCTGCATTTTACCAGTCTTTTCAAGGCATTCAAGGAAATTTAATTCTTGTGTGGTTTTGTATGTCTTGATATGCTTTTATGATTTAGGTACGACGAGAGTACGACGCAAAAGGAAAAGCAAACTCAGGGTATCCCAGCCCTCTATAAATCAATCGCTCAATTTTATTTTAATCTGATGCCTTCTGGTGCGGATGCAATTTTTGGAAAAAGGCGGATATGTGCTGTGTGTCCCGCTACGCCGGTCTAAAATGGTCGGGTTATTCCTCTTTCAGCGGTAATAGGTATGGTGCCCCCTGAATTCGCTTAATACTTTTTTTGTATTCTTTGTATTTGTTCATAAGCCTCTGTTAGCCCCAGCTCCCCCGCCTTGCTTAAATCCTTTAATGCACCCCCTATGTCTTTTAACATTTCTTTAGCTAGTCCGCGGGGGTAGTAAGCCTCTGCGCATTTAGGATTAAACCGTATTGCTTTGCTGAAATCTTGTATAGCTCCTGTGGCGTCCTGTAAGGAAAATTTAGCATTCCCTCGCAACTTGTAAGCATCTATATATTTAGGTTTAAGTTCTATTGCTTTGTTGCAGTCTTGTATAGCTCCTGTATAGTCGTGTAACTGAAACTTAACATCTCCTCGCCAGACGTAAGCCTCTGCATGGTTAGGGTCAAGTCCTATGTCTTTGCTGTAATCCTGCAGAGCCCCTACATAGTCTTGTAAATGATGTTTAGCACTCCCTCGCCAGTAGTAAGCACCTGCGAATTCAGAATCAAGTTCTATTGCTTTGCTGAAATCCTGTATAGCTTCTGCATAGTGGCCAAAAGCATATTTAGTAATTCCCTGTTTGTGATAAGACTCAGCTTCTTCGATACTATCAGCGAGTAACGCGGTGACTCCCAAACTTAAAAACAAAACCAATGTTGCTATTATTTTCATTTTTCGCCCTTTCAATAAATAAGGATAGAAAGTCGCTTTAGTCATTTTAGCCTATATTTGAACAGAAAACGGGTAAGATTGCCATACTTAAATTCTTTCAACTAATATAGAACAAATAAAGAAAAAGCATAATTATCCTTGATAAAATAAAGCAAAAAGTCATAATAAGCAATATATAGCACATATTATTATAGCAGATTGGATGTAATTAAATACTTGGAGGAGAACGTGATACCTCAAGAGAGGTTTTTGAAGGCTTATAAAGAGGTACAAGAAGGCAAAAAAGGTTTATGGAGATGACTGGAACGCCAGTTGTCATGCAGGCACAACGCTGTTTTGATAGTGTTTGATAATCAATTGTCATTTATCCAAGTGCAACACCAATTACTTTCTGATTGTGTATGTTGTTTGTCCGGAAAATTTAAAAGTATCCCGCTTGTCCCAACAATCCCGCTACGCCGGTGTAAAATGTTACCCGGTGTTGGGCGCAGATTCTTGTAAAAATGCGGAACTATCTTTTCATGAGTTTCAACTCTGTTATTACCAGGGTATGTCTGCACCAGACGATCAGCCGCTTGATAAAACCCGTGCCGTCCTTTTCACTTTCTCTCTTTTTCGATATTCAATCTGCAGGCTTCGATAACGATCAAATAAGCAGAGGATAAGCAGTGAATAAGAGAATGGGGTTAATAACCGATTAGGAATAAATATTATGGATGAAGATTTGATAGAACAATACCGATACTTTCTCAAAGATAGTATCCGAAAAGAAATAGATTTTTCACAGACGGGTCAAAGCATGGGTAGTGATATTCCTCCCATCGAAAAGCCGTATCAGCTTGATGCCATCCGAATTGACCTTGTAAAGCCGGGCATGTGGAAGAATATTGCCGGGATTGATCTTATTATGGCCATCAGGAACCGGCAGAGTCAGCGAACGTACACAAAAGCACCTCTCACCCTGGAGGAAATTTCGTTTCTCCTCTGGGCAACCCAGGGAGTGCGGGGGGAAGTTATAAGCGGCCATGCATATCGCACTGTACCCTCAGCAGGATGCCGGCATGCTTTTGAGACGTATTTGGTTGTGCTCAATGTAAAAGGACTGAAACCTGGTATCTATCGGTATCTTCCGCTTTCTCATCAGCTACTCTTTGAATTTTCAGAAGATAACCTTCCTGGAAAAATTGTTAATGCCGTTTTCCGGCAGCCTTACCCTGGGAATGCATCGGTGACGTTTATTTGGACGGTTCTTCCTCGCCGGATGGAGTGGCGCTACCACCTGGCAGCACATAAGGTCATTGCTATTGATATAGGGCATGTATGTCAGAATTTGTATCTCGCATGCGAGGCAATTGGTGCAGGAACGTGTGCAATTGCCGCTTATGATCAAGAGTCATTGGATCGGTTACTTAGAATTGATGGAAAAGATGAGTTCTCCATTTATCTGTCGTCGGTGGGCAAGGTATGAGATTGGAATTGAAAAAATGGACTGGAAGTAGGAATGGGGAATGGGTTCGCACCTTGATTAGTGGTTAATGTGTTTATCATGACAAAGAGGGGCACTACACCGTTAAGGTAACGGAGAAAAAAGAAAGCGAAGCGGGTTGTGTTGAGGCTGAAAACGCGGTAGTTGCCGGGAAGATACAGATGGATGCTCGTATTCGGTGATATCCCTTGTTATTTTTTAGAATCTTTTAGGTATAAGTGAGGTGCAGAATATGAAAAAATTGGCACCAAAGACTGGAAATTGCTTTAGAGACTCTTACAAACCGTAGGGACGATCCTGTAATTCAGGCGCTGTGCGTTAAAGCGTCTATGCAGTTAATAGAAGGTCAACAAGACCGAATAGAGCCAAAAAAGAGTATCAACATACCCCTGCAACGAGGGGTCGCCTTATAATATCAATCAGGTGCGTTGGGGTGCGGATGCAATTTTTTAGAAAAAGGCCAATGTGGGTTGCTTGTCCGGAAAAATTCTAAAAATACCCCTACAATCCCGCTATGCCGGTGTAAAAAGGACGAGTTATCCCTCTTCCCGCGGTAATTAGGTATGAGCGTCGCCTGACTTCTCCGTTAACCCCCTTTTTGTATTCTTTGTATCTCTTCATAAGCCTTTGTTTTCCCTAGTTCCCCCGCCTTGCTCAAATCTTCTAATGCGCCCCATTTGTCTTTTAACCCTTCTTTAGCTAACCCTCGTAGGTAGTAAGCATCTCCATATTTAGGGGAAACCTCTATTGCTTTGTTGTAATCCTGTATAGCCCCTGTATAGTCATGTAAGTTGAGCTTAGCAGCCCCTCGGCAGCAGTAAGCCTCTACATCTTTAGGGTTAAGTTCTATTGCTTTGCATGAATCTTGTATAGCTCCTGTATAGTCCCGTAACCGATATTTAGCCTCACCTCGACTTCCGTAAGCCTCTGCATTCTTAGAATCAAGTTCTATTGCTTTATTGAAATCTTGGATAGCCCCTGTGTAGTACTGTAAATCACATTTAGTACGTCCTCGCACGCTGTAAGCCTTTGAATATTCAGGGTTAAGTTGTATTGCCTTGCATGAATCTTGCATAGCTCCTGTATAGTCCTTTAAATTATATTTAGCCTCCCCTCGACTTTCGTAAGCCTCTGCATATTTAGGGAGAAGTTCTATTGCTTTGCTGTAATCTTTTATAGCTCCGGTGAAGTCCTGTAATGTATGTTTATCAATTCCCTGATTGAGATAGGATTCTGCATCTTTAATGTTATCAGCAAATAACGCGGTAACTCCTAAACTCAAAAACAAAACCGATGTTGCTATTATTCTCATTTTTCGCCCTTTCAATAATGATGAAAGAAAGTCGTTTTTCTCTTTTCAGGCTATATTTGAACAGAAAACGGGGAAGATTGCCATTCTTAAAATCTTTCAACTAACCCTAAAACAAGCGAGGATTTTGGAGATCAAGGTTTTGGCAGAACAAGAAGCATTTTAAATTTACTTTTGGGGGCTATTTTTTCTTGTCGAAACGTGTCTTGGTATGCCCGTTAGTATTCATACCCAATTTTTGTCAAAAAAACTCTTTTCTTGAGTGAAACTCATGAAAAATGCAAAACCAAGGCGTACTGCTCCTGCCTCTGCATCACGGATGCTTCTTTCCTTTAAAAAACTCTTATTCCATTACCACTACACCCACCAGATCTGATTCGCTCCCATGTTTCAAAGAAATCTTTCAACAAGTCATTATATCCGAGTATTCGATACACAATCATACGCCCCGTCCTCACTATTTGACAGGGAAGCATAATCAGCGTATTGAGAAACCGCCGAAATTCCATCTTCAACACCTGCTCTGCCCCCAACGCGTCCAAGTAGCCGCTGTATTGCCGATGCAACTCTATGTCCTCTAACCTCACATTCCCTGAAAGTACATTATACGCTAAGTTCAATACATGATCCGATTCATGATATGGTATATGGGTCTTCAGTAAATCGAAATTCTTGTCTATCTCTTTTATCAAGCCGCTTTTTATCACCATTTGATGGATTACACCTATCCCACCACAGGCGATTGCCTGACTCTTCTCTGCTATCTCATAATGGATGTTCCTAGCTGTGAACATCGGCTGTTCTTGCTCTTCCCATCGCAGCGCGTATAGTACAGAATGGCGTGATGACGTATCGCACATCGCCGATGGCGTATTGCTGACTGAGCTGCGCGACGGCGATCAATATCCATTCTCTTGAGGTGGAGAATCATGTTCAAAGCAACGGCTGTGTGGAAGTAAGTGTTTGATGATGTTGAGGATCGTCAGTTTCATGTTGGAGGCGTGTGGTGGATGGGAGGCTCCGGCAACGCCGACGTCTCCCCCACCGCCAACCGAAACGCCCGCCAGGCCAACGGGAAGCTACGACCAAACCGGAAGAACCGACGGCAGTACCGGCCCTCCCCCGAAGCGACTGCGGCGGCCTTCGTCTCGAAGTCGGGCGACAAGGTATTGTTCAATGGTTTCGTATGTCCCGCGCCGCAGCCGAAGTTGGAAGTGAAATCTACCGAGCTCAATCTGTTCGTCTGGACGGAGTATATTTCTCAGGACGAGATTGACTGCTTTGAACAGGTGTATGGCGTCAGGGTCAACCATGGAGAATACTCGGCCAACGCGGGTTAAACTTATATCTGAAAATAAGCTAATGAAAAATCACACCCTTTTCCCGGTAGAGCCGGTAAGCATGACTGGACATTCAAGCTTAGGGATGTTTCAGAAATATTCACATACCGGCCTGGATAGCAAGCAACGCGCTATCCAGGCACTAAGTAGCCATATATTAACCGCCTGTAGAAACATAAATCAGGTAGTAGGCCAATGAAAACCAGTATTTATAAGGATTTCAAGGCGTTTTGTTGTATTTACGACAACTACTATTACGTTATTTTAAAGCTTCAAACACTAGGTGTCTCTGTAATGATACCCTTTTTTGTTAATGCGTAGCCGTGCTGTGAAATTTCGTGGCAGGGGGCTATTACTAAAAAACTAAATAATAATCCTCTTCGCTTCTCCCAGCGTTGCCTTTGTCAGTTCCTCCATAAGGTCGTTTAGCCGCGTAACCATGGTCATGGGTTCAAAGACGACTCCGTCCTGCATGAGCGCATTGTCGCACAATTGGTTCACAATTTTTCCGACTAGCGGCTGGTGTGCTGTGTTATCGTTCATCTTGGCAAGGTTTTTGATTATCTGATGCTTTCTGTTCACCTCCATAATCTTCTTGGTTGTCTTGTATTCCTTGTCCATCATTTGTATGAGCTTTTGGACGTGTACGCTGGGCATGCCATCCGGGTTTACCAGGCAACACGGGCTGTCCACCAGCCGGTGCGATTCCTTTACATCAGCCACCCTGTCGGCCAGCGCTAAGCGCATGGACTTTAACAGGTGCTTAAACGTCTCCTCATATCCCTGCGGCTCTTCCGTCGTATCCACGATCTTTTTGTCGGCGTCTTTAAGCAAATCAAGGTTCGCCTGATCCGCGGAACGTATGGGCTTCTTCTCAAATTCCATAATTCCGGAAAGGATGAATTCGTCGTGTGGATCGGTTAAATACAATACCTCAACGTCCTTCTTCTTGAATATTTCCAGATAGGGACTTTTCTCGATGGCCTCACGGCTTGCAGCGGTAATATAGTAGATTTCGTTTTGCTCCGGTTTCATGCGTTCCGTGTATTCCTTGAGGGCTATCAAATCATCCGCCTTCGAACACTTAGACGAATTGAACCTCAGCAATTGCGACAGGACTTCCTTGTTTTCAAAGTCAAGATGCGCGCCTTCCTTGAAAATCCTTCCATGTTGACGCCAGAAGGCCTCATATTTTTCTTTCTCGTTTTTTGCCATCTCCTGCAACAGCTTGAGGAGCTGTTTGACCAGGATGTTTTTCATCGTGTGGATGATCCGATTATCTTGAAAGGTCTCCCTTGAAATGTTAAGTGGAATGTCGGCAGAGTCCACCACGCCGTGCAAGAAACGCAGATATTCAGGGAGAAGCATCTTGCAGTCGGACTGGATGAGGATTTTGTTCGAATAGAGTTGTATGCCGTGTTCCAGTTTCTTGTAGCCGTACATTTCCCGGTTTATGGCGGGGCAGTACAATATGCTGGAAAACTGAATGGGCGCCTCGGCAGAGGTGTGGTGGCGGAAGAGTGGTGTTTCTTCGACGTTGGTAATGAATTTGTAAAATTCGTTATATTGCTCATCTTTTATATCCTTCTTCGGCTCTTTCCAGATGGCGGTAATCTGGTTTGCCTTCTCACCGCTGACAAGTATGGGAAAGCTGACAAAGTTAGAGTATTTTTTGATAATGGACTGTATCTTAAACTTATCGGTATACTCTTTTTCCTCCTCTTTCAAATGAATAATAATGTCGGTACCGCGTTTCTCCTTGTCGATTTCCGTTAAAAAGTATTTCCCCGATCCATCCGAGCGCCATTCGAATGCCTGAGCGTCTTTCTGGTAAGACTTCGTTCTGATCCTGACCTCATCTGCTACCATAAACACGGAATAAAAACCGACGCCGAATTGACCGATAATGTTTGAATTTTTCCGTGCTTCCTCCGATAAGTTAGCGATAAATTCCAGGGAACCGGATTTAGCTATTGTTCCAACGTTCTGCACAATCTCGTCCCTCGTCATTCCAATGCCCGTGTCGCTAATAGTAACGGTCTTGTTTTTTTCATCAAGATCGATATTTATTTCAAGCGGAAGTTCCTTCCCTTCGTAATCAGGGTGTGTCAGAGCATGGTAACGCACCTTGGTTAGCGCGTCAGACGCGTTAGAGATAAGTTCCCGCAAAAAAACCTCTTTATGGGTATAAAGAGAGTGGGAAAGGATGTTCAACAACTTCTTGATTTCAGCTTGAAACTCATAACCTTCTTCGTGTTTTTTATTTTCACTCATACATTGCTCCTTGATCTAAATAGCATTCTCGCCTCTTTCACCAGTACGAATACGAACCACCTCTTCGATAGAGCTGATAAAAATCTTGCCGTCTCCAATATTCCCTGTCTGTGCCTCTTTCACGATACATTGAATAACGTTTTCAACTTCATCATCAGGCACCACTATTTCCATTTGTGTTTTTTTAATGTAATCAGTCTTATAAGTCCTGCCACGCCAGTGCTCGGTGGAGCCTTTTTGATTGCCGTGGCCTTTTACCTCTGTCACCGTCATTCCTGGATATCCTATGTCTGATAAAGCGTCCTTTATTACAGGAAAACGGTCTTCCCTCACGATTGCCAAAACTTTTTTCATAATTTATCTCCCCTTTCTTATTCAATATCTCCATCGTCCAGACGAAATGGAGCGCTTATAATGGGACGGGAAACCAATCTTCCCGTATAAGTAACCAGGTTCCCCTCACGTAAATTCACCACCCTATCGAACATCGTCCAGTCGAAAAGTACCTCTACGTCGGCAATTTTTTTGCGCTTATTACTTATTCCTACACGGTTCCAGTCCACGCGTCCCATGCCCTTATACGCTATATAGCCACGCCACCGAACGTATTTGCCCTTGTAATTTTTCCACAGTTCGTTTTTCTTAGAGCGCGGTAAAGTGCTCTTCCTTCCTACCTGTGTATCCAACTCCTCCTGTGAAATATCGATAAATACCTTTGGAGGTTTCTCTTTAACGGGTTTTTGAGGATTCGTATCGTTAGGTTCATCCTCTTCGATATCATCCTGAATAACCTGTTTGGTGCCGGTGGATGCCGCAACAGAGATTGGTGCAACGGCAGTCTTCTCCTGCTTGGATTGCGCTTGAATGACAGCCAATGGCACGGCTTCCGCTTTTGCAAATAATTGGTAAAACGTATCTTTGTGTGCCTGGATATTTGTGCGGCTATAGTGGAACAGGATATCATTATCAATAGTTCTCTTGCGATAAGCCAGCCAGTTGTATACCCCCGTTACCAAAACCCTGTCATCAAACACGATGAAACCGCAAAGAGGCTCGTCACCAGCCTTCTGGTTCATAATCCTGACGTCAAATCCTTTGAGCATGAGTGCCTTTGCAAGCGCGCCGAACGCATCACCATTGCCGTGCTGCAAAATTACGGCACGCAACCTGACCCCCCTGCTTCTCGCACCCTCTAAGGCACTTTCAATATCCAAAGCGGCAAAACTATGGGCGCAAAAATCGATGCTTTGTTGGGTATTTTCAATTCCTTCCCGCAACCGATCTTCTATTGCACCGGAAGGGGCATAAGAGAGGTTATTGTCCGCTGCGTACAAGGAACCGGCAATAGCGCATAAAAATGTAAAGATTAATACCGTTTTCATTGTAATGTATCCGCCATAGTTTAGTTTTTCGAAAATTATTAATGGCTGAAATCACAGAGGATTTGGTTGATAATAAACATAAACTATGCCCGCCTCTGATAATCCATTATCGCGCTATGCAAGTTGTCCAGGATATCGGTGGCGATTAATGAGATTTCGCCCTTCTCCCGTGCGGCAATGTCTCCTGCCATACCGTGCAGATACGCGCCTAGTTGCGCTGCCTCAAATGGGGTGTACTGTTGTCCCAAAAATGCTGCAATCATGCCGGTCAGCACGTCACCGGCTCCGGCGGTCGCCATTCCAGGGTTTCCTGTAGTATTTATAAAGAATTTTTCTTCATTCATAACGATGGTCTGATGTCCCTTCAGCACCAACGTTACCTTGTTCCTGCCTTTGACAAACTGCCCGGCCGTTTCCAACCTCTTTGTCTGCACATCCCTCGCCGAAGGCACACCCACAAGACGCGCCATCTCTCCGGGATGTGGCGTAAGGATAACCGGTTGCTTAATGCGGTTTACTATTTCAGGACTATCAGCCAGGGCATTAATGCCGTCGGCATCCAACACAATAGGCATATCCATTGCCTGCAACAGCCACTGCACCAGCTTTTTCGTTTCCGGGTGCTGGGATAGTCCCGGCCCGATGGCTGCCACGTCAAAACTCCGTGAAAAATCAAGGATGTCCTGGCGTCCCAGTTCCGAAAAGGTTTTTGATGGTGTTTCCGGCAGCGGGTGAGTCATTACACAGGTTAGCTTGGATGCGACAATTCCATGCAGGCCTTCCGGGATACCCAGCGTAACAATTCCTGCGCCCGTGCGCAAAGCGGCATTACTGCAGAGACAAGCAGCGCCGGTCATGCCGCAAGAACCCGCCAGCACAAATACCTTCCCGTAATAGCCTTTATGGGTATCCGGCTTTCTGTGCGAAATTTTAGGAATATCTTTTACTTCGTACATACGCAATTTCTCTGTAAAGCGAAGAAGTTCTTCTCACAACAACATGCCCGAAATAAGCGCTAAGTTAGATTATGGATTAATTTAACTGTATAACGAATTTAGAATATAGAACAAGAAATTTCGAATTATGAAGTTTTCTTATTCACTCTCATCAACCGCCAAGGAAACCTGAAACTCGAAATCCGAAACTTATCTCCCCTCAAAACTCCGTGTCCGATTAATTAACGAAGCAACATAAGCCGCCCCAAACCCATTGTCAATATTTACCACGGAAACACCGGCGGCACAACTGTTCAACATGGACAAAAGGGGCGCAATGCCCTGAAAACTGGCGCCGTAGCCGATGCTGGTAGGCACGCCAATCACGGGGCAATCCACCAGTCCGCCAACAACACTCGCCAAAGCGCCTTCCATCCCAGCCACGACAATAATTACGTTGGCCTTAAGCAATTCTCCATGGTTTTTCATCAAGCGGTGGATACCTGCAACGCCAACGTCATAAAGCGCCTGAACGTTGTTGCCCATGATCTCCGCCGTCACCTTCGCTTCCTCCGCTACCGGTATATCCGAGGTGCCTGCCGTTATAATCAGGATGAGGCCTTTCTGCGGTTCACGTTGGGTTTGGCGGATCGTTATGGTCTTTGCCTGTTCATGATAGACGGCATTAGGGAACTCTTTGAAAACGGCTTCGTAAACCTTCCTATTGGCCCTGGTCGCCAGCATATCGTTCTTACCGGCAACGATTTGTTCCACGATTTTTACGACCTGATCAGGGGTCTTGCCCATGCAAAAAATAACCTCAGGAAATCCGCACCGGATCTTGCGGTGGCTGTCAACTTTGGCAAAGCCGATGTCTTTATAGGGCAATTCCTTGATTTTTTCAAGGACGGTGTTTTGCGCAACGTTACCTGCTTTGTAATCTTCCAGCAATTGTTTAATTATATCAATATCCATAGCTCAAACAAAAAACCCCTTGCATCCCCTTTGCGGAAAGGAGATCAAGGGGAACACAAAATTTCAGGAATAAAACAAGAAGTTATCTAATATCATCGTGCAAAATCATAGCAAAAACTATCATTTTTAGCAAGTATATACCTGCAACGGCAAGTAAACTTAGTTATATAGGCAGCCTGGATGTTTTCATTTTCTTCAAGTTTTGTGGGTATCATCATACATGTTCCCCGCCAGCGGGAGACAGTGGTAAACCACGTCTTCGGTGACTTTCATACCGTAGCAAGCCACAAGCAGGCTGGAAGCCTGCGCTACGGGATGGCCTCAACGTCCAGTCCGGAAACGTTTCCCTCTGAATATTTTACGTAAGCAAGACCTGCTACCATAGCCGCATTGTCGGTGCAGAGCCGGGAAGTTGGATAATATACGGGAATGCCCATTTCTGCTGACTTGTCCTTTAGTCTTTGGCGCAACCTGGAGTTGGAGGCTACACCACCTCCGATCATAACGCAGCGTGCAGGATACATCCGTGCTGCCAACGCAATTTTCCCCACCAGCACGTCAACGACCGCTTCCTGAAAACTTGCCGCTACGTCCGCAATTTCCCGCTCAGTTGCAGACTTTGCCGGTGTTTTTTTCAAGTCCTGTCCCCTATGATGGTAGAGAACAGCTGTTTTCAGTCCGCTAAAACTGAAATCAAGGGAGTCACTGCCGAGGTATGACCGCGGAAACGCCACGGCAGACGGGTTTCCCCGCTTCGCCACCTTGTCTATAATGGGGCCACCCGGATAACCCAGGTCTAATATTTTTGCAATCTTGTCAAATGCCTCACCGGCGGCGTCGTCAATCGTTCCGCCAAGTTGCGTATGCCTTGCCGTGCTTTCCGATAAGAAAAGGGAGGTATGCCCTCCGGAGACAACCATGCTGATAGCGGGATACTGTATGGCATCGGTCTCCAAGTTATTTGCATAAATGTGGGCGTAAAGATGGTTTATGGTGATTAATGGAACATTCAGCGCCAGGCACAATGTCTTCGCCGCGGTTATGCCGATAAGCAAGGAGCCGATAAGACCGGGTGTGTTAACAACGGCAACGGCATTGATATCAGCCAACGTTACTTTGGCCTCAACAATAGCGTCGTTTATGACGCCGATGATAGACTCCAAATGCGCCCGGCAGGCAAGTTCAGGCACAACACCGCCAAACTGACGGTGCAATACCTCCTGGGAAAAAATAACGTTTGACAATATTTCTTTCCCGTCTTTTACGACGGACGCTGATGTCTCATCACAGGATGTCTCAATACCAAGTATTAACATAAAAAGGCTTGAATACCTCATATATGCCCCGTAGGGGCAACTGCTAATAAACAGGCAATTTATTGCCTGTTTTTCTTCTCGATCCCAAGCTCCAGCTTGGGAATGAGCCTGTACCAGAAGCTCCTGCTTCATTTTTTTTCGGAAGGTTTCATTTTCGAACTCGAAGCAAAGGTAGAACAAGCATCTCCGCTTGTTATTATAATGTCAGGCGAGGACGCCCGCCCCACCTTTATTGCAATCCCGTTCCCAAGCCGGAGCTTGGAAACGAGGCCAAATACCTGCTGGAATTTTCACTTGTGTCTTTCCATTACCTTCGTTTCTTACTCACATCCCATACGCACGCAGTATATCCGAATGTTGTCATTGTTTTCCATGATAATTTATTCGAATTGACTTCAACATTCAAAAAATGTATTGTCTTTTACAATAATCTTGAATTTTAATGGATTATACTATATTTTTAACACTTGTAGTAATTCCCTATAAAGAGTTTCTAAAAATCCAGGAAGTGTTGGAAGATTTCGAAGATGTTCGGGAATTGAGGAAAGAAAAAATAAAATCAAAGGGATTGCCGTCTAAACTATTGCGGGAGATAGGTAAAGAATTAGGATTCGAGAGGTAATAATCGCCTAACCATCCACTTCAGCAGATAGTGTAAAACGCCGGTGCCGGTTTCAACAGTCCAAAGGCATTTCGGGCAGGTTCATGATTGCAACCTGAACGCTGATTTCGATAGTATAAAAGCGTTATATCGTCAATAATACACTCTAACATATAAAAGGTGGGTTTCATGATCTAAACTGGAACCCGTTAATAGTTTTTAATGTTGATATACCATAATCTTTAATCTTTGTGTCTCGGTGGTTTTGTGTGAGAAAAAGGTAGTGTATGATAAAAAAATATGCATGGTGGCTTAGTTTTCTGGTTTTTGTTATCTGCGTGGTTGGACTGAAAGATGCGGCATTTGCCGGGGAAATCTATTTAACGGTAACGGTTGATCGCAACGTTGTAACCATTAATGACAAGTTGCAGTTGACACTCACCGTGTATGGCACTCAGGATACACCGGCGCCCTCATTTCCCAGCATAGAAGGGTTTACTTTATTATATGGACCGAAAATTTCAGCGGAAACACGTATTATCAACGGTAACGTTTCGTTAAGCAAGGGGTACACGTATGTGCTACAGCCTGCGGCAAAAGGTAAATTCACCGTCGGGCCGTCGAGGTTGGAATACAAGGGGGCCGTTTATACTTCAAAGCCGGTAGCCGTGGAAGTCATTGACGCAAATGCCCAGCAGGCAAAGCAATCTATAGACCTTGAAAAGTTCGTGTTCGCGCAGTTATCAGTAAATAAAAGCGAGGTGTACATATATGAACAGGTTATCTTATCGTTTAAGTTGTATTTTCAGAGAGGACTACCCCTCAGTGACATTGATTATGTGCCCCCAACCATAAAAAACTTTATGGAAGAAAAGCTGGGTGATCAGCGCCAGTACGAGGAGGTCAAGGACGGTATCATATACAACGTGCTGGAATTACGCACAGCCGTTTTTCCTATTGTTCCCGGAGAACTTACGATATCTCCGGCAAAATTGAATTGCGATCTCATCATCCCGCGTCAGCGGGAATCCCTTTTGGGAGACGCTTTTTTCGGCGAATTCTTTGGCCGGGAGCAAAGGAGCTTTCCTGTTGAAAGGACAACGGCGGCAGTCACCGTAAAAGCAAAACCATTGCCGGAACAAGGCAAACCAAGTGATTTTAAGGGTGCCGTCGGGTCTTATAATATGGAGGTATCCACAAAATCTCAGCAGGTAAAGGTAGGGGATCCTATCACCCTTTCCATGTCGGTGTATGGCGAAGGAAACATCCAGACGGTTAGTGAACCGCAACTGATGTTGAAAAAGGAAACAGATTTTAAAATGTATCCTGCTGAAGTAACCACCCAAATCACTAACCGCGAGGAAGCTGTGCGGGGGCGAAAGGTTTTTAGTAAGGTCATAGAGCCGCAGAAGACCGATGTTAAAAGCGTTCCTGCCATCGTATTCAGCTATTTCGACCCATCAATCGGGCAATATAAGACGATTACCAAAGACCCCATGCCCATTGTCGTAGAGGCAGGGCAACAGGAAATGCCCATCCAAATGACCTTTCCAGGGGACAGCACGCTATCGAATAAACAGCACGCGCAGATATTAACACAAGATATTTTGCCGCTTATGTCTAACGTGTCTTCTTTAGGAAATCAAGTCGCGCCTCTCTATAAAAATCCTCTTATTTTAGGATGTTTGGTCATTCCGGCGATTGCCGTGATAGCCTCCGTAGTTGTAACGAGGCGTAAAGAGAAGCTAACGGATATCGGATATGCCAGAAATAAACGGGCGTACCTGATGGTTAAAAAGCGGTTGGCGTCGGCGCAGTCGCTGCTTTCGCACAATAATCCCGAAAATTTTTATTCAGCCCTTTCCCGGTTAATTACCGATTATCTGGCGGACAAATTCAACATTTCTGCCGCAAGTGCCGCCAACGATTCTGTGGTTGATCTGCTCAAACAAAGGGGCATTGGGGATGAGATTGCAGAAGAGACGTTCCGTTGTTTGGTTGATTTGGACTATCGTCGTTTTTCTAAGGCGGGTGGGACTATGGATGAGATGGATATTTCATTAAAGCTTGTAGAACAACTTATCACAAAATTGGAGAGACAATTATCATGAGGTTACGTTTACTTTTGTTGATGCTATTAGCTATTCTTTCCTTGAATTTCGTGATGCGTGCTGCCCACTGTAGCCCTGAGTGGTTAGAGTTGGGAAGTGCTAAACCGAACGTGTCAAAGGATGACGCCATAGGGTTGTTTACCGATGCAAATGAGAAGTATACTCAGGCTGCAAAGCTATCATCAACGAAAGACAGCCTGGAGGCGACGCAACTAGTACAAGAGGCGGCGTTGCAGTACGAAACGATATTGGCAAGCGGATTCAAGCACGGTCAAGTCTATTACAATCTGGGAAACGTGTATTATCGTCAGGGTAAGTTGGGGAAATCAATCCTCAATTACCGGAGGGCGCAGCGGCTTATGCCGCGAAACGCCGACATTGGCGTCAATTTGAGTATGGTAAAAACTACTACGGAAGACAAGGAATTATCTCCAGAAATTTCCCCTGTGGTACAAAAGATGTTCTTTTGGTTTTTTATGCTGAACCAGAATGAACTAACCGTTGTGGCAATGTCCCTCTATGTTGCGCTGATGATCCTGATTACCATCTTTATCTTCTTCAAATTTTCGTGGTGCAGGGGGGTTGTTATAGGCTTTTCTGCAGGTTTGTTTATAGCGCTGGTTTCTCTCGGAATCAAGATATACCATGAGGAAGGGGTAACTTGCGGGGTAGTTGTAACAAAGTGCCAGGTGAGGTACGGGCCGGGCGGAGAATATGAACCCAAGTTTGAAATACACGATGGCGCCGAATGCGTTATTGAGGGAGAGAAAAATGACTGGTACCGGGTATATGTAAATGTGGGGGTTAAGGAAATGGCCGGCTCAAAAACCAGTGGCGATGAGAAGGCAAACAGCAAAGAAGTTAGAAGTGGCTGGCTGCGCAAGGGAGAGGTGGAGAAGATCTAAAGAACTGACTAAACCTCGCAACCGTAACAACACAACTCGCAGCCGTTAGCCGCATTCTCCAACGGGTTAATCAGCTTTTTATTTTTTCTTGTCGCGCAACGATTCTATTACTTCATCAACCAATCCGTACGCCTTTGCTTCTTGTGATGACATGTAGAAGTCTCTATCCACGTCTTCCTCAACACGCCCGAGCGACTGGCCGGTGTGTTTCACGAGGATTTCGTTCAAGTATTTCTTCATTCTCAGAATTTCTTCCGCCTGGATGCTGATATCAGTTGCCGTACCCCTCATCCCCCCCCAAGGCTGATGAAGCATGATGCGGGTATGTGGCAGCCCGTATCTTTTACCTTTTGTCCCTGCAGCAAGGATGATTGCAGCCATGCTGTAAGCCTGGCCGACACAGTAGGTCGCAACATCGCATTGCACGAACTGTATCGTGTCGTAAATAGCCAAGCCGGCTGTAATCGAACCGCCGGGAGAGTTGATGTAGACGTTAATATCCTGGTTCTTGTTTTCATTCTGGAGAAATAGAATCTGTGCTAGAACCAGATTTGACACGTTATCCTCTATGGCGGATCCGATGAAAATGATTCGGTCTTTGAGCAATCTGGAAAATATGTCATAATGCCTCTCTCCGTAACCTGTTTTCTCAACAACATACGGAACAAAAAGACTTCCGTACCCACCCGTTGTCCCTACTTGAGGAAACTCTCCGTTTTCCAAATGGGATAAATATTCTTTATACACAAATACTCCTTGTTTGCTTCGCCTTTTGATTTAATGTGGGAATGCCTTACTCGTCTGTTATCTTGGACTCTTTGAGTAGCAAATTGATAACCTTGCCCTCGCGCATCTCGTTTCTTAGGTATGACAAGCTTCCCTGGCGTTCCAGTTGTTTGCGTACCCTTGCCGTATCGGTATTATAAGCCCTTGCAATCTCGATAATCCGGTGCTCTACCTCATTTTCTGTGACGAATATTTTCTCTTTTTCAGCCACCTTATCCAGAATGAGGGATGCCTTTAACTCCCGCATGACTGACTCTGCTGATGCATTTTTTATTGACTCAGTTTGTTTTTGTATCTCTTCCAGTGGTACGCCCCGCTTATATAAGTCCATTTGATGTTTATATACCCTTTGTTCTGTGTGATGAGCGACCAAGTCTTGGGGTAATTCAAATTTTACTTGCTCAAGAAGGGTATCAAGCAATTGGTTTTTCAATACATCATCCGACCAATTCTTCTTGTCTTCTTCAACCTTTTTGCGAACGATTGACCTTAATTCTTCCAGGGTATCAGAACCCATCATCTTGGCAAAATCATCGTTAACTGGAGGAGAAACGAGCTGTTTTATCTCTTTTATGGTTAACTTCAATTTTGCAGGCTTACCGCGATATTCGGTATTAGGAAAGTTATTCGACAGTTGCGCGTCTATAGTACACACCTCGCCGGATTTTACCCCCTCCATCCTGGCAACCAAATCTGTAATTGTAGTATGGGCAACCACCGCGCCGTTGACAACAATAACTTCAACGTCATCATCTTCCAATACACACGTTTTCCCTACTTCAACTTTGCAATCACAAATGACCTGATTCCCCTGCTTAACGCCCCCGTCTTTTACAACGGTCATCTGCGCCTTTCTGTTGGTTAAGCTCTGCAAGGCTACTTCCACTTCTTCATTTGTAACGGCAGCAGACTTTCTTTTTAAATTCAGAGACTTATAGTTATCAACGCTAAAAAGCGGCCAAACCTCCAACGTTACGTCAAAATTAAGAGGCTGTCCCGACTCCATCTTTATCTCACCAAACTTCGGGTCTCCAACGGGGCTGATCTTATGCTCCTCCAATGCCTTTTGGTAACTCTCATTTACAACGGCCTGCTTTACCTCATCCTTAATTTGAGTTCCAAATCGCTTCTCTACCAACCTACGAGGTGCATTTCCCTTTCTAAAACCAGGAAGTTCCACAGTGCCACAAACCTCTAACGTCTTCTTCTCAAACTCGCTTTCTATGGTTTCCTTCGGTATTTCGAATTTCAAGACTTTTTTACAAGGGCCTGCATCTTCTATTGTCACGTTCATTGTATTAGTATCCTGCAATGCTTTTCCGGCTAAAATAAAAAAAATGGAGCGGGTGATGGGGTTCGAACCCACGACATTCACGTTGGCAACGTGACGCTCTACCACTGAGCTACACCCGCTCTGATATATAAAAACCTTATAAATGCGAGGGGGGGGAATCGAACCCCCATGCCGTATAAGGGCACAAGATCCTAAGTCTTGCGCGTCTGCCAGTTCCGCCACCCTCGCAAAAAGTCCTGAGTACGCCTAAGAACTTCCTGCTCGTAAAAGACAGTCTACGCAACAGCCAGAAACGACAAACAACGGAGAACTATCTTTTCTTCCTAATACCTGCAACGTCTACACCCTGAATAATTGGTGCGCCCTGAAGGATTCGAACCTTCGACCCAGTGATTAAGAGTCACTTGCTCTACCAACTGAGCTAAGGGCGCTAACCGTATCTATGCTTGCAAATTTTTTAGGCTTATGGTGGCGCGCCCGGCAGGACTTGAACCTGCAACCGTTGGATTCGAAGTCCACCACTCTATCCAATTGAGCTACGAGCGCAAAACTTGTGACCGTTTATAGAGCGATACACACTAAGTCACTTACAAAAACACAAAAAAGAAATTATAATGAAATTCCTCAAAAAGTCAACACCATTCCCTTGTATTTTATATTTATAGGAATTTCCAGTCATTATAATTTCCCGGTATGCCTTAAAATTCCAATTTCATTTTGAGACAATTCTTCTGCGTCGTCATTCACCGTATAAAACTCCTTATAGTGCATAAGCATTTCGTGCGAGTTTTTATAACCAAGCCGCCGGCCATAATTCACGATGCACATGGTCCTCGCCTCAACAAATGAAAATCCCTTGAACTTCAAGGCTTCTACAATGCTTTTTTTCAAATGGTTCAGGTGGAAGGCCGTCGTGCGGGCAAAGTAGCTGTTGCGATTTTTGAAATAAGCCTGCGCGTCAATGGGGATGTCTGCATTGCCGAGCGGGGACGTTACCGTCTTCGCGTTGTGCGGCGTAAGGGGAGACACCTGGCCGCCAGTCATACCATAAATTTCGTTTGCATAACACACAACGGTAATGTTGGTGTTGCGCCGTATAGCATGTAACAAATGGTTGCCTCCAATGCCAAGCAAATCGCCATCACCGCTCAGCACAACCACCGTTAGGGAGTCATTCGCATATTTAATACCTTCCGCAACGGGGATAGCCCTGCCGTGTGCCGTATGTACGGAGTCCAGATCAAAAAAACCGGCGCTTCTTCCCGCGCAGCCAATGCCGGAAACAATTACCGTGTCTTTCTTTGGCAGGTTGAGTTCATCAAACGCCTGACATACAGCCTTCAAGACAATGCCATTCCCGCACCCGGGACACCAGGGCGTGGGAAACAAGTCGAGTTTTAAATAACGTTTGTAGCTGATATCGGTATTCACGGAAATTACGTCAGTCCTTTGGCAGCATTCCAATCACAATGGCCACATCGTGGCATAATTACAACTAAGCGAGGCAATGTATTGGTTGATAATTAGTGTGGGGTTATCACGGTATTGTAAATGTCCACTATCGTATCAGTGGTAAGATACTGAACCGAAGACGTATATTCGTATTCGTACGGTTGTTTTATGGTAACCATCCCTGTCGAGGTGTTTACTTTTGTCACCCGGTACCAGATATGATTACTGGCATTACAAATGAAACCATTAATGGGTACCTGGTTAATATTTGATACATTGTAAATACTGGTGCTGTTATATAAGAAATTAGCAGTGCCGGTGGCTATCGAATAATTTTTGTAAAGGGCAATCTGCTGTCTGAAGAGATATGTTTCAGCAATAGAGGTTGACGTGCCATTGCCAGGCGTGTCCATATCTAAAGGCACCAGGGCGGTGGTCCATCCGTACATTGGATTACCCGACACCGTGACCGTCCCTGTCGAAGGATAAAAATAGCAAGTGGGGGTGCTTGTACCCGAAATAAATTTTGCTATATCGTGGATGTTATGGTCTGTGCCTCCCGTGTTTCCGGCGGGATATTTATAGGATGCATAAGCAACGGGGGTTTCTGCGGAAATAGCGCCCGTTGTGGTTTTAATAATTTGGTCAGTTTGGTGTATCCCCACGGGAATCAAGGCCATTACGCCAAAAAGCCCTATTACCAACACGAAGATTGCGATAAGCACTTCGATGAGGGTAAAACCAAGTTCTTTATCTATGCCATGCGAAGGATGAGACATAACCGTCCGCTCCGTTAAAAATGTTTACCTGTGATTTATTTTCACCTTAAATTTCTATTTTATCAAATGCAGGGTTCAGGTTGCAAACCTGAACTTGCCGGAATATCTGAATTCGACAGGGTTACAAATCTGCAATAATTTTCACTGGTGCCTTTCCATCCAACGCCCTTGCCGGACTTTCCTTGCGCCTGTCATTACTTTTTCACCTGAGAGGTGTTGCCGATAATTGTCCGGCTCGTCGTCGTGCCTGTTTTTGTATCCTTCAAAGTAATGGTAATATCCTGGGGGGTCGTGATCCCCGGCGTGACATGGGACATACCAGTGGGTTCAAAGTAGACCGTTTTTGTCCCGGAGGTAAAGCTGACAGGCGTACTGCCTGACACTTGATACTGCCAGATTCTTATGTACTTTGGAAGCCAATATTGCTTGCTTATGGTACTCGTTCCCTCTGTATATCCCAAAATCAAGGAGCACGGTTCCATTTGGGGGGCGGCATAGTAATTGGCGTTCATTGTTAAAGTACACTGGCTTCGTCTTGTTACCGCAGTGGATTTTGCAGAGAGTACGCTACTTTGCAAGGTATTAACACCCTCGTCCAGTCCTCCATGCAGGAAGACAGGAAGTATCATGGTGGAAAGGAGACCAATGGTGGCGATCACTACGATTAATTCTATCAAGGTAAAACCATTTTTTTTCACCAAGAGACCTCACCGTCCGTTCACTGGAAAAGGGTATAACATGTGACTTTTCACTTGAAAATTCTTTGAACCACCTCTAGTCGTGTTATTATCCACATTTTTTTCAGCCCGATCTTGCTATTTGGCGCCTAAACCCTCCATTAGCTTAATCAGGGGTACAAACATGGCAATTACGATAAAACCAACCGCACCGCCGAGGAATACGATCATCATCGGTTCTATAAGGCTTACCATTGCCTCTACGGCCCTATCAACTTGGTCGTCATAATTATCCGCCACCTTCGAGAGCATCTTGTCTAATTCACCCGTCTCTTCCCCTACCTCTATCATGTTAATGACAATTTCATCACAAACTTTAGCGGCCCGTAATGGCTTAGCGATAGTTTCACCACCGCGTATGCTGTCATGGATGTTTTGGATGGCCTTCGACATGGCGGTGTTTCCCGTGGCGTCTTTGACGTTGTTAAGCGCCTCCAGGATAGGCACGCCGCTTGAGCTCAGGGTTGCGAGGGTACGCGCAAATTTTGAAATGGTGGACTTGTTTATGATTGGGCCGATAACGGGTATTTTAAATTTCAGTCTGTCGATAATTAAACGGATGCGCTTAATCTTTCCTAACAGTTTATAAAGAACAATCGTGCCGATTGGTATGGTAGGAATAAACACCCAATTGTTCTTCAGGAGCGTGCTAAAAGCGATGAGCATCTTCGTAGGAAGCGGTAATTCCAAATCCAGTTCCTGGAAGATTTTTGCAAAGTTGGGGATGATGAAGATCATGAGGCCGAGCAAAATACCCGATGCCGCCACCATGACCACGCTCGGATAAACCATCGCGCTGACAATTTTCCTTATCAGCCTCTCGATCTTTTCGCGGAAATCGGCCAAACGCTGGAGAATAATATCAAGGGCACCGCCAGCCTCTCCCGCCTTTACCATGTTAACGTAAAGTTTATCGAAGACCCTGGGATGTCTTGCAAACGCCTCGGAGAGGGTACTTCCACCTTCAATGTCTTCTATAGACCGCAGCAAGGTTTTTTTAAGCAAGCCCCTTGCCTGCGTCGCAAGTATCTTAAGTCCGCGGATAATAGGAAGACCGGCGTCCACTAGTGTTGAGAGTTGACGGGTAAAGGACGTAATGTCTTTGGATTTAACGCCACCGATACTAATGGACATCCCCTTGGATTTTTTCTTAGCGGAGGTCGCATCAAAGGACGTCTTATCCCCTTTTTGCTGGGCTTTTACTTCCTTTACACTGGAAGGGAAAAAGCCCAAGCCGCGTATTTTTACCACGGCTTCGTCTGACGTTGATGCCTCAATCTTGTCTTTTACCGTTTGTCCCTTGTTGTTAACCGCGCTATATTGAAAAATGGGCACCTTCAACACCTCTTTTTTGGCAAAAGTATTTACGCGAAATTCTTGCACAGGCTGGAAGCCTGTGCAACCAGATTCCCTGTTTTATTCCTGTTCAACAAAACTGGTTTTTACCAAGTTGTTTATAAGGTAATTCATTTTTCTCTGAAATCCTTTGTTGTCCCTGATTGTTCTATACATAGTTCTCATCCAGCCACATTTGTGGTGGCATAGGCATCTTGTCTGTGCATTTATGTGTTCACACACGCAGGGACACGGGTGCCGTGTTCCTACACCGGCTCGTTCCAACGCTCTAGCGTGGGAATGCTATATCCGGATGCGCAGCGTCCCGTTGCAACAACCTGCAGAAAACTCAACTGTTTTTTGAAAACACTACGCCATTACTGTTTCCCTAACAACCTCGTGCAGTGTCGTTAATCCCTGATATATTGCCGAGAGGCCGCCGTCCCTTAAGGTGTTCATTCCCGCTTTTTTCGCAGCGGATCTTATGGCATTGGTGCTTGCCCCTTCGATTACCAAACGCCGTAACTCCTCATTCATCGCCATTATTTCAAATATTCCCATACGTCCCTTGTATCCAATATTGCGGCAGCGATTGCAGCCTTTGCCATGATAAAACTTTTTCCCTCGAGTTTCTTCCTTGGTAAGCTCCAGTTCCATTAAAGACTCATGGGTGGGTGTGTATTCTTCTTTGCAGAAATCACATATCTTTCTTACCAGGCGTTGGCTAATAACGGCTTCTACCGTCGCGGATATCAGATATGGCTTGACGCCCATATCTATAAGGCGTGTTACCGTAGTGGGTGAATCGTTAGTGTGTAGTGTACTAAAAACCAGGTGTCCTGTCAATGACGCCTGAATAGCGATCCTGGCAGTTTCTTCATCCCGTATTTCACCTACAAGAATAACGTCAGGGTCTTGTCTCAAAATTGCCCTTAAACAATTTGCAAATGTTACCCCCAGCGACGAATTAATTTGCACCTGGATAAGACCTTCAACGTCATACTCTACCGGGTCCTCCGTCGTAATAATCTTTGTACAAACGTCATTCAAACGATTGAGAGCCGCATATAACGTGGTTGTTTTTCCGCATCCGGTGGGACCGGTGACAAGGATTATTCCATTGGGTTTATTCAAGAGCTGGCACACCAGCTTTAAATCCTCGGGGCGAAAAAACAATGTGTCCAGGTTAAGTGATACGGCTGATTTATTAAGCAATCGCATGACAACGCTTTCGCCAAATTTTGTTGGGAGCGTAGAGACGCGGAGGTCAATTGGCGTGCCGCCAACGTTCAACTGTATGCGGCCGTCCTGCGGCAATCTTCGTTCTGAAATATCCATGCCAGCCATAACTTTAATCCTTGAAACAATGGGTATTCCCAGTTGCCTTGGAGGAGCAATTTTTTCGTAGAGTATGCCGTCCACGCGATACCTGATTTTAAATCCTTCTTCAAATGCCTCAAAATGGATATCGCTTGCCTTATCTAAGATGGCGTCCATAAACATGAGGCCAACCCATTTTTTAACGGGGGCGGTATCCGCAATCTTCTTTAACTCTTCAATGTCTATGTAGTCGCCTTTTGTCGTCGAGGAAACGCCTTCGTCGGTAAACTCCAAAAGAAGTTGTTCCACGGATTCATGTTTTTTGGGATAGTACTTTTCTAAGGCACGGCCAACGGCGTCTTTGTGGCAGAGGACGGGTTTCAATGAATGCTTGAGCATTAACCTGAGATCATCCAGAATTCCAAAGTCCAGGGCGTCCACCATTGCGACGATAAGGGTATCATCTTTTGTGCTTATGGGAACGACGCGATAGAGTTGGGCAATTGCAGGCGGGATGAGATTGATAACGTCACCTGGTATTTCCATGTGATCAATGTTGACAATTTCCAATCCCAGATAATCGCCCAGTGCCTGACAAATCTGTTCGTCCGTTACGTGGCGAAGACTGACCAGGATGTCACCCATCAAGCCGCCTTTTTGTTTTTGCACAACAAGCGCTTCCCTGATTTGCTCATCTGTGACAAGCCCTTTATCTTTTAGCACTTGTCCAAAAAGCCTTCTCTTTGCTTCGGCCTTTAAATCTGTCTTTGTTTTTTCTAGTACCGGCATACTTAAGATAATACCATCGATTTTTTCATTAAGAGATTGTATGGTGTTTTAAGAAATAATTTTTTATTTTCAATGCCTAATTTACATTGGCTCATTTTTGCTCACCCGATAGTGAGAAGCACCAATTTTTAGTCTTCAAGACCTGCAACCAAAAACACCTCTTCCAGGGTGGTTTTACCGTCTTTTGCCTTTCTTAGGCCATCTTCCTTCAACGTCGTCATACCGGACTCCCTTGCAACCCGTCGAATATCGTCTGTAGAGGCGGTTTGATACGTCATATCGCGCAACGTTTCGTTCAGTTCCATGAGCTCATAAATGCCAACTCTCCCCCGATATCCAACATTATTACAATCCTTGCAGCCCTTTCCCCGGTAAAAAGGAGTCTCTTTTAATACCTCTGCGTTGAACCCCATCTCTCGCAATTGATCGGCGGTATAAGCAACCTGCTCTTTACACTGCTTACAGATCCGCCTGACTAATCGCTGTGCCATAATGCCCTGCAGAGAGGTAGCGACCAGAAAGGGTTTTACCCCCATGTTAATTAGCCTGGTAATGGCGGCAGGGGCGTCATTTGTGTGCAGGGTACTGAGAACAAAATGGCCTGTCAACGCGGCGGCAATTGCGATTTCCGCCGTTTCTGCATCACGAATTTCCCCAACCATGATGACATTTGGGTCTTGCCGAAGCATGGTCTTCAGTATGATAGGAAAGGTCAGCCCTGTTTTGTCATTCGCCTCCGATTGATTAATACCGGCAATAGTATATTCCACCGGGTCTTCGGCAGTAATAATTTTGGTGCCGGCTTTGTTAAGTTCGTTCAGGGTGGCATAGAGCGTGGTGGTTTTACCGCTTCCCGTCGGCCCGGTAATCAGCAATATACCGTTTGGTCTTTTTATGATGGCATGAAACCTCTTAAAATCATTTTCGTAAAAATTGAGATTGTTGAGGTTCAGCAGCGCTGCCGATTTTTCGAGGAGACGCATGACAATGCTTTCCCCATAAATAGAGGGCAGGCAGGATACGCGGATATCCATGTCAGCACCTTTGTACTTAAGGCCTATGTGGCCGTCTTGCGGCCTCCTTTTTTCTGAAATGTCTATTGAGGCAAGTATCTTAATTCTTGAAGCAATGGAATCCTGAAGCCTTTTTGGCAGTATATCCGCTTCCTGGCATACCCCGTCAATACGATACCGTACCCGCACCTTATTGTAAAAAGGTTCTATGTGGATGTCGCTGGCACGCGAAGCCACTGCCCTGTTGATAATCAAGGAAACCAATTGGATAATCGGACCATCGTCATTGATAGAGCCCGCTTCTTCACCATACTTTTTAACCTGTTCGATTTCTATCTCTTCGATGGAAGTTTGCTGATCAACCATTTCCTTCAAGAGTATATTTACGCTCTCACCGGAATCATGCTCATAATATTTACGAATGGCATTTTTAATATTTTCCGGTGTGACAAGCACGTGCTTGATATCGGCATTCATTACAAACCGCAAATTGTCTACAAATCCGAGGTCTGGATGGGCGCAAACGGCGATGGTAACAATTCCATTTTTCTTGGAAACCGGTATAATCTGGTGTTTTTTTATAGACTGAATTTTCAATAAATCAATAATTTCCGGTGGAATGTTAATTTTTATAAGGTCGATGGAAGAGGAGCCGAAGAAACTCGCCTGGCACTGAAAAAGCTCCGGATACGTTGCATAACCAAGCTTGACAATGGCGTCCTCGAAGTCGACCTTCTCCAACTTACAGAGCGCTTCTGTCTTTTCCAACTGTTCAGGGTTTATAATGCCGTTTTTGAGTAAAACCTCTGGAAATGAAGGGGTTGAATCAGCCATAATAAATTCACTTGAATTGTCGTAGTAATAGATATAAAATTCTTATTTCCAGTCACATGCAACTTATACTATAGTACAAATTCGTCCTTCTTTCAATAGCGATGCTTCATTAAAAGCTTTATCTGCGGCTTATCTTTACAATCTGTGAAATCCGTAGTTTCACATTTTCTTAATCAGTCTGAGGCGTTGCCCCGCTAGTCAGGGACTTTACTATGGAACGGTTACAATACACCCTAAATCACATCGAAGACATTTCAGCAGATGCAATTAATCATGTCAAGGCGACCTTTAATACGTTTGCCATTCCAGCCGGCAGCCTCGGAAGGCTGGAGGATCTGGCGATTGTATATGCCGCGGCAAAAGGCGGCTTGACTCTCAAAATACAGCATAAGACGGTATTTACCATGGCTGGCGACCATGGTGTTGCAGCGGAAGGCGTGAGCGCCTTCCCGCAACAAGTTACGGTGCAGATGGTAAAAAACTTTCTTGAAGGCGGTGCCGCCGTTAATGTGCTTGCGCGTCATATTGGCGCAAAGGTAATCGTAGTGGATTGCGGCGTTGCGGCAGATGTTAAAACGCTTATGCCTCCCAACCAATGTGAAAGCCGGGTGTTAAAGATAAAAAAGGTTGGATTGGGCACGAAAAACATAGCTGTTGGGCCTGCCATGTCAAGGAGCGATGCTATTCAATCCGTTGAAGCAGGCATTGAAGCCCTTGAGGAAGAGATACAGGAAGGATTGGACATTATTGGCACAGGTGATATGGGTATTGCCAATACGACCCCAAGCAGCGCAATCCTCGCCGTCTTGGGCAAAGTGGATGTGGATACGGCAACCGGAAGAGGAACGGGGCTGAATGAAGAGTCGTTACAGAAGAAAATTCAGGTAATAAAAAAGGCCATCAATGTAAACAAGCCCAACCCCCACGATCCGATTGACGTATTGGCGAAGGTCGGTGGATATGAGATTGGTGGAATTGCCGGATTATGTCTGGGGGCTGCCCGTCATCGTATACCGGTGGTTTTGGACGGTTTTATTTCTACCGCTGGGGCTATGATTGCGAATGCGCTGGAACCCAGGGTAAACCAGTATCTTATCGCGTCACATGTCTCAGCCGAAAGAGGCCATAAACTAATGCTAAAGCACTTGGGGAAGACCCCCTTGCTGGATTTACACATGCGGCTTGGCGAAGGAACCGGTGCCATATTGGGTATAAGCCTGGTAGAAGCTGCGGTGAAACTGCTCTATGAGATGGCGACCTTCCACGATGCGGGGGTTTCAAGGCCGTGCGGAGCTTGAAGTTTAAAATACATAGCGTTGCGGGTCGCACTAAAAGAATTATTCAAATTAATAATCGGGTTCATCTGAATAAAACCATATTTTATGTGGTAGTGTATCCGCATACGATAGATGGAGTTGAAGGGACGTTGGCGGTTTGTTTCAATGGGCAGCAGCGAAAAGATTTAAGAGAATCACGGTATGAAGAGATTGAATATACACAGGTCTTATTAGAGAAAGGGCAACGGATAAAAGCCGGGTTAGTGAAATTTTTTTGACAAGTGTGATCTGTTACGGAAAACCGTTCTTGTTGATACCGAGGAATTTGATGGAACGTAGCACGAAGGGCTTGGCTAAAGAAGATATTGTGCGGCTTTATTTTGACTTAATTACGGCTATCACACAATATATTGAAAATCACAATCAAAACCCGCGCGTCTTTGTGTGGAGCGCATCGGTTGGACGGATACTGTCAAAGATCGCGAAATGTAAAGAAGTGTTAGACGCACCTAGCGGGGGACAGTGGCTTGCCACATCTTCTGGTAACTTCCATACCGTAGGGGTGTATTTCGCCTCGTTCCCAAGCTCCAGTTTGGGAACGGGATTACAATAAAAGCTCTGCTTTGAGTCAGAAAACGCACTCTTCCGAAAAAAATGAAGCAGGATATTCTTGCACATGCGCATTCCCAAGCTGGGGCCTGGGAACGAGAGGAATCGGCAGGCTGGAAGCCTGCGCTACTCGTACCCCGGAAACGGATATTACCGATCATAGTGCCGAAGAAATGACGACATTGCGCCCTGCATCCTTTGCGGCGTAAAGATGCTTGTCTGCCATGTCTATCAATTCCGATGGCAAAATGGCGATGTTAGGGACCACCGCTGCCACTCCGCAGCTTACGGTAACGCACCTCATCGGGGAGCTACTGTGTGATATTGCGAGCTTTTTCACTTCACTCCGAAAAGCCTCGGCAATTTGATGCGCTCCGGCTACGTTCGTATTGCTTAATACCCCGATGAATTCTTCTCCGCCGTATCTGGCGGCCAAATCGCTGGGGCGTTGGAGTACCGAATGTAACGTGCTGGCTACTTTTATCAGACATTCGTCGCCTGCCAGGTGGCCGTAGGTATCGTTGAAACGCTTGAAATAGTCAATATCCGCCATTATCACCGCCAATGGGGTTTGGTTCCTCATATTTCGGCGCCATTCGACGTCAAGATATTCATCAAAATGCCTCCGGTTTGATATCCCGGTAAGCTTGTCCTGATTGGACAGCTTCACCAATTGTTCCTGCATCTGTTTCAATTTGATATGCGTGTTAACCCTGGCCTTCAATACGGCGGTGTTTATGGGTTTGGAAATGTAATCAACAGCGCCCAGCTCTAATGCGCGTACCTCCCATTCCGGCAGTTCCATTGCCGTGACGAATATTACCGGGATATCTTTTGTCGTCTCGTTTTCTTTCAGCGTTTTGCATACCTCATAGCCGTTCATCTCAGGCATCATCACGTCAAGCAATATCAAATCGGGTTTGTCGGTGTCCTGTGCAATACCTATCGCGTCGTCCCCGTTTGTCGCGGCCTTTATCACATAATTATTGCCCAGCAATTCCACAAGCACGTGAAGGTTCGCAGGCTCATCATCCACGATAAGAAGAAGTGGTTTTCGGTTCATTTCCATGATAGTGTCACCTTGGTTTTTTGATAAAAACCCTAATAAAGCTCCGTGAGGAGCGGTATATATGGCATAGGTGTTACGTTAATAAATCAACAATCACCGTTAAACCTTTATTCATATTGCACCCCACATGTCCCCCGCTGGCGGGGGGTAGGGGGGTGGACTGGACTTGTTCGCCGCTTCAACTACCCTTCTTCTATGAATATCAATTTTCGTCTTGAATTATACGGTTGGTTCACCAATTACTGCATAGTGCGCTATTGTCTAAACAAATATTATAGATTATCAGGTTGTAAACATGCCAAAACTTTTGCTTGTGCCTGTCCACCCCCTTGATCCCCCGCCAGCGGGGGACAGTTGTCTGCTACGCCTACTGTTGCTTTTCGCCTTGTTTCCAAGCACCAGCTTGGGAACTGGGGGGGGCCGTTATTAGTGTTGCATCCCACATGTCCCCCGCTGGCGGGGGGTAGGGGGGTGGACTGGACTTGTTCGCCGCTTCAACTACCCTTCTTCTATGAATATCAATTTTCATCTTGAATTATACGGTTGGTTCACCAATTACTGCATAGTGCGCTATTGTCTAAACAAATATTATAGATTATCAGGTTGTAAACATGCCAAAACTTTTGCTTGTGCCAGTCCGCCCCCTTAATCCCCCGCCAGCGGGAGACAGTATTTTGCTGCATCTTCGGTGGATTTCATACCGTAGTGAGTTACAAGCAGGTACGGACAAACATCGTTTGTCCATGCCACCCAAGAACGCTTAACTTAACACGTATGCCCTTAATCCTCCGCTGGCGGGGGTGCAGGGGGTGGACTGGACTGCCCGATCGCGTCAACTACCCCTTTAATCCTCTGTATAACACCGCTCATATTCTTCAATACATCTTCGTCGGCAAACCTGATTACGGTAAATCCAGCGCTTTCAAGGGCGTGTGTCTTCTGCTTATCTTTTTTCCCAGTTTCATCGTCAAAATGAGTTATCCCGTCAACCTCAATTACCAGCTTTAATTCTTTACAGAGAAAGTCCGCGATGTATTGCAGCACGGGCCTTTGCCTTCTGAATTGATAACCCTTAATCCGTCCGGCTCGCAGGGCGTATTTCCACAGGCAAGCCTCTGCTTTCGTCATTTTCTTACGCAGGTTGTTTGCAAACGGTCGCAACCGTTTGTTGTAGGCGTAATTATTGGTTTCATCGGCTTTGGGTTTTTCCCGCATTGTTTTCGTGTTCCTTTTCCACCCCCTTGATCCCCCGCCAGCGGGGGACAGTTGCCCGCTACGTTTCCGGGGGATTTTGTGCCATTGTTTGTCGCAAGAAAGACAGGGACAAACGGAGTTTGTCCCTGTCACCCCAAGATACCCTTTATCCCTCTGTGGTGGGCTGTTACAAATTCATCGTAATATTCAGATTGCCTGCAATCTCGTAAACGGTGTTCAGCGCGCCCTTATAATTAAAATTATCTATGTGTTTGCCAAGTTTTGATAATAATTCTGTGCTTACTTTTACAGCAAGCCGGGACGTCAGGACGTCCAGCGATTCTTTGGGATAAACCTTATGCTTTTTAAGGGATGAAGCCAGTTCGTTCAGGCGATGGGCCGCGTCCTCATGGTTGTATTCCGCAAGCGGGTTTACTAGCTCTTCTGGTTTTTTGATTGCCTGAGAAATGACCATCAAGGCTTCTTGAAGCGCATGGTTAAGCAACTCAAACGAAACAGGGAATTGCCCGGCTTTTATACTGTTCTCCAATTGTACGGCATGGTCGTATACCAACGACACCCCCAAGGAACCGGAAACGCCTCTCAAACTATGTAAAACCATTAACGTCCCATTTACGTCACCCGATAGGGATAGTGTGTCAAGCCTCTCGATCACCGAAGAATAATCATCGGAAAACTGGTGCAACAACTTGCATAACAGTTTTTTGTTACCGCCGACTCGTTTTATTGCCCCCAAAAGGTTAAAGCCTGGTAGATTGAGAGGAATGCTATATCCTTCCGGTACAGGTAATGTATCCGGTGAAGTCGCCATAAACCCTTGCTTCGCCGGTTTTATCCATTTCAATAGCGTCCCGACAAGTACCTCTGGCATTACCGGCTTGGCGACGTGGTCAACCATACCCACGGAGAAGCATTTCCGCTTATCCTCATCCATGACGGAGGCGGACATTGCGATAATGGGGATATCCTTGCAGCCGGGCTTCGCCAGGATGCAAAAAGCGGTTTGATATCCATCCATGCCAGGCATTTGCAGGTCCATTAAAATCCCGTCGAAGGCCTCGCCTTCTACCATCTTCACGGCCTCATAGCCGTTGTTTGCGATAACAACGCGAAACCCTATTCTGGAAAGCATTTCGAACGCCACCTGCTGATTTATTTCACTATCTTCGACAAGCAATAACCTGGCGCCCTGGAGCGCCTTTGTGGAACGGCAAAGATTGTCTTGAAGAAGAGGGCATAGAGTGAACTTCCGAATGCCTGGTTGTTGCAAACGCAAGATCGTGTTGTACAGTCTCGACGCTCGTAAGGGTTTAGTCAGCACAGCGTCCAACTTGACGTCTGCCGCTTCCACCTGAAACTGGCTCTGACTGTAGCCCGTTACCATTATCACCATCGGCGCGATGGTTAGCCGCCCCTGTGAAACGTTTTCTTGTATTGTCTTTGCGACCTCCAGTCCCGTCATGTTAGGCATATTCCAATCAATGAGAAGAAGCTGGAAAGGGTTTCCTGCCATATCGGCCAGTTCCAACTGGCGCAAGCATTCCTCCCCGGACATACACAACGTAACGTCAAATTTCCAGCTTTCAAGAAAACTACTCATAACTTCCAGAGACGTCGGGCTATCATCCACCACCAACGTCTTCATTGCATACAGATTTATAAAATCTCCCTTCAAGTCTTGTAACGTAGAGACGCCAAACCTTGCAGTGAAAACAAATGAGCATCCCTTGCCCAGTTCGCTGGATACGGAGATGTCTCCTCCCATCAAATTGAGCAATTTCTTGCTGATTGTTAATCCCAGGCCGGTTCCACCATATTTTCTGCTTATAGACCCATCCGCCTGCTGGAATGGGGTGAACAGCTTTTGTACCTGCTCGCTGGAAATGCCGATACCGGTGTCCTTGACCGTAAATCGAAGAACGCACGATTCATCCGAGCGCTCATCCGTCTCTACCTTAAGACGGATTTCCCCACTCTCGGTGAATTTAACCGCGTTGCCAATGATGTTGTTGAGTACCTAGCCCAGCCTGTAAGGATCGCCGATGATGACTGCGGGAACATCACTGTCCACCTCGCAGGATATCTTCAACCCTTTTTCTTCGGCCTTTACTACAAACAGGCTCATGGTGTTTTCCAGGGTTTCTTCAAGGATGATATTGATGTTTTCAATTTTAAGACTGTTTGCCTCGATCTTGGAAAAATCAAGGATGTCGTTGATGATATTGAGCAAGGACATTGAGGAGGTTAGAATCTTCCGCAGATAATCGGCCTGTTTGTAGTTCAACTCCGTATCGAGCGCCAGCCGCGTGAGCCCGATAATGGCGTTCAGTGGGGTGCGAACTTCATGGCTCATGCTTGAAAGGAACTCGCTCTTGATTTTCGTTGCGTTTTCTGCTGCCTCTTTTGCCTCTTTCATTTTGATTTCCGCCTGGCGCAGGTGGGTTACGTCATTAAACATTGCCAGCAGGTGCAGCTTGCCGTTAATCTTAATTGGGGCAAAATCGCAATCCAGCTCTAGTTCCTTACCGAACGTGGAAACTATGGCGACCACGCAACGGCTAGTTGTTCCCGTGTTCATCGCTTTGAGTGCGACGTCCAGCATGCCGGAGTACTGCCATGACTCGATTTTTTTGAAATTTTGCAGCAATACCTGCTCGCGCGTTGCGCCAATCATGGCCGCGACAGCTTCGTTTGCCATTATACATTCCCCATCTTCTTTATAAGTGGCAATCCCCATGGGCGCTTCCTCGAAGAGACAGCGAAAGCGTTGTTCGCTTTCCTGAAGCTGATATTCATTTTTCTTTTGATCGGTAATGTCTCGGAAAATGGCATGTATAAACGGTTTTCCTTCCAGGTTTATCGTCTTGGCTATCACCTGGACGTTTCTTAGCTCGCCGCCTTTTGTGCGGTGTATGGTCTCAAAGACGTCGGTGCATTTTGCGTTCAGCCTGGTAAGATGCTTTTGCGTCTCCTTAGGAGATTCTATTGCCTCTAAATCGGAGACAGTCAAACGGGCGAATTCCTCTTTTGTGTATCCGAGCTGATGACTGGCCGTTTCGTTGAAATCAGCCCATGTGTTATTGTAAACATCAAGCAAAACTACCCCGTATGGCGATCCTTCAAAAAGGGTGTGATACCTGGTTTCTGCATTTTTAAGAGAGGTCTCTACCTGATTCTGCTTAATAATAAGAAGCAACGAGAGTCCCACACCGCAGGAAAAGGCAATTCCTATCAATAAATACGAAACCCTTGTTGCATTTTCCTTCGTTGCTAGAGTGGTTTTATAGAATTCCAACGCCTTATTAGTAGAAAAATCCTCAAGTATCTTCATGGCTCCAAATAACTTTTCCATGTGAGGAGTGCCTACACACTTTATCGTTGCTATCGCCTCTTCCCTTTTGTCATTTTGCGATAAATGAATGATCTCATCACGGATTGGTTTCCACCCGGCAAATAAATTGAGGGCGGACTCGCACAGTTTTTTGTCACCCAAAAAGCGGTCGTTAATAATAGTAAAGTCCCTGTAGACCTCATTCTCGTATGAATCAATCAGGCGGGAATCCCCTGCTATCTCAGTATGATTCTGAGCAAGGACTATATCCCTCATGGAGCGGTGCATTCTCACAATATTAGCGTTAGCCGTTAATACAGCTCTTGTAACCGTAAACGGATGCTCATAGAGCATGTCGGTAAGATTTGATAATGCATTCATACGATTTACGATAAATAAGGATACGGAAACAGAGAGGAGAAGCAAAACACCAATTACCACCCCAACCCGAATGCCAACCGGTATATTTTTAAACATAATGAGAATCCCCTCCTGAGATGTTTATCAAAGTTCATGTGAATTTGTTAAAGTTCACCAGTCTCTCCCTTTTATCCTCGGCTACCACACAGCACATCAAACGAATGAAACCCATTTTTACCGGATGACGCAGCAAAAAGCTGAAACTACTTCTTACGGCGTGAATTATAAACCTAACTTAGATTGGCTGTCAAAAGGAATTGCGAACGAAGTAGCTCAAACCTTTAGGTTTGATGGATGTTGTTCCCGACACAGATACGGGCATTGTCAAGCATTGTGTGGAGGTTTAGCGCGACGTACGGTGCAAGCGTCCATCAGGGCTGAAGCCCTGAGCTACAGCGACGGGGCGGTCGGCCAGTGGCAGGGGATAAACCCCAGCGCTACAAAAATTCCTATACACAATAATTAGGTTGATAAATCTATAGGAATCAGTATACTTTTCAGGGAAAAAGCGTGTTTTCGTTCTGGTGTACTTAAGCGTTTTTTATAAAGCCACAGCCAAATATGACCTTATCGGTAAAAGAAAAAATCCATCAGCTTCGAAGTGTGATCCGCTATCACGATCGGAAATACTACGTGGAAAACACCCCCGAGATCACCGATTATGAATACGACCTCCTGGTAAAAGAATTGCAACGGCTTGAACAGGCACATCCGGAGCTTGTCACCCCCGACTCTCCCACCCAGCGGGTTGGCGGAGAACCGCTCTCCCAATTCTCTACGGTTGATCACAGGATTCCCATGTTAAGCATCGACAATACCTATTCCGGCGAGGAATTAATGGAATTCGACCAGCGCATCAAACGTATGGCCGACATTGATAAACAGCAGGATGTCGAGTACGTTGTTGAATTGAAGATTGACGGGATAGCCATTACCCTTTGGTACGAACATGGTCTTTTTACGAGAGGTGCCACCAGGGGCGACGGTTTTAAGGGCGACGACGTTACTGCAAATCTGAAAACGATTCATCAGATTCCCTTGTCACTGGAATCTGCTGGTAAGGGGCAACACGTTCCGTCCGCACTGGAAATTCGAGGTGAAATATATCTGCCAAACAAAGAGTTTCAAAAACTTAACGAGGAACGGGTGGAATCCGGCGAGCCGCAGTTTGCGAATCCCAGAAACGCCGCTGCCGGTTCGCTCAAGCTCCTCGATCCCCGCATTACCGCAAGGCGTCATTTGCACATCTTTACTTACGCCATTGGGTATTATGAGGGAATAGAACTCTGGACGCATACCCAATGCCTGGACGTCCTTAGATGCCTCGGATTGCCGGTAAATCCCCATACGCAATCATGTAAGAATATTGAAGAGGTCATTCAACACTGCAACACGTGGGACAAGCGCCGCGATGAACTCGACTACCTGGTGGATGGCATGGTCATCAAGGTCAATTTGCTTGCACTTCATAACCAATTGGGCGCAACCAGCAAGTCCCCCCGCTGGGTGATTTCCTATAAATTTCAACCGGAACAAGCTATTACGAAGATCGAGGATATTGTTGTGCAGGTAGGAAAGACCGGCGCTATCACCCCCGTCGCCAACCTCACTCCCGTGCTGCTCGCGGGCACTACGGTTAGCCGGGCGACGCTCCATAATTTTGATGAAATTGCCCGGAAGGACATACGGGTTGGCGATCATGTCGTATTGCAAAAGGCCGGTGAGATTATTCCGCAGGTCGTATCCGTCGTAAAAGAAAAGCGGGATGGAACGGAGGCCGTCTTTAAAGAGCCCTCTGCCTGTCCTGAGTGTAACAGCGACTTGACGAGGATTGGCGTGTACCTGCGCTGCAACAATCCCCTATGCCTGGCGCAGATAAAGAGGCGCATCAAATATTTTGCAAGCAGGGACGCTATGGACGTGGAAGGGCTTGGTCAGGCGCTTATTGAGCAATTAGTTGACAAGGGGTTCCTGAAGGACTACGCCGACCTCTATTACCTTAAATACGATGATCTGGTGGGTCTGGAGCGCATGGGAGAAAAGTCGTCTGCAAACCTGCTCCAGGCCATAGAGGAGAGCAAGAAAAGGGATTTGGATCGTTTAATCGGCGCCCTGGGAATCAATAATGTAGGGACTCACACGGCGGAAGTCCTGGCAAACCACTTTGGTCACTTAGACACGCTGGCGAATGCCACGCAGGATGCATTGGAAAGGATACATGAAATCGGGCCGGTTGTTGCCGGGTGCATCGTTGAATTTTTCCAGGACAAGCACAACCGTGATATTGTCGAAAAACTCAAGGCCGGCGGGATAAACACCCAAAAATTAGCCGCCCCGGCCTCGGCGAAGAACCCGAATATTTCCGGGAAGTCATTCGTCATTACCGGGGTGTTGCAAAAACATCCACGCAAAGAAGCGGAATCCATCATCAAAGGCCTGGGGGGGAGGGTGCTTTCCAGCGTAAGTAAGAAAACGGATTACCTCGTGGCGGGGGAGTCTCCAGGTTCCAAGGTGGACAAGGCAAGGGAACTGAATGTCCGGATACTTGACGAAGAGGCCTTTGAAAAGATGATAAAGATATTTTGATACCGTTTTTGTGTATTATTAAAAGCCTGTGATATAATAGTATCCGTAAATAATTTACAGGCCTTTTCTACCTGTTTTTATCCTTTTGTGTGTCTTTTGATACACCTTGATTTTGTCAGTCTTTTCAAGGCATTCAAGGGAATTTAATTCTGGTTTGCTTTTATGTGTTTTGATGTGTTTTTACCACAAGGTGCGACGAGAGTACGACGCAAAAACAACGATTTAACAAACAGGTTCAGGCGTCCTATAACGATCATGCTGAGATTTTTAAAGGCTTGCCAAGTGACGCAAGAAGGCAAAAAATGGTTGTGACGATGCCTAAACAGAGGAGAGTCCGCAGGCACATGTGTTTGCGGTAATGCTTGCGTACATGATTATTCGAAGACTTTGAAAGGCATGGAGGTGTTTTGATCTGACGGGAAAACCCATCAAAATGCATAGTGAACCGCTAGCTTTACTTCAAAAAAACGCCGATTGACGTTACGGAACGAATGAATGCAGAAGGGAGGAGAAATCCTCCAGGCGTTCCGTAAACTCTTTTAGATGAGAGATCATCTCCTTGTGTTTTTCGTTCATCCTGCTCAACTTGTTTGCAAGCCCTTGCATAATCATGAGTGAAAACTCAGGGCTTTTCGATATCGCCTCTTTAAAAGTCTTTTCATCCATGAACCATAAGGTGCAATCTGTTAAGGCCTCAACCTCAGCGGCGCGAGGTCTCCCTATGAGCAAAGATAGTTCCCCGAAATTTTCATTAGGCCCTAAAGTAGCAAGAACAATACCTTTGTTGGTATAGGGTATTTTCTTTTTTATCTTTACCTGCCCTGATTCTATAAGATACATCCCGTTACCAACATCCATTTCATTAAAGATAATACTGTTCGCCTTGTAAAGCGCCTTTTTGGCAGGAATTATGCTGTCCTTCAGGTATTTTTCTATAAAACTTTTCATAAAATGTCGCTCCTACCGCTTTCCCATAGAACCCGTAGATGGGTTAAGCGGAACAAACCCATCTTCACCTATTTATTGACTTTTTCCCAAAGTACGAATGTAGTCAATAATAGCCGCTATCTTGTCTTTATCCAAGGTACGCCCCCAGGGTGGACACAGAATTTTACCGTCTGGGTCCCTGGCGCCGCCCGCAACAGCCTTGCAAAACGATTCGTTAGTAACGAATTTCGTAATGCCTGTAAGGTCTTTCGGCCTTGGATCCAGATTAAAGGCATTAAACCCGTCGCCCTTTCCCTCTTCCCCATGACACACCATGCAATATTGCTCATAATACACCTTTCCTGAAAGTTGTGTATTGTTAAACCCCTTGGTAATGCCGGACAATGCCGCGCCCAGCGGATCAGAAACGTTTGCCCTTTTTCCAGGAGTAGAAGAAAACGCCTTCGGGCCGAACAGGAAAGCGGTAAAAGCAAAGGATACCACTACGATGATAGAGGTTAGGACAATTCGCATTTTGGGCTGGGTTGTTTCTTTTCTTTTTTCTTTCATCTCGATATCCATGTGAATTAGGCCTTCGGCTACTAAAACACGCAGAGGTAGGAGCCGTCTCCTGACGGCGATTGGCAATGCTCAACGGTGAGCAAGCGCCCGGTCGCCGTCAGGAGACGG
>Ga0315281_10000761_pt1 | contig 46288 bp, 42 predicted proteins | sample YL17G07_0_MG_FD_204540 | JGI IMG/M metagenome (GOLD analysis project Ga0315281, IMG submission 204540) | Sediment microbial communities from Yellowstone Lake, YNP, Wyoming, USA - YL17G07_0 | ecosystem: Environmental > Aquatic > Freshwater > Lake > Sediment | place: USA: Wyoming | collected...
CAGCAACCTGGATGGAGGTGCATACATATAATATTCGTACGATTCAAGCTGACTGTTCCACGAACGAGGAGATCAGTTTTCTTCGCACGTTTTACAGAACGCCGTTGCGCTTGCAGGCTGGGAGTTCAGCGGATCAGGAGATGCGCCGAGCAAACTTGCTGCGAAAGAACAGCGAAAGAAGACACACTGGCGGATTTCGATACTAGTTAGTATAATTGCTCTCAGAAGGAATCGATCCTCCCATCATCCTCATTCAGCAGAATATCATCAAAGGAGGAAACTCTATGGCATATACATACGAGCAACTGAGCAAGATGACCGTCGTACAGCTCCGTGCGATCGCCGATGGCATTGAGCACGAAGAACTGAAGGGTCACAGCACGATGCACAAAGAGCAGCTGCTACCGCTGCTCTGCAAGGCGCTGGGGGTTGAGATCCCTCACCACCAAGTCGTCGGCATCAACAAGACGGAGCTTAAAGCGAAGATCCACGCCTTAAAGAGAGACCGCGCAACCGCGGTGGAGAAGAAAGACTACAAGAAGTTGGAGACAATCCGGGGGGAGATACACAAGCTAAAGAGACAACTGAGGAAATCGATGGTGTAGGCGATCAAGCATGTAAGTATCTGAGTATATGAGTATCTGAGTATATGAGTCTATGAGTATGTGAGTAGTTAAGGGTGTTGCGTTGGCTACGCTATTCCAGTGCGGCTTCGGCCATAGCAAGGACGTTTTCGGGGGGTACATTCGGAAGGAGCGCCTCGTGACTCGGGCTTACGATCAGCTGTGGGCCGAGCAACCTCTTGATCCGCCTTACTTCTGCTTTCACTTCACTGGCACCCGCGTTGACGAGCAGGTCCTGTGTGTCAATCCCACCTAAGAAGGCAATCCGGCCTTTAAAGTCACGTGCAAGGGTCTCCGCATTCATATTGAAGGCCTTTGCCTGCAGGGGATGGAGACATTCAACGCCCGCATCGATGAGACGGTTGATCACCCTGTGGATCGACCCGCACGAGTGCAGAATCACCTGATAACCGTGACGGTGTGCTTGATCGGTAAATCTGCAGAACCACGGATAAACAAACTCCTCGAACAACTCGGGGGCAAGAATGAGATCACGCTGTGTTCCGAAATCATTCCCGAAAAAGAAGCCGTCGATCAAATCGCCAGCCCTTTCGAACAATCGATTGTTCGCCTCATAGTAGAACTGGCAAACACGGTCCGTCACGGCGTGAACGACCTCCGGGTGCGTGTACATCTTCGTCATATACGCTTCCATGCCGAAGAGATCCATGACATCATGGAAGAACGGCGTCCAGAAGCCGCTCGCACGGTAGTAGTCGCCGGCGTTGCGCAGCAGTTCGAGACACTCTGCAAGGTTCACATATTCCAGACTTGGCCAGTCATACGCGTCCTCAATCTCAGCAATGCTCTCACACCCTGCGAGCGGCCCCGCTTCACCCAACGATTTCTTGTACCGCCAGATATCGAAGATTCCTTTACCTTCGGGATGTTGATAGACAGATTTGATGTAGAGGGGTGTAATCCATCGGAAGTCGTCACCGACTTTTCGCTGCAGCTCCTCAAGGCTCGATGTTCCGAAGTACTTGTGGTAAATCGGCAATGTATCGTCATGTGGATTGCCGAGCCAGAATCCACAGCGATCGGCCGGCTCACCGCTGATGATGCGCCGTATGCGTTCTCGACTTGTCATCGGATAGCCTCAGCGAGAAGGTACTGAAGAACTCACATTTCCGCAATTATGCTCCATAGGATTTTGGCAAAAGCGAGAAGATCAAGAGTCACATCGAGCGGTCCCGAGCACATCCTGAGCGAAGCGAGGGGGAATCGAAGGAGAAGACGACGGACGAAATGTGCTCGAGGCTTGCTTGCTCATTGCAGGTCCCGACTACGCTCAACCTGACTTAGGTTGTTGTGGATGGGTCACGATACGTTGCGCTTGAATCTCGCACGACTACTTTCTACATTGGCGTGTCCGCACCACCGCAGAACGCTCTGAACCGCAACGCCTACGCTCGAGGAGCATGACCCTCATTCCTCTCTCATTTTTCCCTTACGACGGGCTTCCCCATGGACCTTCACCCGATTGACCTCGCGATCATCGCACTCTATATGCTCGTCACGGTCGCCCTGGGCTTCCTGATGAAGACACGGGCGTTGAAAAAACTCGATTCCTACTTCCTTGCGGACCGCAGTGTTCGCTGGTGGATGCTGGGACTCTCGGGATGTTCCAGCTACATCGACATCGGCGGGACGATGGTGATCATCGGCGTGATGTTCTACGTCGGCCTGAAATCGGTCTGGGTCGTCCACATTTTCTGGGGCTTTTTCATGATGGCCTTTTACATGGCGTTTCAGGCGAAATACATCCGCCGCTCCGGTGTGATGACGCTTGCGGAATGGAATGAAACACGCTTCGGCAAGACGCGCGAGGCCGAATACGTCCGGCTGGCAACAGCAACATTTCTGCTGGTGCTGATGATTTTCAATCTGATCTACCTTGCCGTGGGAACAGGAAAGTTCGCAGAGGAATTTCTCCCTCTCAGCCGCGCACAATCGACATTCATCGTTTTTGCTGTGGTGGGCATCTATGTGACCGTGGGCGGTTTCTTTGGCGTGGTGTTGACTGATATCTTTCAAACCACGCTCATTGCCATCGGCGCTGTCATCCTCACCGTGATGGTGTTCCAGATTCCGGAGGGTACGGCATTCCTCGCCTTGAAAGACCCCGAATGGAGTTCGCTCACACCAACCTGGAGCCTTTGGCCATCCTTCCTTCAGCAGACTCCCGAGAGTCATCAACACTACTACTGGCACGGCCCTATTCTCCTCGCCGGATTCACGTGGCTTGTCTTCAAGCTCCTCGCGGGGCCTGTGGTTTGGGACTTCGCGTTCTTCCTGACCACCAAGAATCCCCGGGAGGCCTCGCTTGCCGCTGGTATGTGGACCGTTGGCCACACGTTACGATGGTTCATTGCTGGATCGTTCATGTTCCTCGGAATCTACTATCTCGGTTCCGCCGCTGATTTCGATGCCGAGAAAATCATGCCCCTCGTCGTGAAGAAGCTCCCGATGGGTCTTGCGGGTATTTTTATGGCTGTGCTGCTTGCGGCCTTGATGTCGACGATCAGCGCGATGATCAACGTGACAAGCTCCGTCATCATCAACGATTTTCTCAAACGCTACTTCGCGAAAAATCTTGGTGAAAAACAGCTTGTTCGACTCGGTATGGTCGCCTCTGTTGTCGCCGTGCTCCTGGCTTTCTCCTTCAGCTTCCTCTATGATGAGATCGTTTCCATCTGGGAGCTGATGATCTTCGTTATCCTGACGATGATCCTTCTCCCCGGAACCATGCGATGGCATTGGTGGCGATTTGGCTCAAAGGCCTTTGTGTGGAGCATGATGGGAACGGGATGTATTGCAATCGTTCAGAAGCTGGTGTTCACATCGTGGCCTGTCCATACGGCTGTTGGGTTCACGATGATCGCGTCATTCGCGCTCACAGTGATCGCGACGTTCCTGGCCAAACCGACGGACATGGAGACGCTTGTCAAGTTCTACGCGAGAGTCCGGCCGTTCGGATTCTGGAAGCCGGTGCGATTGGAAGCGGAACGGCGGGGACTTGTTCCGCCAAACGACAAGATGCCTCGCATGGACATTCTGAATGCGCTTGTTGCGTCACTCTTCCAGCTCACCCTCGGCATTATTCCATGGTATATGTTCTTGAGAAAGTGGTCTCAAGCGCTCTTGTGGCTTGGGATCTGTTTGGCGACTGTCGTCGTGCTTTATCACACGTGGTACAAGAACCTGCCTTCTCCGCAGGAGACCTGACAAAAGCCGAAGGGCGTGAACGCCCTTCGCGGAAAACAGGCCGATTCGTAGCCCGACCCCTAAGTCGGGCTTATATCTCCCAGAGGTGATCACATGATCAACCGCTCGTTATGGCTCGTGCCGGCCCTCATTCTCATACACACTGGCTTCGTGCCTCTCCTGGCACAGTCCAAGGACTTCACCGCCAAAGGAGATATCCGCGGAGTGTGGATTCATCCCTCGTACTTCGGATCGGAGAAAGATCAGGCCATCGCCAAGATCCGTGCAACATTGGACGAGTACGCTCGTGCCGGGATCAATACGTTGATTGTGCTCGTCAAGTCAACTTCCGGTCTGGTGTACTACAGAAGTGCAATCGCACCTGTGGACTCTGCTTGGAAGTGGGACTTCTTTGGTGTGTTTCTGCAGGAAGCCCATAGTCGCAAGATGATCGTGCATCCATGGTTCTGCGTTTTCACAGAGGGGGCACGTGCCGGAGAGGTGAACGCTCACCCTGAGTGGCTGATCCGCAGCACGAACCAGGAACCGACCGGAGTCGTTAACCCTGCTCTCCGTGATGTGCGGCAGTATGAAATCAGCCTGATGACGGAACTTGTTCGGAGGTATCCGGTGGAATGGATCCATTTGGATTACATCCGCTACCCGTGCGATCCGACAGAGGTCTTCTTCAGTTTCGATGAACAGACACGGAAGCTCTTTGAAGGATATGCTGGTGAGGATCCTTTGGGGATCAAACACAAGAATTCCGGAAACGTCACGTGGAACGAATGGATTGAGTGGAATGCCGAACACGTCACACGGTTTGTGCGAGAGCTGAAGCAGGCTCTGAGGATCGCGAAGCGCCCGGTGAAGATCTCCGCCGCCGTGTTCCCTGATGCTGTGAATGCAAAAGTACTGATCGGGCAAGACTGGGGAGGCTGGGCCAAAGAGGGACTCGTGGATATGTTCTGTCCGATGCTCTACACGAATCGCAACGGCTTGTTTGAGAAATACTTGCGTCGAGCGGTCGATATCGCAAAGGGGCATTCGCAAGTGTGCGCCGGAATCGGCATCGGGACCGCGCACAACCAGAACAAGCCGTCCGGCCTGCTGGAGCAGATGAGGATCAGTCGGAACCTGCACGCTGACGGCGTGATCTTCTTTTCAGCTGCGAGCCTGAAGGATGAGTTCCTTGGAGAATTGAAGAAGATCAAATAGGGGCGGAAGGACAAATCCTATGGTCAAATTCGTTTTCTTCACTCTGGCACTGTTTGCAGCCAGCGCTCTCTCCCCAGCAATGTATGCGCAAGAGACGCCATTTCGCCCTCCGGCAATCCCTTTGGTGACTTGCGATCCTTATTTCAGCATCTGGTCCTTCGCCGACCATCCCGCTGACGATTGGCCCAGGCACTGGACCGGTGCGCACCACGCACTGTGCAGCGTCATCCGCATCGACGGAAATTGTTTCCGCTTGTTGGGAAGATCCCCGCAGAACATCCCGACGATGTATCTGAAAACGCTCACGGTTCTCCCAACTCGGACGATCTATGAATTCGAGAACGCAGGCGTTCACGCGACGCTGACATTCCTCACACCCCTTCTGCCCCACGATCTCAACCTCATCGGTCGACCTGTTTCGTACATTTCGTGGCAGGTCAAGTCAATCGACGGAAAGGATCACGCTGTCTCCGTCTATTTCGATAATTCTGCCGAACTGGTGGTGAACACATCGGATCAGAAGGTCAGCTGGTCCCGTTTTCAGCATGACGATCTTGACATCCTCAGGATAGGATCTCAAGAGCAGTCTATTCTTCAGAAATCAGGAGACGATTTGCGGATCGATTGGGGGTATCTCTACCTCGTCTCGCCAAAATCGCAGCGCGCGAGCCACGTCATGACCGGGCATCAGCAGGCCAGAAACGCGTTCACCCAATCCGGCACGCTATCAACGGCGGACGACCTGCGAGCGCCGCGTCCAGCTCACGATGATTGGCCCGTGCTTGCATATTCCTTTGACCTCGGGAGTGTCGGCTCTCAGCCCATCGAGCGTTTTCTCGTGCTCGCTTACGATGACGAGTTCTCCATCCAGTATTTTTACCGCAATCTCCGCCCCTACTGGAGAGCCGCAGGAATGACAACCGAGGAGTTGCTGCGCACGGCTGTTCAGGAATACGGGAACCTCTCTTCGCGCTGCAAACAGTTTGACGAGGAGCTTATGGGTGATATGCGCAAAGTTGGCGGAGATCAGTATGCGCAACTTGCTGCACTCGCGTACCGGCAAGCCCTCGCCGCGCAGAAGCTCACAGCGGACATTGACGGCACCCCGTTACTCTTTCCCAAGGAGAATTTCAGCAACGGCTGCATCGCCACGGTTGATGTCATCTATCCAGCGGCACCGATCCTCCTTCTCTTCAACATCGATCTTATGAAAGCCACCGTGACCCCCGTGTTTCAGTATGCTTCGATGAAGCGCTGGCGATTCCCATTTGCTCCACACGATTTAGGGACGTATCCCCATGCAAACGGCCAGGTGTACGGGGGCGGAGAAGCGAGCGAAGAAAACCAAATGCCGGTGGAAGAGTCCGGAAACATGCTGATTCTGGCATACGCTATCGCACGGGTGGAGGGTACAGCGGAATATGCCTCGCGGTACTGGTCATCGCTGGAACAATGGGCTCGCTACCTGAAGGAAAAAGGATTGGATCCGGAGAACCAGCTCTGCACGGATGACTTCGCAGGTCACCTTGCCCACAATGTGAATCTCTCGCTCAAAGCCATCATTGCGCTCGGATCATACTCGAAGCTGTGCCGCATGTTGGGAAAGGAAAAGGAGGCGGACGAGTACTGGAAAACTGCAACTCAATTCGCTCGTCAATGGGAAGAAATGGCAAGCGACGGAGATCATTATCGCCTGGCGTTCGACAAAGCTCAAACGTGGAGCCAGAAGTACAACCTGGTGTGGGACAGAGTGCTTGATCTCAATTTGTTCCCAAAGGACATCGCGCGAAAGGAAATCCAGTACTACAAATCCAGACAGAACCAGTTTGGCCTTCCTCTGGATAATCGGAAGGACTACACGAAACTCGATTGGCTTGTGTGGTCAGCAACCCTTGCCGAGAGCAAGGGAGATTTCGAAGGCATGATTTCGAAAGCATACGCCTTCGCGAACCAAACGCCGGACCGAGTTCCGCTCACTGACTGGTATGACACAAAGTCGGCGAAGCAGGTCGGGTTCCAGGCCCGCTCCGTCGTTGGAGGCGTGTTCATCAAGATGCTCTCAGATAGAGAGATCTGGAAAAAATGGACCGACCGCAAATCAAAGTGATGACAGGTGACCGTCAGCCCAGAGGATGACGATCACGTCAAGATGTGAGCGGAATACAATTCAGGAGAACTGTTATGGAAACAGCAGATCGTGTTCAGAAGAAAATCTGGACCTATCTCCTCCTCACGTTCGTACTCAGCTCCATCTTCTATTACCTGATGATTGCTGCCGGCTCCATCAGAGCTGCAGGAGGGCTGTACGTGTTGGGCATTATGTGGTGTCCCGGTGTCTCAGCGCTTATCACACAGCTGTTTTTCGAGAAAAGCCCGAAAGGCCTCGGATGGGGGTGGGGAAAAACACGCTATCAAGTACTCAGTTATGTTATTCCGGTTGCGTATGCCTTCGTGGCATATGGCATCGTATGGCTTACTGGACTCGGCGGTTTTTACAGTCGAGAATTTGTCGATAAGATGGCCGGGCAGCTGGGCGTGGCGGGGGCGTCACCGGGCGTCGTCATGATGGTGTTTGTAGCTTTTGCGGCGACAGTGGGAATGATTCGCAGCTGCATTGGTGCGCTGGGCGAAGAAATCGGTTGGCGCGGCTTTCTCGTGCCTCATCTCGCAAAAACCACAACTTTCACAAGAACAGCCGTCCTGAGTGGGGTAATCTGGTCACTCTGGCATTACCCGCTCATAATCTTCGGCGACTACAACAAAGGAGCTCCCGTCTGGTATTCGATGCTCTGCTTTACCGTCATGGTTGTGGGGATCAGTTTTGTCTTCGCGTGGATGCGCTTGAAGTCCGGCAGTCTCTGGACAGGAATGTTTCTCCACGCCAGCCACAATTTGTTCATTCAAGGAATCTTCACTCCGCTTACATTTGATACCGGAAACACGAAGTACTTCATCGATGAATTTGGGGCAGCGTTGGCGATTATCTCTGTCGTTGTCGCCTTCATGGTGTGGAAGAAGCGATCTCAATTGCCTGATACAAGGTTCGTTACTCCGACAAATGCTATCGCTCACACTGCAACCGAGTCCAAAGAAGATCGATGATTAGGATCACCGCGTTCGAACGCGAGCTCACGAGACTGCTGCCGGAGACCGAGCGCCTTCTGAGAGCTGCAAATCTCTCCGTGCATCTGCGTGTAACGCAAGTTACGCTTCATGGCTCGCGCGGACTTCGAGGCGGATTTCGCCCTGATTCTGACATCGACCTCTCCCTTCTTGTCCGCACGGGACAGATGCCCATCGGACCTGTCCTCGACCGCCTACTCAGAGAAGTCGTCGAGACAACGTTGGAGAATTGGGAGAGCAGCGTCGAACCTGATGTGACTGCCGTTTTCGATGTCAGAGAGTGTGGGCTGAAGTGCTTCTGTGTCAGCACATTTGATGAACCTCTTTGCAACAACGGAGGTGCAGATTGCTTCGGCTTGTACAAGATCCAAAGAGGATTCAAAGGCTTCGTCCCTCCTGTCGGCTTGGCTATGAGAAAGCTGTGTCCATGTCTCATGATTTGGCAACGCCGGCCAACGGTGACCTGAGCGCGGCATGAGAAAGCGTCATTTGACTAGTGGCACTTATTTCTCTACACTTGTGTCGGGTTCATGCTCTGCGACACGATCGATGGCCCTGTAAGGTAGATGCACACAGAGAACAAAGAACGACAGCCCTGGAAATTCGGCGCGCTTGCCGGGCTTGTGTTCCTGCTTCCCCCTGTGCTATCTGGAGATTCTGGATCAGCACATTTTCATCATACCCTGAAAAGAGCCAGGCTGAGAAAGTAACCATCTTCTTGAGTCATTTCCCCAGCGCTCTTCAAAACACCCGGGTCTTGACCGTCATTGCCCTCGTTTCTTGTATCCTTGCTGTCGTACTGAGCACGCTGAGCTTGAAGCAGTCCACCGGCATTCTTAAATCGATCGGGGTGCTGACGCTTATTGCCGCGGCTTTCATCGGCTTGCTGAGTTTTTTTACGCTCCTCTGAGAAATTCCGGAATTACTCTTCCTCTCTTCGCTGGAGGTCCTCACTATGACAGGTTCTCGATCTCTTCGACTGGCGACTGCTCTTCTTTTCCTCCCCGCCTTCACCCATCTCTTCGCCCAGAATCCCCCGTTGCGAGGATTCGACGCGTACGTTGTCGAGGCACTACGCGATTGGGGTTGCCCCGGTTTGGCCATCGCTGTGGTCAAGAATGACAGCGTCGTCTTTGCCAAGGGATACGGCGAACGAAAGCTCGACGGCAAGCTCCCTGTTGACGAACGGACGATCTTCGGAATCGCTTCCTGCACAAAAGCGTTCACAGCAGCATCCCTCGCCATGCTCGTCGATGAAGGAAAAATCCAGTGGGATGATCCGGTCACGAAATACTTGGCGGGCTTCGAACTCTACGATCCATACGTGACTAGGGAAATTCGTGTGCGGGATCTGTTGTGCCATCGCAGCGGACTTCCGGCATTTGGAGGCGACCTGATCTGGTGGGGGTCCACACGAAACAGAGATGAGACGCTGCGACGCGTGCGGTTTGTGAAGCAAGCGTCGAGTTTTCGGAGTCACTACGCATACCAAAACATCATGTTTATCGCCGCCGGTGCGATCATACCAGCGGTGACCGGGAAGAGCTGGAGCGACTTCGTCACTGAACGGATTCTGATGCCGCTGGGCATGAATTCAAGCTCCGCCAACATGCCGGCGCTCGAAGCGGTCACCAATATCGCGACGCCCCATATAAGGATCGACGGAACGACCCAACCAATTGCGTGGCGGAACGTGGACAACGGTGCCGGAGCGGTGGGGGTAAACTCGAATGTTCTTGATCTGGCGCAATGGGTCCGGATGCAGCTTAGCCGAGGGACGTTCCAGGGCAAACAGCTCTTCAGTGCTGGCGCGTCAGAGGAGATGTGGTCGCCGCAAACGATCATCCCGGTCACTCCTCCGACTCCGCCACTTCCTGCATTCCTGAAGCCCCACTTCTCTGCATACGGCTTGGGATGGGAACTGACGGAATATCGTGGTCGGATGCTGGTGCGGCACTATGGAGAGACTGACGGCATGTCATCCGTCGTGGCCCTGTTACCGGAGGAGAACATCGGTGTGGTCATTCTCACCAATCTTCATACGACCAGTCTCCATACGGCGCTTTCGTATCGAATTTTCGACGCCTATATTGGCGTGAAACCTGAGGATTGGAGCGCCTTGTACTTGAAGATCAGGTACAATGATGAGGAGAAGGCGCGAGCCGAGGAGAAGCGGCTTCAGGGACTGCGCGTGAAGACATCCCATCCGTCGCTGCCGCTCAGCAAGTATACCGGGACATATGAGAACGCCGCCTACGGTACTGCGAGCGTCGCAGAGGAGAACCAGAAGCTTGTCGTGCGATTGGACGCCTCGCCCACTTATGTTGGAGATCTCGAACATTGGCACTTCGACACCTTCCTCTCGCGGTGGCGTGACCCTGTTGCAGAAAAGACGTTTGTTTCATTTTCGCTGAATGCCGAAGGCGAAGTACAGGAGATGAAACTCAAGGTTGCAGATTACATCGATTTTGGAGAATATCTTTTCAAAAGGATGAAAAAGGAGTAATGACGAGTGGATATCATCATTGCAGTTGGTTCGCCAATAGTCTTGTGCTATGGTTCGCTATGTTCAAGTGACGACAAAGGAAGATGTCGGGCAGGCTATGGAGCTCTTCACGGAGTATCAAGCCTCGCTGGGGATTGACCTCTGCTTTCAGGACTTCGACAGAGAGCTTGCCGAGCTGCCAGGACAATACGCCTCGCCAACCGGACGCTTGCTTCTTGCTTACTGGGAATCGCAACTGGCCGGGTGTGTCGCCCTCCGGAAAATCGATGAGGCCACCTGCGAGATGAAGCGGCTTTATGTGCGCCCCGCATTTCGGGGCAAGAGTATCGGCCGGAACCTTGCTGAGACAATCATCCAGGAGGCCCGCACCATCGGCTATGCCTGCATGCGACTTGATACACTCCCGACCATGAAAGAGGCGACAGCCCTCTACCGTTCGCTGGGCTTTCAAGTGATGAAGCCGTACCGGTACAATCCGATCGAGGGCACGCTGTTCATGGAACTCGAATTGAAACAACAAAGTGGAGGCTGGCAGGTTTGAGTTTTGGATTTTAGGTTTTAAGTTGTGAGTTCAGAGTTCTGGGTTCGGGGTTCAGACTCCACTGCCCACTGCATACTGTCTAATTCTCACGCCTCTCGTGTCACCTCTTACCCAAAAAGTCTCTCCGACGCCCATCCCACCTACTTGCCCCTTTCCATCCCTTTCCCTACATTGGCGAAGAGTTAAGTGCGCTTGTGTGAGATCGTGTTCTTGACCAGAATCGACCTCATGAGAATAGATAGATGAGAGTTTTTTTTGCTCACTCAAGCCAAGAATGTTGACAACAAGAACCTTCGATTCTCATCTCCACGTCTGACCGCCTTATCATCACGAAAGGGATACCCAGATGGCCGCCATCACGCTCACGGTCAACGGCAAGAAACAGATCGTTGACGTCAGTCCCGACGCGCCGCTCCTATGGGTGCTTCGGGACACGCTCAGTCTTACGGGAACAAAATATGGCTGCGGCATAGGCCAATGCGGTTCATGTACAGTCCATGTTGACGGGGACGCGACCCGATCATGTGCTACTCCGGTCAGTTATTGTGAAGGGAAAAAGATAACCACTATCGAAGGGCTCTCCGCCGATCTGAGCCATCCTCTGCAGAAGGCGTGGATCGAAGAGGATGTCCCGCAGTGCGGCTACTGCCAGTCGGGGCAGATCATGGCCGCCGCAGCATTGCTTGCCGAAAAGCCGCGTCCAACAGACAAGGAAATCGATGAGATTATGAAAAATGTCCTCTGCCGGTGCGGGACCTACCCGCGCATTCGCCGCGCCATACACCGGGCCGCGGGGCAGGAAGGAGGTAAGCGATGAATACCTCGACAACATATTCCCGACGCGACTTCATCAAGGTCACATCCGTCGCCGGCGCAGGACTCGTCCTGGCGTTCACTCTTCCGTCGAAAAACGAGCTGCTTGAGTCTTCTGCTGCCGAAGGCGCTACCTTCATGCCGAACGCTTGGCTGCGAATTGACACGGACGGTATTGTGACCGTAACCGTTGCTCGGTCAGAGATGGGACAGGGTGTGCTTACATCGATGCCCATGATCGTCGCTGAGGAACTTGACGCGGATTGGAAGAACATTCGGATTGAACAGGCGAATGCCCATCCGACAAAATATGGGAGCATGTCAACGGGGGGCAGTTTCAGCGTTCGTGGCTCATGGCAAACGCTCCGGACGGCGGGTGCGACGGCCCGCAAACTGCTCATCGCTGCCGCAGCCCAGACCTGGGGTGTCGACGAATCATCTTGCCGCGCCGAGAACGGCGTTGTCGTCCATTCGACCGGTAAAAAGCTCTCATACGGTGAGCTGGCGACGGCTGCCGCAAAGCTCCCTGTTCCAACTCAGATCCGGCTGAAGGATCCAAAGGATTTCAAGATCCTTGGCAAGCGGATGCCGAAGCTCGACACACCGTCGAAGGTCGATGGAAGCGCGAAGTTTGGTGTCGATATCCGCGTGCCGGGAATGGTCTTTGCGTCAATCGAGAAGTGTCCCGTGTTCGGTGGAAAAGTTGCCAGCTTTGATGCTTCCAAGGCCAAGGCGGTTCCAGGAGTGCGCGATGTCGTCCAGCTCGATGTCGGCATCGCCGTCGTTGCGAACTCAACATGGGCGGCCTTCGAGGGCCGGAAGGCACTGGACGTGAAGTGGGATGAAGGCCAATACGCAAACCAGAGCAGCGCATCGATCTGGGGATCATTTGAGGAAGCAGCAAAATCCCGCGGCTCCATCGAGGATTACGAGGGCAATGCTGAAGCGGCCTATGCCTCGGCGACAACAAGAGTTGAAGCGGTGTACTATGCTCCGCTCATTGCCCACGCGACACTGGAACCGATGAACTGCCTCGCAGACGTGCGCGCTGACCGATGCGAGATTTGGGCACCAACTCAAGCCCCGCAACAATCACAGGGTGAAGCCGCGCGCATCCTTGGGCTTCCAATGGACAAAGTGAAGGTCAACGTTACACTTTTGGGTGGCGGATTTGGCCGCCGCCTGCAAACGGATTTTGTTGCCGACGCGGTGAAAGTCTCGAAGGCCGTCGGAGCGCCCGCGCAAGTGGTGTGGACGCGCGAGGACGATATGCGGCACGATTGGTACCGCCCGTGCACATACAATGTCTTCAAAGCCGGACTCGACATAGACGGTTGGCCGGTTGCATGGTTGCATCGCATCGTCGGACCGAGCTCGCGAGGATTGGCGGTTGGCGGCTCCACACCGCCGTATGCCATCCCCAACTTCCAGATCGATTCGCACATCAAGGAGACCGGCGTCCCGATCGGCGCGTGGCGTTCCGTTGGTCCTTCTCAGAACGGCTTCCTTGTCGAAAGCTTTGTCGATGAGCTTGCTCACGCTGCGAAGAAGGATCCATTGGAGTACCGACGCAAGCTGCTCCACAAGTCACCCAGACTCCGCCGCGCGCTCGAGGTTGCTGCAGAGAAAGCCGGTTGGCCCACCCGATCGCCGCAGGCGGGCGGGGGCAAGCCGCTGCCTGCTGGACATGGACTCGGCATCGCAGCAGTTGAGAGCTTCGGCAGCTCCGTGGCGGAAGTCGTTGAGGCTTCTGTCGACAAGAATGGCACCGTGCAAATCCACCGCATCGTCGTCGCTGTGGATTGCGGACCGGTCGTGAATTCTGATACGCTCGAGGCCCAGGTGGAGGGCGGGATTGTGTACTCTCTCAGCTCAGTCTTGAAAGACGAGATCACGGTCGAGAAGGGGCGCGTCGTTCAGGGCAACTACGACGACTATCGGATCCTCACGATCGAGGATATGCCGAAAGTTGAGGTGCACATTATTCCAAGCACAGAGTCGGTCGGTGGCATTGGCGAGCCTGGATTGCCGCCGGTTGCCCCGGCACTCTGTAATGCCATTTTCGCAGCTACGGGCAAGCGCATCAGGCGGTTGCCCATCAAGCCCGCGGACCTGAAGCAGTCTTGATTTGATTTCAAGCCTCGGGCCATCGCCTGAGGCTTCCTTCTCCCCATTCGTCATCGCACTTGCTGAAGAAAGCTTGTGCGCGAACGACTAAGATCAGTGTGACTCCGCACTATGGCGCGGACATCATCTAAAGAATCCCGTCATGACTTCTGAAGATCAGCCCATCAAGGCACCCATGCCTGAGAACATCAGGATTGAGCATCGCGCCGACGGACTGACGCTTTCCTACCGTTGGTTCTCGGCAAAGTTCATTTTCCTTGCTCTTTTTTGTCTGTTCTGGGATGGCTTTCTCGTATTCTGGTACGGCATAGCGCTCTCGCAGGATGCTCCGTGGATCATGCTGGTGTTCCCTCTTCTTCATCTTGCCGTCGGTGTGTTCCTCACGTACTACACCGTCGCGGGAATCTACAACCGGACGATCATTACCGTGGGGCAAGGAAAGCTGAGCATCCAGCACGCTCCCCTTCCCTGGCCTGGCAGTCGTGTGCTGCAAGCATCTGAGATCAGCCAGCTCTATTGCGAGGAAACAACCTCTCGCGGGAGGAACGGCCCGCAGACCTCGTACCGGCTCAGCGCCGTCACCAGCGACAACAAGAAGATCAACCTCCTTACCGGATTCGATTCGCCTGACTCCGCCCGCTTTCTTGAGCGTCAGGTAGAGGAGTGGCTCGGCATTCGTGACAGGCGGGTCGAAGGCGAGATGCCGAAGTGATCGCGTTTCTGCCACGCCGTATAGCAGGTCGGACAGACTGCCCGACCAATTTGTAGAACTTCACGATCAACAATCGCAGGATGTCCACGATGGCTACAGACATGTTGAAGATCGGAACATCAGCACCGGCATTCCGGAGTCTCCCCGGAACGGACGGGAAGAGCTACTCACTTGACGATTTCACCGACAAGAAGATCGTCGTAATCGTCTTCTCATGTAATCACTGCCCCTACGTGCAGGCGTATGAGGAGAGAATGATCGCGTTCCAGCGGGAGTACGGCACCAAAGCCGTCCAGCTCATCGCTATCAACTCCAACGAAACCGCAAATTATCCGGAAGATAATTTTGATGAGATGGTGAGGCGGGCGAAGAAGAAAGGATTCAACTTCCCATATCTTCGCGATGATGACCAGTCCGTCGCGACGGCGTACGGAGCGACGCACACGCCTGAGTTCTTCGTTTTTGACGAGCAGCGTAAGCTTCGCTACCACGGGAAGATGGACGACAATTATCAAAATCCGTCGGCTGTGAAAGTCAGCTATCTCCGCAACGCCGTTGAGGCAATTCTCGCGGGAAAGGAACTTCGGGAGCCTGAGACATACTCCATCGGCTGCACAATTAAATGGAAGTAAAGTAGTTACATTAGAGGGTGCGCACAAACGGAAAGAGCGCGACATGACACTCCGCCTGCTTCATTCGGTTTCAATCCTTATTGCTGTAAGCTCAACTTCGCTGGCCCGGCAACCAAGGGCAGACTTGGTTCTGCTCAACGCCCACGTCATTACGATGGACCCAAAACGGCCCTCGGCAGAAGCGATTGCCATTCGTGGAGATCGCATCGCTTGGGTTGGCACGACTGCTGAAGCGAAGAAAGTCTTCCCCAATGTTGCTCGTACGTTGGACCTTGCTGGCGAGACCGTCCTGCCCGGAATAATCGATTCACACACTCACCTGGTAAGCCTTGGCGAGAGCTTTCTGAAGCTCAATCTCAAGGATGTACCCACAGAGGAAGCGATCATCGACCGCGTGAAACGCCGCGTTGCATCTGCCTCGCCGGGGGAATGGATTCTGGGCTGGGGATGGGACGAAGGGGAATGGGCATCTCACTATCCCACGAACGAAGCGCTGAGCCGGATAGCGCCAAACAATCCTGTGTTTCTCGTAGGGCTACACGGATTTGCTGCTTGGGCAAACAAAAAGGCGTTGGAGATTGCAGGCGTTGACCGAGAGACGAAGGATCCAGAGAACGGAAAGATCATTCGCGATGAACCATCCCGAGAGCCGACGGGCGTCCTCACCAATCGAGCGCAAGAACTGGTGGCTCGACATATTCCACCTTTAACGCTGGATCGGCTTAAGAAGGCAATAGAACTCGCAGCCGCTGAGTGTATACGCAATGGAATAACCTCCGTACACGAAGCAGGGGTCACGCCTCTCACGATCCGAGCTTTCCGAGAGCTGATCAACAAGAGGAAAATTCCCTTGCGTGTGTACGCGATGCTCGACGGGGCAAACAAGGATCTTGTAGAGGAATGGTTTGCGAAAGGACCGGAGATAGATTCAGTACATCATCATTTGACGATTCGCTCCTTCAAGCTCTTTGCAGATGGCGCTCTGGGATCGAGAGGTGCAGCACTCTTTGAACCTTACAGCGATTCGCCGGAAACCAGAGGATTGATCACAACCTCCGAAGATGAAATCTACAACCTTACGCGCCGTTGCTTGGAGAAAGGATTTCAAGTCGCAATCCATGCCATTGGCGACGCAGCGAATCACCTCGTGCTGAATGCTTACGAACGCGCAATGAAGGATACGCCGCGCGCAACAGATGCACGTCTCCGAGTCGAACACGCCCAGGTGCTCTCGCCGATCGATATTCCTCGTTTCGCAAGACTCGGAGTGATTGCATCGATGCAACCCGTGCACTGTACATCGGATATGGGGTGGGCAGAGCAGCGTGTTGGGTCACAGCGGATAAAAGGCGCGTATGCCTGGCGATCAGTCCTTGGTACCGGGGCTCACCTGCCTCTCAACTCTGATTTCCCAGGCGAGACCCTCAATCCGTTTTACGGAATCTACGCGGCCATTACACGTCAAGATCCGCACGGCAATCCCAGAGGGGGCTGGTATCCAGAGCAACGGCTGGCTCTCGAAGAAGCACTTCGCGGCTACACCGTTGAAGCAGCCTTCGCCGGGTTTGAAGAGCAGATGAAGGGTTCAATACAAGTCGGCAAGCTGGCAGATCTGATCGTCATCTCGAAGGACATCACCAAAATTCCGCCAAAGGAAATGCTGTCTGTTCGCGTCCTGAAAACGACTATCGGCGGCAAGCTTGTGTTTGACGCGGAGAAGATCAATTAAGGTCGATCGAGCCATTGCGCGAGGTTCAGACTCTGATCCGCTTTTGGGAAACAAGAGTCATCGGCGCGACGGCTAAACCGAAAAGAAACTGCAGCATGGAAAACAAGTCCGATTATCCAGACTACGTTGCCCGATTCTATGACCTCATCTATTCCCAGTTGAGGACAATCGACCGGGATTACTTCCTCGGGAAAATCCTTGAAACGCGAGGACCCGTCCTGGAAATTGGGGTAGGAACCGGTCGGCTCTTTCTCGAAGCTTTGAACAGAGGCGCAGATATCGACGGGATCGATAATAGCGCCAGCATGCTCGCGAAACTGAAGGAGAAACTGGATCAGAGGCATCACAACCGGATCGTTCTTCAAGACGCAAGAGCTATGAATCTCCCGCGTAAGTACGATCTCATTGTCGCGCCGTTCCGCGTGTTCTCTCACCTGATTGATATGCAAGATCAGATTCAGGTATTGAACAACGTCTATGACCACCTCAACAGGAACGGCAGGTTTATCTTCGATCTGTACGTTCCTGATCTGAATATTCTTCTTCATGGGATTAAGGAGAAGGTGGATTTCGAAGGAGAATACCAGCCGGGAAAGAAGCTGAGGCGTGTCGTTTCAGCCAAGCCGGATCTTATCAAGCAGGTGAGTCTTGTGACAATGACATTCACCTGGGAAGAGGACGATCATGTGAGGACAGAGGCCTGGCAGACACCAATGCGCTTCTATTTCCGCTATGAACTCGAACACCTCGTCCATCGATCAAAGCTAACGTTGAAGCATATCTACGGAGACTATCAGGAAAACGAATTGCATTCACACTCAAAGGACTTTGTCGTGGTATGCGATAGAAAAGATTGAGTGGCCCGGTGCCAATGAAGCATCAATCGAAATCCGCAAGCCCGACATCTAACTCACCGTTCGCACTCATCACTACATACTAGGAGATTTCCGATGGTAGACCTTCAGGTGAATTACCTTGCAGTTCTTGTGTGCGGTGTCGTCTCGTTTGTGCTCGGGGGGCTCTGGTATTCACCACTCCTTTTCGCCAAAAAATGGGTGGCGCTCCTCGGCAAGACTCAAGAGGAACTGCAGAAAGCCTCAAATCCGATGATGTATGTGATCGGATTCGTCACCGGTCTGATTTCGTGCTTCGCAATTTCTTGTGTCGTAAATGCCACAGGTGCCACGACACTGGTCAATGGAGCACTCATCGGCTTTCTCTGCTGGCTCGGATTCGCCGGAGCGACAAGTTACAACAACCAGGTGAATTTCATTGGAAAACCTCCGGGCCTTTGGGCGATTGACTCCGGCTACAATCTCGCCTCATTCATCATCGCTGGAGCCATTCTCACAGTATGGAAGTGACGTTTATCCCTTACCAATCCCCTCTTCTCTCACAAGAGGGGATTCGGGGGAGGTCTGCATGAAAGAGCTTCAAGACATCATCAACGCGTATGAATCGATCAAACAGGCAGAGGGGCCTGCCCACCTCGCGACGATCGTGAAGGTGAAGGGATCGACGTACCGCCGTCCCGGCGCCCGGATGCTCATCCGTGAAGATGGCACGACCGTCGGAGCCATCAGCAGCGGCTGCCTCGAGGCCGATATCGTTGAACGGTCGAAGAAGATTCTGGAAACCGCCGAGCCCATCACCGTCGTCTACGATATGACCTCGTCGGACAACGACGTCTGGGGACTCAACCTCGGCTGCAACGGCATCATCCATATTCTTCTTGAACCGGTTCGTATGAGTGTCGCCTCTTCGCATCTCACCTTCATTGCAGATTGCCTGCGAAACCAGAAGCTTGGGGTAATTGCCACCGTCTTCCGCGTCGATGGTGAATTCAAAGGAAAGGTTGGATCCCGCATGCTGGTGCAGGAAAACGGCTCTGTGGCGGAGGATATCAGGAACCCTGCCCTCTCCGCGGCTCTGTTAGAGGATTGCCAGAACGCGGTGCGGACAAAGCAATCGAGCGTCAAGGAGTATCGATTCCTTGAAGGTGTTGTAGAGGCTTTCATTGAAGTGATCCATCCACCGATCCCTCTGCTCATCTTTGGCGGGGGTCCCGATGCTGTTCCCGTTGCTCGCTTCGCGAAGGAACTTGGCTGGCATGTCACGGTTGTCGACCACCGCCCCGCCCAAGCGACAAAGGAACGATTCTCCACAAGTGACACTCTGATCCTCGCCCGCCCCGAGGAGGTCGCCGAGAAGGTCCAACTCAAATCGCACGCGGCTGCGATCATCATGACCCACAACTTCTCTCACGACCTTCAACTGCTGCAAACGCTTCTTCCCTCCCCGGTGCGATATCTCGGTGTCCTCGGCCCCTCTCAGCGGACATCGCTTCTTCTTGAGAAACTGCGTGACACAGGATTCACACCGACGGAAAAACAACTCGCCCGGCTACACACTCCGGTTGGCTTGAACATCGGAGCCGAATCGCCGGCAGAAATTGCTCTCTCGATCCTTTCCGAAATTCAAGCGTTCTTCTCGGGGAGGACGGGCGGATACCTGAGAGATCATAGCGGCCCCATCCACGGTTCTCCTCCCGACTCCTAGCATCCGGCATCTGCCCGGGTAAAGGCGTGGGCCGGCTCATCTTTCTCGAATGACAATTGCGGATTGCTGTACGCAGCCGCTCTGAAGTACCCGCCCTGTTGCTCAATTCAAGACACCCGCATCGGCCGTTGGTGCCTTTCTTCTTGCCGTTTCCCACTTCAACACGTACATTGAACGTCGCTAACCATCATTCCACCCGCGATGATCAACCGATTTCCATCCTCACTTCAGCACCTTATGGCTCAGAAAGGCGATTCTATGCATCCGTTGACGAAGAGAACACTCTCATTCCTCGGTCTTTCCCTTGCCGCGACCTCGGCTGGAGTCAGCCAGGAACGCGATCGAAGCAAGATCCCGGATCGCTACAAATGGGATCTGACCCACATCTACCCCACCGATGACGCCTGGCGGAAAGCGAAAGAACAACTCGTCGCGGAAATCCCGGAGATCGAAAGCTTCAAAGGCACATTGGGGAAGTCGGCTCAGCAGCTCGTGGCGTGCCTCGATCTCGCGAGTACACTCACGAAAGAGCTCAACCGGCTGTCCACCTACGCCAGCATGAGCTCGGACCAGGATACACGGGAGTCCAAGTATCTGGCCATGCAGCAGGAGATGAGCCAGATCTTCGCGACGTTCGGAGCTAAGGCGGCGTTCATCGAGCCGGAAATCCTGAAGGTAGACAAAGCGACCGTCGAGTCCTTCCTCAAGCAAGAAAAGAAGCTCTCGATCTATGAGCATTACCTGGATGATATCTTGCGGCGACAGGCTCATACTGGCACCGAAGGCGAGGAGAAGATCATTGCCGATGCAGGCTTGATGTCCGACGCTGCACAGAGTATCTATGACATCTTCACAGATGCGGATTTCCCCTCTCCCGAGGTGACCTTGAGTGACGGGCAAAGCGTCAGACTCACCAAAGCCGCATTTGCGCTGCAACGCACACTCCCCAATCGAGAAGATCGCAAGAAGGTATTCGCAGCGTTCTTCGGGAAGCTCAACGAGTTTCAGCGGACCTTTGGGACGGAGTTAAATGCAGAAGTGCGAAAGAACATGTTCTACACTCGAGCTCGAAAGTACAGCTCGAGCATCGAGGCCGCGCTGGACGCCAGCAACATCCCCGTGCAAGTCTATCACAACCTCGTCAAAAGCGTCAACGACAACCTCAGCACATTCCACCGGTATCTGAACCTGCGCAAACGGATCCTTGGACTCACGGAGCTCCACTACTACGATCTCTATGCACCGCTGCTGAGCACTGTCGACCTCATGTATCCCGTAGAACAAGCACAGAAGCACATCCTCGCGTCTCTCGCACCGCTTGGCGATGACTATCTCGCTGTCACAAACAAAGCGTTTAACGAACGGTGGATTGATCTGTTCCCGACGGATGGCAAGCGCTCCGGCGCTTATTCCAACGGATCGGCGTACGACGCTCATCCGTACATGCTCCTCAACTACAACAACAAGTACGATGACATGAGCACGCTGGCACACGAGCTCGGCCACACGATGCAAAGCTACTACTCGAACAAGAACCAGCCCTACCCGACGTCGCAATATCCGATCTTCGTCGCAGAGGTTGCCTCCACGTTCAACGAGGCGCTGCTCATCGACTACATGCTGAAATCGATCTCGGACGATCGGGTACGACTGTCTCTCCTCGGCAACTACCTGGAGGGGATCAAAGGCACGATCTTCCGCCAGACGCAGTTTGCGGAGTTCGAGCTCCGGATGCACGAAAAAGCCGAGAGGGGCGAATCCCTCACCGGGGACGCGCTCAATGAGCTGTACATGGAAATCACCAAGAAGTACTATGGACATGACAAAGGGGTGTGCATCGTCGATGACGAGATCAAGGCAGAGTGGGCCTACATCCCCCACTTCTATTACAACTTCTACGTTTATCAGTACGCAACGTCATTCACGGCATCTGCAGCTCTGTCCGAGCAAGTGCTCGCAGGTGACAAAGCCGCAACCAAACGCTTCCTGGAGTTTCTCTGCTCCGGCAGCTCTCACTATCCAATCAGCCTGCTGAAGAAGGCCGGTGTCGATATGACGACGTCGGGGCCCTTCGATCTCACGATGAAGAAAATGAACCGCGTGATGGATGAGATGGAGAAAATTCTGGAACGTATAAAAAACAAGTGATGCTCGTCGTATATAGAGAGCGTTTGGCAGCAGCGGAACAGCCAGAGGCTTCAGCCTCATAGAGGGAGGAACAGGACGATGTACCGAACAATTCAAGACTTCGTTGACGATTGGAAATACGAAAACGAAGCAACGCTCAAAGTACTCAATGCCCTGACCGACGCGTCCTTTGGTCAAAAGGTGACCGCAGAGGGCCGATCGCTTGGCTATCTGGCTTGGCATATCGTTCTGGCGCTCGGCGAGATGGGCGGAAAAACCGGCTTGATCGTCAAGGCGCCGGCAGAAAACGCACCCCAGCCCGGAAAGGCGGCTGAGATCGCAGCCGCGTACGAGACAGCATCGCAATCAATTACCGATGACGTTCAATTGAAATGGACGGACAGCTCGCTCCGCGACGAGATTGATATGTACGGCGACAAATGGAAACGCGGCTACGCGCTTGCATCAATGGTGAAGCACCAAATCCACCATCGTGCACAAATGACCGTCCTGATGCGGCAGGCGGGGCTCAAAGTGCCGGGCATCTACGGACCGTCACGCGAGGAGTGGTCGCAGTTTGGCATGCCGCCACAAAAGTAGAGCCTATGTCAAGCACATCGATTGCTGTCATCCTCCTTGCCGCGGGCAGCTCGACGCGTCTCGGTACTTCAAAGCAGTTGCTGAGTTACCGCGGTCGAAGTCTGCTGCGCCATGTGGCAGAGACTGCCCTTGCCTCGAGTGTCACGGAAGTGCACGTGGTGGTGGGCTTTGAAGCAGAACGAATGAAGGCCGAGCTCGTCGGGCTCGACGTCCATCTTGCTGATAATCCCAACTGGAACGAAGGAATAGCGTCCTCCATTCGTGCCGGCATCTCCGCCCTACCGCCATCTGTCGATGCCGCACTGCTTATCCTCTGCGACCAACCGTTGATCACAGCGCAGGTTCTCAACGAGATGATCAATGCTTACGCCGCCAGGGGCAAGCCGATCGTCGCCTGCGAATATGGCGGCACGGTTGGCGTGCCCGCGCTGTTTGCCCGCTCCTTCTTTCCGGAGCTGCTTCGCCTCCAAGGAGATCGGGGAGCGAAACTGCTGATCACGCAGAACCTCGATCAGGTCACGGTCATTCCATTTCCGGGCGGCAGCGTTGATATCGATACTCTCGCCGACAAGGAACAGTTCTTCGCTTCAAAGGAGTAGATTTGGCTGATCCATCCTCCATTCACCGACCCTGGACCTCCATTTGCCGAAAACGCTGCAACAATTGGGCTCAGGTCAAGTATCTTTAAGGTGAACAGTTTGACAGGAGAATCGTATGGATGAAATGAAATCTTCCCGCATGACCTGGCAGGTTATCGTTGGCACCACAGTTCTTCTTCTTGGGATTGTGTTCTTGCTGGACAATTTTGACCTGATCGATGTCGGTCCGGTGTGGCGGTACTGGCCATTGATTTTTGTGGCGATGGGGCTCAGTAAGATCGTTCAGGCCGAGAATTCATGGGAACGCCGGAGAGGCTTCTGGTGGACCTTCATCGGCTTGTGGTTATTCGTTTCGGTGGTGCATATCTTTGGCCTTACGTTCCGCGACTCGTGGCCCATCCTGCTGATCGGCGCGGGAATCGGTATGATTTGGAAATCCCTCATACCTGAACCAAGACGCAATTTCGCAAAGGACTAGAACTATGGAGAAAAGAAGCTCGTATCACCTCGGCTCTCAACTTGTCTTGGGGTCGATCGTCGTACTCCTCGGAGTGGTGTTCACACTCGACAATCTCGGCATCTTGGATGCCGGAGAATTCCTACAATTCTGGCCGGCCCTGTTGATCATCTATGGACTCTACCGCATCGTCGTCTGCGAGACCCCCGCCGGGAAAATTTGGGGTGCACTGTGGGTCCTTATCGGCGGCATTCTGCTCCTCAACAGACTCTACGTGATCCACATCTATTTCTGGGATCTGTGGCCCCTTATCCTGGTTTTCATCGGTGTCAGCTTGATGCTTCGCAGCACGCGACGCCGGCACGAACTCGCCGTGGGCTCGTCCGGCATAGCTGCTGATAGCAATTCAACGATTAGCGCCTTTGCTCTCCTGGGGGGGCTCAAACGCACAAATGATTCGCAGGACTTCCGGGGCGGAGAAGCAACGGCCATCATGGGCGGGTGCGAGATCGACCTCCGCCAGGCCTCCATCAAAGAGGGGGACGCTGTGCTGGATCTCTTTGCCTTCTGGGGTGGCATCGAGGTGAAAGTCCCGGAAGACTGGTCTGTTGTGCTTGAAGGGATTCCTGTGTTAGGAGGATATGAGGACAACTCGCGCCCTCCCAAGGGTGAGGCACGGAAGCGATTGATCATCAAAGGCTATGCCGTTATGGGCGGCGTCGAGATCAAGAACTAGACAATGCATCCCATCCTCGCAAATCAAGAGCGGCTTGCGATCTACATGCTCGCGTGGCTCATCTTTGGGGGAATGCTCGCCGCGGTGCTCGCCCTGCCAAAGGACTTTCTGTGGACGGAGTCGCTTGCCGTTGCGGTACCGCTGACCCTGCTGTACGGGACTATTTGCCTCTCGTCGTGGTACATGTGTCGGGTGTTCCCACTGCACAAGACGGGTTATGCGCAACTGCTGCTTCTGTATGTCATTGCCGGGTTCCTCACGAGCTCTTTGTGGATCCTCATCGGCAACGGCTGGACTCTGCTCCTCGAGCGCCTCTCGCTGTTCGCGCCTCTCAGCGCTCGGTTCACCGCCAAAACCCCTCTCCTCGTGGGAGTCGGCTTCATCCTCTTCACGCTGACCGTCGCAGTTCACTACCTGATCATCACCTTCGAAGCGACAAAGGTGGCAGAGCAGCGCGAGCTCCAATCGCGCATACTGGCACAAGAGGCCGAATTGAAGGCGCTCCGCGCACAAATCAATCCGCACTTTCTCTTCAACAGCCTGAACTCCATCAGTGCCCTGACCACGCAGAATCCCGCCGCGGCCCGCACCATGACGCTGCGGCTGGCGGATTTCCTCAGAAAAAGCTTGCGTGTGGGCACCCAGGAGCTTATACGGCTCGAGGAAGAGGTTTCTCTGACACTGAACTTTCTCGAGATTGAACAGATCCGATTCGGCCCACGCCTCAGAGTGGAGCAATCGATCAGCGAGCCGTGCAAAGACTGCCTTGTCCCTCCCCTCATTCTTCAGCCGCTTGTCGAAAACGCTATTCACCATGGCATAGCTCAGCTCGTTGGCGGCGGGACGATACGGCTGCTGGCTGACTGGAGCGGGAGCGTTCTCCGCATCCAGTTGGAAAACCCCGTCGATGCTGATCGGACGAAGAGTCGAAGAACAGGGTTCGGACTCGAGAACATCAGGAAGCGATTGAGAGCCATTTATGAGACGGACGCCGATCTCCGCACTGAAGAGAAGGACGGTGGCTTCACTGCTGAGCTCTCCCTCCCGGCCCAGACAAGCCGAGCGTTCTCAAACCGCCAGAAAGCCGAAAATGGCAATGGACTGACCGACGTTTCCGGTAAGTAGCCTTCACCTCTCTCCCCCCGTTGATTTTACACAACTCAGTTGTCGGATTTCCGCCGCTTTTTGTATCTTTGAGTATCCATGCAACCGATCCGTTCCGTCATCGTTGACGACGAAGAGCTCGCGCGCGGCATCGTGCGCGAGTTCCTCACCCCGCACTCTGATATCGAGATCATCGCTGAATGCTCGAACGGCTTTGAAGCAGTGAAAGCGATAACCGAGCTGAAGCCCGACCTTGTCTTCCTCGACATTCAAATGCCGAAACTCAACGGATTAGAAGTTCTTGAGCTTGTTGATAAGAACCTCTCCGTCATTTTCGTGACAGCCTATGACCAGTACGCCGTGAGAGCATTCGAGGTGCACGCGATTGACTATTTGCTGAAGCCTTTCACGAAACAGCGCTTTGATGAAGCGCTTGGGCGAGCCCGATGGAAGATTGCACAGAATGAAACGGCGCCGTTCAGCGAGATCGTGGCCGACGCCCGACCGCGGGATGTTCCTCTCGAGCGGGTCCTGGTGCGCGAAGGATCCAAGGTGCACGTTCTTCCCATCGACCGAATCGATTATGTCGAAGCACAGGATGATTACATTGCGATCAGGTCTGAGGGAAAAACGCACCTGAAGCAGCAACGGCTCACGGAACTCGAATCCTCTCTCGATCAGAAGCGGTTCGTTCGAATCCACCGCTCGTACATTCTCAACGTCGATCGCTTGGCGCGTCTCGAACTCTACGCCAAGGACAGCCGGATGGCGGTCTTGAAGGATGGAACGAAGCTGCCCGTGAGCAGGACGGGATATGAGAAACTGAAAGGGCTGTTGTAGCAAAACCTGACAGGTCTCAAAGACCTGTCAGGTCTGAAGACAGGAGAACGGTAGGAAGGAAACAATGAAAGACTTCCATAAACTGGAACTTGGGAAGTTCTACCATATATATAATCGCGGAAATAACCGTGAGAACGTATTCATTGAAGACAGGAATTATGCCTACTTCCTGCGGCTCTATGCGAAATACATCCTTCCCGTCGCCGAGACTTACGCTTACTCACTGATGAGAAATCATTTTCATATCTTGGTAAGGATCAAGGACGAATCAGAGACGTCAGCCCATTCCACGCTATCGACAGTGAGCCTCGATCCATCTCGAAAGTTCTCGAACCTTTTCAACGCCTACGCAAAATCAGTCAATAACGCATACCACCGAACAGGAGCGTTGTTTCAACGACCCTTTGGGCGAATCGAAGTAGCTTCAGAAAGTTACTTCATGCGGCTTGTTCTCTACATTCATTTGAATCCTCAGCGACACGGGTTTGTCAAACACTTCGAATCGTACCTCTATTCATCATATCAAATGTTTCTATCGGATGAACCTACGTTCTTGAGGAGAAAAGAAGTCCTCGACTGGTTTGGATCCAAAGAATCCTTCATTCAAGCTCACCAAACATACGGAGATGAGACAGGCTTGGAGCAATTCATCGGCGGTGACGATTGAATAAACCTGACAGGTCTCAAAGACCTGTCAGGTTTCAGTATTTGATTGATCGACCACTCACACTTTTTCCAGGAGGTCCTACCATGCCACGAACACTTTCACTGATTGCAGCCTTCTGCCTCCTTTTGGTGGTATCCAGCTCATCGCAGGTCACCGCCATCAAAGCTGGCAAATTGATCGATCCAAAGAGCGGCTCGGTCCTCACAAACCAGGTCATTCTCATCGAAGGCTCGAGGGTCAAAGCCGTTGGGTCATCCGTTTCCATTCCCAAGGACGCGACGGTCATTGATCTCTCAAAGCACACTGTCCTTCCCGGGCTCATCGATTGTCACACGCATATCTTGCTACAACCTGAAGACGAGGGAGCTATTCCGCCGATCATCACCAAGTCGCAGGCATTTCGAACGGTGCAGGGTGTCGCAGCCGCAAGGAAGGATCTGGAAGCTGGATTCACGACGCTGCGTGACGTTGATAGTGAGGGTGCAGGCTTCGCCGACATCGCAATCCGGGATGCCATCAACCAAGGAATTATTCCAGGCCCTCGCCTGCTCGTAGCAGGAGACTGTCTCACGATCACCGCTGGTCACATGAACCTTGAGGGAATCAATCCCGACATCCATGTCCCGGACCTCGGAGCACTAACCGATTCGCGAGACGCTATGATTGCCACGATTCGTCGCAACGTCAAGTACGGTGTCGATTTGATCAAGATTTACGCGACGGGGAGAACGAGCCAGATCGATCCCGCAACAATGGAGCCCCTGTGCGCCTTCTCAGTGGAGGAAATCAAGCTCATCGTAGACGAAGCGAAGCGCTGGGGAAAGGATGTCGCCTCCCACGCGTACGGGGGGCAAGGGGCAAGAAACTCTGTATTAGGCGGGGTATACTCTCTCGAACACGGCATGCTGCTCGATGATGAGACCCTGAAGCTGATGGTCGAACGTGGAACCTACTGGTGCCCGACGCTTTCCGTCTACATCGCGGAAGGTCCACTGGGCATGACAGAAATGCGGAAGCAAATCATCCCCCTCCACAAGGCGACCTTCCAGAAAGCGATGAAGATGGGGGTGAAGATTGCCTTTGGAACTGACGTCGGCGCCTACGAGCACGGCACGTCCGCGCGTGAGTTTGTGAAGATGGTGGAATATGGCATGAAACCGATGGATGCGATCCGATCAGCAACGGTCACAGCATCCGAGCTCATCCGGATGGAGCGGGAGATCGGCACCATCGAGCCGAGCAAGTATGCGGATATCATAGCCACCGACGGCAATCCGCTCGATGACATTCGCGCAATCACTCGGGTCGTGTTTGTGATGAAGGAGGGGAAGACGTATAAGGGATTGGTTCATTGAGAGATCGGGTCATCGAGCCAATGGCCAGATGACTCGATTACCCGATGTGCCGATGACTCAATAACACAGCCATTTCCTAGCGCACCATGAACGAAAGCCGACTCACGGAAATTCTCGATCGAATCCAGCACTCCTCCATCGGCGTCATCGGCGATTTCTGCCTCGACGCATACTGGGAGCTTGATGCACACACGCCCGAACTTTCCGTCGAAACCGGCAAGCCAACTCACGCCGTGACGAAACAGCGCTACAGCCTCGGCGGCGCGGGAAATGTCCTGAGCAATGTTGTCTCGTTGGGCGTGCACAAGGTGTTCGCTTTCGGCGTTCGGACCGAAGACCTCTTTGGCCGAGAGTTGCTCAGGCAACTGCAGGCCTGCAAGGTTGACACAACGGGAATGGTTCTTCAACTTTCTGATTGGGACACCCCTGTTTATGCCAAGCCATATCTCGGTGCGGAGGAACAGAACAGGCTGGACTTCGGCCGCTTGAATTCGATCTCACAGGAATCCGCAAACCACCTCATCGATGCCCTTGAGGCGAGCTTGCCTCGCCTCGATGCACTTATCATCAATCAACAGCTCCCAAACAGCATCTACACTGCCGAAGTCATTGTGACTCTGAACCGACTGGCTGAAGAGTGTGCTGAGAAGATTTTCCTTCTCGACTCGCGGAACCGTGGCATCGACTTTCAACATATGATTTACAAGATTAACGCACGCGAGGCCGCTCGAGTGTTTGGGAGGTCAGTCGAAAGCAATGAGTCGGTCCCCAGCAGCGACTTGCAGCACTATGCCAGGCAGCTCTATACACGGTTCCTGAAGCCTGTCTTTATCACGCACGGTTCGCTCGGGATCATGCTCTTTGATGGAAAAGAATTGGCTGCAATTCCGGCTTTGCAGCTGCAGAGACCAACCGACACTGTTGGCGCAGGCGATACATCTGTTGCAGCCATAGCGTGTGCCCTTGCCGCGGGAGCAACGTGGAAAGAATCCGCGACACTCGCTACGTACGCCGCCGCTGTCACTGTACAAAAGCTGCGGCAAACCGGGACGGCCAGTCCAAGCGAGATTCTCGAGATAGCAAATAGCGCCAGGTAGATGACCGTCATCTGACTTGACCGATCTGTGTGAGATGACGGTCATCTCACGAAAGGAATGCACCCGTGGAATCAAAAATGACATCACGAATTCCGTGGCACGAGAAAATGGAAAGGCCTAAAGAGCCACGAATTGTTCAAATCAAATCACGCTGGCGAAGATGGCAGCAGCAGTATGGAAACGGAACCATGCTCATCGCCACTCCCCGGCTCGTGGAAGGTCTGATGAGGAGGGCGCACAAAGGAAAGCTCCTCACCATCGGCCAAATTCGCGAGCGGTTGGCAAAGGACTTCGGGGCCACAACGACATGCCCCCTTACGACCGGCGTCTTCGCGCGCATTGTGGCTGAAGCCGCCAATGAAGAGATGAACGAAGGAAAGAAGCGCGTCACCCCCTTCTGGCGACTGGTTCGTGATGATGGCGGTCTGATGGAGAAATTTCCGGGCGGAGTTCACGGACAAGCAAAGCTGCTGCGGAAAGAAGGGTGCACCGTTGTTCTAGGAAAAGGGAAGAAAGCGCCTCGCGTCAAGGACTTCGAGAAGAGACTCGGCAAGCTCTGAGAAAATTCGCAGTCCCGCACGCCCTTTGTCCTTTCTTGCATCTTCGTCTCCCGGTGTGTACTTTCTTCAAGGAGCCACGTGCACCCTTGAGGGAACAGGCATACACCTTCCCTCTCCATCGTGTCAGACGATAAACCCTTCCTTTCTAGTCTCCCTGTTTTTCGTGCCGTGCGCAGCGACAATGTATCCGACCGCTCACGGGCATTTGAACTCATCGTTGTCGTTTCCTGGAAGGCTGTCCACAAATACATTCGCCGGCGTTGGGGAAAATCAAAAGACGACGCGAAAACGATCACGCTCGCGTTCTTTTCGCGGATGATGCGAACCGACTTCTTCGATCGGTATGATCCCGCCAGGATTCGCTTCCGGACGTTTCTTCGAGAGCAAATCGATCAGTTCATTTCCACGGAGGGCGACGTTGCTCCCGAGCCGGAGTCGCTAGCTCTTGACTTCAAGCTGGCTGAGGAGGAGTTGGCACTCGAGCTGATAGAACCCGATCAGCCCTTCGAAGAGTACTTTGATGCGGAGTGGATCCGCAGCCTCTTCACGCTGGCAATTGAACAGCTTCATAACGACCTTGAGGCACACGGCAGGCTGCTTCACTTCAGACTTTTCCAGAGATTCGATTTGCAGGATCGGTCAAGCGGAGGGAACATCACGCTCGAGCAGGTTGCTCAAGAGTTCTCGCTCTCCACATCCGACGCAGCGAGCTGCTTGTCGGATGTCCGCCAATCGCTTAGCACAATTATTCTCGATTTGCTTCGCTCATTCACGTCATCGAACGAAGAACTTCGTCAGGAAGCCCACACACTGTTCGGACTATGAGTTCGCGAAATATTCTCTGATTTCCCATCACGGTTCAAAATGGAGCATACGTCATGAAAGAGAAAATCATTCTCCTCGCTGTCGCCATTCTGATCCCTGCACTAGCCGCAAGCCAGGGAGATCCCAGCTTCAATGCCAAGTGGACGCTCATTCCACAGATGAGCCACGAGATTGGACTCTATGGGACCCTGTCGATTGACATACGGCACCAGTCATCGAGCATCACGATTGTCCAGAAATGGGGAACCAGCCGTTTCTTCATCGACTCCCTAGCGTTGAAGCTCGGTGGCGTTGTCAACACCGTCAGCATCCGCGATCGTGTTTGGCCAACGAATGTGTTCATGGGGCTCTCAATGCCTGTCACCGGGACAAGGCAGATCAAGGCAGTGTGGGAAAAGGAAGGAAAGATGTTGAAGCTAGAGGAATCGTACTCGATCCGGGGATCGCAGGGGGTCAGGCCGATCTCTTGCATACACACCTACGAGCTTTCTGAGGACAAAGAGATCCTCACCTACACGATTATTCGCTCCTCCCGCACAACAGGTTCGCCTGTGAAGTATGTTCTCAAGAAGGCGGGGACGAAGGAAGCGTATTTCATGCGAATTGAAGACAACTGGGAGATACAGGGAAGACTCCCGATTCAAGCTTTACTCGTGAGTCTGCAAGGACTTGCCAACACCGACGCACCTCGCCTCTACTTTCTCTATCCAGACAATTGGCCATTTACCTACACGGCATCGGTCTTCGACTTCTACAGAGACAAGCGTCATTTCACGTTCACGGAACTGCGAAACCCCGAAGCAGCATTGCAGGCACTCAAGAAGTTTGTGAAAGGCTACGTCGTATGGGACAAGTCGGTGCGCACGTCGCTGATCGTTGCGTTCACCGTCGCTGGACTCGAGCGTGCGGTCGTCGTGAGCGAAGAACTGGTTCCCTTGGCCGAGCGTGCAGGCTTGAAGCCCGTGGCCGACTTCCGAGCGAAGTTCACTGGTCAGACCGACGCGCAGATCTACATGTGGGCATACAGTCAATACTGGAAGCACTGCAGCAAGGATTTCATCATTTGGCTCGGCGGCGAGCACGGGAACGTGATGAAACCTGCTGTCGCTGACTGGGGTGTCGCAAAGCGGGTCTTCTTCAACGACCTCTCGAGCAGACCGACCGACACGCTGGAATATCAGCTCGCCAGAAGGATCCTGAGTGAGATGAATCCGATGTCGATGGTAATGGGATGGCATTCGTACGCAAAGGATCTTGAGCGCGAGCACGTGAAGCTGACGTCAAGCTTCGGACACCGGGTTGAGGGCCTGAACACTCTCCCCAATATCACCTTCAGCAGCCAGGTCCCTCCTTCACCAAGATTCAAGTACACGAACAAGCACAATGTTGTTCCGGGAAAGACATACGAACCCGCAAAAAAAGTCTACATCAGCTGCATCCAGACAGACGGCATCGGGCTCGGCGCGTGGTTGAAGCCCGGCCGCGGAGAAATCCCATATGCATGGGAAGTCATTATGAACTATGTCTGGATGGCGCCGTCGATGACTGAGTATTTCTACACGATGGCAACCCCCAACGACTATTTCATCGGTTGCCTCTCGGGTCCCGGCTACCTCTATCCGAAGGCTGTGCCGCCGAAGCTCTTACCGCCGTTGATCGCAAAGGCGAAAGAGTACATGGATATCCTTGATCTCAAGGTATTTGAGATTATGGATTATTCCGAAGGTGCCACCGTCGAAGGAAACACCGAGCTCACGAGAGAAGTCGTTGAGGCATATTACCAGGGCATGCCGAATGCGATTGGCTTCATTAACGGATACGCGCCATCATATACGTTTACGGTGCGAGACGGAAAGCCGCTCATCTCGTACGATTACTACCTCTCCCCCGACCGTCCGGACAACGATGCGGTAGCAGATCTTGAGGAACTTGCGAGGATCAACAGCAAGCGCCCGTACTTTCTGTTAGTCCACGTTCGTGAAGCAAGCGATGTCAAGCGCGTCAAGGGAATTCTGGACAGACTGGGATCTGAGTTTGAAGTTGTGCCTCTGGATGTTTTCCTCACGATTGCAGGTCAGGAGCCAACGTTTCAGGAGCGATTCCTTGAGCGGCAAAGCCGGTAAACAACGCGGGACGCAGGAAGATGTAGGGAGCCCAGCCTGCTTCAGCTGTTTCGTTTTGGCCAGGATTTATCTAAATTGAGGTTGAGATGCAGATCAGCTGAATAACCAACAACCCTGCAAGAACTTCTCCCATGCCACAACGCGCATACGTGCTTGCCGAAACCACCTGGAAGAGCGTGAAGATCACCACATACGAAGTGGCGGTGCTCCCCTGGGGAGCAACCGAAGCCCACAACTACCACCTTCCGTTTGCGACCGATGTGATCGAGAGCGACCACATTGCTGCTGAATCAGCCCGCATCGCGTGGGAAGCCGGAGCCAAGGTCATCGTTCTGCCGACAATTCCCTACGGCGTGAACACAGGCCAGCTCGATATCAGACTCACCATCAACATGAACCCCTCCACTCAGGCAGCGGTGCTTCGAGATGTCGTCGAATCACTCTCGAAACAGGATATCCATAAGCTTGTGCTCCTCAATGGTCACGGTGGAAACGATTTTCGCCAGATGCTGCGGGAGCTCCAACCGCAATACCCCGACATGTTCATCTGCACGATCAACTGGTGGCAGATTATTGATCAAAAGGGCTTCTTCGATGAACCTGATGACCATGCAGGAGAGATGGAAACGAGTGTTATGATGAAGATCGTTCCGGACCAGGTTCGCCCGCTTGCAGAAGCCGGCCCGGGCAAATCAAAGAAATTCAAACTCCACGGACTCCGCGAGCGTTGGGTCTGGGCTCCGCGCCTCTGGACAAAAGTCACCGAGGACACGGGCGTTGGAAACCCTTCAAAAGCTACTGTCGAGAAGGGGGAGCAATACCTCAAAGCGGTCACACAGAAGATCGGTAGCTTCCTCATTGAGCTTGCAGCATCCGATGCTCAGGACTTGTACGAGTAGCCCAAGGCAACAAGATGAACTGGAAACTGATCTTCTCGCTTTCCCTTTTCAGCATTCTCATGGGATTTGCGTCTGTGTTCGGGTTGACGCAAAGCTATGAGTGGTTGATGTGGCTGATGATCGGAGTCATTTGCGCCTGGATCTTCGCGAAGAGAGTTGCTGACGACTTTTTCCTTCACGGATTCTATCTTGGCATCATTGACGGAGTCTTCAATTCTGTCATTCAGGCCATTTTCTTCTCGACGTACCTGGCGAACAACCCCAGGATGGTTGAAGGGCTCAAGGACATGCCACAGGGCATCCCTCCGGCTGTGATTGTTCTGATCATGGGTCCTATCATCGGTGCTCTGAGTGGTGTCGTGTTCGGTCTGCTCACCGTCATCGCTGGAAAGCTCATCAAGAAATCGACTAGCGAATACTCACGCACCTGAGCATTCGTATCCTCGCGAAGCAGAGGAACCTGCCTTCCTTTTCGATGCTACCACCTGCGAAACGTAGTCAGCGGTCCACCCAACTTTCCGGGCAAAATTCGCTATATTTGGTCAGTCTCAGTCATCAAATCAACATCCCAATCTTCGCTGTGCCATCACTTATAGACACGAGAACGCCATGTCCAGATTGACCCTCTCGAGTGCGTGGAAGGCGCTCGGACAGCACCAAAAGGAAATCGCATCGGTGCATATGCGAGATCTGTTCGCCGGGGACCCGGATCGCTTTCAGAAGTTCTCCGTTCGCTGGAAGGATATTCTTCTCGACTATTCGAAGAACCGAATAACGGAGAAGACGATGTCGCTTCTTCTCGACCTTGCTCGCGAGGTCGGCCTCGACACATGGATCGAAAGGATGTTCACGGGCGAGAAAATCAACTTCACTGAGCACCGATCCGTTCTGCACATTGCCCTGCGCAATCGCTCCAACACACCGATCCTCGTCGACCGCGAGGACGTCATGCCCGCGGTGAACAAGGTTCTGGACCACATACGATCCTTCAGTGAACTGGTCCGGAATGGTAGCTGGAAAGGATGCACCGGCAAAGAGATGACCGACATTGTCAACATCGGCATCGGTGGCTCCGATTTGGGTCCCGTCATGGTGACAGAGGCATTGAAACCGTACGGCCATCCCCGCCTGAACGTCCGCTTCGTCTCAAACGTCGACGGAACGCACATCGCTGAAACACTCAAAGGGTTGAATCCTGAAACTGCACTGTTCATCATCTCCTCCAAAACGTTCACGACACAGGAAACGCTCGCCAACGCTCAGTCGGCAAAGCGGTGGTTTCTCGAGCGCGTGAAGGACGAGACTGCTGTCGCGAAACACTTCGTTGCGGTCTCCACCAATGCGAAGGCCGTTTCGGCATTCGGCATTGACACGAGGAACATGTTTGAGTTCTGGGATTGGGTGGGCGGCCGCTACTCACTCTGGTCAGCGATCGGGCTCTCGATTGCACTGTACATCGGAATGGACAATTTCGAGGATCTCCTGACGGGAGCGCACGAAATGGACCAGCATTTTCGGACCGCTCCGTTTGAAAACAACATTCCCGTCATTCTTGCCTTGCTCGGGGTTTGGTATAACAATTTCTTTCACGCGGAATCGCACGCGGTCATTCCGTACGATCAGTACATGCATCGGTTCCCGGCATACCTGCAGCAAGGGGATATGGAAAGCAATGGGAAGCGAGTCACTCGCGACGGTAACGAAGTCGATTATTCAACGGGGCCGATCATTTGGGGTGAGCCGGGCACCAATGGGCAGCACGCGTTCTTCCAGCTCCTTCATCAAGGAACGAAGATGATCCCGGCCGACTTCCTCGCGCCGATGCAAACCCATAATCCCATAGGTGATCATCATACGATTCTTCTCTCCAATTTCTTCGCGCAAACCGAAGCATTGATGCGTGGGAAAACCGATGGAGAGGCACGGCATGAGCTCAGAAGCTCTGGGGTTCCCGGGACGGACCTGGAGCATCTGCTGCCTCACAAGGTGTTCCCCGGCAACAGGCCGACGAACTCCATCCTGTTCAAGAAACTCACCCCTCGAACGCTTGGATCCCTCATTGCGATGTACGAGCACAGGATCTTCGTTCAGGGGGTGATCTGGAACGTCAATTCCTTTGACCAGTGGGGCGTCGAGCTGGGAAAACAGCTGGCAAAGACAATCCTTCCTGAACTCGCCAGCGGAGATGTTGCCACTTCGCACGACTCTTCGACAAACGGCCTCATTGCATTCTACAAGAACAATCGTCAGTGACGACGATCGCGGTATTCCACGGAGTGAGAGACGCGGAAACTTTTTTGGGGTGGCTGAGGTTAGAAGATAGATCCCACGTTGACATTTCCTGAAGAACCAGCGACTCATCATTCGGAGGAACGCACAGTATGCGAAAAGCCATCAAGTGGGGCGGTCTTGCCGTTCTCGTGATTGGTCTCGGAATCCAGCTCATACAGCCGGAGAGGACGAACCCGGCCGTGGATGAGTCGAAGATCATCTATGCACACGTCAACGTACCTCCCGAAGTGAAGGCGATTCTTGAACGGTCGTGCTACGACTGTCATACGCATACGACCAAGTGGCCGTGGTACAGCTACGTCGCTCCCGTCTCATGGTTTCTCGCAAAAGACGTGAAGAACGGCCGCGCGAGCATGAACCTCTCAACCTGGGGGGACTACAGCCAAAGGAAGCAGATCGCGAAGCTCGATCAGATCTGCCAAGAACTCATGGACGACGCGATGCCGATCAAGCCGTATCGCATCATGCATCCAAACGCCGCACTCTCGAAAGCCGAGGTCGATATGATCTGCACGTGGGTAGACGCCGAGCGCGATCGACTCATGGGGTCTGACTCATCGGCCTCTGCTCCCAAGAAGTAACGGGCGGCCTCCTGTTAGGCCTCGAGGTTCCAGCTCTTTCTCTTCCCAAACTGTCCTCGCGCCAATCGGCTCAGCTACCGCAATGCACATCTTAGCAGCCACATCAGCGTTGTGAAGCTGAGAGCGTTGTGTGCCATTTCCTGCTCCCTCCCTGCACCGATTTTGTTCCCGCAAAGCACTTTCGCTTGACCTGACTTCCAAGTTTCAAGAATGCTGCAGGAGTGCGAGGACATCCCCGCTCTGGTTTTTGTCGCGAATCTTTGTTAACCTTGCCTCAGCATTTTGAACACTGCCAATCCTCCACCGAGAACGAACCCTTCCATGCGTATGGTGCGTGCCCTTCGCAGTCAGGCACCGCAGAGCTTTTCTGGCGTAGAGAAAGGACTATCTCTATGATTCGACCCATTTACACCTACACCGTTGCTCCTTCTCTTCCGAAAGAACTCGAATCGCTTCACGAACTTGCTTACAATCTCCTCTGGGTGTGGGACCACGATCTGATGGAACTCCTCATTCGTTTGGACCCTGACCTGTGGGAGAAAACGAACCACAATCCTGTGCTACTGCTCGGGATGATCAGTCAGGAGCGGCTGAATAGTACGGCTCGGGACGATGCGTTCCTGGCACAGCTGGAGCGGATCTATGAGCGGTACAAGAAGTATCTCGATACGAGCTCGTCGTGGTTCCGAAAGTCGTACGCGCAAGTCGGACCCAACCAGATTGCGTACTTCTCGGCGGAGTTCGGGCTCACGGAATGTCTCCAAAACTATGGGGGTGGCTTGGGCGTCCTGTCCGGTGATCATTTGAAATCGGCCAGCGACCTCGGCCTGCCGCTCGTCGGTGTAGGATTGATGTATCAACAAGGGTATTTCCGTCAGTACCTCAACGCTGACGGATGGCAGCAGGAGCGCTATCCGGAAAATGATTTCTATACATTGCCCCTCCACCTTGAGGTCGACAAAAAAGGTAAACCCCTAACGATATCGGTGGATTTCCCGGGTCGGCCTGTCCATGCTCAGATTTGGTGCGTTCAGGTAGGCCGTATCCCTCTGTACCTCCTCGACACCAACATACCGGCGAATTCCCAAGAGGACCAGGACATCGCTGACCAACTGTATGGCGGGGATCGCGAGTTGAGGATCAAGCAGGAGATCCTGCTTGGCATCGGGGGATACCGCACACTCAAGGCGTTTGACATCCAACCGTCCGTGTGCCATATGAATGAAGGACACTCCGCCTTCTTAAGCCTGGAGCGGTGCAGAGATTTGATGATGACCTCAAAGCTCTCGTTCGCTGAAGCGCGAGAGGCTTCCATGGCTGGATTGACGTTCACCACGCACACACCCGTGCCTGCTGGAAATGATTACTTCGCACCCGACTTGATGGAACGATACTTCTCGAGTTACTACAAAGAACTCGGCCTCACGAGCAAAGAGTTTCTTGGCCTCGGTCGACAGGATCCCAATAACGACCAGGAGTCATTCTGCATGACTGTTCTCGCGCTCCGGATGGCCGGATCGAGCAACGGCGTGGCGAAGCTCCATGGAAAAGTCTCACGCAAGATGTGGCAGAACGTCTGGCCGGGTGTGCCGGTGACCGATACTCCGATCATCTCCATCACAAACGGCGTCCACGCTCCATCCTGGATAAGCCGGGAAATGGCGGGTCTCTACGACCGCTATCTTGGACCCCGATGGCGCGAGGATGCAGGCGACTACGGACTTTGGAGCCGGGTCGACCACATTCCGGACGAAGAGCTCTGGCGGACTCATGAGCGGCGGCGCGAGCGCCTCGTGGCGTTTGCCCGTGCCAGGCTTGCTTCACAATTGGAGTCGCGCGGTGCACCACCTTCCGAGGTCGCTCAGGCAAACGAAGTGCTGAATTCCGAGGCGTTAACAATCGGATTTGCACGACGATTCGCCACGTACAAGCGGGCCACGTTACTCCTGAGGGATGCCGAGCGACTGATCAAGATCCTCAATGACAAGGAGCGACCAGTACAGATTATCTTCGCAGGCAAGGCACATCCTAACGACACGCCCGGCAAGGAACTCATACGTCAATTGATACACTTTGAGAGACACTCCGGCGCCCGCCGGCGCATGGTGTTCCTGGAGGATTATGACATGGTGGTCGCCCGGTATATGCTCCAGGGAGCGGATGTCTGGCTCAACACTCCACGACGCCCCTTGGAGGCGAGCGGCACGAGCGGTATGAAAGCCACCTTGAACGGCGCCATCAACCTCAGCATTCTCGATGGGTGGTGGGATGAAGCTTACAACGTCCACACGGGCTGGGGGATTGGACGAGGTGAGGAATATAGCGATGAGAAGCTCCAGGACGATGTCGAATCCAACGCTTTGTACGATCTGTTGGAGAAGGAGATCGTCCCGCTGTATTACACTCGAGGCGCCGATGGTCTCCCTCGCCAATGGATCAGCAAGATGAAGAGCGCGATGCTCTCCATTGGGCCGCAGTACAACACAAATCGAATGGTTCGCGAATATACGGAGAAGATGTATCTCCCCGCGATCGATCATTACACGACTCTCACCGCAGACAATTTCAAGCGCGCAAAGAAGTTCGCCGTCTGGAAGGAAAATCTGCGCCGGCAGTGGCAGACCATCAAGATCGGGGGGGTGATTGTTGACGACCATATGACTCTGAAAGTCGGTGAATCTCTGACGGTCCGTGCCCGGATCGACCTGGGTCAACTGAAACCGGAAGATGTCTCCGTCGAACTCTACTACGGGTCACTGAACGCTCGCGGGGAAATCGAGAACCCAAAGGTCGCGCTGATGAAGCCGTCGGACAAGCCGAAGGGCACGGTCTACGAGTTTATCGGTGTGAACAAGCTTGAGACCAGCGGGCGCCTCGGCCACACGGTACGCATTCTGCCACGGCATGAGGATCTTGACAATCCGTACAAGCTGGGTCTCATCTTGTGGGCTTGAGTTGAGCGCAAGAGGCGCGGCAGAGCAAATCCCGATCGGCTCGCGCTGAAGAACAAGAGACGAGGAGGTTAGCTTATGGGCAAGAGAAACACATTCACGAGAAGATCTTTCGTGAAGTCAGTCGTAGGCGGGGCTGCGGCCACATTCATTGCAGGCAAATGCGACTCGCTCGTATCGCTGGCAGCCGCTCAGCAACTCACGGCAACAATGCCAACGCGACCGCTCGGACAAACCGGCCACATCGTCCGAATCTTCAGTCTCGGGGGACAGGCAACGCTTGAGAAGAGCGGTACCATGGACGAATCCATCGCTATCATCAACCGCGCCATCGATCTCGATGTGAACTACATTGACACCGCGGCCGCTTACGGACGGGGAATCAGCGAGACGTACATCGGCGAGGTGATGAAGACGCGCCGGAAGGAGGTTTTCCTCGCGTCCAAGACAAACGACCGGACGTACGATGGATCCATGCGACTGCTCGAGCGCTCATTGAAGAACCTGCAAACAGACCATCTCGACACGTGGCAGCTCCACAACGTGCGCACGCAGGATGACCTCGATCGCATCTTCGCCAACGACGGAGCCATCAAAGCGCTCGAGAGCGCACGCGAGCAAAAGATGGTCAGGTTTCTCGGCATCACCGGCCACCGCGATCCGTTCATCCTGAAGAAAGGCATCGAGCAATATCCGTTCGACTCCATCCTGATGGCGTTGAACGCGGCGGACAAGCACAACGCCTCATTCATCGACAATCTTCTGCCCACTGCCGTTGAGAAAAAGATAGCGATCATTGGCATGAAGATACCCGCACGAGGTAGGATTTTTCGCGACGGTGGGATCACAACGATGGAGCAGGCGATGCGCTACGTTCTGACGCTCCCCGTTAACACGATCATCGTCGGCATCTCGACTGTCAAGGAGCTCGAGGAGAACGTGCAGATTGCGGCGAACTTCAAGCCCTACACCGAAGAGGAGATGAAGGCAATCGAGGAACTCACCAAGCCCTACTACGCGGACGCAAGCTGGTTCAAGTCTTCGTGGTGAGCGATCCCAATCCTCTCAATTGTTGAGCCCACCCTGGGATCAATGCCCCCGAGGCGGGCTCCTACGTTTCTACGAGCGATGTCACCCTGAAGCGCTTTTGTTCAGGGCATGATTGTTGAATCGCGGTAAGGCTTCAATTCCCCCTGTGGGATGCTGCTTCTCTGTCCCCTTACCTCCTGTTACCCAAATGCTACGATCTCCATCCCGAGTTTCAAGCTTCTTCATCACCGACTGCAATACGGCCATCTGCGATTGGCATACATCATCGTTGTCCTGATACCTGAATGACCAAGCAGTTTGCTAATGGTCAGAATATCAACCCCTGCCTCAATCAGCCGAGTTGCATAAGGTATGTCTTAGGCTGTGCAGTATGAAGTCCTTCAGGCTAGATAAAATCCCGTCACGCACCTCCTCTCTTCAATTCCCTGTCATTTGAAGAAGCGCTGAATGCAGGCCAAGCACTCGATGGATTCGTACGGAGTGTTGCCGCGTGGAATTTCTGGTGCTCTATCATATCCTGGCTTGAAAACAAACTGATGTCTTCATCCGTCCGTAGGAACCTTCCCTCTTTCATCTTCAATTTCATGGCTTGCGTGAAGGGATTTTGCCTTGAAGTATCCCCATTCGATGGCAAGGGTGGAATACATTGTATGGACCTCCTCTGGCTTTTGAATGCCGAGGCTGATTGCCGTAGGCCTTGCTGCCTTCCAAGAATCAGCAACTTGCATTCAAATCTCGCTGCAAATGAGGGTTGCCAAGATAGGGCGGCTAGCTTTGCGCCCGTAGTACGATTTGGGAGAAGCATCGAAGCAGGATAGCCCCTTGCCTCTCCCAGTGTGCAGGGTTATTCAGCGGTGCCTTAAGATCGCGGCGACCAAATGAAGGATCTTGAAGAAGTCTGTTTGCAATAAACTTGCAGCATTGTGCTTTCACGTGGAAGACGAGTGCTCTCCTTGCCTCAGGTGGGAGATCTTCCTCCCGTGGCACGATGAAGCAATTGAGCTCGATGGTACCGTTACGTCCAGGTCCAAAATGGATTCTTCTCGCCGATGCATCGATGTAGCATTCCGTTTCATCAGTCACAGGCAAACCCGTTCCCTTTTTCAATGGCACACCGTTTAACCAGACGGTGTTCACACTTAAAACACTCAGTGGATACTGAGCGGAGGCAGAGCCATTCACAGTCAGAACGAATTTCCTGGAGATCGGCTTCTCTTCAACCAGAGCCATAAGAGCTTTGTTAACGAATTCCGTGAGGATCAATTCGGAACCATTGTTTCTTCGATCATCAGCCTTTTTTTCGAAAAAGAGCTTGAGAAGATTTTCGCCTAATCCTTCTTTGACGCGTTGTAGCACTGGCTTTGAGAACATGTTTTTCGATCCTTATGAACATATGTCATTGTTTGGGCGCTGATTTTCTCATTGTTTTGCAGACTTCGGGGTGAAACGGGATGGCACGAACTCGTTGTCGTTTGCAGGATTTGAGGTTGCTCTCCGCACGGCAGGAGCGCCTGTGATTGCAGGGAGGGCCACTGTTAGGGGGAGACCGATTCCAACAACAGCGAGGACGCTGAAGCCAAGGAGCCGTGCTTGCAAAGTCGAGTACATACTGATGGAACCATTCGACGATGGAAAGGTCAGAATTGATACGGCCCCAAAACGATCGGAGGCTGACGTGCAGACCAGTCGGAATTCACTTGTCCTGCTACTCATCTGTTTGCTTGGAGAACACGATCTATTGCCACGCAGCTGTGGATCTGATCAGTTGATGCATTCGAGCACTGATTCTTCTCCCAACCTGCGACAACGCTGCAAATGAGTCTTCGTGACGGCGACAGCTGTTGGACTAATGTATTACCTCAGATTTTGAAGCAGCATACGAGGATTTGTGTTCAATATCAATAAATCTTATAATTAAAAGGTATTCATTTGACAATCTCATAAGAATTCCCGATAATAGTACCAGTTAAACACTTCATAGAGGCTTTTGGTGTTGTCTATCGGCGCTGATTCTCTTGTTCCTGTTGAACAGAATGCCTCAGCTTCAGGCCCTGTCTCCAACTCCCCTTCAATAGGTAGAACCCCCATACGGTACAGGTATTACTCAAGCGGACTGACCTGCAATCCCACTATCTTTGACATAGCTACTCGCGTAACCCTCAGGAATTGTCGTCTAAGCCTCGCTTGTCTCATGGCAGTACTCTTTGCGACTTTCCTATATCACCCCGCACCAGGACAGGAGAGCCGCTGGAAATCAATCGGACCGCCGCACGCCACGGTTGTTCATATTGCTGTCGATACTGATAATCGTGCACATCGACTGGATGCCAGCAGTACACAGAGGCTCTCTGCACAGACCCCTGATGGGGTTTTCGTATCTACCGGTACTGATCGCTGGAGACTTCTCCAGACGTCTCCATCCTCGAAAGAAGCTGATTGGTTTCTCCTACATCCTCGAAACGGTGCAAGCACCGCAGCGATTAGCAGTGAAGGAACGATTGAATTCGTTTGCGTCGAGGACTCGCGCCGATTTGCAGCCAGAGGATTTGGGCACGGTTGGAGAGTCTTGTCGTTGGATAACTGCCGTAGCCGACCGACCACCATGTATGCAGTCATAGAAGATAACAGCCTCCTTGAGAGGGGTGACCAACTCATGAAATCAACAGACGGGGGCGAGACTTGGATTTGCGTCCGAGGATGGTCAGAATATACCAACATGACATCCCTTTTAGATGCTAAGGTTGATCCGTTGAATAGTGACGTGGTTTATCTCGTTGTTAACGGAGGCGGCATATCGCGTCTAGTAAAGACAATAAACGGTGGGTTAACATGGCAAGGCACTGCATTGGGGGGTTCTCTTTTTGATTGTATCGATTTGGCAGTTGACCCTAACAATTCACGAACAGTCTATGTCCTTGGCATGGTCCTCGGTGATGCGCGCGTCTACAAAAGCTGCGATGGGTTGAACAGCATTACACTCACACGCCGTATCGACAAAGCGTACACCCTTGCAGTGCATCCGAAGGAGAGCAATCATCTCTTCGTTCTTGCATACCCACACGAACTCTATCATTCAAGCGACGGTGGCGAAACGTGGGATACTCTTGATACCTCAGCCCTCAATGACAATGTTGCACTTGCTCTCACGGTGGATGCCCAAGGTGACATCTATGTGGGGACTGCGCGAAATGGCGTCTTTATACGCAAAGCGGAGCGGAACAAGCCCCGCTTTTCGCATTCTCCTCCTAAAGTACTCGTTACCGCAGGAGCCGCAAAGAAAGATAGAAAGCAGTAATGAATACGACAAGTCATACAACACGCCGATGTATAACTCTTTTTTCTGGGGATGAAAATGACTCCCCCCTCAACAAGGGATCCAATCACTTTTCTAGATTGAGCATGAAAACACTCAAGAAAGTTGCAGTGTTTACCCTAGCATTTGCCACAGCAGGATTGGTATTGCTGGTTCTCTTCAACAGAAATAATCGCTCTCGGCCGCGGAGCTCGTAGTTTTGCAGAAATAGCATAGTGAGTTGAGTTGATGAGTACATCCCTCTTCAACCCTCTCTATCGAGCTCGTTGCGAAGATCTAGGTGACAGAGGTAAATCCATCAAATTGCGACAAATAAGGGCATCACCGCATGCCGAACAAAGCATTTAGAGAAGCCCAAGAGACATTTAAGCAAGCGCTGCAGGAAGGTGCAGCGCAATATGCGATAGATCAGGTTCACGAAGTGGAACGCCTCCTCCTTCATGCCCACCAACTGAGCGATGTTGACGCGAGAGAGGCAGGGATTGCTGCCGAACAAGCGAGGACAAAAGCTTCTGCGCTGATTGCTGTTTCACGAGAAGAACGCGAAAAGCTGAAGAGCAATTACGGCTCACAACTCGCTTCGTGCTTCCACAAGCTATCGGACATAAAGCACGTGTTACTAGACATCGAGAGGAAAGTGAACTCTTCCACAATCCTATCCCTGACTCAGCGAGCCAGGATTTTGGAGACAGCGTTGGCTCAAACGAGGCATGCCCTTGATCGAGAAGATTTCCGCCGTGTGGAGTCCCTCCTCGCCAAGCTCGATTCCTACACCACGGATATTCACGAGCTGCTGGATCCAACGATTCAGAAGTTAAGCTATCAAATGCCTCTCGAAATCCTCTCCCGCAACCACCAGAAGAAAAGGATGAAAAGATGAGTGCGTGGTTAAGTGGTCTTGAAATCAAGGCATCAAAACGGTTGCAAAAAATCTTTCGACCAAAACTTGCGGCTCAAATGTGTTTGGTTGATGCCGAAGCGGAATGTGAGAGTGCCAAGCAGGCGCGTGCGATGTTCTTCGCAGCGCAGTTATTCCAAGAGACAATGGTACTTCTCCGCTGCGCCCGTGAGACATTCCGCGAAGGCCGATTTGAGGAGACGAAAGTTCTTGCCCTTCTCGCGCGTAGAAAAGCTGCTCACGCGGTGGACGTTGCTGAGAAAACGAAATTAGAGTCGCGGATGCAACTCCAGCGACAAATGGAACACACATTAACCACCTTAAGCGAGGCTCGGAGATTGTTGCTTCGATCTCCAGCCAGCCCTCCAACAGGAAATAATGATGGATACGAAGAACTGTTTCAGAAAGCACTAGCAGATCTGCTGAATGCAAGTCAATCTCTGGGAAATGATGATTTCACAACTGCGAGCGCCCATTTAGGATACGCAAGGGCTTTGACAGAGCGGTTGAAATCGCGTTTGCACGATCGCGTGGCATCCGATGCAACTACTGTCAAGGGAGCGGAAATTAGGCTTGATTCTTTTCCGAAATGGTTTGTCGATCAGCTAAAAGAGATTCAGCAGCTAGACCCGTCCGCGCGATTCTCGGGAGCCCATAATGCCTTTAAGATCGATTCGAAGTAGATCCAAGGAGGCAGGTCGTTCTTGAATTGTTTGTCTGAAAAATACAAAGCGATCCGGATCGAGATCGATTCCCTTCTTATGCAGGCGACTCTTGCCCAATTCAGAGTAAGCGTTCATACGCGACGTGAAGCGGAAAGAGCCAGTCGCGAAGCGAGACTATACCTTCTTCGAGGTAACCGTCAAGCTGCTGAGCGCTATGTTCTGAAGTTGCAGGAATATGTCAAGGAACTGCGCAGCCAGCTCGCTGAAGCTTGCCCACCTGATACAAGCAAGCCGACAGTCTCAGGTCAATCTCGAACGCGATGAATGAAGAACACCTTGCCCGCTCTGTTCGAAGCTTGCAATGGGATTACCGTGTGGGAAAGAAAGTGTATCACCGCTCGGGGTAGGGTATGAACAAATGGACGTTGAAGCTGGTTAAGTCAGACAAGGTCGTGGTACAATGAGTAATTGAACCGCATCATTTACAACCAAAACGGTGACGGGAAACCCCGATTCCTCAAGCGAATTTCGCGGCAAGATCATCGATTTGAAGAAGAAATACGTCTCCTTCTACAATCTGTTCCTTGCGCGAGAAAGAAACATGGCATATTCCTCCATCGTCAGAGTAAAGCGCGAGCTTGATGTAATCCTTGACATGATTTCCCACGCAGAGCGGGCATTATGCGAAGGGCGCAACTCAGAAGCGGTAAAGTCAATTTCGCTGGGTGAGTCACATCTTCAAGTCGTCCAAGAAATCGG
>Ga0315281_10000762_pt1 | contig 46280 bp, 38 predicted proteins | sample YL17G07_0_MG_FD_204540 | JGI IMG/M metagenome (GOLD analysis project Ga0315281, IMG submission 204540) | Sediment microbial communities from Yellowstone Lake, YNP, Wyoming, USA - YL17G07_0 | ecosystem: Environmental > Aquatic > Freshwater > Lake > Sediment | place: USA: Wyoming | collected...
CAGGCGCGCACCGTTGAAACTTCCGTGGCCGGTCTGGCACTCACGGTGGTCACGCCGCAGGGCGAAGTGTCATTGCGCAGCCCGCTGCTCGGGCGTTTCAACGCCGCCAATCTGCTCGCGGTGCTGGCGGTGTTACTGGTGGCCGGCATGCCGCTCGCCGAGGCCGCCGCGCGCCTTTCGCAGGCTGTGCCGGTGGCCGGGCGCATGGAACGTTTCGGCGGCGGCACTGGCCAGCCGCTGGTGGTCGTGGACTACGCGCACACCCCGGATGCGCTCGAAAAGGTTTTGCAGGCGCTGCGCGAGCACACGCAAGGAAAATTGGTATGTGTGTTCGGCTGCGGCGGCGACCGCGATCGTGGCAAGCGTCCGCTGATGGGGCGCATCGCCGAACAACTCGCCGATGTCGTGATCGTCACCAGCGACAACCCGCGCCACGAAGACCCGGCGGCCATCATTAACGAAATTGTCGCTGGCATGCAGAGCACGCCTCGCGCCGTTCCGGAGCGCGTGCGCGCGATCCGCACGGCGCTCGCCGAGGCGCGCGCCGGCGACATCGTGCTGGTGGCCGGCAAGGGGCATGAAGATTACCAGGAGATCGGCGACCAGCGCCTGGACTACAGCGACCGCGACACGGTGCGTCAATTATTGGAGGCGGCTGCGTGATGACACTCTCTGCCGCCGCCACGGTACTGAAGGGAACGTTGCACGGTGCTGACGCGGAATTTTCCGGCGTCAGCACCGACACGCGCACGCTGCGCGCGGGCGATTTGTTTGTGGCGCTCGCCGGGCCACGTTTCGACGGACATGGTTTTGTAAACGAAGCGGCCGCCAAGGGCGCCGTCGGCGCGCTGGTGTCGCGTGTGCCGGACGCTGACATTGCCACGGTGCAGGTCGCCGACACGCACCTGGGTCTCGGCCAGCTTGGCGCGCACTGGCGCCGCCAGTTTCAGATTCCCGTGATCGCGGTCACCGGCAGCAATGGCAAGACCACGGTGAAGAACATGATTGCCGCGATCCTGAACGAGCGTGGCCCGGGGCTGGCCACGCAGGGCAACCTCAACAACGACATCGGCGTGCCGCTCACGCTCCTGCGTCTTAAAACTGGCGACCGGCACGCGGTGATCGAAATGGGCATGAACCATCCGGGCGAGATCGATTATCTGACCAGACTTACGCGTCCGACCATCGCGCTGATCAACAATGCCGCCGCCGCGCATCTGGCCGGCCTCGGCAGCGTCGAAGCGGTGGCGCACGCCAAGGGCGAAATTTACGCCGGCCTCGGTGACGAGGGCATCGCGATTGTCAACGCCGACGATGCCTATGCCGGCCTGTGGCGCAAACTCGCTGCTGCCCGTCGCGTTATCACCTTCGGTCTCGATCAACCGGCGGACGTCAGTGCCGAGTATATGCTCGATGCCGGTGGCAGCACTATCCATCTCAAAACCCAGCAAGGAGGAATCAGCATGCGACTGTCGCTGCTCGGTCGTCACAATGTGTTGAACGCGTTGGCCGCCGGCAGCGCCGCGCTTGCCGCCGGCGCGAGCCTCGTGGATATCCAGGCCGGGCTTGAGAAACTGAAAACTATTTCCGGGCGGCTGGAGGTGAAGCGCGGCCGCCACGGGGCGCGCGTGCTGGACGATACCTACAACGCCAATCCCGGATCGCTGGCCGCCGGTGTCGAAGTGCTGAAGGCCGCGAGTGGCGAGCGCGTGCTGGTGCTGGGCGATATGGGCGAGCTCGGCGACGCGGCGCACGACATCCATCGGCGCGTGGGCCAGCTTGCCAAGAGCCTCGGCATCGAACACCTGTACGCGCTCGGTGAACTCAGCCGCGCCGCGGTCGAGGCCTTCGGCAAGGGCGCAAAACATTTCGACAGTCACGAGGCGCTCATCAAGGCCCTGCGCAAAACCCTGCACGACGGCAGCACCGTGCTGGTCAAGGGTTCGCGCCTGATGAAGATGGAGCAGGTGGTGGCGGGCATTGTAGAAGAAGAATCCAACAGAGGAGAATCTTAAGTGCTCTACGCTCTCTTCGATTGGCTGGCGCGCGACATCTCGGCGTTCAACGTATTCCGTTACCTGACGCTGCGCGCCATTCTCGGTGTGCTCACGGCGCTCACGATTTGTTTCGTGATTGGCCCCGGCTTGATCCGCAAGCTGACCCAATACAAAGTCGGACAGGTGGTGCGCAGTGACGGACCGCAGACGCATCTGGCCAAGGCCGGCACCCCGACCATGGGTGGCGCGCTCATTCTCATTGCCGTGTTTGTCTCCACCTTGCTGTGGGCCAACCTGAACAACCGCTTCGTGTGGGTGGTGCTGTTCACCACACTGTTCTTCGGTGCCATCGGTTGGGTGGACGATTACCGCAAGCTGGTGCGCAAGAACCCCAAGGGCCTGAGTGCGCGCGAGAAATATTTCTGGCAAAGCGTGGGCGCCTTTCTGGTAGCGGTGTTTCTGTACAGCACCGCCAAGACACCGGCCGAGACCCATCTGATCGTGCCGATGTTCAAACATGTGATTATCGATCTGGGTCCGTGGTTCATCCTGCTCACCTATTTTGTCATCGTGGGCACGAGCAACGCCGTGAATCTCACCGACGGTCTCGACGGTCTCGCCATCATGCCGACGGTGATGGTGGCTGGCGCGCTCGGGGTATTCGCTTACGTCACCGGCAATGTAAATTTTTCGAACTACCTTGGCCTCCCGTTCATTCCCGGTACCGGTGAGGTGCTGATTTTCTGCGCGGCGGTTGTCGGTGCCGGCCTCGGCTTCCTGTGGTTCAACACCTATCCGGCCATGGTGTTCATGGGCGATGTCGGTGCACTCGGCCTCGGCGCCGCGCTCGGCGCGGTCGCTGTGGTGGTGCACCAGGAAATCGTGCTGTTCATCATGGGCGGCGTGTTCGTGATTGAAACGTTGTCGGTGATCGTGCAGGTGGCGTCGTTCAAGCTCACCGGCAAACGCATCTTCCGCATGGCGCCGCTGCACCATCACTTTGAATTGAAAGGCTGGCCGGAACCGCGCGTGATCGTGCGTTTCTGGATTATCTCGCTGATTCTGGTGTTGATCGGCCTGGCGACACTGAAAGTTCGATAGAAATAAAGATTCTCACCTACCCCCTCCCTAGTGAATGGGGCTTCATTCACTAGGGCAAGGGGTGAGGGCAAACGAGGCAAGAGAGAAAAAACGTGGCGATGGTGGCAATGGCAAAGCAGGTGAACGACAAACGAGTGCTGGTGGTGGGCCTGGGGTTGAGCGGCCTGTCCAGTGCGCGTTGGCTCGCGCGCCGCGGCTTTGCCGTCACCGTGGTCGACAGCCGCGTGCAACCGCCCGGTCTGGGCGCGCTGCAAGCCGAACTGCCCGGGGTGTCTGTACACACTGGCAGTTTCGATGCAGCGCTGTTCCGCGCTCCCGGGCTGCTGGTGGTGAGTCCCGGTGTCTCGCTCCAGGAACCGGTGATCGCCGCCGCGCGTGCGCGCGGCATCGAGGCCGTGGGCGATGTCGAACTCTTTGCGCGCGAGTGTCGCGCCCCGGTCGTGGCCATTACCGGCTCGAATGGCAAGAGCACGGTCACGAGCCTGGTTGGCGCGATGTGCCAGGAAGCCGGCATGGATACCGCCGTCGGCGGCAACATCGGCGTGCCGGTGCTCGAGCTGTTGCGGTCGCCCGAGCCGGAAGTCTATGTGCTGGAACTTTCGAGTTTTCAGCTTGAGACCACGACGAGCCTCAACGCGCGCGCCGCGACCGTGCTTAATATTACGGCCGACCACATGGATCGTTACGCGACCCTTGACGACTATAGCGCCGCCAAGGCGCGCATCTTCCGCGGTGACGGCGTCCTGGTGTTGAACGCCGATGATCCCGCCGTGCTGGCCATGGGGTTGCCGGGCCGAAGCCAAGTGCGCTTCGGCGAGAACGGGCCTGCGAGTGGCATCGACTACGGCCTTGTCACACACGGCGGCGAGACCTGGCTGGCGCGCGGGCAACGCCAGCTCATGCCGGCATCCGCGGTGCCGCTGCCCGGCCGGCACAATCTGTTGAATGTGCTCGCCGCCATGGCGCTGGCCGAGACCCTGCACGTGCCGCTCGATGCCATGAAGCGCGCGGTCGCAAAATTTAAGGGTTTGGCGCATCGCACTGAACTGGTGCTGGAACGCGACGGGGTGCGCTGGATCGACGACTCCAAGGGCACGAACGTGGGCGCCACGGTCGCCGCCTTGAGTGGCATGGATGCGCCGGTGATTTTGATTGCCGGTGGCGAAGGCAAGGGCGCGGACTTCGACACGCTGCGTGCACCGGTGAAGGAATACGCGCGCGCCGTGGTGTTGATCGGGCGCGACGCGGCGCCGATCGAGAAGGCACTCGGCGGCGTGGTGCCGGTGGTGCACGCGCAAGACATGCCGGCCGCCGTGCGCGCCGCGCGCCGCCTCGCGCAACCCGGCGATGTGGTGTTGTTGTCACCCGCCTGTGCGAGCTTCGACATGTTCCGCAACTATGAACACCGCGGTCAGGTGTTTGTGGAATGTGTGAAGGCGGAGACGGCATGAACAGCGTCGCCGGCCTCATTAACCTGCGCGCTCGCTCGCCGCTGCGCATCGCCGGGCACGCCACGGCCAAGTGGGATCCATGGATCGTGGGCAGTATCAGCGCGCTGTTGCTGCTGGGTTTGGTGATGGTGTACTCGGCGTCGGTATCGATAGCCGAGCGTGCTACCGGCAACAGCCTGCATTATCTGGTACGCCACATCGTGAGTGTCGTGCTGGGCGTTACCGGCATGCTGATCGTGATGCGCACGCGTGCGCGTTTATGGGAAACCCTCGGTCCCTACCTGCTGCTGATCGGCATTGCCTTGCTGGTGATCGTGTTGCTGCCCGGCATTGGCGTGCGCGTGAACGGCAGCTCGCGCTGGTTGTCGCTCGGGGTCGTCAACCTGCAACCGTCGGAGTTGATGAAGTTGTTCATGGTGGTGTACGCGGCCGGTTATCTGGCGCGCAAGCAGGAGGAGCTGCGGTTTTTCACTCAGGGCATTCTCATGCTCAGTATCGTGCTGGCGGTGATCGGCATGTTGCTGTTGCAGGAGCCGGATCTCGGCAGCGTGGTGGTGATTTCGCTCACGGTGTTTGTCATGTTGTTCCTCGGCGGCGTGCGTTTCTGGCACTTCACGGCAGTGGTCAGCGCCGGCCTCGGCGGCATGGCGTTACTCACTTATATTTCGCCGTATCGCATGGCGCGCTTCACCGGGTTTCTCGATCCGTGGGCGGATCCCTTCAACACCGGCTTCCAGCTTACCCAGGCGCTGATCGCTTTCGGGCGCGGCGAGTGGCTGGGTGTGGGCCTCGGCGCCAGCATCCAGAAAATGTTTTATCTGCCGGCCGCGCACACCGACTTTCTGTTCGCGGTGCTGGCCGAAGAGCTTGGACTGCTCGGTGTGCTCGCGGTGATGGCTTTGTTTTCGATTATCGTGTGGCGCGCGTTTAGCATTGCGCGCCGTGCCGAGATCAATGGCCAGGTCTACGCCGCGCGTCTTGCCCAGGGCATCGGCCTGCTGCTCGGCATGCAAGCCATGATTAACATGGGCGTCAACATGGGCGCGCTTCCAACCAAAGGATTGACGCTGCCGTTCGTGAGCTACGGCGGTTCCAGCATGATCGTGAGCTGCCTGGCCCTCGGCCTGCTGCTGATGGTCGAGCGCGAGCAACGCCGTCACAAAGTGGGTGCGGCATGACCACCATCGTAATCATGGCCGGCGGCACCGGTGGGCATGTGTTCCCGGCGCTGGCCGTGGCGCGCGCGTTGCGCGATCAGGGCGTACGGGTCGTGTGGCTCGGTACGCGCGCCGGTATCGAGGCGCGCGTGGTGCCGGCCGCAGATTTTGAGATCGAGTACATCAACATCCGTGGCCTGCGCGGCGGCGGATGGTTGCGCTGGTTATTGCTGCCCGTGCGTCTCAACATCGCCATGTTCCAGGCGCTGCGTATCTTGCGCCGCATCAAACCGGATGCCGTGCTGGCGATGGGCGGTTTCGCCTCTGGCCCGGGTAGTTTGATGGCGGGTGCGCTGCGTATTCCGCTCCTGATTCATGAACAGAACGCGATCGCCGGGCTCACCAACCGCTGGCTCGTGCAGATTGCCGATGTCGTGATGGCCGGGTTTCCCACGGCATTCGGCGAACGTCATGGAGTGCGCGTGGTCGGGAATCCGGTGCGGCGGGAAATTGTGGCGCTGCCATCCCCGGAGGTGCGCCTGGCCTCGCATCATGGACGCCTGCGCCTGTTGATCGTCGGCGGCAGTCAGGGCGCGCAGGTGTTTAACCAGATTGTGCCGAAGGCGCTGCGCGCCTGCCCTGAGGCAAGCCGTCCGCAGGTATGGCACCAGACCGGCAAGCGCGACGAGGCATCTGTTGCCGACTCCTATCGGGATGTTACACCGGATGCCAGGGTGACCGCCTTCATCGACGACATGGCCGTCGCCTACGCCTGGGCGGACCTGGTGGTGTGCCGCGCCGGCGCCATGACCATCGCCGAACTGGCCGCCGCCGGTGTCGCCGCGATTCTGGTGCCGTTTCCCGCCGCTGCCGACGATCACCAAACCGCGAATGCGCGCTTTCTGGAAGAGCGCGACGCGGCGCTGCGGCTGCCGCAGCCGGAGTGTACACCCGCGCGGCTTGCCGAATTGATCACAAGCCTTGCCGCCAATCGCGCGTTGCTGGTGCGCATGGCCGTGGCGGCACGTGCCTGCGCGAGCACCGATGCGACCGAGACCGTGGCGCAATTTTGCCGGGAGGCGGCGCATGCGTAACTGGGTGAAGCGTGTGCATTTCGTCGGCATCGGCGGCGTCGGCATGTGTGGCATTGCCGAGGTGTTGCACAATCTTGAATTCAGCGTGTCCGGTTCGGACAGCGCCGAGAACGCCAACACCAAACGCCTCGCCGGTCTCGGTATACGCGTGGCCATCGGCCATGACGCCGCGCACATTGCCGGTGCGGACGTGGTGGTGATTTCCTCGGCGGTGAAGGACACGAACCCCGAGGTGCAGGCGGCACACGCCGCCAAGATTCCGGTGATCCCGCGTGCCGAGATGCTGGCCGAGTTGATGCGCCTGCAGCACGGCATTGCCATCGCCGGCACGCACGGCAAGACCACCACCACGAGCCTGACGGCCAGTCTGCTGGCGCAGGGCGGGCTCGACCCGACCTTTGTCATCGGCGGACGTCTCATCAGCGCGGGCAGCAACGCGCGTCTCGGGCGCGGCGAGTATCTGGTGGCCGAGGCCGACGAGAGCGACGCCTCGTTTCTGCATCTGCAACCGTTCATGGCGGTGGTGACCAATATCGACGCCGATCACATGGAAACCTATGGTGGCGACTTCAACCGCCTGAAGCAGGCGTTCATCGACTTTTTGCACAACCTGCCATTCTACGGGCTTGCAATTTTATGCACCGACGATCCAGTGGTGCGCGAAATACAGGCTTTCGTACACAAGCCGGTGCGCACCTACGGCACCGGCGCGGAGGCGGACGTGCGCGCAACTGACATCACTCAAGACGGCATGCAGATGCATTTCAATGTAAGCATCGGTAACGCGACCATCGGGAAACACAGCAAGCCGATGCGCATCGTGCTCAATCAACCCGGCCGGCACAACGTGCTCAACGCGCTGGCGGCGATCACGGTGGCGAATGAACTCAACGTCCCGGAAGCGGCGATCCGCGAGGCGCTCGCCAATTTCGGCGGCATCGGCCGGCGTTTCCAGGTCAATGGTCGCATGCCCGTCACGGGTGGCGATGTGTTGCTGGTGGACGACTACGGCCACCACCCGCGCGAACTGGCGGCCACCCTGCAGGCGGCGCGCGAAGGTTGGCCGACGCGGCGTCTGGTGGTTGCGTTCCAGCCGCACCGTTACACGCGCACGCGCGACCTGCTCGATGACTTCAGCGCGGTGCTGGCGGGTTGCGATGCATTGTTCATCACGGAAGTGTATGCCGCGGGCGAAACGCCGATCAGCACCGCCGACGGGCGCGCGCTGTGCCGTGCGATCCGCGCGCGCGGTGGCAACCCGGTGTTCGTCGAGAACGTGAATGAACTACCCGCGCTGCTTGCCGACACCCTGCAAGCCAACGACCTGTTGCTCACCCTCGGCGCTGGCAGCATCGGTCAGGTGGCGGCGGGCCTCGCGCAGCGCCTGGGAAAAAAGAAATGATGGCCACGAGCAGCAACGACAACGGTCTGCGCGGCGCGTTCAAGCGTGGCGAGCCGCTCGGCAAACACACCAGTTGGCGCGTGGGTGGCCCGGCGGATCGTTTCTACGAACCGGCGGACGTGCAGGATTTGTCTGCATTTCTCAAGACACTGCCGGACAACGAGCCGCTCTTCTGGGTTGGGCTGGGCAGCAATCTGCTGGTACGCGACGCCGGTGTGCGCGGCACGGTCCTCATGTTGAGCGGCAAGTTGAACGGATTGGAACGCCGCGGTGAACACGCGGTGCGCGCCGAGGCCGGCGTGGCCAGCGCCAAACTCGCGCGTTTCAGCGTGCAGCAGGGCTTAAGCGGCGCGGAGTTTCTGGCCGGCGTGCCGGGCACGGTTGGTGGTGCGCTGGCCATGAATGCCGGCGCCTTCGGTGGCGAAACCTGGAGCGTCGTGACGGCGGTCGAGACCATGGACCACGCGGGACGCGTGCGCACGCGTCCGCCGTCCGATTTCGAGATTGCTTATCGCTCGGTGCAGGGGCCGGCAGGCGAGTGGTTCATCGCCGGACATTTCGGCCTCACGCCCGGGAGCGAAGCGGAAGGCCAGGAGCTTATCAAATCGCTGCTCGCCAGGCGCGGCGCCACCCAGCCCACGCAATGGCCGAACGCCGGCTCGGTGTTCCGTAATCCGCCCGGTGATTACAGTGCGCGTTTGATCGAGGCCACCGGCCTCAAGGGTTTTTGCATCGGCGGTGCCTGCGTGTCCGAGCTGCATGCGAACTTTATTATCAACACCGGCGGCGCCACGGCCGCGGATATCGAGACGTTGATTGAAACTGTACGGGACAAGGTGTACGCGGTGCAGGGTGTGAAGCTGGAAACGGAAGTGCGCATTATCGGAGACAAGACGTGAGTACTACAAAATTCGGCAAAGTGGCAGTGCTGCTGGGCGGACGTTCCGCCGAGCGCGAGATTTCGTTGCTCTCCGGCAACGCCGTGCTCGCGGCGCTCAAGCGCCAGGGTGTGGACGCGCATGCCTTCGATCCGGCCGAGCGGTCGCTCGATGAACTCAAGCGCGCAGGTTTCGCGCGTGCCCACATTGCTCTGCACGGCCGCTATGGTGAGGACGGCACGGTGCAAGGAGCGCTTGATCTGCTTGGCATTCCCTATACCGGCAGCGGTGTGATGGCCTCGGCGATTGCGATGGACAAGTGGCGTACCAAACTCATTTGGCAGGCGGTTGGTATTCCCACGCCGCGCTATGCGCTGCTCAAGGCCGGTAGCGACAACATAGCGGTCGCGCAGGAACTCGGGTTGCCGCTGATCGTGAAACCGGCGCGCGAGGGTTCGACGATTGGTTTAAGCAAGGTGATGGAGGCGAAGCAGTTGCCGGAGGCGTACACGCTGGCGACTAAGAGTGACGCGCTGGTGCTGGCCGAGGAGTTTATCGAAGGCATGGAGCTCACCGCGGCGATTCTGGGCGATGTGCCATTGCCGCTGGTGCGCATCCAGTCGCCTGGCTTGTATGACTACCAGGCCAAATATTTTTCCGACGAGACACAATACTTCTGCCCGAGCGGCTTGCCCGTGGCACAGGAAAAATCAATCCAGGAGCTGGCGCTCAAAGCCTATCGCATCATCGGTTGTCACGGCTGGGGGCGGGTGGACGTCATGCTGTCGAAGGACGGCAAGCCAGCGTTCCTCGAAGTGAACACCTCGCCGGGTATGACCGGTCATAGCCTGGTGCCGATGGCGGCGAAACAGGCGGGCTTAAGTTTCGATGCACTCTGTTTGAAAATTCTGGAAACCAGCCTGGAGCGAAACGATGCCGTCGTTTGAGGCCTTGCAGCAGCACCTCGTTGAGCGCCCGTGGCGCGCCGGGCTATACGCCTTCGGCGCGCTCACACTCGCCACGCTGGTGCTGCTCGTGGCCGACACCCTGTTGCGGCCGGAAAGTTTTCCGGTGCGCAACATGAGTTTCGAGGGCGAGTTCCGGCAGGTGGACCCACAGGCGCTGGCGGCGGCAGTCGTGGACACGGTGCGCGGTAATTTCTTTTTGCTCAATCTCGATGCCATCCGCACGCACGCACGCCGCGTACCGTGGGTGCATGAGGTGACGGTGCGGCGCCTTTGGCCGGACGGTGTGCACATTCAATTCAGCGAACAGCAACTGGTCGCGCGCTGGGGCAAGAGCGGCTGGGTGAATGCGCAGGGTGACTACGTGAATCTGCACGGCGAAGAAGGCCCGGCGAATCTGCCGTGGCTGGCCGGGCCGGATGGCCTGCAGGCGCGCGTGCTTGAACACTACCGCAAGCTCAGCACCATCCTGGCGCCGGTGCAGTTGCACATCGCCATGCTCACGCTCACCGATCGGCATTCCTGGAGCGTTGTTTTACAAAACGGACTGGTGTTGACGCTCGGGCGCGAAGAACCTGAGTCGAAAGTGGAACGTTTCACGCGCGTTTATCCGCGCGCGCTGGCGGCGCAGGCGGCGCGCGCGAAGCGCGTCGATCTGCGTTACACCAATGGATTCTCCGTGGAGTGGGTGCCGCGCAGCGGCGCGCCACGTGCATCGGAAATCATGTCAACTGGATTTAACGAGGGCTGAGACATGTCAAAAAAGGGTGACGAAAATCTGGTGGTGGGCCTCGACATTGGAACCTCGAAGGTGCTGGCGATCGTGGGCGAGGTCTCGGCCAACGGCGAGGTGCAGGTGATCGGTGTCGGGCATCATCCATCGCGCGGCATGAAAAAAGGCGTGGTGGTGAACATCGAATCCACGGTGCAGTCCATCCAGCGCGCCGTGGAAGAGGCCGAGCTCATGGCCGGCTGCCAGATTCAATCGGTGTACGCCGGCATTGCCGGATCGCACATCCGTTCGATCAACTCGCACGGCACGGTGGCGATAAAAGACAAGGAGGTGGGGCCGAACGATGTCGAGCGGGTGATCGAATCGGCCCGCGCGCTGGCCATTCCCGCCGATCAAAAGGTGCTGCACGTGCTGCCACAGGAATTCATTATCGACGGCCAGGAAGGCATCCGCGAACCGACCGGTATGAGCGGCGTGCGCCTGGAGGCCAAGGTACACATTGTCACCGGCGCGGTGAGCGCGGCGCAGAACATCGTGAAGTGCGTGCGCCGCTGCGGTCTTGAGGTGGACGACATTATTCTCGAACAACTCGCTTCAAGTTTATCGGTGCTCACCGAGGACGAAAAAGAACTGGGCGTGTGCATGGTGGATATCGGCGGCGGCACCACTGACATCTCGGTGTTCACCGAGGGTGCGATCCGCCACACCTGCGTGATACCGATCGCCGGCGACCAGGTGACGAACGACATTGCCGTGGCACTGCGCACGCCCACGGCCAACGCCGAGGAAATCAAGAAAAAATACGGCTGCGCGCTCACCCAGCTTGCCGCCAGCGACGAGAGCATCGAGGTGCCCAGCGTCGGCGACCGGCCACCGCGCAAGCTCGCGCGCCAGACGCTTGCCGAAGTGATCGAGCCGCGCATCGAAGAACTGTACGGTTTGGTCCTCGCCGAACTGCGGCGCAGCGGCTTCGAGGACCTGATCGGAAGCGGCATCGTGCTCACCGGCGGCAGCGCCAAGATGGAAGGCATGATCGATCTCGCCGAAGAGGTGTTCCACATGCCGGTACGGCTCGGTATTCCGCAGGGTGTGGGCGGTTTAAGCGGTGTGGTGCACAACCCGATTTATGCGACCGGCGTCGGGTTGGTGTTGTTCGGCGCCAAGGCGCGTGGCGGTAGCCGCTACGGGTTCATGCCGCCATCGGCATCGGTCAGCATGAAAGGCGTGCTGGGAAAAATGAAAGGCTGGTTCCAGGGGAATTTTTAACGGGGCGAGGCGGATGCAAGAAAGACAACCATTTACTCACAGAAGGAGATACCACTATGTTTGAACTAATGGACAGCTACGGCGAACAGGCCGTGATCAAGGTGATCGGTATCGGCGGCGGCGGCGGCAATGCGGTCGAGCACATGGTCAATGCAAAAATCGATGGCGTGGAGTTCATCGTTGCCAACACCGATGCGCAGGCCCTCAAGAAGACCGGGGCGCGCACCATTCTGCAAATGGGCGCGAACCTCACCAAGGGACTGGGCGCTGGCGCCGACCCGGCCGTTGGCCGGCAGGCGGCGGTCGAGGATCGGGAACGCATCGCCGAGGCGCTGCAGGGCGCCGACATGGTCTTTATTACTGCCGGCATGGGTGGCGGCACCGGTACCGGGGCGGCGCCTGTGGTCGCGCAGGTGGCCAGGGACCTCGGCATCCTGACGGTGGCGATTGTGACCAAGCCGTTCCCGTTCGAGGGCAAGAAGCGTTTGGCAATTGCCGAACAGGGCATCAAGGAACTGGGCGAGTTCGTGGATTCCATCATTACTATCCCGAACGAGAAGCTCTTGGCGGTGGTCGGAAAGGGCGCCAGTCTGCTGGATGCCTTCAGCAAGGCCAACGAAGTGCTGCAGGGCGCTGTTCAGGGCATCGCCGAGCTCATTACCCGGCCCGGTCTTATTAATGTCGACTTTGCCGACGTGCGCACGGTCATGTCCGAGATGGGTATGGCGGTCATGGGCTCGGCCTCGGCCAGCGGCGAGAACCGGGCGGCGGACGCAGCGCGCGCCGCTGTCTCAAGCCCGTTACTGGAAGACATTAATATTTCCGGGGCACGCGGCATTCTGGTGAACGTGACCGCCGGCCGCGATCTGTCGATCGGTGAGTTTGAAGAGGTTGGCAATACCATCAAGGAGTTCTCCGCCGAGGACGCGACGGTCGTCATCGGAACGGTCATCGATCCGGATATGCACAACGAGCTACGGGTTACGGTCGTGGCCACCGGTCTCGGTATCCGCGAGAAGCGTCAGCTACCCTTCAAAGTGATAAGAACCGGAACCGGAACAACGGATTACGAACAGTTGGACACGCCCACCGTAATCCGCAACCGGCGTACACCGGGGGACCTGCGGGCGCATGCCGAGGGTATGGATTACCTCGATATACCGGCTTTTCTGCGTAAGCAGGCGGATTAACGGGTCGCCACAGGGCGGTTAGCTCTGGGGGGCTAGACTGGCAGGCACGAAGTCTGCCGTCTATCGGGAAGAATGAATCTATAAGGTATCGATTTAACTGGACGGGCTGGACAGAGCAGGCTTATTACCTTTAAATACGGAGGGTAACCTATGGATTTTGCACGACCCCGGGTGTTTCGGGGATGGGCGCTTTGCCCGCGTGTTTTTGGGTTCGTACGTTTAAGCACAGAGAAGCTAACGAATAAAGCCGGATCGCATGATCAAGCAACGCACCCTCAAGAACATCATTCGCGCTACTGGCGTGGGGCTGCATACCGGCGAAAAGGTTTATCTCACCCTGCGGCCTGCGGCCGTGGGCACCGGCATTGTATTTCGGCGCGTGGATCTCGCCGATCCTGTTGATATCAAGGCCGATCCCGAGAACGTCACAGACACGCGCATGTCCACGACGCTTGAAAAAAACGGCGCCAAGATTTCGACGGTAGAACACTTGATGGCGGCCTTCGCCGGTCTTGGTATCGATAATGCCTTCGTGGATGTGACCGCGCCTGAAGTTCCCATTATGGACGGCAGTTCCGGCCCATTCGTGTTTCTGCTGCAATCGGCTGGCATTGAGGAACAGGCTTCACCCAAACAGTTCATCCGCATCAAGAAGCCGGTACGCGTCGAGGACGGTGACAAGTGGGTGCAGTTTGAGCCGTGGGACGGTTTCAAGGTGTCGTTCGGTATCGACTTCGATCACCCCAGTCTGCGCCGCTCCACACAGACCGCGTGCGTGGATTTTTCCACCACCTCATTCGTGAAAGAAGTGAGCCGTGCGCGCACCTTCGGGTTCATGCGCGATCTTGAGATGCTGCGCTCGGCTGGCTTGGCGCGCGGCGGCGGGATGGACAATGCCATTGTCATGGACAATTTCCGTGTATTAAACGAGGACGGCCTGCGTTACGAGGACGAATTCGTAAAGCACAAAGTGCTGGATGCGATCGGCGATCTTTATCTGCTGGGACATCCATTGATCGGTGCCTTCAGCGGCCACAAGTCCGGGCACGCCCTGAATAACCGTATCCTGCGTACCCTCATGGCGGACCGGAGCGCCTGGGAGCTTGTGTCCTACGAGGAGTCAGACAGGGCGGCCATCTCCTTCACGCGTGCGGTACCCTCGACATGAACATTATTCTGGTTCCGCACAGTGCCGGCCGCGGACGCAACATCAGCCTGAGTCCGCTTCAGCTGCTGGCGCTGGCGCTGGTGGTACTGGTGGGTCTGCCGATTCTGATTGGAAGCGTGACCTACAAGATTGCCTCGTATTTCGATCCGGCCACCGGCATGCGCGATCCGGAATTCGTCCAGCGTCAGGCGGCGTTGCTCAGCAACGAACGCCAAGTCATCGAACAGGCGCGGCACGCGGCGGAATTGCATCTCAACGCGCTCGCTCAACGCCTCGGACACATGCAGGCTGAGTTGCTGCGGCTCAATGCCCTGGGCCAGCGCCTGTCGCGCATGGCCGGCCTCGATAAGCGCGAGTTTGATTTCTCGGAAGGGCCGGCGATGGGCGGTCCGGAACCGGTACGTGGTGTCTCGTCCGTTTCGGTGCCGGATTTCCTCAAAAGCATGGATCAGGTCTCCGGCCAGATCGGCAAGAAGTCCGAGCGGTTGGCGGCGCTGGAGAGCACGCTGCTCGATAAGCAGTTGCAGGCCGCCGTGCATCCGGCTGGCTGGCCGACCGACGGCGGCTGGGTGTCCTCTGGTTTCGGTTCGCGTACCGACCCCTTTACCGGCCGTACTGCTTACCATGAAGGCGTGGACATCGCCAGCCGCTTTGGTTCATCGATCAAAGCCATGGGCGGCGGTGTCGTAAGCTATGCCGGCGAGAAAGACGGCTATGGGACGACGGTCGAGATCAATCACGGCAATGGTTACACCACCCGTTATGCGCATTGCAAGGTGGTGCTGGTACGGGTCGGTGACCGTGTTGCCAAGGGTCAGGGCGTGGCGCTGGTAGGGACCACGGGCCGCTCCACGGGTCCGCACCTGCACTTTGAGGTGTTACGCGATGGCCAATCTGTCAACCCGAGTTCCTATTTGAAGACCGCTTCGTAAATCGTTGCCGCGCCGCCGGCCGGTCTATTCAAGTCGCGACGCTTTTCCTCCATAATCCCTCTTTTACCGGCCACTGGTTCCGTTTTTCGGGACGGGCGCGACCGGTTTGCCATCATCATTGCCACCCGGACGTATCTATATAAATGTTTGTAAATCTATTCAAAAAGCTCATCGGCGACCGCAATACGCGCCTCATCCGGAAAATGCAGAGCGCCGTGGCGAGCATCAATGTTCTCGAGCCACAGATGGCGGCGCTCACCGACACCGCGCTTGGCGCCAAGACCATCGAGTTCCGTCAGCGTCTGGAGCGCGGCGAGACACTGGATGCGCTGCTGCCGGAGGCGTTTGCGGTGGTGCGCGAGGCGGCCAGGCGCGCGCTCGGCATGCGCCACTTCGACGTGCAGCTGATCGGCGGTATGGTGTTGAACTCCGGGCGCATCGCGGAGATGCGCACCGGCGAGGGCAAGACCCTGGTGGCCACACTCGCCGCTTACCTCAATGCCTTGCCTGGCAAAGGTGTGCACGTGGTGACGGTGAACGACTACCTCGCGCGCCGCGATGCGGCGTGGATGGGCAAGGTCTATAATTTTCTCGGGCTGACCGTGGGCGTCGCGGTATCCGGTCAGGACAGCGAGACCAAGCGCGCCGCCTACGCCGCCGATATCACCTATGGTACCAACAACGAGTATGGCTTCGATTATCTGCGCGACAACATGGCGTTTCGCGCCGGAGATCGAGTGCAGCGCGGAACCCATTATGCGATCGTTGACGAGGTGGACTCGATTCTGATCGACGAGGCGCGCACGCCACTCATCATCTCCGGTCCCACTGAAGAGAACACCGATCTTTATTACAAGATCAACGCCATCATCCCCAAACTCGCCCGCCAGGAAAAGGAAGACGGGCCGGGTGATTACAGCGTGGATGAGAAAAGCCGTCAGGCGTTTCTCACTGAGTCCGGGCACGAGACCGCCGAGAAACTGCTGGTGCGCGCCGGGCTGCTGGCGCAGGACAGCAATCTGTACGACGTCGCCAATATCAGCCTGCTGCATCACCTGAACGCGGCGCTGCGTGCGCACGCGCTGTTCCGGCGCGAGGTGGACTACATCGTCAAAGATGATGAGGTGATTATCATCGACGAGTTTACCGGGCGCATGATGGCGGGCCGGCGCTGGTCGGACGGCCTGCATCAGGCGGTCGAGGCCAAGGAGGGGGCGAAGATCCAGAACGAAAACCAGACGCTCGCCTCGATCACTTTTCAGAATTACTTTCGTCTGTACAGCAAGCTCTCCGGCATGACCGGCACCGCCGACACCGAAGCCTACGAGTTTCAGCATATCTACAACCTCGAGGTGGTAGTGATCCCGACCAACCAGTTGATGGTTCGGCGCGATATGGGTGACCAGGTGTATCGCAGTGGAGTCGAGAAAAGCGCCGCGATCCTTGCCGACGTGCGCGACTGCCACAAGCGCGGCCAGCCGGTGTTGGTCGGCACGACCTCGATCGAGGCCTCCGAGGCTTTGGCGAAAATTTTGCAGAAGGAGAAGATTCCGCACCAGGTGCTGAACGCCAAGCACCACGAGCGCGAGGCGCAAATCGTGGCCGAAGCCGGGCGTCCGGGCGGCGTGACCATTGCCACCAACATGGCCGGCCGCGGCACCGACATCGTGCTCGGCGGCAACCTGGAAATGGAACTCAACGCTGCAGACGACAAGGCGAACGAACAGACCATGCGCGCCGACTGGCAACGCCGTCATGATTCAGTGCTCGCGGCCGGTGGCTTGCACGTGATTGGTACCGAACGTCATGAGGCACGGCGCATCGACAACCAGCTGCGCGGCCGTTCCGGCCGTCAGGGCGATCCGGGTTCGACGCGTTTTTATCTGTCGCTCGAAGACAGCCTGCTGCGGATATTCGGTTCCGACCGTCTGTCCGGCCTCATGCAGCGGTTGGGCATGCAGGAGGGCGAGGCCATCGAGCACCCGTGGGTGACGCGCGCCATCGAGAACGCACAGCGCAAGGTCGAGGGCCGCAACTTCGACATGCGTAAACAGTTGCTCGAGTATGACGACGTGGCCAACGACCAGCGCAAGGTGATCTACGAGCAGCGCAACCGGCTGATGGAAGTGGACGACATCTCCGGCAGCATTCGCTCGATTCTTGCGGATGTCGTCACGGGCATGGTCAGTCTGTACATTCCCCCGGAGAGTATCGCCGAGCAGTGGGACACCAAGGGGCTGGAGGAATACATCGAACGTGAGTTCGGGCTGAAGCTTCCGGTGCAGCGCTGGCTGGCCGACGATGCCACGATGGATGAAGAACGGCTGCGCGCCCGCGTCCTCGAAGAACTGGAAAATGCGCATGTCGCCAAGACCACGCAGGTCGGCGTCGAGGTGATGCGCCATTTCGAAAAGGCGGTCATGTTGCAGGTGCTGGATTCGCAGTGGAAGGACCATCTCGCGGCCATGGATCACCTGCGCCAGGGTATCCACCTGCGCGGTTACGCGCAGAAAAATCCGAAGGAAGAATACAAGCGTGAGGCCTTTCACCTGTTCTCCGACATGCTCGATCGCATCAAGCATGAAGTTATCAGCCTCATTACGCGCGTACAGATCCGCGCGGAACAGGATGTCGCGGCGATCGAGGCGCAGCGTCAGGCGCCGTCGCAGGTGCGCTACGAGCATCCGTCCGTGGGCAGCAGCGAGGCCGAGGTCGAATCGGCTGAGACTCAGACGGTGGTGCGAAACGCCCCCAAGATCGGGCGCAATGCGCCTTGCCCGTGCGGTTCGGGCAAGAAGTACAAACAGTGTCACGGCAGACTTGAGTAGCCTGTTTCAGGTAGCAAGAGACAAGTAAAATCTGTTAACTTGTTTATTCTTGCTACCTGCGCATTGCTACCGATATGGCCGTCAATCTCCCGCCTTTACCCGAACTCCATCCGGTCGCCGGCATCCGCCTCGGTACCACCCGCGCAGCGATCCGTAAACAGGATCGACGCGATCTGGTGGTGATCGAGTGTGCCCCGGGTACACTGGCGGCGGCGGTGTTTACGAAAAATCGTTTCTGTGCCGCGCCGGTCACGCTGGCGCGTGCGCATCTTGCACAGGCACTGCCGCGTGCGCTGATCATCAATACGGGTTTCGCCAACGCAGGCACCGGGGAGGAGGGACTGGACGATGCGCGCCGCAGTTGCGCCGAGCTGGCGGTTGCACTCAACTGCACCGCGCACGAAGTATTGCCATTTTCCACTGGCGTCATCGGCGAGCGCCTGCCGGTGGAACGCGTCATTGCCGGCCTGCCGGGTTGTCTCGACGCGTTGGGCGAGCGCGGTTGGGAGGAAGCGGCGCACGGCATCATGACCACGGATACCCTGCCCAAGGGCAGCTCGCGGCGCGTGCTCATCTCCGGCAAGACCGTGACCGTGACCGGGATCGCCAAGGGTTCCGGCATGATCTGCCCGAACATGGCGACCCTGCTGGCTTTTGTGGCCACCGATGCAGCCGTGCCGCGCACCATCCTGCAACAAACCTTGGGCGCAGCGGCGGACGAGAGCTTTAACCGCATCAGCGTGGATGGCGATACCTCGACCAACGATGCCTGTGTGCTGCTCGCCACCGGAAAGGCCGGCGTGGAGATCAATGCCGTGCAGGGCGCCGCCTACAATGCGTTTTACGGTGCTGTGCGCGGCGTGCTCGACGAGCTTGCGCAGGCGATCGTGCGTGACGCCGAAGGCGCCACCAAATTCATCACCATCGATGTCGTCCATGGCGCAAGCCAGGCCGATTGCCTCGAAGTCGCGCACACCATCGCGCACTCGCCGCTGGTCAAGACCGCGTTCTTCGCGAGCGACCCGAACTGGGGGCGCATCCTGGCGGCGGTCGGCCGGGCGCGCATCGCGCAACTGCACGTGGACAGGGTGGCCATTCATCTTGACGAGGTGTGTATTGTGCGCAACGGCGCACGCGCCCCGGAGTACCGCGAGGCGCAGGGCCAGGCGGTGATGGCCAAGGCCGAGATTCGTTTGCGTGTCGATCTCGGTAATGGCACGGCCGTGGCGCGCCTGTGGACCTGCGATTTGTCGCATGAATATGTGCGTATCAATGCCGAGTATCGCTCCTGACCTAACCCCGGTGGCGGTCGCCATTCTTGAAAGCGCGTCGCACCAGTTTCTCGTTGCCCGCCGTCCGGAGGACAAGCATCAGGGTGGCAAATGGGAATTTCCCGGTGGTAAAATCCACGCTGGTGAGACGGTGCCCGAGGCACTGACGCGCGAGCTCAGCGAGGAGTTGGGCATTGCCCTGCGCGCAGCCTGCCCGTTGCTGCGCGTGCGCCACGCCTATCCGGACAAGACCGTGTTGCTCGATGTGTGGCGAGTGACAGATTACACAGGCGAACCATACGGTCGTGAAGGCCAACCGCTGTGCTGGGTTACGGCGGCGCAGCTCGAGTGTCTTGACCTCCCTGATGCGGATCGGCCGATTGTGCGTGCCTTGCAGCTACCCCCGCACTATTTCATTACGGACAGCCGTCGATACGGCGAGGCGGAAATGCTTGTGCGCATTGAGCACGCGTTGCACGCTGGTGCACGGCTCTTGCAAATACGCGAACCGCAACTGTCCCAAGAGCAATACGTGACTTATGCACGCAGCGTGACAGCGTTGGCACATCGTTACGGTGCTCGTGTTCTGCTCAATGCCGATCCGGCATTGGTCGAGGTCTGCGGCGCGGACGGCGTGCATCTCAGCAGCCGCCGGCTCATGGCGCAGGCAGGGCGACCGCTGCCAGAGATGTATCGGGTCGCGGCTTCCTGTCATGACGCGGCGCAACTGGCACAGTCAGTGCGTGTGGGCGCTGACTTTGCCATGCTGTCACCGGTGTTGGCTACAGCTTCGCATCCGGGCGAGGACTCGCTTGGCTGGGACGAGTTCGCGCGTCTGCGCATGCATTCCGATGTACCGCTCTATGCGCTGGGAGGCATGCGGCCTGAGCACCTGCCTGAGGCGCGCCGCCGGGGGGCGCAAGGATTGGCGATGATTGGCGGCATCTGGGAAGCAGCATCGATCAGCGAAGCTGTGGAGAAGATGTTGTACTAGGGAATCTCTGAACAAGTTCGTACTTGTCATTTCGACCGAAGGGAGAAATCTGATAACGCTAGACTTTCACGCCGTCAGATTTCTCGCTGCGCTCGAAATGACAACTTATTCAGAGCTTTCCCAGGGAAAGCACGCCCGCACAAAAATAGCTGTTCTAGCGGCCGCCGTGTTTTTCTGCGGACAGGGCCAGGTATTTCAGATGTAATGCGCCGATTTGCGATTTGAGTGCCGCCAGATCGCCGCTATTGGTAATGCAGTCGTCGGCCAGCTTCAGGCGCTGTGCACGACCCACCTGTGCGCCAAGGATTGCACGGATTTCCGCCTCGCGTCGGCCACCGCGCGCCTGCGCGCGAGCAAGTTGTGTGTGTTCATCGACATCCACCACCAACACCCTGTCCACCAGGTCCTGTTGACGGGCTTCGATCAACAAGGGGATTACCAGCAGGCAGTAGGGCACGGTCAGACCCTCTTGCTCGCGCAGCATTTCCGCGTGGATCAGCGGGTGCAGGATTTCCTCCAGACGTGCGCGCTCTGCGGGGTTGGCGAACACGCGCTGCGCCAGACGCTGGCGATCGATAGCGCCGCCAGCCGCGGCGATGTCGGTACCGAATACCTCGACGATCTGTTGGGTGGCGGACGCGCCCGGAAGAGTGAGCCGGTGAGCGATGACGTCTGCATCAATGACCGGAATACCGTATGCGGCGAATAACGCCGCGACCGTTGATTTTCCGCTGCCGATGCCGCCGGTGAGCCCGATACGCAGCATGCCGGGCTATTTTAAGAAATAGCAGGCCGGTGGCCGTGGATGGCGGCCGCTTCGGGCCCCTGCAGTGAATGAGGCCTCATTCACTCGGCATTTCTCTATCCATGGAGGGCAGAAGTGCGGGGCGCGAAGCCGTCCGTGAAGGAGGCTTCTTTCACTGGACAAACGCAGGAGCAGTTTTCCCGCCACAAGAATAGCCATAATATTCAGAGACGCGCCATTTGCAGATAGTGGCGCATGATTTCATCCCCCCAGAGCATGGCCACCCAGCCAGCGGCAGCGAGGTAGGGGCCGAACGGCAGGGGCTGCGCGCGATCGCGTCCGCGCAACACGATCAACCCGATGCCGATCAATGCCCCTATCAGGGAAGACAGCAGAATAATGAGCGGCAGGCTCTGCCAGCCAAGCCAGGCGCCGAACAGGGCGAGCAGCTTGAAATCTCCATAGCCCATGCCTTCCTTGCCGGTGATGAGCTTGAACAAATGAAACACCAGCCACAGGGACAGGTAGCCGGCCACTGCGCCGATGACGGCATCCGGCAACGGTGTGAACACACTAAACAGGTTGAGCAGCAGGCCCGCCCACAGAAACGGCAGCACCATGACGTCCGGCAGGAGCTGGTGGTCGATATCGATAAAGGACAGCGCGATCAGGACCCAGGTGAGTGCTATCGCCGCCAGCGCCGTTACACCGAAACCAAAATGCCAGGCGGTGGCCGCGGCCAGTGTGGCCGAGAGCAGTTCCACGAAAGGATAACGTGGACTGATGGGTTTGTGGCATGCCCGGCACTTTCCGCGCAGCCACAGGAAACTCAAGACCGGAATATTTTCCAGTGCGCTGATTGCATGATCGCAATGCGGACAGCGGGAACGGGGTGTAAGGAGATTGTACTTCTTGCTCTCGGCTTCCAGCGCTTGTCCGGAAAACTCCTGGCAATCGCGCCGCCATTGGCGCATGAGCACAATTGGTGTGCGGTGGATCACCACATTGAGGAAACTGCCGACAATCAGCCCCAGGACAGCCGCGAACAGGCTGAACACAAAGGGGCTCGTCTGAAGCATGCCGAACAACGTCATGGCGCTGGAGAACCTGTCGGGGTTTTTGTGACCCGGCTCAGACCACCGCCGCGAGCTTGAAAATTGGCAGGTACATGGCAATCACCAGGCCACCGACCACAACGCCCAGGAAAGCCATGATTATGGGCTCGATCAGGCTGCTCATCGACTCGACCGCATCGTCCACTTCCTGTTCGTAGAAGTCCGCCACCTTGCCGAGCATCTTGTCGAGCTCGCCGGATTCCTCGCCGATCGCCACCATTTGCACCACCATGTTGGGGAACAGACCGGTTTTCTCCATGGCCACGCGCAGATGGGTGCCGGTGGTGACTTCGTTCTTGATGGCCATGACGCCTTCGTAGTAAACGCGGTTGCCGGCAGCGCCTGCGACCGCATCCAGACTCTCGACCAGGGGCACGCCAGCCGCGAACATGGTGCCGAGCGTGCGCGCATATCGAGCGATGGTGGCTTTCTTGACGATGTCGCCGACCACGGGGGCACGCAGAAGCAGGCGATCCATGGTGTTCTGCATTTTTTCCGAACGTTTATAGGTGTAGGCAATGAATACCACCGAGCCAATGAGGCTGGCGAAGATTACATGCCAGAAATCTCGCATGAAACGCGAAATACCCACCACAAATTGGGTCAGGGCGGGAAGTTCGGCACCGAAACCCTTGAACATGTCCTCAAACTGTGGAATCACGAAAATGAGCAGGATGGTGGTGACAACAAAAGCCACCACGATTACAGCTGCCGGGTAAAAGAGCGCAGATTTGATCTTGCCTTTGATAGCCTCGATCTTTTCTTTATAGGTGGCGACCTTGTCGAGGATGGTGTCGAGAATACCGGCCTGCTCGCCAGCCGCCACCAGATTGCAGTAGAGCGAGTCGAAGTACAGTTTGTGTTTGCCGAGGGCGACACTCAGGTTGGTGCCGGATTCGATATCTTGCTTCACTGTAGTGAGTAGCTCTTGCATGCTCGGGTTTTCGTGCCCCTTGGCGACGATCTCAATGCCCTGCACAATCGGAATGCCGGCCTCGACCATGGTGGCGAACTGGCGGGTAAAGATCGAGATGTCCTTGGGCGTGATTTTCTTTTTGGTCCTGAAAATATCCTTGGATTGTTTGCGAACCTTGGTCGGGTTAACGCCCTGGCGGCGCAACATGGCGTTCACGTAGGAGATGCTGATCGCCTCGGTCACGCCTTGCAGCTTCTTGCCTTTCTTGTCGAGCCCTTCCCAGTTGAACATGGAGAGCTTCTGTCGCTCGATCTTCTCAGTTTTTGCTGCTGCTGGTTCCGCCATGGGTATGGGTCTTCCTTAAGAATAGGGATTATTTATTGGTTGGTAATGCGTTCGAGCTCTTCCATGCTGGTGATGCCATCACGGACCTTTTTGAGCCCCGACTCGCGCAGGTCCGGGATGCCGTCTTTCTTGGCTTGACGTTCAATATCGAGGGCCGTGCCACCGCGCATGATGATCTCGCCGATGGCTTCGGAGATCGGCATCACCTGGTAAATGCCGACGCGGCCCTTGTAGCCGTTGGAGCAGCTCTCGCAGCCTTCCGGATGCGGTGCGTAGATCTTGAGGTCTCTGAGTTCAGTTTCCTTGAAGCCGGCCTTGAGCAAGGCTTCTTTGGGAATGTTCGCCGCTTTCCTGCACACCGGGCACAGCCGGCGCGCCAGGCGTTGCGCAACAATCAGCAAGACGGCGGACGCAATGTTGAACGGCGCCACACCCATGTTCATGAGACGCGAGAGCGTCGTCGGGGCATCGTTGGTGTGCAGCGTGGAAAGCACCATGTGGCCGGTCTGGGCGGCCTTAATGGCGATTTCCGCGGTTTCGAGATCGCGTATTTCGCCCACCAGAATAATGTCCGGATCCTGACGCAGGAAGGCGCGTAATGCCAAGGCAAAGGTGAGTCCGGCCCTTTCGTTGATGTTCACCTGGTTGATACCCGCCAGGTTGATTTCCACCGGGTCTTCGGCCGTGGAGATGTTGCGATCCGGTGTGTTCAGAATGTTGACGGCGGTGTACAGGCTCACGGTTTTACCGCTACCGGTCGGGCCGGTCACGAGCACCATGCCGTAGGGCCGGTGGATGGCGTTCAGGAACAGCTTCTGCTGTTCGGGTTCATAACCGAGCTTCTCGATACCGAGCGAAGCCGAACTTGGATCCAGAATACGCGCCACCACTTTTTCGCCGAACAGGGTGGGCAGGGTGCTGACTCGAAAGTCGATGGCACGGGTCTTTGAAATGCGCAGCTTGATGCGCCCGTCTTGTGGTACCCGGCGCTCGGCGATGTCGAGCCGCGACAGGATCTTCATGCGTGCGGCCAGACGCCCGGCCAGCGTCAGCGGCGGCTGCGCGACTTCATGCAGCATGCCATCGATGCGATATCGCACGCGGCAGTATTTCTCATAGGGTTCGATGTGAATGTCTGAAGCGCCGCGGTTGATGCCGTCCATCAGCAGTTTGTTCACAAATTTTACGATTGGCGCGTCGTTGACGTCTGCTTCCGATTCCGGGCCTTTGTTGCGGGCGTCATCATCGCCGCCGATATCCAGATTCTCAAGGTCGTCGGCACCTGCAGAAAGGTTTACCAGAGAGTCGTCGGCGGCATCCAGGTGCTTGTCGAGGGCCAGCACCAGTTTGCCCTCGTCCACCAGAATCGGTTCAGTGATGAGGCCTGTGTTAAATTTTATCTCGTCCAGCCCTTGCAGGTTGGTCGGGTCCGCCACGGCCACGTAGAGTTTATTGCCGCGCTTGTACAGCGGGAGGGCGCTGTGTTTGCGCAGAATCTTCTCGTTCACAAGTCTGACCAACGCACTGTCGAGGTCGAGCGCGGTAACGTCGAACAACGGTACGCCGAACTCCTCGGAGGCGAGCTTGGCGATTACAGTACTGTGCAGTTTTTTACTGGTAACGAGATGACTGATGAGTGAAATCTTCCGTGTATTGGCCTCGGACTGCAGGCGCTCGGCGTCAGCGGTGGGCAGAAGCCCGTCGCGCACCAGCCGTAGCGCCAGGCCGCTCAGGTTGCTTGCAGGAGTTGGGATGGCCATAACTTGCTATATCAAAAAGAGAAAATATTGAGCCGGATCAGGATATTTGCCACAAGAGTTAATAGTAGTTGAGAGAAGCTGGTTCGCCAAATATGGTCATGGACGCGCTGTCGCCTTGTGCGTGTCATTCCATGCAATTTCAGGTGCGTTTGCATTGACAGATTCAATGGACCTGATTTAGAATAGTTCTAAATCAATGTAGGCCACTGACGGCATAGTTTTTACTCACCACCGACCATCACCACACCTTAAAAAGGAGATGTAAAATGAAATCGCTGAAAGGCAGCAAAACCCATGACAACCTGAAAGCCGCCTTCGCCGGCGAATCACAGGCTAACCGGCGCTATTTGTACTTCGCCAACAAGGCCGACATTGAAGGCTTCAACGACGTGTCTGCCGTGTTCCGTTCCACCGCTGAAGGCGAAACCGGCCATGCGCACGGCCATCTGGAATATATGGAGCAGGTGGGTGATCCCGCCACCGGTCTGCCGATCGGCGCTACCTCCGACAACCTGAAGGCCTCGATTGCCGGCGAGACCCACGAGTACACAGACATGTACCCGGGCATGGCCAAGTCGGCGCGCGACGAAGGCTTCACCGAAATCGCCGACTGGTTCGAAACTCTGGCCAAGGCCGAACGCTCCCACGCCAACCGTTTCCAGAAGGCGTTGGATACGCTCGGCAAGTAAGCCTACTGTGCATGCGGGGCTGGATTGGCCGGCCCCGCGCCTTTCGAAAGTTTGAGCCGGTAGTTACGGCCCTGCTTGCAGCATTTTTGTGTTCGTCCAAAAAAAATTACAAAGGAAACTCCATGTCCGCTCCAACCGAAGGCAAGCGCGAGGGCAATCTCCAGGCTCCCACCCGCCATCCACTCGATTGGAAGAACCCGGAATTTTACGGCGAAGAATCATTGTACAAGGAGTTGGAGCGTGTCTTCGACGTCTGCCATGGTTGCCGTCGTTGCGTAAGCTTGTGCCAGTCGTTTCCGACGCTGTTCGATCTGGTGGATGCCTCGCCCACCCTGGAAGTCGATGGTGTGAAGAAGCAAGACTACTGGAAGGTCGTGGATCACTGCTATCTGTGCGACCTGTGCTTCATGACCAAGTGCCCGTACGTGCCGCCGCATCAGTGGAACATCGACTTCCCTCATCTGATGCTGCGGGCCAAGGCGGTAAAGTTTCAGAAGGGCGATACCAAGTTGCGCGATCGCATGCTGAGCAGCACCGACACGGTCGGTAAGCTCGCCGGTATTCCCATTGTGGTGCAGGTCGTCAACGCCTCGAACAAGACCAAAGTCTTCCGCAAGGCGCTCGACAAGGTACTGGGTGTGCACCCGGGTGCGATTCTGCCGGAGTATCACAGCCGCACTTTCCGCAAGCGCTACGACGATGCCGCCGCGGCTGGCGACGCGACGCCGACGGCCAGCACGCGCGGGCGCGTGGCGCTGTATGCCACCTGCTATGGCAATTACAACGAACCGCAGGTCGCCGAAGATCTGGTGGCGGTGTTCCGTCACAACGGTATCCCTGTGACCATTGCCGAGAAGGAGCAGTGCTGCGGCATGCCCAAGCTCGAACTTGGCGATCTTGAGGCGGTAGCGCGCGCAAAGGAAGCGAACATTCCGGTGCTGGCGAAACTCGTAGACGCAGGCTGGGATATCGTGGCGCCGGTGCCGTCCTGCGCGCTTATGTTCAAGCAGGAGCTGCCGCTCATGTTTCCGGATGACCCGGACGTGCAGAAAGTGAAGAAGGCGATGTTCGATCCCTTCGAATACCTGATGCTGCGCCACAAAGAGGGCAGGCTGAGCACCGACTTCAAGCAGTCGCTCGGCAAGGTCGCCTACCATGTGTCCTGCCACCTGCGCGTACAGAACATCGGTCTCAAGACGCGTGAGCTGTTGCAGCTCGTGCCGGACACCAGGATCGACACCATCGAACGCTGTTCCGGGCATGACGGCACCTATGCGGTGAAGAGCGAATTCCACGATGCTTCGATGAAGATCTGCCGGCCAGTGGTCGATCGCGTCAAGGCGAGCGAGTGCGACCACTACAGTAGCGATTGCCCGATGGCCGGGCACCAGATCGAGAACGGCCTGAAGAACGGCAAGCAGCCGGAACACCCGATGTCGCTGCTGCGCACGGCATACGGAATTTGAATCCAATTATAATAAAGGAGCGGCTATGTCCAACGAGGGCTATCACGAATCGAATCTGAGCGAGGAAACACGCGACATGCACCGCGCCATCGTTTCACTGATGGAGGAACTGGAAGCGGTGGACTGGTACAACCAACGCGTTGACGCCTGCCAGGACAAGGAGCTGCGCGCCATTCTTGCGCACAACCGCGACGAGGAAAAAGAGCACGCCGCCATGGTGCTGGAGTGGATCCGCCGCCGCGATCCGAGATTCGACAAGGAGCTGCGCGATTATCTGTTTACGGATAAACCCATCGCCGCCCTGGAAGAGAAGCACAAGTCCTGAGTCAATTCATGAGAACCGAAGCCATGCAGAAACTCACCCACGACCAGCTCATGCCGCTGGAGCAATACGCCAAACAGCGCAACGATTTCCGTGCCAAGGTCATGGAGCACAAGAAGAACCGCCAGGTGCAGATCGGCCCGCACGCGACCCTCTACTTCGAAGACCGGCTGACCATGCACTATCAGGTGCAGGAAATGCTGCGCGCCGAGCGTATTTTCGAGGAGGCGAGCATCGAAGACGAACTCAGTGCCTATAACCCGATGATCCCGGACGGCAGCAACTGGAAGGCGACGTTCATGATCGAGTACGGAGACGAAGAAGAGCGTCGTGTCGCCTTGGGAAAATTGATCGGTGTCGAGCACAAGGTCTGGGTGCAGGTCGCGGGTAATGCCCGGGTCTGGCCGATTGCCGACGAGGATTTGGAACGCACGACCGAGGAGAAGACCTCGTCCGTGCATTTCCTGCGCTTCGAGCTGGCGCCGGACATGGTCAAGGCGGTGAAAAACGGTGCGGCCATCAACATGGGTATCGAGCACCCGGCTTACGCTCACAGCCTCAATCCGGTGCCGGAGGCGACACGCGTCGCGCTCGTCCAGGATCTCGCTTAAGTCGATTCCGCAGGTCTCGCTCGCAGCACGCAAAAATCCGGTACCGGACTTTTGCGTGAATATCTTTTATAATTCCACGCCAATGCCAGCAATCGATTCCGTTTACTCCGGTTCCTCCCAGCGGCGCTTTAGCCGCGATGCTGCGATTCCCTTCCAGTTCGGTTTCTGTGTTTTATCGGTTGCTTGCGCATGAGCCAGAATTACGATGCATCTGCGATTGAAGTTCTGACCGGTCTCGAACCGGTGCGCAAGCGCCCGGGCATGTACACCGACACCACCCGGCCGAATCACCTCGCACAGGAAGTCATCGACAACTCCGTGGACGAGGCGATCGCCGGCCACGCCAAGCGCATCGATGTGGTGCTCTATAATGATGGCTCGCTCGCGGCCAGCGACGACGGACGCGGCATGCCGGTGGACAAGCACAAGGGCGAAGGGGTATCCGGTGTCGAGGTGATCCTCACGCGCCTGCACGCCGGCGGCAAGTTCTCGAACAAGAGTTACAGTTTTTCCGGCGGCCTGCACGGCGTGGGTGTGTCGGTGGTGAACGCGCTCTCCAAGAAACTCGAAGTGTTCGTGAAGCGCGGCGGCAAGGAATACAAGATGGCCTTCGCCGGCGGCCAGAAGACTGCCGAACTCAAGGCGTTCGGCAGCGTCGGGGCGCGCACCACCGGCACCACCGTGCACTTCTGGCCGGACGAAAAGTTTTTCGACAGCCCCAAGTTCAGCGTTCCGAGGCTCAAGCATGTGCTGCGCGCCAAGGCAGTGCTGTGTCCGGGACTCAAGATCTCTTTTGAAGACGAGTCCGATAAAAAGAACAATGAGGAATGGTGCTACGAGGACGGCCTCAAGGATTACCTGCTGAGCGAGCTTGGCAAGCAGGAGCTGATCCCCGAGGACCCGTTCGTCGGCCGCTTCAAGGACAACGACGGGGAGCTCGATTGGGCCATCGTCTGGGCGCCGGAGAACGAGTCGCCGCTCGTGGAAAGCTACGTCAATCTGATTCCGACCGCGCAGGACGGCACGCACGTGAACGGCTTCCGCCAGGGCCTCACCGATGCGCTGCGCGAGTTCTGTGAGTTTCGCAGCCTGCTGCCGCGCGGTGTCAAACTTGCGCCCGAGGACGTGTGGGGTCAGACCAGCTATGTGCTGTCCTACAAGATGCACGATCCGCAGTTCTCCGGCCAGACCAAGGAACGCCTTACCTCACGCGAGGCGGCGGCGTTCGTCGGCACCATCACCAAGGATGCCTTCGCCCAGTGGCTGATGCAGCACGTGGCCGATGCCGAGCGCATCGCCAATCTCGCTATCGAATCGGCGCAGGCGCGTCTGCGCACTGCCAAGAAGGTCGAGCGCAAGAAGATCGGCCAGGGCCCGGTGCTGCCGGGCAAGCTCGCTGATTGTCTTTCGACCGATCTCAACATGACCGAACTGTTCCTGGTCGAGGGCGATTCGGCCGGCGGCTCGGCCAAGCAGGCGCGCGACAAGGATTACCAGGCGATCATGCCGCTGCGCGGCAAGATTCTGAACACCTGGGAAGTGGATTCGTCCGAGGTGCTCGGTTCGCAGGAAGTGCACGACATCGCGGTCGCGCTCGGTGTGGACCCGGGATCGAGCGACATCAGTGGCCTGCGCTACGGCAAGGTCTGCATCCTGGCGGATGCCGACTCGGACGGCGCGCACATCGCCACGCTGTTGTGCGCGTTGTTCGTCAAACACTTCAAGCCGCTGGTGGTTGCCGGGCATGTGTATGTCTCCATGCCGCCGCTGTTCCGTATCGACGTCGGCCAGACGGTGTATTACGCGCTCGATGAAAATGAACGCAAGCAGACTTTGGAGCGTATCCAGAAAGAAAACCCGCGCGCCAAGCCCGGTATCCAGCGCTTCAAAGGCTTGGGCGAGATGAATCCGCCGCAACTGCGCGAGACGGTCATGGATCCGAACACACGCCGGTTGATACAACTTGAGATCAAGGCCGGCGACAGCACCCACCGCATCATGGACATGATGCTCGCCAAGAAGCGCGCCGGCGACCGCAAGGATTGGCTGGAGAAGAATGGAAATAAGGCTGAAGTAATCTGAAAATGAAAAACCTGCCGCAAAGTCGCAAAGGACGCAAAGAGGGCACGAATAACAAAGTAATCCTTTGCGTTCTTTGCGCCTTTGCGGCAGATGTTAATACGGTGAAGCATGGCCAAGAAAACATCCGCTAAGTCCACATCCTCCAAGAAGGCCCCGGCCAGGCGCGGCAAGGCCGCGTCCCTTGGCACGCGTCCGCGCGTCGCGAACATCGAACGCCTGCCGCTCGCGACCTTCACCGAGAAGGCCTACCTCGACTACTCGATGTACGTGGTGCTGGACCGCGCACTGCCGAATATCGCCGACGGTCTCAAACCGGTGCAGCGGCGTATCATCTACGCCATGTCGGAACTTGGGCTGTCGGCCGCCGCCAAGTACAAAAAGTCGGCGCGCACCGTGGGCGACGTGCTCGGCAAGTTTCACCCGCATGGCGACAGCGCCTGTTACGAGGCCATGGTGCTCATGGCCCAGCCGTTCAGCTATCGCTATCCGCTGATCGACGGCCAGGGCAACTGGGGTTCGCCGGATGACCCAAAAAGTTTCGCGGCCATGCGTTACACCGAGTCGCGCCTCACGCCGTATGCGCAGGTGTTACTGAGCGAACTGGAGCAGGGCACGGTCGCGTGGCAGCCGAACTTCGACGGCACGCTCGAAGAACCGAAGATCATGCCGGCGCGTTTGCCGAACGTGTTGCTGAATGGCACCACCGGCATCGCGGTCGGTATGGCCACCGACATTCCACCGCACAACGCTCGCGAAGTGGCGGCCGCCTGTATTCGCCTTCTGGACAAGCCGGATTCCACTACCGGCGAGCTGATGAAACATATCCAGGGCCCGGACTACCCGACTGAGGCCGAGATTGTCACCTCCAAGGCCGAGATTCGCGCCATGTACAACACCGGTCTTGGCAGCATTCGCGCGCGCGCCAAGTGGCAGCGCGAGGATGGCGAAATTATTATCACCGCGTTGCCGCATCAGGTGTCGCCGGCCAGGGTGTTGATGCAAATCGATCAACTGCGCCAGCTGAAGAAGCTGCCCATGGTCGAGGATTTGCGCGACGAGTCCGACCACGAGAATCCGATTCGCCTGGTGATCGTGCCGCGCTCCGGACGCATTGATCCGGTGGAGATCATGGATCACCTGTTCGCCACCACCGATCTGGAACGCTCCTATCGGGTGAACCTGAACATGATCGGCCTCGATGGCCGGCCGCGCGTGTACAACCTCAAGGACCTGCTCAGCGAGTGGCTCAAATTCCGCATCGAGACCGTGCGCCGGCGTTTGCAACACCGGCTCGACAAGGTCAGCGCGCGTTTGCATATTCTCGACGGTTTGTTGATCGCCTATCTCAACCTCGACGAGGTGATCCGCATTATCCGCCGCGAGGACGAGCCGAAGCCGGTGTTGATGAAACGCTTCAAGCTCAGCGAGATTCAGGCCGAAGCCATTCTCGAAACCAAGCTGCGCCATTTGGCCAAGCTGGAGGAAATGAAAATCCGCGGCGAGCAGAATGCCCTGGCCAGGGAGCGCGACGAGTTGGAGAAAATTCTCAAATCGAACCAGAAACTGCGCGCACTGGTGCACGACGAGATTATCAGCGACGCTGAAGAGTTCGGCGACAAACGCCGCTCGCCGCTCATCGAACGCGAGGCTGCCAAGGCGATCGACGTCACCCAATTGTTACCCACCGAACCGATCACCGTGGTGCTGTCTGAAAAAGGCTGGGTACGTGCCGCCAAGGGCCACGAGGTGGACACGCGCGCGCTCGACTACAAGACCGGCGACAAATTCCTGCAGGCGGCGCGCGGCAAGACTAACCAGCCGGTCGTGTTCCTCGACTCCGCCGGCCGCTCGTACACGCTGCCGGCGCACAAGCTGCCGTCGGCACGCGGCCACGGCGAACCGCTGGCGTCCAGCCTCAACCCGCCGCCCGGCGCCAGCTGGTCGGGTGTGATGATGGGCGCGCCGGAGGATTTGTATCTGATTGCCAGCGACGCCGGTTACGGCTTCGTCTGCAAGCTCGGCGACCTCATCACCGACCGGCGCGCCGGCAAGGCCGTGCTCAAGGTGCCGAAGGGTTCCAGGGCCCTGCCACCGCAACGTGTCGCCGACATGAACAACGACTGGCTCGCGGCTGTGACCAACAATGGCAATATTCTGGTTTTCATGGTCGCCGAACTGCCGCCGATGGAAAAGGGCAAGGGTGAAAAGATTCTCGCCATCCCCGGTGCGCGCGTTGTGAAGCGCGAGGAGTTTCTCGCCGGAATCGCTGTCTTCAAGGAAGGCCAGCAACTGCTGCTGCGCACCGGCAAGGGTGAACTCAAGCTGCGCTCCGGCAACGACATCGATCAATATATCAGCGAACGTGCCTTGCGCGGTTCGAAGTTGCCGAGAGGGCATCAGGAAGTCAAAGACATCGAAGTGATTGAGAAGTAAGTCAACGCCAGCACCGCGCGGCGGGAGCCGGCATTCGCAGTTCAACATCGCCACAGGCGATCCAACAAGCTGAGAGGAAATTTTATGAACAGGAAATTCATGTCAGTGATTAGCGCCGCATTGCTCGCCGGAATCGCACTGCCGGTTATCGCCGCGGATAAGGCCGAGCTCAAGACCGACCCGGAAAAGAACGGCTATAGCGTCGGCTACGACATCGGCCGGTCGATACAGAGACAGTTCGCCGACATTGATGCCGAGTCAATAGCGCGCGGATTGAAGGATGCTATAGGTGGTGTCGCGCCTGCTGTGCCTGACCAGGAAATGCAGCAACGCTTCATGACCGTACGGCAGGAGTCTGCCAAGAAGATTGTGGAGAAGAACAAGAAGGACGGCGAGGCGTTTCTGGCCAAGAACAAGGGCGAGAAGGGCGTGAAGACCACGGCCAGCGGTCTGCAGTACAAGGTTATCACGGCGGGCAAGGGCAAGCAGCCCATCGCCGACGACACGGTGACGGTGAACTATCGCGGCACGCTGATCGACGGCACGGAGTTCGACAGCTCCTATAAGCGCAACCAGCCCGCGACCTTTCCGGTCAAGGGCGTGATCCCCGGCTGGACCGAGGCGCTGCAACTTATGAAGGAAGGTTCAAAGTGGATGCTGGTTGTCCCCTCGAACCTTGCCTATGCCGAACGTGGTGCGGGGAATGTGATCGGTCCAAACTCCACGCTGATTTTCGAAGTCGAGTTGTTGTCAATCAAGAAGCCCTGAGGCCGGGATTTCAGGGTGTGGTTACGAGCGGTGTAATCGTCCGTACCGGTGGCCACCGGATACGTGGAATTTAGCCCCGGCGCGGCGCTATAGTTACCGCTGTGGTGCCCCAACTTCCTGTAACAAGGATGGCAGCGATGAATGGCGGAAACAATATCGCATGATCCGGCGCGCATGGATGATTGCGCTGTGGCTGCTGCTTGCCGGCTGCGGTGGTTCGGGCGGCTCTCCCATACCGGGTGCGCCGCCGCAACGCGGTGATCTGGTTTCCATCACGTCATCGGCGTCCATCAATGTGGTCGTGGTCAATGCCTATATCCTGGCGCTCGCCGGCTACGGCGTCGACACCAGTGCCCTGAATGGAACCAAGTACGGCGTGTCGCTGCACCGCATTGTCTACAAAACCATCACGCCCGATGGCCGCTTGATAAACGCCTCGGGGGTGATGGCGTATCCGCTGAAAGTCGGAGGCGCCAGCAGCCCGCTGTTGAGCTTCCAGCACGGCACCATTTTTTCCGATTCCGATGCGCCCAGTTTTGACACGAACGTCGATGCGGCGCTCGCAGTAATGGCGGGCAGCGGTTTTATCACGGCGATGCCCGACTACATCGGTTACGTTGCCTCCACCAATGAAATCCACACCTTTGTGCATGCTCAGGGGTTAGCGGCGGCGACCGTAGACATGCTCCGGGCCACCCGCCAGGTACTCGCGGCCAAAAACGTGGCCACCAACGGTCAACTGTTCCTGACCGGTTATTCCGAAGGCGGTTACGCCACGCTCGCGGCGCAGAAGGAAATGGAGCAGAATCTGCCGGCCGAGTTTCCGGTCACCGCGTCGATGCCGGCGGCCGGGCCGTATGACATGTCCGCAACCGCCCAGTACATGGTCGGACTCGTTGCCAACCCCAATCCGGAATACGTTGGTTTCGTTTTCAAGGCCTACGATCACTGGTACGGCTGGAACCGGCTGAATGATATTTTCCAGTCCCCCTACAACGCAGTGGTTGCGACAGATTACGACGGCAGCAAAAGTGGCGGCACTATCCACAATGCGCTGACTACAGATTCGGCCGCTTTGTTCGGCCTGAACTTCCGGAGCGATTTTCTCGGCAGCGGCGAAGCAACCGTGAAGGCCGATTTCGCGAAGAACGACATCTACAATTGGGCGCCCTCAACACCCACGCGTCTTTTCCATGGTCAGGACGACGGGGTCGTGCCGTATTTCAATGCCACCCATGCGGCGACAGCCATGGCGGCGGCCGGCTCCACGACTGTTACGGTGGTGAATTGCACGACGCCCGTGCTGATCCCCCGGGGACACGCCGAATGCGCATGGGATTATCTGAGTCAGGTCATCGGCTGGTTCGTTCCCCTGGCCTCAAACCTCTGAAAATCAGCTGTCCGAAAGGTCTCCCGGCTGAACGACGCCGGCCGGCGCGCAGCGATCCGTTTACCTGCCGCGAGTGACACCCAAACGGCGCCCCGTCATCGTATACGCCGGGATTGAGCGATGTGGCCACTTCCGGCATCATGTACCGTCGCTGTTCTGTGGAAAGCAGGCCTGCACAAAAATAATCATTTAGCGAAGACAGGAAAATGCGCGAAATCCCCATCAGCGACATCATTGGCCTGATCTGGTTCGTCGTCATCTGGGCGGGCTACACCTGGTATGCCGACCGGCACGCACGCCGGGCGCATTCGTTGCGCGCGGTGATGCATGCGTATCGGAGCGCGTGGATGCAACAGATGCTGTTGCGCGACAATCGGGTGCTGGACGTGAATATTCTGCGTAACCTGTTGCAGGGCGTGGCGTTCTTCGCGTCCGCCACGCTGCTGATCCTCGCCGGTCTGCTCACGGTTCTCGGTTCCACGGATCGGGCCATTGAAATCGTGCGCGCGCTGCCGTTCGCGGCCAAGACATCGCTGCTGCAGTGGGAGCTCAAGCTGCTGGTACTGATCGTGATCTTTGTGTACGCGTTCTTTAAGTTTAGCTGGGCGTTGCGTCAGTTTAACTATTGTTCAACGCTGATCGGTGCCGCCCCCAAGGGGCCGGACGACGCCTTCGCCCGGCTTGCCGCGCAGGTGAGCACCCACGCCTCGAAAGATTTCAACCAGGGACTGCGCGCGTACTACTTCAGTCTGGCGGCACTCGGCTGGTTCGTGGATCCGTGGGTATTCATGGCGGCCACGACGCTGGTTGTGGTCGTGTTGTACGTGCGTGAGTACCGCTCCAGCGCGTTGCGCACTTTGAGCCCTGCGGGGCCGAAGCAACAAGGTTGACCGAAGGGGGTTGCTGCAACACACTTCGTCCCGCTAAGGAAGCTCTGAGCAAGTTGTCATGTCGAGCGCAGCGAGAAATCTGCCGGCAGATAAGTCTGGCATTATCATCGCGTTATCAGATTTCTCCCTTCGGTCGAAATGACAATTACGAACTTGTTCAGGGCTTCTCCAACGTCAATCCACCCCGACGCAATACTCGCGTATACAGGATATGCTTGTACCAGGTCACATGGTCGGAGAAAGGCCAAAGCTGTACTCGGCAGGGCGAGGTGACGAAATTCCGCACGAAGTGTGGAGATGTGTTGTTTAACATTAATTTGAGCATCAACGGGAGACACAGTCATGAAATTCGACATTACCTTCATCATTACGCTCGCCGCCATCGCGATCATGCTGTACTGCCTGGTTCTGGCGTTCAGCCTTCGAAAAGACATCCCTGGCGGGCTGGTGAGCAAGCAGTGGAGAGTGCTTGAGCTGCTGGTTGTTTTATTTACGCTGGGTTATCTGGCAACGCCGTTTGCAGGTTCCCTGAATGAGGGAACGCTAAGACTGATCGTCTCGTTGATTTTTCTTTTCGGCGCTGTTTATGTCGTGATCACGGTAAAGCTGATCCATCGCATTATCAAAGCACTCTCTGGCTGAGCGTTACAACGATGGACAAGCACACGATTTTTGCCAAGACCCATAAAGGCAAGGAAGAAATCGAAACCCGGCAATACCGGCTCTCCGCGAAACTGCGGATGGTGCTGATTCTGGTTGACGGTGTGTCGGATACCGGCAAGCTGGCCGAGAAGGGAGGCAGCCCCGATTTGGCGGCAGCGCTGGAAGAGCTTTCCCTGCTCGGATTTATTCAGGATAAGCGCGCTGCCCCTCGGCCAGCAGCAATTATAACGTCCGCCGCCTCTGTGACTGGCACACCGATAAAGGCCGAGTTGGTTCGCATCAGTCGCGACATACTCGGTGCACAGGCCGACAAGGTCATCAAGAGAATCGAGAAATCCGCCGACAGCAAGGAGGCGCTGGGCGCTACGCTGCGGAATTGTATCGAACTCGCACGTCTGGTGATTGATGAAAAGAAATCCACTGAACTCGGAAGGAAATACAGCGAAGCACTCAATCGAAATTGACAGCCAGGCCCCGTAAAGCGCGCACGTCGAGCTTCCCGCGAAGAGGGTGTGGAACGCGTATTGGGGTTACCCCGTCTCATTCTCTCCGGGCGAGGCAGTTTGGCTGGCGCGTGCCTGAAGTAGTGCCTTGGCTTCTTTGAAACTCATCCCCCAGACATCGAGTGGCCGGGTTTTACCGGCGACGCTGATGGTTTGCTCGCGCCCTTGCCACAGTTCGCCCGGCAGATTGAGGTAGGCATCGCGGTTGAGCAGGATTTCGCGGTCGAGGTGCTTGGTCTGTTCTTGCAGGCGAAAGGTCAGGTTCACGGCATCGCCGATGGCGGTGCGGCCTTGCTCGGTGCCGAGCGCGGCATTGCCGATGTTGATGCCGACGCCGATCTTGAGCGCCTGCGGCAAGTTCGGGCGCGTGTCGTTGAGGTGGCGGGTAATGCGGTCAAGCTCGCAGGCGGCGTCGAGCGCGTCGAGCAATGCGGCGCTGGCATCGGTATTCGCGTTCCAGCGCGCGTACACGCAATCACCGAGAAACTTGTCCACCGTGCCGTGCCGCTGCTTGATGCACTGGCTGGCCTCGCGGAACCACTGGTTCATGAGCTCGGTGAGTTCGCGCACCGGAATGGCCTCGGACAGGCTGGTGAAACCGCGAATGTCGGCGACCAGAATGGCGATGCGAATAATCTCGACGCTCTGCTGAACAATCAGAGTCGTGGCGCGCTCGTCGCGCGGCTGGCTTGTGTTGCGCTTCGCCCCCGGTTGGCGGAACTGCATGTTCGTCGAGCCGATGGAGATCTGATCGCCGTCGTTGAGGCGCGTGGGCAGGGTGATGCGCACGGCGTTCACGTAGCTGCCGTTCGAGCTGCCCTCGTCCACCAGGTAGTAGCTGTCGTCTTGCGTGCGGTAGAGCATGGCATGGCGGCGCGACACGCGCGTGTCGTTGAGCACGACGGCGTTGCCGTCCTCGCGCCCGATGATCATCACATCCTGACAATCGACCTGCCGGTTTTGTCCATTCTCGGCATAGACCAGAAACGCCTGCATGCGGCCCTCTCTTTAAGGTGTGTGTCCCCCCCTCTATAAGGATAGACGCCGATCGGCAACAAGGAAGCTAACCGGGCGCCCGCGTTACCGAGGTACAATAACAGCATGCGCATCGCCGCCATTGTCGAATATGACGGATCCAACTTTTCCGGCTGGCAATGGCAGGACGACGCACCGTCCGTGCAGGCGGCGGTGGAGAAGGCGTTGTCGCAGGTGGCGAACGCACCGATCCGCGTCATCACCGCCGGCCGCACCGACGCTGGCGTACACGCCAGCGCCCAGGTGATTCATTTCGACACCGACGTCCAGCGCAGTAATCATGCCTGGTTGCGCGGTACCAACAGCAACTTGCCGGACAGCGTCGCGCTGCTCTGGGCGAGCGAAGTCGATCCCGAATTCCACGCGCGCTTCGCGGCCACCGGGCGCGAGTATCGTTACGTGATCCTGAACCGTTCGGTGCGGCCGACCTATCTCACGCAACGCGTCACCCACGAATACCGGCCGCTGGACGTGGCGCGCATGCAGGCCGCCGCGCAACATCTTCCCGGCACGCACGACTTCTCCTCGTTCCGCGCCATGCAGTGCCAGGCGAAGAGCCCGATCCGCACATTGCGCGAACTTAACGTGACGCGCCACGGCGAGTTCATCGTCATCAAGGCCGCCGCCAACGCGTTCCTGCACCACATGGTGCGCAACCTTGCCGGGGTGCTCATGGACATCGGCGCCGGAGAAAAGGAACCGGAGTGGGCGCGCGCCGTGCTCGACGCGCGCGACCGCACCGTCGGCGGCATCACCGCCTCGCCCGATGGCCTGTATCTCACCGCAGTCGACTATCCAGCGCACTTCAATATTCCGCGGATCCCCGTGGCTCTGGGGCTGTGGTAGTGCAGACGGATCTTGCCCAGAAAGATCGGCCCCGCACCTGTTTCAGGACGTAACGTTCTGTGTTGAAATATGATCACTCCGCCAGCGAAACCGTGACCACTCCCCTCCATAAAGTGGCAAGAAGGTTCACCAGCACCGGCCTCTTCGCCGGTGTGCAGTCGTTTGCGGAACTTGAAGCGCGCATCGTGGCGCTGCCCACGGAGCAGGACCGCGGCGATGCCTTTGAGGTCTTCGCGGAGGCCTACTTCGTCACACAGCCAATCACGCAGGCTCGGCAGGTCTGGCCGCTGGAGGCCGTGCCGTTACAGGTGAAGCAGCGCCTGTCCGTCGGCGCGCGCGACATGGGCATAGACGGCATCATCGAAACAACCGCAGGCAACTACGACGCCTACCAAGTAAAGTTTCGCAGCGCCCGCAGTGCGCTCACTTGGGAAGAGCTCAGCACCTTCATGGGGTTGAGCGACAAGGCCAGCCAGCGGATTGTATTTACCAACTCCAATAATCTCCCGGCCGTCATCAACGAGCGGGTCGGGTTCTTCTGCATCCGTGGGGCCGATCTGGCCCGGCTGGAGCCTTCAGACTTTGCCGTAATGCAGGGCTGGCTTGAGGCAGGTGAAATCAAGGTCCTTCGCAAGTCTCCGCTGCCACACCAGCAGGAGGCGCTCGTTGCCATCACCTCGGCACTCAAGCAACAGAATCGCGCGACCGCGGTCATGGCCTGCGGCACCGGCAAGACGCTGGTGTCGTTGTGGGCCGCCGAGGATTTAAATGTTACCCGTGTCTTAGTGCTGGTCCCGTCTCTCGCGCTTATCCGCCAGACCTTGCACGAATGGCTGCGAGAAACGCGCCTGCCGTCGTTCTCGTACCTGTGTGTCTGCTCAGACCCCACAGTGACCAAAGGAACCGATAATCTCGTCCTGCGGCAATCAGACCTCGATTTTCCGGTCACGACGGAGCCCGACGCAGTGCAGCGGTTCCTCGCCCAGGAGGGGCCAGCCGTGCGCATTGTCTTTTCAACCTACCAATCGGCAGAGGTCGTCGCACGCGGCGCGCAAGGATCGCAACCCTTCGATCTCGGCATCTTCGATGAGGCCCACAAGACCGCCGGCCGGGAAGGCACGCGTTTTTCATTCGCGTTGAGTGATAAAAACCTTCCCATCCAGAAGCGGCTATTCCTCACCGCCACGCCGCGTCACTACGATATTCGACACAAAGACAAGGAAGGCGATGCCAAGCTGGTGTACTCGATGGACGTACCGGAGATTTTCGGGCCGGTCGCATACACGCTCTCGTTTGCCGAGGCCGCGCGGCGCGGGATCATCTGTCCGTACAAAGTGCTGGTTTCAGTCGTAACCTCCGAGATGGTCACGCAGGATCTTCTGTCCCATGGCGAAGTCATCGTGGAGGGCGAGCCTCTAAAAGCCCAGCACGTCGCCAACCAGATCGCGCTGCAACAAGCTGTCCAGAAGTACGGGGCGAGCCGTATCTTCACCTTCCATCGTTCCGTCGCCTCGGCGCAATCGTTTACCTCACCCACCGCGGAAGGTATCGGCACACACCTTCCCGGTTTCGAGACCTTCCATGTCAACGGCACCATGAGAACCGCCGAGCGTGACAGCATGCTGCAGGCCTTCCGCCACGCGCCGCGTGCGCTCATATCGAACGCGCGCTGCCTCACGGAAGGGGTGGACGTACCCGCCGTGGACATGGTCGCGTTCATGTCGCCGCGCAAGAGCAAGGTGGATATCGTGCAGGCAACGGGGCGCGCAATGCGCAAGGCGCCCGACAAAACCATTGGCTATGTGCTCGTGCCGGTTTACGTCGAAATGCATAAGGACGAGACGCTGGAGCAGGCCATCCAGCGTTCCGACTTCGAAGACGTGTGGGATGTTCTGCAGGCGATGATGGAACAGGACGCAGTGCTTGTGGATATTGTGCGCAAGCTGCGCGAGGAGCGTGGGCGCACAGGCGGGTACGACGACTCGGCTCTGACTGAGAGAATCGAAATGTTGGGCCCCAGCTTGTCGCTTGCCGAATTACGCAGTGCGGTCACGGCGTTGTGCGTTGAAAGTCTCGGGGTTACTTGGGATGAACGGTATGGGCAGCTAATCGCCTACAAGGAGCGATTCGGGGACTGCAATGTGCCTCTTCGTTGGTCAGAGAATCTCGCGCTTGGGTGGTGGTGCAATAGGCAACGCGAGGCATACCAGAATGGAAAGCTGAGCGCTGAACGCATCAAGCGTCTCGCAGTGTTGGGCTTCGTGTGGGATCCAATAGAGGCCGGATGGGAAGAAATGTTTCAGGCACTGACCGCATTCAAGGGGCGTTTCGGGAGCTGCGATGTGCCTGTCAGTTGGCCAGAGAATCCCGCGCTTGGGAGGTGGTGCAGTACGCAACGTGTTGCATACAAGAAGAAGACACTGAGCGCCGATCGTATTACCCAGCTTGAAGCGCTGGGTTTTGTGTGGGATACGCTAGAGGCCGGATGGGAAGAAATGTTTCAGGCACTGGCCGCATTCAAGGAACTCAAGCATCACTGCAATGTACCTCAAGGCTGGCCAGACAATCCAGCGCTTGGGGTCTGGTGCAGTACGCAACGAAGAGCAATCAAGAAGGAAGAGTTGAGTGCCGATCGCATCACCCGGCTTGAAGCGCTGAGTTTTGTGTGGGATGCATTAGATGCCGGATGGGAAGAAATGTTTCAGGCACTGACTGCATACAAAGGGCGATTTGGGAACTGCGATGTGCCACGAGGTAGGCCAGAGAATCGCGCTCTTGGGATCTGGTGCGGTTCGCAACGAAGAGCATACAAGAAGAAGACACTAAGCACCGATCGCATCGCCCGGCTTGAAGCGTTGGGCTTTGCGTGGGATACGTTAGAGACTGCATGGGAAGAGATGTTCCAGGCGCTGACCGCATTCAAGGAGTGCAAACATCACTGTAACGTCCCTCAAGGCTGGTCAGAGAATCCCGCGCTTGGGAAGTGGTGCAGTAATCAACGTACTGCATACATGAAGAAGAAACTGAGTACCGATCGCATTACCCGGCTTGAAGCGTTGGGTTTTATGTGGGCGCAAAAAAGTAGTTGAGGGAAATAATAACTACCCGTATTGATCAAGATGGGGATGATGGTTGAGCCACAAAATTAGGCTTGGCATTCCCGGTAACAAAGAGCTTTTGAAGGCGCTTGGACGGCTAGTTCCGAATCGGAACGCGTGGGCACAAACAACGTGCCCACCCTACCAGACTAAAGGATGACCATGATTCAATCAATTTCCATAGTTTGGCGCATATCGTGAGGTCTGTGTGAAACTCATATTCCTGGACGAATCTGGCTTCGCGAAGAATTGGAAGGAATCAATAAACGACCAGCCCTTTCACGTTCTGGGTGGTGTGCTAGTTGACTCGCAAGCCTACTTCTCAGCAAGTAAATCGTTGCGCGATGCTGTTATGGGCCTAGGTCTGGAGAAGGTAGACCATCCTCTCGGCCATGGTTTTGAGATAAAAGCAAAAGAAATTGCCAAAGGATCTGGCTGGTGGAAACACAATGAAGAGAAGCGAAATAGCCTTCGTGAATTAATGTTGTCGTTTCCGAAGCAGTACGGTGGCACATCGTTTCTCGTCATCATCGACAAAAAGAGACACATTAACCAATATGCCGTCCCCATTCCGCCGCATGAGGTCGCGTTTCAGTATATGTTTGAGCGTCTTCAGTGGAAGCTCATGGAGTTAAAAGATGAGGCCATATGCGTGTATGACCAGACAAAATTCCTAGATGATGACCTGCACAAAGCATCCGTCGGGCTGATGCGTGACGGAAGTCCTGTTCAGTATTGGAGTGAGTTTTACGGATATGTGTCTGGAAAATTCAAGATAGATTTGATCAAGGAATTCTATCTAGGCAAGTCAGACAACTCGATCGGATTACAAGTGGCAGACTACATAGCCACCTTCGGTTATCAGTATTTTCGAGGGGGTAAACCAAACAACTGCGGGTGGTGGCAGACGCTTGTAGATGGTCTGTATACAAATGATGGGAAGCTAGATGGCCATGGCATCAAGGTATTCCCATAAAACGCCCAACAAGACGCCCCAGCCGACGTCGCCGCTAACGCGGCGTCGCGCCTGGGCTCACCTATTGGGTGGCAACGCGAGGCACAAACAATGATCGTAAAAAAGGATGAACTATGGGCTGGCCTAGAATCTGACGGTGAAGACACCGTTCGTATAAAGTTGGCTCAAGGACTCTACGGTCAGAACAAGAGGCCTCTTGTACAGGAGTGGCTTCGTCAAAATGAATTGATCCGCTCTGAGAAAAAGGTGTCAGATTTTGAGCAAAGGGCTAAAGAGGAACTTCGTATCGCGAGTAGTGCCCGCAATGCTGCTTGGGTTGCCGCTATCGCTGCAATCCTTAGCGCCATCATTGCTGTGGTAGCTGTAACTTATGGCGGTGGCAAATAACCACCCAGTCCCGTAGGGTGGGCAAACAGTACTTTGCCCACGCGGGTTCCGAATCGAAACGCGTGGGCACAAACAACGTGTTCACCCTACCGGACTCCGAGACCCGAGAAATAAGTTGTGGTGTGCACCGGAAGTAGTAAGTACTATTTTGCCTAATTCATAGTTATGCAGCTTAAACCGTCGGGGATCAGAGCGAGCACGATGAGTAGCCCACCCACCATCATCTTTACGCAAGGCAGTCCGTTCTTTGAAATGGTCATGTCATTCCTAGCAGCAACCGTAGGAATGGGGCCCGTTTTCGATAATGAGAACCCGCTTGCTCTTGATTCCGACAAGATTGCCGGGTATCGCGGCAAGGTGAGGCCCGACTTAGCCATAGACATGGGGCAGATTCATGCTCAGTGCGTGTCCGGCGCCCTTACGGCAGATGCAGCGGTAAAGTCGCTTTGCTGCATGCTTCTGAACACTGCCTATGCGGTGGCCGAAGCTCATAACGATCAATCGCCAGAGTTTGAGGTCTTTCGCCACCTTCGCAATGCAGTATCTCACGGCAATAGCTTCAACTTCCGGAAAAACGAACCAAAGCGCCCAGCTTCATGGGGAACGTTTGTCATCGATGACAAACTCAGAGGAAGATCCAATCCACTATTTGGCGTCGAGTGCATCGGAGCCACCATTTCTCCCGCAGATGCCTTGGCATTGCTGCAGGACATTGAGCGCCGTCTTCCATAGTGGTACGAGCCTCCAGGGTCAGGTCTTGCACAATCACAGAAACGCGTGGGCACAAATAACGTGCCCACCCTACCGGTCTTATCGGACCGGTATTGGTAGTTCAAAAGAGTGAGGCCAGCGCACTTTAGATGTTGATTCTGCACAAAGCAGATGGAATGAAATTACTTTTCTTATTTTCTCGCGGAGAAAACACAATGCAAACATTCAAGGTAACCCTTGCCTTTCTCTTCACGCTCGGGTTCGTGCAAACGGCATCGGCATCGGTGCTGGACGGTTCCGGGCAACAGCTTCAGGAGTACGCGACCGGGCAGGAGCTGCTGCACAAGCTCGATTCCCCGAATGCCAGCGACCGGGCATCCGGTATGTTTTACGTGCTAGGGCTCCTCGATGGATTTCAGGTGGGCAGCAAGGCGGGCGACCGGCTTTCCGTCTGTCTTGTGCCGCCCTTGACCGTGGAAGATCTCACCGGGGCCGTGAAGAAATACCTTCATGACAATCCGTCCGCCCTTACGGAACCGGTAACCATCAATGTCATCATCGCGCTCCACAAGCGGTGGCCGTGCAAGTAAATGAATGAACCAGTGGTGCGTTTATATAGGTTGATCCGGCGGGGTCACGCAAGAAGTGCCCGACCCGCCGCCGCGGACGGTTCCACCGGCTCCCGGTGCGGGCGCGTCTTCTGGTAAGCTGACGCACCTGTTGCGAGCCCGAAATATGCGCACCCGCGTCAAAATCTGCGGTATCACCCGTGTCGAAGACGCCCTGGCGGCCGCCGTGGCCGGTGCGGATGCCATCGGCCTGGTGTTCGCCGAGGCCAGCCCGCGTTGCGTTTCGGCCGAGCAGGCGCGCGCCATCGCCGCCGTCTTGCCGCCCTTCGTTACGGTCGTGGGCTTATTCGTGGACGCGCCCGCCGCCCGCATCCGTGAGGTGCTCGGCCAGGTGCCCCTCGACCTGTTACAATTTCACGGCCGTGAGACTCCCGAGGATTGCCGGCACTACGGGCGTCCTTATATAAAGGCCGTGCGCATGTTCCCGGGGGCGGATCTTGCCGCCGAGGCGCGACGTTACGCGCAGGCCGCGGGTCTATTACTCGATGCCTACGATTCGCAGCTGGCGGGCGGCACCGGTGCGACGTTTGACTGGACGCGAGTGCCGCAGGATCTCGGCAAGCCGGTGATTCTCGCCGGTGGCCTGACGCCCGAGAATGTTGCGCGCGCCATTCAAGCGGTGCGGCCGTATGCGGTGGACGTGTCGAGCGGTGTCGAGCAGAGCAAAGGTATCAAGGACGCAGCCAGGATTGCCGCGTTTATTCGGGCCGTGGACAGTTAAGGAAGTTCTGAATAAGTTGTCATTTCGAGCGGAGCGAGAAATCTGATGGCGTGAGGGCCCAACACTAAATGGTGTTTCCAGATTTCTCCCTTCGGTCGAAATGACAGTGAGAAGTCAGAATGACAGTATGAACGTAATTAGAGTCTCCCGAATGGTTAGAACAAACACAAAGCAAGACGGAAGCCACAGATGAACATAATTCAAAATCAACGGATCGGTTCACATCTAATTTAATCTGCGTTCATCTGCGGATCCAGCAATCTTATGACCTACATGTATCCCGACGCGCGCGGGCACTTCGGAAAATACGGCGGCGTGTTCGTCGCTGAGACGCTCATGCAGCCGCTCGCCGAGCTGCGTGCGGCCTATGAGCGTTATCGCGTCGATCCCGTTTTCCAGGAAGAGTTCGCGGATGAACTGCGGCTGTTTGTCGGCCGCCCCTCGCCGCTTTATCCCGCCAAGCGCCTGACCAAAGAGTTCGGCGGCGCGCGCATTTATTTGAAGCGTGAAGACCTGAACCACACCGGCGCGCACAAGATCAACAACACCGTCGGCCAGGCGCTGCTCGCCAAGCGCATGGGCAAGACGCGCATTATCGCCGAGACCGGCGCCGGCCAGCATGGGGTGGCGAGCGCGACCGTGGCGGCGCGCCTCGGCATGGAGTGCGTGGTGTACATGGGCGAAGAGGACATGAAGCGCCAGGCGATCAACGTGTATCGCATGAAGCTGCTCGGCGCCACGGTGGTACCCGT
>Ga0315281_10000763_pt1 | contig 46278 bp, 38 predicted proteins | sample YL17G07_0_MG_FD_204540 | JGI IMG/M metagenome (GOLD analysis project Ga0315281, IMG submission 204540) | Sediment microbial communities from Yellowstone Lake, YNP, Wyoming, USA - YL17G07_0 | ecosystem: Environmental > Aquatic > Freshwater > Lake > Sediment | place: USA: Wyoming | collected...
CGCGCTTGTAGCGTGACGACTTTTGACGCTCAGGTTGTCACGCTCAAAGCGTGACCTACGCCGGTTTTCCCGCCAAAGTCGGGAGAGCTATTGTTTGGGTTGGCTGTGCGCCGCGCTTAGCGTGCCGCCGACGCACAGACGTTGACGATGGCATCAGCCAACTGCGGCAAGTCGGCGAGCCGGGCGGTGGGGAAAATTTGGTAGCTGGGGTAACTGTGCGCGAGCGTGGCGCAGTGTTGAAAAACCTGCTCCCGCATGACTGCATTCGTGTGTTGGCCGATGAAGAGATTCGCCATCAAATCCGGCACGGCGGCTTTTGGCGAAAGGCGCTGCACTCTGAGCGCAGACTCAGCGGCGCGGCGCGGCCCCAGAAAAAAGATCGCCCCTAATGGCGCAGGGTTGAGCCAAAAGGTGTTGGGTTGGGTGGTCAAGTCGAGGTAACGCTTGTCTTCGGCCGGGGGCGGCTGGAGAAAGACCTTCGGGAGCGTGCCCGGTTCGTAGCCCAGCGCTTGGGCCGTGTCGGGCCACAATCGCAGGTGCTGATAGCCAGGTTGGACAAACACCGCGCCGGGCTGGAAATCCAGCGCGGCGATGTCGTCGGTGAGGAGGGGGAAGCCGCGCTGGACGAGACTCGCGGTCGTGCTGGATTTGCCGCGCCCGGAGGCGCCGAGGATGAGCGCCGCCGTTCTCTCAATCACCACGCCGCTGGCGTGCAAACACATCACCCCGCGGGTATATAAGTAAACCCCCATCACCCCTCCAAGTAAGACCGGCGCGATGTCGCGTTCAATCACGGCAGAGGTCCAGGTGATACGGATGCGCCGCGCCGTTAAATCAATCAGGAAGTCGGTAAACTCGCGCGTGCTGTGGTGCGTGAAGCGTTGCCGCCAACCCTCCGCCGTGAACTCGCGCTGGGTCTCGACCTCCCCGATGAGGGTCGGGGCCACCGCGAGGGGGGAGGCGGTGAGCGGCACGGTTCCGGCAAATTCAATCTCCGTGTCGTGGATTTCGCCCGGCGCTGGAGTTAATCCGGGAATAGGCCGATTAGCCCGGAGAGTTAGGCCGTAGACGCGATAGTAATAAAACACTGGCTAGACAACCTTGACTCCGAACCACCGCGCGCGCTTCACTAAAGCGGGCAGTTCGGCGCTCTCCGGCTGGGTGTGGCGCAAATGGTGAATCAAGCCCAGGAGGGCGAAGTAATCGAAAGGCTGGTGAGCTAGAATTTGGCGATAGCGTTCCCCCGGCTCTGGAAATTCGGAGGCGCGCAAACGAGATTTTATCAGCGGCGATTGGACGCGGGCGAAATAGTCGGCGGCGGCGGCAGGGCGCGCGTGCCGCGCGGCTAAACACCCTAACTCGGCGATCAAATCAGAATAAACAGGAGAGATTTCGACGCCGGTGACCAGCGAGAGAACAGCGGCATAGCGTTTCTGGCGATAGAGGCTGGTGGCCGCGAGCCAGCAGGCCTGCTCATAATCGGGGCGCGCCGCGAGGAGGTCAAGCGCGAGGCGCGCGGTGGACTCGTAGTCTTGACGCTCGTAGGCCAGCAACGCTTCGGCCAGGCGTTCCGGGGAATCCATGGGGTCGGGTAAATCGAGCGGGGGCGAGTGGCCCGCGAGGAACGGGCGATAAAACTGATAACGTTGGTCGCGGAGAGTGGTCGCGCTCCGGTGGGTGTTCACCCAATCCAAAGCGCGTTGAGTCAAACGGAGGCGCTCTTCTGACCGGGCATGGAGTCGCTCCAAAATATCCGCGAGTTCATCCGGCGAGGCGAACAAGCAGGCGTGTTCGGCGTGAGGTTGATAAATAGGACAATCCGCCAACACCGCCACAGTCCCGCTCGCGGCCAATTCCACAAACTTCACATCAGTGCGGCCCTGATTGAAAGGCGTAGCGCGCATGGGGGCGAGGCCCACGTGCCAGGTCCGCGTGAAGGCCAGATAGTCGGCATACGGCCCGAAGGGCTGACAGCGCATTTGGGCTTCGGGGATGGTGGCAAACAACGGGGCGAGGCCTTTCAGGTCGCCCATCAGCGCAAAGACGGCCTCGGGGTGGCGTTGGCAAAAGGCGCTGATGACGGGCGTGATCTCGGCGAGGTCGTCGCGATGGGTGTTAGTGCCCGCCCAACCGAAGACGAAGCCCGGCGGTTTGTCCGGCAACCGCGCGGGCGCGGGGACGAAGTTTTCCAGCACGCCCACGCGGGAGTTGAGTTCCCCGAACACTTCGGCCAACCCCGGCGCGGAGACTTGCAAGCCATCACACATTGAAGCGTAAAACAAAATTTGCTGGCGCACGAGCGGGCTGCGCAAGAGATGATTGTCGGGGAGCCAGCCGCCAAGGCCCAAAAAGTTGTCGCTAATTTCGTAGAGGGTGCATTGGCCGCGCGCCCGCCGCCAGCGGATGACGGCCTCCAGTTCGGGCGCGCTCACCATATCGGCGATGAGCAAGTCACAGCGCAACGCGGCGCGGGGGAAAGCGGGGTCGTAGAGCGCAAGGGGCGTGACGCGCAAAACGGCGCTCTCGCTAAAGAGCGCCGCCGAGTTCAGCACGCGGTGGTGAAACTGGCCGGAGTTTTCACCGCGCGGTTGATAAGCGTAGAGATGCAGGGCTTGATACGGGGCAGAGGCGTCAGTCACTTTTCTGCCAGTAGATGCCGCACCAATCAATTTCGGCGCGGCTCACTTCGAATTCGGCCACGAGCTGGTCGCAGAGTTCGCCAAAAGAAACAAATCGGGCCAGCAGTGCCCAAATCTGCTGGCCCGTAGGGTTGAGGCGGAAGAAAATTTGCTCGGCGGGGTGTTCCAGAATTTGATCGGGGCCGTTGGCTGTCAGCCGCGCCTCCCCTCGCCGCAGGATAACGCTATCGTCTGTCATTCAAGAAAAAGGGCAGGCCCTTCAGGCTAAAGAATAATACTAGTATATCCAATGCCGTCGGAGTACGTGTTGGGCGCCCCCGCTGCTGTAGCCGCGTAATCCAGCACTTCCAACTTCGGCGCTTGCCAGGGTTTGCGGGCAGGCGCGAGGCGTTGTTCGGTTTTGGTCGGCTCGGCGGGGGTTTGTTCGGTGAGCTTGGATTCTTCGTTCATGTTAGTCTCCTTTAATTTGAATGAAAGCAACGCGACTAATTTACTTCATATTCTTTTGCCAGTCAATGAGAAACAGCCCCGTGCCTAAGCCGCGCAGGAGCATGAGCAGGGCGGAGGCCGTGGCCGGAGTGATGGCCTGTTGCAATTTCGTCCAGCCGCGCTCCATGCGCGTTAAGTCGAGATATTCGGCGGCAAGCGGATTGGTATTGAGTTGCGCCAGCGTTTCTTCCATCTCGGCGCGGTTGGCGACTACGCGTTGGGCAATGTCGGCGCCTTGCAAGCCCCGGCGCGTGTTCCATTGCGCTTCCGGCGGCAAGAGGCCGTTCATCGCGCGCCGGATGAGCCAGCGGTCACGGCCATCTCGCGCAAACTGCTCGTCGGGCAGGCCAAGACAAAATTCCAGCACCCGCTTGTCGGCGGTGGGGTCGCGCACTTCCAACCCGTAGCCCGCGCCATTCTCGTGCCACAACGCGCCCATGGGGTGGACGCCGGGCAATAACGTGGCGAGGCGTTCCGCGCGGGGTTCACGTACCGGGCTAAAGCTAGCGTCGTAGCCGGCGGCCTGCATTTGCTTGAGCACCTCCAACCGCCGCGCAAACGCGGGATGGATGGGAGAGTAGGCTTGCCACGGCGGGCTAAAGGGCTGAGCCAGTCGCTGACGTTGAGACCACATGGGCAACAGCAGTGGGCGCAAAATCTGACTCCGCACTGCGCCCCACCACGAGCGGCCGTGCGCGGTGCGCCAAGCGGTGAGCGCGCCCCACGCGGCTGGCCACTGCCCCCGGCGCAACGGCCACCACACCGGGAAACGGTCGCCAACCCACGAGACGCCGCCATTGCCCACTTGCCCGGTGAGCAACGCCCCCAAGCCGTGCTGTTGGGCGGCTTCCAGCAGGCCCATCATCCAGGGCAAATTGGCGTACGCGTGTTCCGGCCAACCGTGCAACTCAAGTGAACGCCGCATCGCGGCCATGGGCATGATGTGTTCCGCGCGGATGGGGAGATGCGTCACATTGCCGAGATATTCAGCGGTGGCGTGGGCCAGCGGCCATTCGTCGGTGAACCAGTTTTTGTTGGCAAAAGAGTCGATGGCGTAAGCCGGAGTCGAGGTGAACGCGGTGAGCGTTTGCCCCTCGGCGCGCAGTTCGCGCGCAGCCAGCGCCGCCACGGAGCCGGAGTCCAGCCCAGCGCTTAACGTGACTCCCACGGGGCGCGTAGCTCGCAATCGGGCGCGCACCGCTTCGGTGTAGATGTCGAGGAACGCTTCGACATAGGCTTCATCCGAGCCGAAGCGCACCGCGGGCGCGTCCTCCATCCGCCAATACTGGCGCACGCGCAGGGAGTCCGGCGTCACGGTGAGGCAATGTGCCGGAGGCAACCGCCAGATATTCTGATACAGCATAGGCGCACCGTCATTTGTGATCCAGAGGGTGAGATAACGGGCCAACTGCAGCTCGTCGAGTTGGCGCGGCGTGTCGGGCAAAGCCAGCAGGCCTTTGAGGCTGGAGGCGAAAGCCAGGAAGCGCGGGCTGTGAGTGTAATAGAGTGCGGTATTGCCGTAGTGATCGCGGGTCACAAACAGCCGCCGCGCTTCCGCGTGCCAGGCCGCCAGCGCCCAATCGCCAAGCAAATGCGCAGGGCAGTCTTCGCCCCATTGGAGATAAGCTTGCAGGATTAAATCGCCGTCGGAGGTGTGAGGCCGCGCGGAGGAACGAATCTCAAACTGGTCGCAGAGTTCGGCGCGGTTGTCGAGGCGCGCGTGCGCGGTGAACGCCAGCTGGTGTTGAGGCATCCAGCGCGGGAGTTGCTCGTGTACGGCCTCCGGCGTGTTGTGCGTGAGCAATTGCCCCAATCCGGCGGCGCCGCCATTCTGCCAGAGTCCGCCGCCATCCGGGCCCCAGTAAGCCATCGCCTCCCGCATCAAGCGTAAGGCTTCCGCCGTCACCGGGCGGTCATCACGCTGAAATAAGCCGAAGATGGCGCTCATGACTGGGCGCTTCAGTCTACGACTTGAATCATGCCTTGCGTGTGCAGGTCATTCACAAAGGCCAGCACGGCTACCGCGCACTGTTCCGGTTCCACTTCGTACAGTGTTTGCAGTTTGGCGCACAACGCGGCCACGCTGGCCGGTTCCTTCAGCCAGTCCCACACCTGTCGCGCCGCTTCGTTAAGGCCGAAGTAGGCGCCCCGGTCAACGTCCATCATCAATAATTCATCGCCCAGAGGCGCTTCAATCAAGGGGCCGGCCCGGACGAGCGTAGTGTTAAGGGTGATGATTGTAGTCATGCGCGTGAGGATAAGCCCACCCGGTAGAGTTTATTGTGCCAGTTCAAACTGTTCCCAACTGCCGGTGCAGCTGCAACTGGCCGAGCCGGCTGAACCCCTCGCCCTGCTCGACCCCTTCGGCATAGATGGGGAACTTTTGTCCGCTGTCGCGCAACTGCTTGAGGGTCTGAGTCATGCCGAGGTTGCCATACTCGCGGGCGCGGGTCACTTTATCCAGGTCGAGCGTTTCGGTCAAAATCATGTCATGTTCACCCGCCTGTTGGATGACTCGCCCGTCGGGGTCAATGATGAGCGACTTGCCACCGCCGTAGACTCCCACCCCGTTGATGCCGACGAAATAACATTGATTAAAAATGGCATTGGCCTGACTCACTACCAATTCTAAGGCCCGGTCGGGCGTGGTGGTCAGCGTGGGTTGCAGAATCACTTCGGCCCCGAGCCAGGTGAGTGACCGCGCCACTTCGGGAAACCACTGGTCGTAGCAAATGCACAGGCCAAAGCGCCCCACCATGGGAATATCAAACACGCAGAACTCGTTCCCCGGCGTCACGCCCACTTCGTAGGGCATCCAGGGGAACATCTTGCGGTACTTGGCCACGATTTGGCCTTCGGGCGAGATGACCACCGAGGTGTTGTAGAGTTTGTCGCCTTCAGTTTCATACAGCGAGCCGGGGATGAGCCACTTGCGCGTGTGCCTGGCCAGAGCGCATAGCTCGTCAGTCAATGGGCCGGGGACGGCTTGCGCATTGGCTTTCCAGGTGTCGGGCGCGGGCGCGGTGACAAACGAGGTGAGGCCGGTTACCGCCAGCTCGGGGAAAATAATCATCTGCGCCCACGGAAAACTCCGGGCGATGTTTTTAGTCACATCTTCCATCTTGCGGAGGGTGGCCGCGTGGTCCCACGGCACCACCGCCATTTGCACCCCGGCAATTCCAAATAAACGCGACATCACTCGTCTCCTAAATTTCACTCTCAACCAGATGACACGCCACTTGCCACCCGGCGCGCGCGGGGCGCAAAACGGGCTCTTGTTCGCGGCACACCGCCTGGGCCAGCGGACAGCGCGGGTGAAAGCGACACCCGGCGGGCGGGTCGGTGGGGCTGGGCACATTGCCTTCCAACACCGTGAGTTCGCGTGTCTTATCCACCACCAGCAACGGGACGGCGTTGAGCAAGGCGCGGGTGTAGGGATGCTTGGGCGCGGAAAAAATGGCCTGCGCCTCGCCGACTTCCACCAGTTTGCCCAGATACATTACGCCAATGCGGTCGCTGATATGTTGGACGACATTCAGGTCGTGCGAGATAAACAAGTAGGTGAGGCCCAGCGATTGCTTTAGATCGTCGAGCAGATTGATGATTTGGGCCTGCACGGAAACATCGAGCGCGGAGGTCGGCTCGTCCAATACAATAAATTTGGGGTTGAGCGCCAACGCCCGCGCTACGGCCACTCGTTGACATTGTCCGCCGGACATCTCGTGTGGAAAGCGGTCGAGGTGCTGTCGGCCCAGACCAACCTGCTCCAGCAATTCAATCACGCGCGAGCGAATTTGCGCGGGCGGCAGAGACTCATGCGCGGTGAGCGGCTCGGCGACGATGGGCTCCACTTTGAGGCGCGGGCTGAGGGACGCCAGCGGGGATTGAAACACAATCTGCATCTGGCGGCGCTGGGCGCGCAAGGCGGCCGGCTGGAGCGCGGTCAAATCAACGCCATCGAACAGCACCGTGCCAGCTGTCGGCTCAATCAGGCGCAAGACCATGCGCCCGAGCGTGGTTTTGCCGCACCCTGATTCGCCCACCAGACCAAACGTCTCACCCGCTTCAATCGTGAGGTCTACGCCCTCCACGGCATAGACGTATCGTGCCCGACCCGTGAGCCAACCGCCTGGCAGGCGAAAATGCTTGGTGAGATTCTGAACTTCAATCAAGGGCTTCATGCGTCGGTCTTGACTAGAAAACAAGCCGCCCGATGACTCTCGGCAACTTGATAAAGGGGTGGAACTGAGGTGGGGCAATGCTCCAGGGCCAATTCACAGCGCGGCGCAAAGGGACAGCCGGGGAGCGCGCCGGGGTTGGAAGGCACCGTGCCGGGAATCGCGGCCATCTTCTTGCCGCGCGAGCCCGGGCGGGGAATGGCGTTCATCAAGCCCCGCGTGTACGGGTGTTGGGGATTGTTGAAGATGTGTTCGGTGGCGCCCATCTCAGCCACGCGCCCGGCGTACAAAACGGCGAGCCGGTCACAGGTCTGCGCGACCACGCCGAGGTTGTGGGTGATGAGGATGACCGAGAAATCAAATTGCGCTTGCAGGTCACGCAGTAACCGCAGGATTTGCGCCTGGATGGTCACGTCCAACGCGGTGGTCGGCTCATCGGCAATCAACAACCGGGGATGACATGAAAGTGCCATCGCAATCATCACTCGTTGTTGTTGCCCGCCCGAGAGTTGATGAGGATAGGCGGCTAACATTCGGTGGACATCGGGCAAGCCAACTTTGGCGAGCATCTCCGCCGCGCGGGCTTGAGCGTCTTTGGCGCTCAACGGGGTGTGCTGGCGAATAACGCTGACCATTTGCGAGCCTAGCGTAAACACCGGGTTCAGCGCCGCCGACGGGTCTTGAAAAATCATGGCGATGTCGCCGCCCCGCAAGGCTTCCATTTCCCTGGTCGAGGCTTTGAGCAAATCCTGCCCATTGAAAAGAATCGCGCCCTCGGTGATGCGCGCCGACTTGGGCAGGAGCCGCAACACCGACAACCCGGTCACGGTTTTGCCACAGCCGGTCTCGCCGACCAAGCCGAAGATTTCACGCGGGCGCACCTCGAACGAGATGCCGTTCAGAGCCTTCAACCGCCCGCGCGCGGTCTTGAATTCCAACTGCAAATCTTGAACCTGAAGCAAGTCGCTCATTTGTATTGCCGCGGGTCAAAGATATCGCGCAGGGTATCACCCAGCAGATTGAAGGCCAGCACCACAATAAAAATCGCCGCACCGGGATAGGTGGCGATCCACCATTGATTGAGCATATACGTGCGCCCCTCGCTCACCATCAAACCCCAATCGGGCGCGGGCGGCTGGGTGCCGAGGCCTAGAAATGCCAGTCCGCCCATGGCGAGGATGACCGTCCCCATATCCACGGTGGCCTGAACGAGGATAGGTGAAATGGTGTTCGGCAGGATGTGGCGGAAGAGGATGACCACGTCCCGCACTCCGGCGGCCCGCGCGGCCTCGACAAAATACCGCTCCCGCAAGCCGACCGCGACCCCGCGCGCGATGCGCGTGTACCACGGCCACCATGAGACGATGAGTGCAATCGCGGCCTTATCCAGCCCGCGCCCCAGGGCAAAAGCAATGGCCATGGCCAACAGCAACGACGGGAACGCCAGAAACAAATCGGTGAGGCGCATGATGATTTCATCCACCCAGCCGCCTTTGTAGCCCGCCCACGCGCCCAACGGCGCGCCGATGAGCACCGCAAACAGCACGACAAAAATGGGAATAATCAACGCCGCCCGTGCGCCGACCATGATCCGGCTGAGCACATCGCGGCCCAGCTTATCCGCGCCTAAGATATTTTCCGCCGAGGGCGGGTGCATGGTGTTGCTGGCATTGGTCTTGCCCGCGCCTTGGTCGGGATAAGGCGCGATTTGTCCGGCAAAGACAGCCAGGAGAATAAAAATGAGAATGACGCCAACGCTCGCCAACGCCAGCGGGTCGCCCACAATGACCGCTAAGATATGCCGCCAGGTGCGGGTGGCTTCAGTTTCCACGGTCGTCATTTCAGACTAACTCGTGGGTCAACCCACGCCTGCAATACATCCACCCCGAGGTTAATGAGCACGTAGCCTGTGGCCCCGAACAGCGTCATGCCCATAATCGCCGGATAGTCGAGGTTTAACAGCGAACGAACAGTGAACAATCCCAGACCCGGCCAGTTAAAGATAATCTCCACAAAAAAAGTGCCGGTCAGCGCAAAAGCAAAGGTCAAGCCAATCACCGTGAGGGTCGGGCTGATGGCGTTCTTAAGTGCATACTGATAAATGATGAGGTGCTGTTTAAGGCCATACGCTCGCGCGGTGCGAATGTAATCCTGCTCCAGCACTTCCAGCATGGCGGCGCGGGTCATGCGCGCAATCAGCCCAATAGGGTAAGCCGCGAGGGTTAACGCGGGGAGAATGAGGTGCAACAAAGCATCCTTGAGTGTGGCCCAATTCGAGGTCAACAAAGCATCCAGCACAATGAAGTTGGTAATTTGCGTCAGCGGGTGAGTAAAGCGGAGGTCGCCGTCCACCCGTCCCGCGAGAGGCAATATGTCTAAATTGCGAAAGAAAATGATTTGCAGAATAAGGCCCAGAAAAAAAGCCGGCATCGAAACGCCCACGATGGACAGCGTGCGGACGACCACGTCCAAAAGGCGGCCTTGGGCCTGCGCACTCAGCACCCCCAACGGCACGCCGATGACGATGGCGAAAAACATACTGAAGAAAAGCAGTTCCAACGTGGCCGGGATGCGGTCAGCGAGTTCCTGGGTGATTGGGCGTTTAGTGGAAATGGAAGTGCCGAGGTCGCCCCGCGCGAGTTCACGCATATAAACCAGATATTGCACCGGGAGCGGCTGGTCAAGCCCCAACTGCTTGGTCACCCGGTCAATATCCTCCTGTCGCGCTTTGGGGCCGATATACAACGCCGCCGGGTCGGTGGGCACGACGCGTGCTAGAAAAAATGTGATGACCGACACCCCCAGCAAAACGAAGAGCGAAGTCCCCAAGCGGCGGAGGATATATTCGAGTTTGTGCAAGGTTGGCGCTACCCCGCCCGCAGGCACATCTGGCGCGGCCTGCGGGCGGGGTAATGAGAAAGTCTAAAAGCTAGTTCGCCGGGTGCAGGTCGTAGAACCAGAACTGCACAAACGGATAATTGAGGTTGTACTGGAAACCGGCAATTTTGTTCGGGACGATGAAGATGGCTTTGGTGTCGAAGAAGAACAAGCCGGGGGCTTCATCCACGAGGATATTCATGGCCTCGGTATACTTGGCTTGCGCGTTGGCGGGGTCTGTAACCGTCGTCGCGAGCGCGTCATCCACCAGGGCGTTGAAGTCATCGTTCTTCCAGTAGGACAGGTTGAACTTGGTCACATTCAAGAACGGGGATTCGCCGGCGCCATAGAACATGGACCACAGGTTATCCGAACCCGCGTCAGAATAGGTCGGCCAGTAGAGCAGAAGGAACATATCCTGCGCCTTGGCGGGGTCCGTTTTGGCCAGCGTCCATTGCGGGCCGAATTCCAAAGGTTCGATGGTCACGTCCACACCGATTTGGGCGTATGAATCCTTGATAAGCGGGGCAAACGCTTCTTCGGTGGGGTTGGTGGAAGCGTACGTCAGGTTCAGGCTGAAGCCGCCGTTTTCGTAACCTGCTTCCTTCAACAGGGCTTTGGCTTTTTCAATATCGTACGTGTACTGCTTCACATCCTGCGACCACGGCCAGACACCAGCCGGCACGGGACCCCGGCTTTGCGTGCCCCGTCCAAACGCGCCGATTTTGATGATGTCGTCGTAGGGGATGGCGTAAGACAACGCTTGCCGGACTTTCACATTATCCAGCGGCTTCTTCAAGGTGTTGAAGAAGCCAACGTAATTGAAGAAGGATGGCTCCACCACGACCTTGTAGTCCGGGTTGGACTCGAACGAGGCATAGTTCTCGTTCGGGATGCGCGCGACCAAATCCACTTCACCGCCTTCGAGCAATTGCTGTTGCGTGGTGAACTCGGGGACCAGTTGCACCAGCACTTTGTCGTAATGCGTGCCATCCCAGCCGCCCCAATACCCTTCAAAGCGGGTATACACAATTTCGGCATCAGGCGTATAGGATTCAACTTTGTACGGTCCTGTGCCATAGCTCTTGCCATCGTTCCAGAAGTTTTCATCCTTCGCGGCGGCATCGAGCGCCTTGGGGCTGATAATCCACGCGCCATACAACGATGAAGCCACCAAATCCATCGGCGCGGAATAGGAGAGGTTCATCTTGATCGTCAAGTCATCCACCACCTCCACACTGTCCAACGGTAGCCAGATGAACGACGCGCCTGATTTTTCCTTCGCCGTGTCAATGGATTTCTTCACGGCCGCGGCATCCATCTTCTCGCCGTCGTGGAAGGTCACACCCGGGCGCAGTTTGAAGGTATAGGACAACCCATCTGCACTGACTTCCCAGCTAGTGGCCAGCAGGGGCGTGTACTTTTCCGCTGAGCCGGGAGGGTTGACGCGCAAGAGTTGCTCGTACGAGTTCGCCATATACGTTGCCTCGGTCGAGAATGAGGCAATCGGGTCCCACGTCGTGATACCAGCGCCATTGGCAATCTTCAACACTAACGGCGCGGGCGTTTGGGTCGGGGCCACGGTGGGGACTTCCGTCGGCTTGGGCGCGGTGGTCGGCGCGGGAGCCGAGGTCGCTTGGGACGCCGTCGTCGCTTGAGGCGCGGCCGTCGTCGCGGCCCCGCCGCACGCGCTGAGGACGAGCGCGGCCATCGTCACTAAACTAAACAGGGTTACTTTCAGTTTCATGGATTCTCCTCCAGAGTAATCGGTTGGCTTATTGTAACGCAAGGAGTTCGCAAAATCTTGGCAGAAGATTAACATCCCCTCCCGGCCTCCCCCATCTAACGGGCATAGATGGGGGAGGCCGGGAGGGGGTGTGGGGTTATAATCCCCGTGTGGTTCCCGCCCCGTTTCTCCGCACCAAATTCCTCATTCCCCGCCGCAAAAGCGAACATTTGTCCCGCCCGCGCCTGCTGGGCTGGCTGGAACGACACGCCGACCGCCGGTTGATTCTGATATCCGCCCCGCCCGGCTACGGCAAGACCACGCTCCTGACCGATTTCGCCGCGACGACTCAACGCCCCCTGGCTTGGTACCAGTTGGACGCGGGCGATGGCGATCCCGCGACGTTTCTCGCCTGCCTCATCGAGTGTCTTCGCGACCTCGGGGGGGACTTTGCCCCAGCGGTGAGCGCCGCCCGCGCGTTGCTCCTCGACGACCAACCGCTCGATCCCACCCGCGCGCTCACCGTGCTCATCAACGACCTCGCCGACCTCAACCCCGGCGACTGGCAACTCGTCCTGGAAGACTATCACATCATCGCCAACCCGGCCGTGCATACCCTGGTGGATTACCTGCTCGACAACGGCCCGCCCGGCTTGCACGTGATTCTCTCAACGCGCGGCGACCCACCGTTGGCCCTGCCCCGCCTGCGCGCGCGCGGCCTGCTCGCCGAACTGCGCGCCGCCGACCTGCGCTTTAGTGACGCCGAGGTGACCCACTGGCTCGCGGCCATCGCGCCCGACCTGCCCGCCCACAGCGCCCGCGCCCTGAGCGAAAAAACCGAGGGCTGGGCCGCTGGTCTGCAACTGGCGCTTACATCCATCGCCGATAAAGACGCGACCCGCGCCGAGCAATTCATCGCTACTCTCAGTGGCGCGCACCGCTTCATCTTCGAATACCTCGCCGAGGAAGTCTTCCGCCTGCAACCCGTCACCGTGCAAGATTTTCTCTTACGCACCGCCGTGCTCGCGCAAATGAACGCCGCCGCCTGCAACGTCCTGCTTCAACACGCCGACGCGCAAGCCACGCTCGAAGCTCTCGAAAAACAAAACCTGTTCGTGGTCAGCCTCGACGACCAACGCGAGTGGTTTCGCTACCATTACCTCTTCCGCGAATTTCTACTCGGCAAACTGCGCCGCGACCAGCCCGCCGAGGTTCCGGCCCTCGAAAATCGCGCGGGCGATTACTACGCCGCGCAGACCGAATGGGAAGCTGCCTTCAATCATTACGCGCAAGCGGAAGATCTCCCCGCTGCCGCCCGCGCCCTCGCCGCCTTTGCGCCCGACTACATCGAGCGCGGGCGCGTAGAAGTGTTGAGGCGTTACTTCAATCGTTTGCCACAGCCCATCCTCCATGCTCACCCCGATTTGCTTTTGCATCACGGCAACGTCCTGCGGCAACTCGGCCAACCCGGCGCGGCCAGCGCGCGTTATGAAGAAGCGCGCCTTGCCTGTGACGCGCGCGGCGACAGCGTAGGCGTGAGTCGCGCCCTCATCGAACTCGCCGAACTCGCGCGCTCCCAAGGCGACTATCGCCATGCCCAGACTTTGGCAACCCAAGCGGTCACCGCCGCCGCAACTGACCACGCGGCCCGCGCGCGAGCGTTGATGGCGCTGGCAAAATGTGAAGGCTTTTTAGTGGGGATGGACCGGGGGCGCGCCCTCGCCGAAGAAGCGGTCAGCGCCGCGCGCCAGGCGGGGAGCGCCCTCTCGCCCCGCACCCGCGCCGCGCTCTTGCGCTCCCTCGGGCAAATCTGCTGGTGGCACGGCGACCCGCATGCTACGGTGCGCTATTGTCAGGAGGCTCTGCACTCCGTCCCCGATGACCTCTCGCCCCTCGCCGCCGAAGCCCTCATTACCATGGCCACGCCGCATTTATATTGGGATGATTTAGATGTGGCCTTGCGCTGTGCCGAGCGCGGCTTGGAGATAGCGCAACGCTTGCAGTTGAACGAACTACTCCCCATCGCCTACGCCACCCTCGGGAATGTGCTGACCCGGCGGGGGGAGACCGCCCGCGCGGAGAACTGCCTCCGACAAGCGATGGAACTATCTCGCGGCCTCGGGCTGGAGACTTACGCGCAAGTGATGGCCGCCGGTTTCCTCGCCTACAACCTCGCGGGTCAGGGCCGCGTGGACGAGGCGCGTCAACTGCTCGAGACTGCCATGTGGCCCTACCTCGGCAGTTCCGACTCGTACGAAATTTGCGTGGCGCGTAGCGTCCTCGCCGACCTCGCGCTCGAAAGCGGCCAACTCGACGAGGCCCGGCAACTCTTCGAGACCTTGCTGGAGACCGACCGCCGCCGCCAATACCGTATCCCGCTGGCGATGGTATGTTTTGGTCTCGCCTACATTTACCTCAAGACCAATCAGCCAGCCCCGGGTCTTGCCCTCGCACAAGAATCGATTCAACTCCTCGAACCCACCGGCGCTTTGCAACTGTATCTTGACCAAGGAGAGCGTGCCCGGGTGGTGAGCGCGGCCCTGCTGAACGCGGGTGTTAAAAGTGAGTTGGTGACGCGCGTGCTGGAGAAACACAAATCCACGACTCGCCTCGCGCCGGTGGCCGCCTCTCCCGTGCGGGTGCAGTGTCTCGGGCAGTTGCGCGTGTTCCTAGGGGAAAGCGAAATCCCTGCCGAGCAGTGGGTCTCGTCCAAAGCCCGCGACCTGCTGGCCTACTTCGTCACCTTTCGCCGCGAACGCGTTTCCCTCGAACGGGCTATGGAAGCCCTGTGGGCGGAGAAAGCGGGGCGCAGTAAAACGGCTTTCCACACCGCGCTCTATCGCCTGCGCCAAGCCTTGCGCTCCCCCGACCAATCCCCCGATGCCAAGTTTGTGGTGGTCGAAGGCGGCGAATATCGCCTCGATACCGCGCGCTTCACGGTGGACGTGGATGACTTCGATACCGCCCGAGCCAACGCCCGCGCGGCCCGGCCCGCAGAAAAAGCCCAGTGGCACGAGCGCGCCATCGCGCTCTACAGCGGCGAATATTTGACTCAGCTCTATTACGATTGGGCCGCGCCCGAGCGACAACGTTTGCGCGAGGCGTATCTCGCGGCCCTGCGCGCCCTCGCGGCCCTGCGCGCGACCAGCGGCGATTACGAAGCCGCCATTAATTTCACTCAGCGCGCTCTGCAAGTGGACACGCTCATGGAAGAAGTGCATTGCGAGTTGATGCGCTATTATGCCCGCCTCGGCAACCGTAGCGGCCTGATGCGGCAATACCAAACCCTCCAACAATTGCTCCACGACGAATTAGGCGTCGCCCCCTTGCCGGCCACGCAAGCGCTGTATGCGGCGTTGCTCGGCAGTTAATTTCGGCTGGGGCGACTTAGCAAAATAGGCTGTAAGGTGAGATCTTAAAACAAGCCGCCGCCCTGAAGGCGGCGAGCGGAGTGCCGGTGCGGAAAATTTTGGAGTCTAGGCCGGTGCCACACAGGGACGGGCGCTAAGCGCTCCATGCATCCATACGGATACTGTTGACTCCCGTCGCGCATCACACTCTGGGTGACGGCTTGCAGTTTTAAAATAGCACTAGCGCGCGACAAATGCAATAGCCATTTGTCATGTGACGGAGAGGATGTCTATCCACTTTAACCAGAAACTTGGTTTCTCGCAGAACCCCGCTTGCTTCAGGGATAGACCTCCGGGTTCACGCAATACGGCAAGCGTTCCCCCCGCAACCCGGCCAGCAAATTCTCACCCGCCCGCTCGGCCATGCGCTGGCGCGTGCCCCAGGTAGCCGAGCCAATATGCGGCACGATGAAACAATTGGGCAATTGATACAACGGATGGTCGGCAGGCAACGGTTCGGGATCAGTCACATCCAGCGCCGCGCCTGCAATCCAGCCCTCGCGTAGAGCGCGGTATAACGCGGCAGTATCCACCACCGGCCCGCGCGCGGCGTTGACAAGCATGGCCGTCCGCTTCATCAACCGCAAAGTGGACTCATTGATCAGCCCGCACGTCTCGGCGGTGAGCGGTACGTGCAGGCTGACGAAGTCACTCTCGCGCAAAAGAGTTTCGAGCGGGACGCGCACCGCGCTGAATCTTGTCTCAATGGTGGGATGCGCGCCCCGGCTGGTGTATATCACCCGCACGCCAAACCCCTGCGCCCGCGCGGTCACTGCTTCCCCGATCTTCCCCATCCCGACGATGCCCAGTTTAGCTCCCGTGAGGTCTGCGCCCAACCAACCGGTCGGCGACCAGGTGGTCCAGCGGCCCGCTTTCGCATCGGCGGAGGCTTCGGGCAAGCGGCGCGCGGCGGAGAGTAGGAGCGCCAGCGTCACATCGGCGGTGCTTTCAGTGAGGACGCCGGGCGTGTGGCCCACCGGAATCTGGCGGCGCGTGCAAGCGGCGAGGTCAATATTATCCACGCCCACCGCCATGTTGCTCACCACGCGCAAGCGCGGCATCTGCGCGAGGAGCGCATCGTCCACGCGGTCGGTGAGGAGCGAGAACATTCCCTCGGCTTCGGCAAAATGTTCGGGGAGCGAGGCGAGGCCGGTCGCGCCGATAATCATCCGGCACTGGCCCGACAGTTGCGTGAGCCAGTCATCGGGCAGCGGGCGGGAGACGAGAGCGAAGGGCAGGGAAGTTGGCATGAGGAATGACCCTCACCCCGGCCCTCCCCCGTCGGGGCAACCACCGACAGGGGAGGGGGTTACGCAAAGAGTGGCGTGTATTGTTGCGCGCCTTCGGCGATGAGGGCTTCTTGTTGTTCTTTCGTCAGCGGCGTGAAGTGTTCGCACGCATCGAGGACGAGGGGCAGGAGTTTTATATCGCCCGCGGTGCAAAGGCCGGTCACGTCTTGTGAGAGGGCAAAATTCACAGCGGTCTGGATTTGTTCTGCAGTGTCGAAGGGCCGATACCAAGTGGTGTAATCTTTAGGCGGGTCGCCCCACGGACTGCGCGCGATGCTTTTAATAATCATTGTGCCCACATCGCGCGCGCGACATTCGCGGATGAGTGCTTCGGCGTTAGCGTGATAGGTGGGATTGGCGTATTGCACGTAGTTGATGGGAAACAAGACCGAGTCGAAATCAAAACGGCGGAAGGCTTCGAGGTAAATCACGGGCGCGTCCACGCCGTGCCCGGTGATGCCAATGTAGCGCGTGAGGCCTTCTGCGCGGGCGTCAAGAATCGCTTCGAGCGCGCCCCCCGGCCCGGTGGCGGCGTCCAAATCGGCCAGGGTCGTGACCGCGTGAATTTGATATAAATCGAACGCGTCAACGCGCAAACGCTCTAATGAGCGACGTAGTTCGGTGGCGGCTCCGGCTTTAGTGCGCTCCATTGTTTTGCATCCAAGAAAGAAACGCCCGCGCTCGGTGGCGAGAATAGGCCCGAGGCGTTCTTCGGCTTGGCCGTAGGAGGGCGCGACGTCAATGTGATTGACTCCGGCGGCGATGACAGTTTCCATCGTCGCCTCGGCTTCGGCTGGTGTCACGTCCCAAAACGCGGCGGCGCCGAAGATGGCGACGGTGCTGAGGTGGCCAGCGCGGCCCAAACGACGTTTTTCCATATTAACCTCCGAGCAGTAAAATAAGCCGCATGGCTCTTCAATCGGCGCTAGATTTTATTCAGAAAGCGCGCGCTGACGAAACCGCGCGACAAGCGTTAGCCGAGTTAGCCGACTCGGCCACCGATGAAATGATCGTTGAGTATGCTCAGCGCTATGGTTTGGACTTCACCGTAGAAGAGTGGCACTTGGCCTTTCGACAAGATTGGCTGGGGCGCTGGATGTATTTTACTCGCGCGGCTCAAGCTTCACCGGCAACTCCCGCACCCCGTGAATAACGAAGACCTGTCCCCGGGCGGGCGCGGCCTCGACGGGCCAGTGAGCCAAACGCGGCAAGAGCAGGCTCAAGGTCACCTCCCCAACCACGCGTGAGAGCGGCGCGCCAAGGCAATAGTGAATACCCCATCCAAACGCGAGGTGTTGAAAATTTCGGCGTTGCAGATTGAGTTGGTCGGGCGCGGCGAAACAACCCGGCTCACGATTAGCCGCGCCCCGCAAAAGAAAAATGTTTTGACCCGCACGGAGCGTATGTTTGCCGAGGGGCACATCGGCGCGGACGGTGCGCGGCGTGAAGTGTGTAGGTGAGTCGAAGCGGAGTAATTCTTCGAGCGCCGAACCGATTTGGCCGGGATGGGCTTGGAGCCACGCGAGTTGTTCGGGATGATGGAGCAGGGCGCGCACGCCGTTGACTACCAACAACGGGGTGGCTAAATAACCGGCTTCGACGATTTGGGTGACATTCGCCACGGCTTCTTCAAGGCTTTGCCTGCCCCGCGCATACGCTTGCGCCGCCGCCGTCAGCGCATCGTTGCGTGGGGCGCGCAGACGCTTTTCAATTTCCTGGCGAAAGAACTCAGTCAATTGCGCGCGGCCCATATACATACGCATTAAATCCGCGCGCGTCGGGCCGAGCCGGTCAAAGCCGTCGGTGAGGGCTTGCCCCAACCATTTAAGCAGTGTTTCGTCCTCAGTGGGCAAACCAAGAGCCTGAGCGCTGGCCTTGAGCGCCAATGGCTTGGCGAAATCTGTCAGCAAATCGAAGTGTCCAGTTTGATCCATAAACGCCAGTTGTTTTTGCGTAGCGGCGTACAGCCACGGGCGTAAACGCTTCATGGCCGGAGGCGCGAAGTAGCGATCCAATACCCGCCGCAAACGCCCATGGTCGGGTGGGTTGCGGAACAACATCCACAACCGAATCATCTGATCGCTACTTGTTAGCAGGCGGGCTAACTTTTCTTCAGTGCTTGAATTTTGAAAAGCCTCGGCTAAGCCGAGCTGGGAAAACTGTGGCTCGGGATGCCCGATGTGCGGATTGAGCAATAACGCTTTGATGAGGGAATATCCAGTTACAATCCAACTTTGCCCTGAGGCGCTCAAGGCTAACGGGCCGTAAGGTCGCAGAGCCTCATAAGTTGGATAGGGGTCGGCGCGAAACTCGGGGGAACGCGGGTCAAAGATGAGAGGTGGGTTCGGCATGGGTGAGGGTCAGCCACTGATGTGTGAAAGCCAAGTAGATTTTAGCCGATGTCGGCGCAGTGGGTGTAAGCGTTAGTTTGACATGGCTGATTTCGCGCGCGAGGGTGGTAAATGTTTCAGGAGAGCGCAACACCGCGCGGGCGGCGAGAGGCGCAGGCCAGGGGGCCGCTGTTGTCGCGGGGGTTGTGAGGCCGGGCCAGCGCAATGCGCCCTCGCGTTTCGCCGGGGCGCATAGTTCATCTCTCACCAATTCATTTAGAAAAGTCGGCCAGTCTTTACTCACACATTCCAGCCCGAGCTGTGGTTGCACCCGCGTATCAACATCCAGGGCCAGCGTGAAGCGGTCGAGATAAGGCCAGAGACGTTGAGCAAGTGAGAGGGTTGTGTCAATCGCGCCTGTCCAGTTGACGCGCTCAAGATAAGCGCCGAGGGTGGCTGGCGTGAGACGTTTGACGTTGACTCGCAAGGCCTTAGTGGGGCGCGCGAGCATGAGACCGAGGTAGGCGACCCATTCATCCCCGGCGCAGGCTTGAAAGCACATATTGACCACTGACTTAACCCGTTGCCAGTGGGATGGCTCTAATAAGATAGTCAATACCTCTTCGATAAATAGCCAGCGCTCTGCAGGCGCGAGATTGGAGGGCAGGGCGATGAAGACGGACGGCGTGGCTAAATTATTTGAACCCGCTAAATCATACTCGCACCAGATTTCAGGGATATGGTCTCGCCAATCGGTTTCAGTTACCCAGCGGCGGATGAAGTTCGACAATCGTATCCAAGCGGTGCGCGCTTTGGTGAGGGTAGTGCGCATCTCGATGTATTTCTGAAATTGTTCTGGCTCACCATCCGTGGCGTGGAAGTTTTGTTGTAAATCTACTTGCGGGGAGTCCGCGGCTAATCTGCATTCCAACAGACCGCGCGTGATGGGGGGGAGCTGTTGCGCGGCGAGGCATATCCGCGCGGAGGCGGACTCGCTCATGAGCGCCGGAAGAAGGTCGGGCATGAGCACGCCAAGTGAGTCAAACAGCGTGGCGTTGGACATGGGTGATATGCCGCGCGTCTTCAACAATGGCGCGGCAGACGTGTTCGAGTTGCCCCAGGTTGTTCGGGCGCGCGACATGGCGGACGGGCAAATTTTTGGCGAGCTCGCCCAGAATTTCAAAATCTTGTTGGCGCAAATGCGCGTCAACTTGAATAGCGGGGAAAAGATTTTCGATAAGCGTTGAAAGCGCCAAGGCGCCAGTGAGCGAAGTAAGGGTTGGGGAAGCCAGTGACTCCTCGAGCGGGGACAAGACATATACCGCCGCTAAAGGCAGGGGAGTAGCCTGAAATCGCCACGGACTATCGGCATTTGGCGTCAATTCAATGTAACGCCGATCCCACAGTAGAAATACACGTTGGAGGTCATCGGCATGGGGGTGGAGTTGGCGCGCGGCCTCGGGCCACAAGCGTAAGCGCGGATAACCGGGTTGCGCCCAATATTGGTTTGTCTCTTTAAACAGCACGGCGAGATCATCCGAGAGAATGGCGCAACCCAGCGCGGCTAACCCGGCCGCGCTGGTGGACTTGCCCGCGCCTTTCGCGCCGACGAGCGCAATGGCTTGCCCGTCAACCGCGATAACACTGGCGTGCAAACAAGTGACGCGGCGGAGGCGGAGAATTTTCCCCATGACTTGTCCGATGAGGCCGGAAATGACGCCTTCGAGCCAGGCGTGTTCATTCCAATTAATCCAGAGATGCGTGCCAGTTGCGTTAGTGATGAATTCAATTTGCGTGCCGTTAGGGGAATGATAGAGGAGGCGATAAAAAATTTCGGCGCCGAAGATTTGAGTTGCAACGGGCACACCGGAGATGTGCGGGAGGGCTTGCCATAGTTCGAGGCGCGTCGGCGGGCGTTCGAGGTCGTCCGGCCAATGCAGATATAAATCTACCGGCGCTTGAGGAGAGGCCTCTTCAAGCGCCGGTAGGGGACGCGCACTAGCGAGCATCAGGCCGTAAAGACGATAATGCAGAGACGGCAAAGCGCTCCGATTACTGACTAGGAAATGTACTGGAGAGTGCCGCCATCTGCGCCAGACAGAGGGTTAGTGATGTTAAACTGTGTCAACTCCGCCAAAGCCCCCAGCGGGCGCATCTCCGGCGCGTGGTAGGGCTTCTTCTCTTCAACCTGCGGCGGCGGCACGGTTTCTTGAATGGGCTTAGAGGTCGTTTCTTGATTCATAAAAGGTCTCCTTGTTTGAGCCAATAAGCGAACGTGATGGGTAGATAGAGTTGTGAATATTGCCAGGGTTTCAAGCGACCCGGTTCAGCGACGAGTTGAGCCAGTTGTTCACGATTGACGTATGGCTCCAGCCCTCCCTCACCCGCCAACTTCTTCATCCATTCCGGTGAGCCAACTTGCCGAGCTTGTTGCCCATGAGGCTGGCTGGCAAGTGGCGTCTTGGGTCGTTGCAACACGGTTAAAGATATTCTATTCGATATTGCCGCGCGGAGCAAATGCTTGTCTGTGAACCACGGCACAGGCGGGACAGTGAGGATGAACTCCACCAGGCGCTGGTCGAAAAAGGGGAAGCGAAACTTGAGTGGCACGCCGGTAAAACCGGGGTCGGCACGCCCGAAGAGATTGGACCAGAAGGGGGACTCGCTCATGCTAGCACGATTGTCTTCAGCCTGATTCTGAAGCCAGATGTCTCGAAAGCGTTCGGCGAGACACTGGCGCGCAACGAAATCGGCCTTGAGCCACACGGGCAGGCGCAGTTCGGCGGGGAGCCGCCGATAGTTGAGCCAGTGCCGGATGTAGAGCGGCGGACGGCGATGATGGATGCGCCAATGAGCGGCAACCGCGCGGCCCCACGCGGTCACTTGACCCCGCGCGAGCAATCCCCATAGATAGCTAGGCGCGGGGCCGAATAGCGGGTCGCCGCCATATCCCGCGAGCATCACCCGGCTATGCGCGCTGGCGCGGCGTTTCTGATCTTCTTCGGCAGTCTGGCCGGGCAGAGCGAACGGTTCGGGCGAAAGATAAACTAGCTTTTCCGGCAAAGGTTGGCCGATATAATTCTCGGCCACCAAGTAAGTGATGGGCAATTGATATTGCTCGGCGGTGAGGCGCGCGTATTTCCCTTCCTCGTCGGGGATGAGGCGCTCGAACACGATGGTGTAAGCGCGCAAATCAAAAGGCTGACCGCTTTGCTTCAGCAGAAGAGCGGCAGTGGCCGCAATGCTTGACGAATCCATACCACCCGTCAGGTGCGTCGAGAGATGATCTGTCCGTAAGCGGTCGGCGACGGCTTGGTCGAACAAGGCGCGGAACTGATCAATGTAATCTGACTCACGGCGATAAATGTAATCCGGTTGTGAGAGTTGCCAGTAGCGCCGAAGCCTGATTTGCCCGTCGGCGAGGATGAGGGTGTGCGCGGGCGGCAAGCGCTGAAGGTCGGTGAAGAAAGTGGTGGCGCGATTCCAGTTGGTGCCGAAGAGTAAATAGTCGCCAATGGTTGCTTGGTTGAGTCGGGATGAAACTGCCGGATGTTGACGCAAACACTGAAGGGTGTTGCTGATGATTAAGTGTTGTGGAGTCTGGGCGTAATAAACTGGCACGACGCCGAACTGGTCGCGGGCGCCGAAGAGTTTTTGGCGCGCGGCCTCCCAGATGACGAAACCCCAATCGCCGTGTAAATAATCCACGCACGCTTCGCCCCAGGCGTGATAGGCGAGCAAGGCCAACGCCACATCGGGCGAGTCTGCTTGGGCCGCATCGTTTAAGCGCGGGGTCAGGTTCGCCGCGCGGAGGCGCGCTAAAAGCTCGGGGCGCGCATCTAGCCGGAGGTCACCGACAATCCAAATTTTTTCGTCAAAAGTTAGAGGCTGGGTTTCGTGTTCGGATTCAAACGTGGAGCGCAACAAAGCCTGACCGAAGCCGAGGTGCGGCGCAGGGCAGGCGGCGCGTTGAGCGTCGGGGCCACGAAAGGCGAGGGCGTGGGTGAGATGGTCGAGGCGCGAAGGATCAACGGGCGCGCCGTCGAGATGGCATAGGACAACAAAGCCGCTCATGCGCCGGGCGGGTCTTCGAGGCAGATGAGGCCGGCCCCGACCATTTTTTCAAGCAACGCTGAGACATCACGGCGAAGGGTGGCTTCATCAATCGAGTACTCAGTCAACATGACGGCGAGCGCCTTCTCGGTGTCTTGATGCTCTTTGAGGAGTTGCCACAGTCGCGCGCCGACGGGGTTGAGCGCGTAGTATTGCTCGGTGGTCAGGCTGAGGAGGACGGCTTCGTCGGCCAGATTGAGGGAGAGGGTTTCATCCAAAATGCGGACGCGCATTATTCAGCCTCCAGTATACACGCCTCGAAAGGCGCGAGAGTGAGTTGCTGGTCTTCTAAGCGTCGGCGCTCACCGGGCGCGGTGGTGAGGCGGAGTTTCCAGCGCGCCGAGGGCAGGGGTTCAGCCAGAGTCACTTTGGTTTCCCACGCGAAGAAGTTGAGCGCGATGAGCAGAGCTTGTTCCGGCACGCGGCGGAGATAAGCCAGCGCCGTGATTGGGCGCTGAATGAGCGCGCGATAACTGCCGCGCCGGAGCGCGAGGGACTCGCGGCGGAGTTGGAGCAGTTGTGTATAGAAATTGAGAACGGAGTTGGGGGCGGCGCTCTGCGCGGCGACGTTACGCTTTAGGTAATCGGCGTTGAGGCGGAGCCAGGGTTGGCTGGTGGTGAAGCCCGCGTGGACCTCGGCGCTCCAGGGCATGGGCGTGCGCTCGGGGTCACGGCCACTATAGAACGGCCAGTAACGCTTGCCCGGCGGGTCTTGAATCTCTGCGCGCGGAATGGGCGTGTTTTGCATTCCCAGTTCTTCGCCGTAATACAGGAAAGGCGTGGCGCGCGTGGTGAGGAGGAGAGTCGCGGCCACTTTGGCGCGGGCATCGGAGTGTGGGCCGCCGCCATAGCGGGTGGCGTGGCGGTCTACGTCGTGATTGCTGAGGGCGTAGCAGGGTTGCAGATCGGGGCGGGCTGTGAGTTCACTACGGGCGAGGGCGTTTTGAATCGCGCGCGGGAACCAGGGCTGGTGTAGGAGGTGAAAGTCAGACGCCAGATGCAGTTTGTCCTCGCCGCAGTAGCGCGCGATGAGGTCGGGGTTCGCGCCCATGATTTCGCCCACCGCCATGCGTTCGGGGTAGGCGTCGAGCAAGCGGCGCAGTTCTTGATACACGCCGATCAATTCCGGCTGGTCGCAGTCGTAGAGGTGCCTCTGCCGGTCATAAGGGCGCAGGCCGAGGGCCGGGGGATTGTCGCGCAGTTGCGCGTCTTTGAAATAGGCGTTCACCACGTCGAGCCGGAAACCGTCCACGCCCCGGTCAAGCCAGAATTTTATGGATTGGAAAACCGCCGCGCGCAGTTCGGAGTTGCGCCAGTTCAGGTCGGGCTGTTCTTTGAGGAACATATGATAGTAATACTGGCGCGTGTGTTCGTCCCACTCCCACGCCTGGCCGCCGAAGACGGCTTGCCAGTTGTTGGGGACGCGCCCGCGCGCGTGGCGGAGTTCGTCGGGTTGCGGGTCCCGCCAGAGGTACCAATCCCGTTTGGGGTTGTCGCGGCTCGCGCGGGATTCGCGGAACCACGCGTGTTCGTCCGAGGAGTGATTGACGACGAAATCCATCACGATGTGGAGGCCGCGCGCGTGGGCCGCATTCACCAGTTCGTCGAAATCCGCCAGCGTCCCGAAAGCGGAGTCAATGTTCTCGTAATCGCTCACGTCGTAGCCGAAGTCGCGCATGGGGGAGGGGTAGATGGGCGAAAGCCACAGCGCGTCCACGCCGAGGGCTTTCAAGTAATCAAGCCGCGCCGTGAGGCCGGGCAAGTCGCCGAGCCCGTCGCCATTCGAGTCGGCAAACGAGCGGGGATAAATTTGATAGATGACGCCGTCGCGCCACCAGAGGTAGTCAGAGGGCATAGTGAGTGACCCCACCCCCGGCCCCGCCCCATTTATTTTGTAAATGGGGCGGGAGGGGTTAAACGTCCTGCGCCGCGCGCTCGATGAGCCGCCGCGCCACTGTTTGCGTGCCGGTGTGGGCGTAGTAGTTCGTGGTCAGGTCGAGGAACGCGCCGACGTAGTCCAACTTGTCATCCGCGATATTGATGAATTTGCGGAGACTGCCGAGGATGGTTTGCGGTGTGAGGCCGCGCGAAGTAATGAAGCCATTAATCCAGTTCTGCGCCGCCGAGAAACTCTCGCCGATGAAGCCCAGTTTCGCGCCCGAGTTCGCACCGGGGATGATGGCGCTGATGCGCTGGAACATCGGGTTGCTTTCCATTTCGCTCGGCGTAAGTTTCTTGATGACGGCTTCCGTCCCCTGAATGAAATCCGGGCCGAGCGGCACGATGCCATCCATACAAATGAGCGCGGCCAGGCGCATGATGGATTCGCCGCCGTAGCTTTGCAAGGCCCCGATGAACTCGCCGATGTTGTGCGTCGGCTGATTCTTGAGCGAGAAGAACCCGACGGCCTCGGTCACGAGTTTGAGCGCGAGGTCAATGGATTGCGAGGTGTCGGCTTTGGGCGTGACCTTGCTCAGGAACGAAAGGAACGGGATGGCTTCACCCGCCTTTTGCGCTAGCGCCGCCGTGCCAAGCGCCATATCCATCACGTCCACGCTTTCGTAGAGCCACAATGCGCGTTGATAACCTTGCGCCGGGTCGTGGTACAGCCGCAGGGCGTTCTCGCGGACTTTCTGCACCAACACGGGATGGGTCTGTCCCGTCACTATATGGATGGTGTTGTCGAAGCCGATGGTATTCTGCCATTGCCCCGGCACGACGAAGTCGAGCGCTTTCAGGGCCATCACCGTCACACTTTCTTTGGGCAATTCATCGGCGGCTTGCGGCATAGGTTTGAGCGGATTGAGATTCATAGGTGACCTCCAGAGGGTCGGAACTTTGAGATGGGGCCTTGGAGATTGAAGCGTGTGGTCGAGCCTCAGTCTCACATCGGCGATCTCAAACTGCCATCCAACTTTTGACGATGAATAATACGCACGGATGATTGTAGTGTTGCATGAGGGGGTTGTCAAAACTGCTATACTTCCGGCCGATGGTTGCCGAATGCATCGGTCCTCATTGCGCATACGTTTGGAAGCCTAACTCTGGCGACCTGCCGCGCGCCTGCCCGGCTTGCCACGCGTGGCTCAAACGGCCCAAGACGAAAATGTTGGAGCGAGTACGGGTGATGGTGAAAGTGGCGGACAAGGCGGAAAGGAAAACGGATGGCCTATAGTACAATCTGCTCATTATGCGCCGCTTGCTGTTCACGGGTCTCCTTAGCCTTTGCTTGACTGCTTGCGCTGCTTCCGTCTCGGCCCTCAACCTTCCACCTGTCCCGGCCTCGGCCACGCCTCCCGCTCTCCACACCCCACAACCCCCGCTCCCCACGCCACTTTCATCTCTCACTCCCACCTTCATTCCCGCGCCTACTGTCACTTTCGTCTTGCCGACCGCCACGGAGGTAATCTACTCTTCACCCACGCCTCCCGCGCTGGGGGTCGGACAATACCTCGCCCAACCCGGCGACACCGTGGACAGTCTCGCGGTCCGCTTTCGCACGGGCGCGTGGTATATCCTCGATCGCAACCCCGGCCTCATGCGCGGCCCTCTGCTCGCGCCGGGATTGCTATTAAATATGCCCACCGATGAGCTCTCGGTCAATGTCTTCACCGAGCATCTTCTCCCCGATAGTGAACTAATCTATTCACCCTCCGTCGCGAACTTTAGCGTGCGCAATTTTGTGCTGGCCCACCCGGGCTGGCTCGCCACGTATGCCGAAACGCCCGAAGACCCCACGGTCCCCTCAAGCGGGTGGGCGATGGTGGAATTTCAGGCCCAGCAATTTTCCATCAACCCGCGCTTGCTCCTGGCCCTGCTCGAATATCAATCCGGCGCGCTCTCGAACCCCGCGCCCGCCGTGCGCACTCAGCAATACGCCCTCGGCATGGATCTGCCCACCCTCGCGCCGGGGCTGGAGCATCAACTCGGCTGGGCGGGCAATATGCTCGACATGGGCTATTACGGCTGGCGGCGAGGCGCGCGTCCGCAGGTTAATTTTTCCGACGGTTCGTTCCGCTTCGTGGATGGCCGTCTCAACGCCGGGACGTTTGGCTTGCTTTACTTGCTCGCGCAGATGTATGACCGCCCGGGCTTTGACCGCGGCCTCGCGCCTGGTGGCCTGCTGGCGACTTACCGCCAACTTTTCGGCGATCCCTGGGCGTATGCGATTGATCCGATACTCCTCGGCGGCCTCGCGCAACCCGAACTGCAGTTGCCCTTTGAGCCGGGAGTCAAATGGCAATATACCGGCGGGCCGCACTCCGGTTGGGGCTACACGATTCCCTACTCGGCCATTGACTTTGCGCCTCCGGCCAACGACCCCGGTTGTGTGGCCTCATCCGTTTGGGCGGTGGCCGTTCACGCGGGCGTCGTCACCCGGAGTGAAACAGGCGTCGTCGAATTGGATTTGGGCGACGGCTGGTCGGTGGTCTATTTGCACATTGGCACACCCGACCGCGTGGCGTTAGGCGCACGCCTGAACGCGGGTGACCGCGTGGGCCATCCCAGTTGCGAGGGCGGCCACGCCTCGGCGGTTCACGTCCACCTCGCGCGCAAATATCAGGGCGAATGGATTCCCGCCGACGGCCCCTTGCCATTGGTGTTGAGCGGCTGGACAGCGCACTTTGGCGAGCAACGCTATCAAGGCTCGTTGAGCAAAGGGGATAAGACAATTGAAGCGTGCGCCTGCGGCGGCGCGGGGACGCTGGTCTGGATTGAGCCATGACGATGTGGTATCGGCTTTTGCCTAGATGTGTTATGACTCCGGCACGCAACTCGCCAGCGTGAGCGACCTGAGCGGCACGGTGGAATTCCTCGTGCAAGCCGTGGACGACATCGGCAACGTGGCGCTTTTGCTCGACAAGAGCTTGCCGTTCAGCATAGCCACGTCGTCTCAGCCGACGTTGTATTTGCCGCTGATCCGAAAATAATAGTTCACCTCGGCGGGGCAGGTCTATGACCTGCCCCGCCGTTCATTCTTGCAGTACCCGCGCGTATAACGCCAGCGTCTCCCGAGCAGTTTTCTCCCACGTAAAATGCTGCACCCGCTCCAAGCCTTTCACGCGGAGTGACTCGCGCAAGGCCGAGTCGCTCAGCGCCCGATAGAGCGCGGCGCTAATCGCTTCCGTATCGTCCGGGTTCACCTGCAATGCCGCGTCTCCGGCAATCTCCGGCAGGGAAGCACGATCGGCGATGACGCACGGGACGCCGCACCCCATCGCCTCCAACACCGGAAATCCAAAGCCCTCGTAGTGCGAGACCAGCGCCAACGCGCCTGCGCCGTTGTAGACGGCGGGCAAATCGGGTGCGGGCAGGTTTTCCAGCACGCGCACCTGACTCTCGATTTTCAATTCGAGCATCAACGCCACCGCATCGCCGAACAGCCAGCCTTTGTTGCCCACCAGCACCAGTGAGGGCGCGGCGGGGAAGCGTTGGCGCAGTTGAGCATAAGCCCGCAATAGCCCCGGCACGTTTTTGCGCGGCTCGAATGTCCCCACGCACAGGAGGTAACCCGGCGCGAGATTGAGCCGCGTGAGCGTTGGAGAAAACTCGTCCACCGCGAGAGGATGGTAGTCCGCGTCGAGGCCCAGGTGAATCACCGTCACCTTGTCGGGTGGCACGTTCAACAACCGGCCGAGGTCGTCTTTCGTCGCTTGTGAATCCGCCGCGATGGCGTGCGCTTGTTTCACCGCGCGCTCGATCTGCCCGTTGTAATAGCGACGGCTCGTGGCGGTGAGAAATTCGGGATGGAGGAGGAAGGTGAGGTCGTGGACGGTGATGACCGTGCGCCGTCCGCCGACGAGGGGCGGGATGAAATCCGGCGAGTGGAGGAGATCCAGCCGGTAGGGCGCAATCTCGCCGGAGAGGGTCAGCGCCTCGAGCGGGTGATGCGCCGGGGTCCAGCAGTCCACCCGGCGGGCGCGGGCCGAAAACGTCTGGGCGTGGCCCCGCCGGTAGAAATGGAAATGCGCGTATTCCGGCGCCAGCGTCGGCAAAGCGCGCGCCAAATTCCAGATGTATTTCGAGATGCCGCCGCGCGTGTAATACGGCAACCGCACGTCCAGTCCAATTCGCATACCGCGATTATATTCTGGATTGAGTATTGCGTCCGGGCATTGGGCATTGAGAATTGAGCATTGTATAATCCCCACGCATAAGGAGCACCGTATGGACACCGACCAACTCGCCAAGACCGTGCAATGGCTGGACGACGAGCGCCGCAAGGACAAGCAGGATATGGCCGCCTTGCAGGAGCGGCTCGCAGGCCTCGCCAACGACAACACGGCTTTGCAACGCAAAATTCAACAACTCGAAACCGACCTCGCCGCCGCCAATACCATGCTCCAGCGCGTCGTCAAACTGGACGACATCCTTGACGGCTACCGCAAAGAAATGACGCGCAATCTTGAAGAAGTGGAACAGCGCCGCGCCGAGGCCGCCCGCGAGGACGACCGCCTCCGCAAAGTGGAGCGCGAAGGCCTCAACAAATCTCTGGCCGATCTCCGCAAAGGCCTCGAAGGCCTCGGCAAACTGGAGCGCGAATCGCAAGCCCGCAAGGATGAAGAGAGCCGCATCGCGCGCCTCATCGCTGAACTGCAAAGCAAAGTCTCCGAGTTCAACCGCTATCTGGACGAGCGCCTGCGCTCCATTACCGTCGTCGAAGAAGGGCGGCGGCAGGACGCCAAACGCATCACCGAACTCCAGACGGAACTCACTGATCTCCGCAAGCGCCTCGAAGATAATCGCGGCAAGCTTGACGTGGTCGAAGACGTGGCCCGCCGCGTGGAGGCGCGCCTCGGCGAGCTCTTCACCTCCGAAGCCGAGCGCCGCAACCTGCAACAACAATGGCTCGACTCGCAGGCCATCATGCAAACCGAGCGCGACCGCGCTTTCACCGAAATGCAATTGAAAATGGACACGGTGGTGAAGAACATGGAAGACTACGCCCACAAAGTGGAGCAATACGGCGAAGTCAACCGCGACATCAAGCGCGCCGCCGACGAATACCGCCAGAACTCCGACGTGATGGAGCGCCGCGTCGCCGAGGCCGCCGAAATCCAGCGTCTCGCCGAAGAACGTTTCCGGCAGGAGTGGGCCGCCTTCCTCGCCGACGACCAGAAACGCTGGACGACCCATATGCTCCTGCGCGATGAACAATGGCGCGAGCACGACCGCCTCAACGCCAAATACGTCGAGCGCGTGGACACCCTCGAAGACCAGTTCGCCGAACTCGCCGACACCCTGCACCATATGCAAAACCTCGACGCCAACCGCCTGCAAGCTCTGCTCAACCTCGCCCGCGAAATGACCGCCGAGTACGAGCAGAATTTTGCCAAAGTCAAGTAAGCCGGTGAACAGTGAACTGTAAGCTGTAACCGTTCACCGCTGACCGTTCACTGTTCACGTTCACTCCTCATGCGCGTCATCGGTACCGCCGGCCACGTAGACCACGGCAAATCCACGCTGGTCGAAGCCCTCACCGGCATCAACCCCGACCGCCTCAAAGAAGAGCGTGAGCGGCAGATGACCATTGACCTCGGCTTCGCGTGGCTCACCCTCCCCACCGGCGAACCCGTCGGCGTCATTGACGTGCCCGGCCACCGCGACTTCATCGAAAATATGCTCGCCGGAGTCGGCGGCATAGACGCCGTCCTCTTCGTCGTCGCCGCCGACGAAGGCGTGATGCCACAAACGCGCGAGCACCTCGCCATCCTCGACCTCCTCCAAATTCCGGCGGGCGTGATCGCCCTCACCAAAAAAGATTTAGTAGACGCGGACTGGCTGAGTCTCATCTCGGCGGATCTCGCCGCGACCGTGCGCGGCACCGTGCTCGCCGGCGCTCCTATCGTCGCGGTCTCGGCCCGCGTCGGTGAGGGTCTCCTCGAACTTAAATCCGCCCTGGGGCAGATTCTCGCCGCCCGCCCGCCCCGCCCCGATCTCGGGCGGCCACGCCTCCCGGTGGATCGCATCTTCTCCCTGCCCGGTTTCGGCACCGTCGTCACCGGCACGCTGGCCGATGGCACCTTCCACCTAGGCGACGAAGTTGAAATTCTCCCCGCCGGAATCACCGCCCGCATTCGCGGCCTCCAGACGCACAAAAACAAAATCGAGCGCGCCGTCCCCGGCAGTCGCGTCGCCGTCAACCTCGCGGGCATCGAAGTCGCGCAATTGCAACGCGGCTTTGTCCTCGCGCGCCCCAACACTTTCCGCCCCACGACTCTCATAGACGCCCGCTTCCACCATCTGCCTGGAGCGGCCTCAAGCCGCGCCGAGGCGTCCCCGCGCGAAGGCGCGCGGGGGCTAACCGACGCCGCCCTCCCTCTCAAGCACAACGCCGAAGTTAAACTCTATCTCGGCGCGGCGGAGGTCCTGGCCATCGTGCGTTTGCTCAACCACGACTCTCTTGCCCCCGGCGAAACCGCGTGGGTGCAACTCGAACTCGCCGCCCCTATTCTCGCCGTCAAGGGTGATCGCTTCATCCTCCGCCGCCCCTCTCCCGGCGCGACGATTGGCGGTGGCTTGGTCATTGACCCGCACCCGAAGCGCCGTCACAAGCGCCACGACATGACCCTCCTGGCGCGCCTCGACACCCTCGCCAAAGGCTCTCCCGGCGAAATGCTCCTGCAAGCCCTCGACAGCCTCGGCCCCGTGCCGCTCAAAGACGCGTTGGCTAAAGCGGGTCTCGACCAGGCCACCGCTCCAGAAGCCTTGACCGAAATCAATTCGCAGATCATCCGCCTTGATGGTGAGGCACTCGTCAGTTCGCCCCTCATCTGGCGCAAATTCGAGAGTGACGCCTACTCTCTTCTCTCGGCTCACCATGCCGCTCATCCCCTCCGCCTCGGGATGCCCCGCGAAGAACTCAAAAGCAAACTCAAGCTGGCGCCCAAAATCTTCAACGCGCTCCTCGCCCACGCCGCCGCGACCCATACGGTCATTGCCACCGGGGCGGTGGTCCGGCTTCCGACTCACTCAATAAAATTCACGCCCGCCCAGCAAGCCTCCATCAACGCCCTCCGCGCCGATTGCCAGCGCGAGCCATACAACACGCCCTCCTTCAAAGACTGCGCCGCCCGCCTCGGCGACGAAGTCCTCGCGACTCTCGTCGAACAAGGCATGCTCGTTCAACTTTCCGCCGACGTGCTTCTCCTCGCCGAGACTTATGCTCAGGCCGTTGAGCGCGTCAAAGCCCACGTTCAGGCCAAAGGCAAAATCACCGTTGCCGAAGCCCGCGATTTATTTTCGACCTCGCGCAAGTACGCGCTGGCGCTGATGGAGTATCTCGATGCCCAGGGCGTGACCAAGCGGGTGGGGGATGAGCGGGTGCTAAAAGCCTGACCAGCGCCGGGTGATGTGATAAGAATTGCTCTCCTCTCCTGCCGAAGCCTTTGTTCCGCGAAGCGGTCGTCAGGAGAGGGGCCGGGGGGTGAGGCGAACATTTTGTGATAAACTCGCACCCGATGAATTTCCAAACTTCCGGCGGCCTCCGTTACTATCAATTTGAGTCCCTCACTCACCCTGACCTCACTCACGCCGTCTTCGCCCGGCACGGTGGCGTGAGCGACGGGCATTTCTCGTCGCTCAATCTATCCATCAGCACGGGCGATACTCGCGAGAACGTGCGCGAGAATCGCCGCCGCGCTTTCCGCGCCTTGAGCCGCGACCCCGAATCCATTGCCGACCTGTGGCAGATTCACTCCGCCTCTGTCGTTGTCGTAGATGGCCCGCGCGGAGAGCATTACGACTCCGAAAAAGCCGATGCGCTCATCACGAACAACCCCGCCGCTACGCTGTTCCTCCGCTTCGCCGATTGCGTGCCGATTCTGCTCTTCGACCCCCAACGTCATGCGGTCGGTATTATTCACGCGGGCTGGAAAGGCACTTTGCTCAAAGCCTCGGCGGCGGCAGTGAAGGCGATGGCCGAGACTTACGGCTCGCGCCCCGCCGACCTGCGCGCAGGCATTGGGCCTTCCATCGGGCCGTGCCACTATGCGGTGGGGCCGGAAGTGGTGGCGCAAACCCGCGCGGCGTTTCCGGGCGCAGACGAATTGCTGGTCCCCGTGAATGGCGGACACCATCTCGATTTGTGGGCCGCAAATGCGTTGGCCTTGCGTGAAATGGGCGTTGAGCAGATTGAGTTGAGCCACCTCTGCACCGTCTGCCACACCGACGAGTTTTTCTCGCACCGGGGCGAGCAGGGGAAGACCGGGCGTTTCGGGGCGTTGATTGCGTTGAGATAAAAGACGCCGAGTGTCTTGAAGACGCTGGCTGTCTGAGTTGCGATGGACACTTTGTCTGCGAACATTGTCAAAGTCAAAGAGCGCCTCGCCGTCGCCGCCCAGCGCGCGGGCCGCGATCCCGCCGAAGTCCGGCTCATCGCCGTGAGCAAGACTCATCCGGCGGAAGTCGTGCAGGCCGCCGTCGCGAGGGGGTTGCTGGAGTTCGGGGAGAACCGCATCGAAGAAGCCGCGCCGAAGATGCAGGCGGTGGGCAACTCTTATCTACGCTGGCACATGATCGGCCACGTGCAGAGCCGTAAGGCGCGCGAGGTGTTCACAGCGAACTTCGCCCTCGTGCATTCAGTGGATTCATTCAAACTAGCGGAACGGCTTAGTCGCTTTGCCGGAGAGTTGGGGCGCGTTCAGCCGGTGTTGTTGGAGTGCAACGTCTCCGGCGAGGGTGCGAAATCCGGTTTCGACGCGCACGCCCCGGCGGGCTGGGAAAAACTGCTCTCCGAGTTCGGGCCAATCGTCAGGTTGCCGCATCTGCGCGTGAGCGGGTTGATGACCATGGCGCCCGTCGTCTCCACGCCCGAGGCGGCGCGGCCTTTCTTCGCCCGTCTGCGCGAACTGCGCGATTACCTGCGTGCGCAGTTGCCGGAGAGTGATTGGCGCGAACTCTCGATGGGCATGACCGACGACTTCGAGGCGGGCGTCGCCGAGGGGGCGACCCTCGTCCGCATCGGGCGGGCGATTTTCGGGGAGCGTCAATAGCGAGCGCGTAGTTTCGGGGCTTATCCCTGTCGCCCATTAGGGTTCAGCTACAAGGAGAAATTTACTTGGCTATCTACCTCATCGGTCTCGTCAAAATCATTGTCAATCTCATCACAGTGATTCTGATTTTGGAGGCGCTCATGTCGTGGGCGCCTCTTGACCCGTGGCACCCGGTGCGGCGGATTCTGCGGCAGTTATCCGAGCCTATCGTGCGGCCTTTCCGCAACCTCATCCCGCCGATGGGGATGCTCGACCTGTCCATCATGGCCGCTCTGCTGGCGGTGCAATTGGGCGGGCAGTTGCTGATCCTGCTCATCGCCAACATTTTCCAACGGTGATTTCTTGGCTTTTTTGCTGAAGTCAGCATATACTAGGCGGCAGTCAGCATTTCCGGCTTCAACTGAAATTAGAGTTACGGAGGATAGCCCATGCCTACGTTCAGCAACGCGAAAATCGGCGCGGCCATCACGGTCAAAGTGACCCCGCGAGCCAAGAAAACCGAAGTGGCCGGTTTGATGGAAGACGGCACTGTCAAAATCCGCGTCGCCGCCCCGCCCGAGGAGGGCAAGGCCAACACGGCCCTGGTCGAGTTTCTCGCCAAAGCGTTGAACATCCCCACGAACCAGATTGACATCATGGGCGGCCTCTCCAGCGACCGCAAACTCATCTCGCTCATCGGCGTCAGCCCGGGCGATGTGGAAGCGACGATGATGCGCCTCGCGGCGGTCTCCAGCAAGGCCAAAGCCGCCGGCAAGGCGACTAAGCCCAGGAAGAAGAGCACAGCGGCGAACAACAAAAAGAAGAAGTAGGCCAGCCGAATGGGCCACCCGGTTTCTGGAAACAACGGGGTGGTTGGCTAACCGCGAGACACGGGCGCAGAGATGACTCTGTGCCCGTTTTGCTTGATGATTGACGCTGACCTCTCGCTGGGTTAGACTTGCCTCGATGGGTGAGGAGATCCCGCTCCTACCCGGGTGACGATACCGATGGGCGGGGAGACCCCGCCCCTACTCTTACTCAAATGTCCACTTTGATTCTCGTCACCGGCGCAACGGGCTTTGTGGGGCGCGCGTTGTTGCCCCGCCTCGCCGAAGCCGGCCTCGAACTGCGCTGTCTGCTCCGGCCCTCGCGCCGCTCGCCGCGCCTTCCCCGGCGCGTGCCGGTGCAAGTCTCCATCGCCTCCCTCACCGATGAACGCGGCCTGCGCGCGGCGCTGGTGGGCGTGGACACCGTCATCCACCTCGCCAGCGCGGAATGGCGCGGCCAACAAGGGGATGTCTTCGCCGTGGACGTGACCGGCACGAAGGCCCTCGTCGAGGCCGCGAAAGACGCCGGGGTGGGCCGCCTCATCTACGTTTCTCATCTGGGCGCGGATCGGGCCTCGGCCTACCCCGTCCTCAAAGCCAAAGGCATCGCCGAAGAGTTCGTCCGGCAGAGCGGCTTGCCGTACACTATCGTGCGCTCGGCCCTGCTCTACGGCGAAGAAGACGTGTTCGTGAACGTCGTGGCGCTGATGCTCAAACTCGTCCCCGGCTTTTTCTTCTCGCCCAGCCCGAGCGATGTTGCCTTGCAACCGCTCTGGGTCGAAGATTTAGTGACCTGCCTCGAATGGAGCCTGAGCGATCTCACCGCGCTCAACCAGACGCTCGCCCTCGGCGGCCCGGAGTTCCTGACTTTCAATCAAATGACTGAAATCATCATGGACGTGTTGCGCCTCCGGCGGATCATCGTCCCCGTGCGTCCGCCGTTTCTCCGCGCGGGGGCGTGGTGGCTCGACCAACTCCTCCCGCGCTCGCCGCTTACCCCGCGCTGGCTCGACTACCTCGCCACCAGCCGCACCTGCGAACTGACCAGCGTCACCCGCTACTTCGGCCTCAAGCCCGCGCGCTTTGCCGACCGCACGCTCAACTATTTGCGCGACAAACATTGGTTCGCCGAAATGACCCGCCTCACCAGCGCTTAATGATGACCACGACGATCCGCCCCCTTGAATCCACCGCCGACTTCCACGCCGCCGAGGACTTGCAACGGGTGGTGTGGCCCGGCGCAGAATTGGACGTTACGCCCTTGCACGTCCTCACCACTATCGCGCACAACGGCGGCCTCGTACTCGGCGCGTTTGACGGCGCGCGCCTCGTGGGCTTTGTCTTCGGGTTCATCGGTACCGACAACGCGAGTTCCCAGCGTCCCGCAATGGCGCGGCTCAAGCATTGCTCGCACCAGATGGGCATCCTGCCTGAATACCAGAGTCACGGCCTAGGCTATCAACTCAAATTGGCGCAACGAGACTTCGTGCTCCAACAGGGCATCCGGTTGGTGACGTGGACCTACGACCCGCTCGAATCGCGCAACGCGCGGCTCAACATCGCCAAGCTGGGCGCGGTGTGCCGCACTTACTTCCGCGAAGTGTACGGGCAGATGCAAGATGGCCTCAACGCGGGCCTGCCCTCCGACCGCTTTCAAGTGGACTGGTGGATTACCTCGGGGCGGGTGAAGGAGCGGCTCTTCGGGACGCGCCTGCCGCTCGTGGTGGAATCGTTCACTGACGCGGGCGCGACCCTCCTGAACCCCACAACCCCCGGCCCGGACGGCCTCCCGCGCCCGACGGGCCGCCCCGCGACCTTCGCGGGGTTGACGGCGCTCCTCGAAATTCCTGCCGACTTTCAAGCCCTTAAATCCAAAGACCGGGCGCTCGCGCAAGCGTGGCGGAGTAGCACTCGCGCGCTGTTCGAGGCCGCGTTTGCCGCGGGCTACCTCGTCACCGACTTTTTCCATGAGACGCTCGGCGGGCGGGAGCGTTCGTTCTATGCCCTCTCGCACGGTGAGCCGCGCTTTGAGCATAGCGAGAATTGAAACGGCAGAAACGGCGCGGAATAAAAAACGGGCGGCAGTGTCACTGCCACCCGTTTGGTCTAGCGTTCGCCGAGGGAGGAGGCCTTGGATGCGCCCCTGCATATTAACCTTCCGGCTTCCAGCCCGGCACGGCTTGTTGCACGCGGTTGCGGCCGGTTTGCTTGGCGCGGTAGAGACCCTGATCGGCGAGGGTGAGCAGTTCGGTAGAGGTCGAGTCCAGCGTGGGGATCATCGCGGCTACGCCGAAACTTACGGTGACGTGATCGGCGATCTGCGAGGCGCGGTGGGGCAGGCGCAAGGCTTCGACACTGGCGCGCAGTTGCTCGGCCACGTACAGCGCGCCCGCGAGATTGGTATTGGGCAGGATGAGCGCGAACTCTTCGCCGCCGTAACGCGCGGGCAGATCTTCGGTGCGGTGGACGGCGGTGGCCAGCACGCCCGCAATTTGTTTCAGACATTCGTCGCCGCTCTGGTGGCCGTAGGTGTCGTTGTAGAGTTTGAAGAAATCCACGTCGAGCATGATCAGCGCGAGGGAGGTCTCCACACGTAGCGCGCGCTTCCATTCGTGTTCCAGCGCGTCGTCGAAATGGCGGCGGTTGGCGAGGCCGGTCAGGCCGTCGGACGAGGCGAGGCGTTCGAGTTGGGTGTTGGCTTGCGCCAGTTGCTGTTCGCGGGCTTTGCGGCGTTCCATTTCTTCCTTGAGCCGCATGGCCGAGCGCACCCGCGCCCGCAGTTCGGTGGGGATGACGGGCTTGGTGATGTAATCAAGCGCGCCCGCGTCGAAGGCGGCTTGAACGTTCTCAATCTCGGCGCTGGCCGTGACTATGATGACCGGGATGTCGAGCATCTCAATGGACAGTTGAATTTTGTGGGAGACTTCGAGGCCGCTCATGTCGGGCATGGTCAGGTCGAGGAGAATCAAATCAATCTTGGGCGCCGGGTTGGGGCGCGGGCCACCCGTCAGCCCCAACAGTTGCAAGGTCTCCTCCCCCGAGGCGGCGAACAGCAAATCGGTGTAGCCGTCTTTTTGCAAAATGGCCGCCAGCACGGTGCGCTGGAGTTCGGAATCGTCCACGATCAAAATGCTCATAAGAGGCCTCTTTGTGCCAGATAATGTTCCAGGGCTGTTTGCGTTTGCTCGTACTCGCGCTCCGCTTGCGCCAACAGGCTCTGCACGGCGTCCCACTCCACCGGGCTAAGTGTACCGTGTTTTTCCAGCGCCGCGCTCCGGGCCTGCAGTTGCGCCGCGCCGAGGTTGCTACTCGCGCCTTTGAGAGTGTGCGCTTTTAATCTTAAGTGATCAGCATCGCGCGCGGCGAGCGCGGCGCGCATGGCCGCCAGCAGGCCGGGCGCTTCACGCTTATACAAACGCACCAATTCCATCAGCACCGACGGTTGGCCGGGCAGGTTGAGCTGTTCGAGTTGCGCCAGCAGGGTGTAATCGAGCAAAGCCAGAGGCGGGAGCGGCTCGGTGCGGGAGGTTGCGGCGGTGGCCGCCGGCGGTTGGCCGGTGGCGGCGCGCTCCAAAGCCTGGCGCACTTCGGTCACGCGAATTGGTTTGCGGATGTAGTCGTCCATCCCGGCGGCGAGGCAGGCTTCGCGATCACCGCGCAGGGCGCTCGCGGTCATGGCGATGATGCGGAGGGGGGCTGTTTGCGTCGTGGCTTCGCGCTGACGAATCCGTCGTGTGGTTTCGAGGCCATCCATGCCCGGCATTTGCACATCCATAAAGGCTACGTCGTAACGGATGGTCTCGACAGCCGCGAGCGCTTCGAGGCCGTTAGCGGCCACGTCGGCGTGATAACCGAAGCGGGCCAGCGTCTCGACAGCCACTGTTTGATTCACGAGGTTATCTTCGACGACGAGGAGCCGGAGCGGTTGGCGCGTGGCCAGGTGCGAGTCGAAGTTAGTGGCGGCGCGCAGGGCGGTCTCGGTCGCCGAGGTTTCAGTTTGACCAGAGAGGGCTTGCAGGAGCACCGTGTGCAAACGGGCCACGCGCGCCGGTTTATAGAGGTGCAGGTGAGGGGCGGGGTCTTCCACCGGGAGGGGGTGACCGACCGAGATCAGCCACACGATGGGGAGCGGTTGTCCGCGCGGGCCGCGAGTTGGAATCGCCGGGAGCGCCAGTTCAGTGCGGGCCAGCAAATCCCGATCGAGCACGGCTACATCCACCGGGTCGCCCGTCTCCAAAAATTCTATAGCTTCAGCGGGCGAGGTAGTGGCTTGCACGGTAAGGCCCCACCGTTGCAGTTGCCGCGCGAGGCGTTGCATATTGAGCGGATGATCGGCGAGGAGGAGAGCGCGTTGGCCGATGAGGGCCGGTTGCGCGGGCGCGAGATGCGGCGGGAGCAGTTCGAGAGGGGCGGGGGCGGCGGGGAGGGTGAAATGGAACGTCGCTCCGGCGCCGGGGAGGCCGGTGCTTTCGACCCACATCCGCCCGCCCATGAGTTCGCACAGGCGGCGGCTGATGGCGAGGCCGAGGCCCGAGCCGCCATATTTGCGCGTGGCAGAGGCGTCCACCTGACTGAAGGATTGGAAGAGGCGATCTTGGTGGTCGGGCGGGATGCCGGGGCCGGTGTCTCTCACAACAAAATGTAATGTAGATGGCGGCAAGGGGGCCGGGGAGAGGGGGGGCAAGGGGGAATTCTCCCCGGCTCCGTCGCTCCCTTGCTCCCCGGCCATGGCTTGCAGGGTAACGGATATAACAACCTCACCGCTCTCGGTGAACTTCACTGCATTGCCAACGAGGTTGACGAGAATTTGCCGCAAACGCGCGGAGTCGCCCCAGATGGCGAGAGGCAGATCGGGCGCGTAGTCGTAGGCCAGCGTAAGATCTTTCGCGGCGGCCTGCGCGGCGATGAGGTCGAGCGATTCTTCCACCGCTTCGCGCGGGTCAACCGGCTGGCGCTCCAGTTCCAGTTTGTCAGCCTCAATTTTAGAGAAGTCGAGGACGTCGTTGATGAGATTGAGCAGGGCCTCACTGCTCCGGTGGATGATGCCGACGAATTCGCGTTGTTGCGCGTCAAGCGGCGTGGTTTGCAAGAGACTCGTCATGCCGATGACGGCGTTCATAGGTGTGCGGATTTCGTGGCTGATGTTGGCGAGGAAGGCGGACTTGGCGCGGGTGGCGGCTTCGGCGGCGGCGCGCGCCTGTTGCGAGGCTGTGTACAGCTGGGCGTTTTGGATGGCGATGCCGAGGTTGGCGGCGATGGTTGTGAGCAGATGCACGTCGGCTTCGCTGAAGGCATTTTCGCGCTCGTAGTTGTGGGCGCTGATCACGCCAATGGCTTCGTCGCCGACGAGGATGGGCACACCCAGCCAGGCTTTGGGCAAGTCGGTGACGACGTCGGCGGCGCGGCGGATCATGCCCATCTGCGGAGCCAGGGTCTCGTAGTTTTCGTTAATAAGCACCGGCTGGCGCGATTCGATGATGCGCGAGGTGAGACCCTGACCCAGCTGGAGCGGCGGCGATTCGAGGCGGTGTTCGCGGGTTTGCCAATAAGGGAAATGGATGAGGTTGGTCTGCCGGTCGTAGAGGGCGATGTAGGCGGCCTGCACGTTGAAGATCTGGCGGATTTTGTCGCCGACCAGTTCGAGCATTTTGTTCAGTTCGAGTTGCGAGGCGGCGGCCTGGCTGATGGCATTGATGGCGGCTAACTCGGTGAGGCGTTGCCGGGTTTCCCGGAGCAGGCGCACCCGGCCCAACGCCAGCCCGGTCTGGTTGGCGGCGGTCTGGAACACTTCGAGGTCTTCGGGCATGAAGGCGTTGAGGCGCGGGCTTTCAATCACTAAAACGCCGACAATTTGATCACCAAGGCGGATAGGCACGTCCACTTCGGAGCCGCCCATGCCGGGGACGTAATTCGACTCACGGGTGACATCGGGCGTGTAGTATATTTGGCCGTCGCGAAGAGGCCGCTCGCTGAGGCCGGCGCCGGGAGGCAAGCGCATTAGATTAAAACTGTCGGGCGCGCCGACATGATGGCGGAACAGGCGGTCACCGGTCGGCAACTCGATTTCGAGCAGGCCGATGTAGCGGTAGTCGAGAGTTTCGTCGTAGAGGTCGGACGCCACGCATTGCCAAATTTCATTTTCGGCGCGCAGGAGGGCTAGATCGGCGCTGAGGTGGAAGAGCACGGTCTGCCGCCGGGCTTGCAGGCGCTCGGCCTCGAACAGGCGCGCGTTCTCGATGGCGAGCGCGGCCTGAGAGGCGAAGCTGGCCGCGACCTCGGCGTGACGTTCAGTGTAGAAGCCGGGCTGAGTTTTGTCGAGATTAAGCAAGCCGATGACCTGGCCTTTGGCGACGAGCGGCACGCCCAGCCAACAGCGGATGTAAATGTCGGCCTGATTTTCGAGCCACTCCCAGTGCGGGTCGTGGGCGGTGTCGGCCACGATGAACGGGCGGCGCGTGGTCACCACTGCGGCGATGTTGTAGAAGCGCTTGTAATTCAACCGGAGGGCGATTGGCTCCGACCACTGCCGGCCACTTTGCGAGACGATGCTCAGTTCATCGCCTTCCAACAACATAAGCGAGGCGCTGTCGTAGTCCACTACGCGGGCCAGTTGTTGCAAAATGATGGTGAGCACTTGCGCGCGGTCGAGGCTGGCATTGAGCGCGTGGCTTACCTCCCGCAAGGTTTCCGCCAACAGGCGGCGCTCCTGCTCGGCTTGATACAGCCGCGCGTTTTCGATGGCGATGGCGGCTTGAGCCGCAAAGGCCAACGCCAGTTGCGCGTGAGTTTCGGTATAAAATCCGGCCTCGTGTTTGTCGAGCGCAATCATGCCGATGAGGCGCTGGCCGTACAGCATGGGCACGCCGAGCCAGCCGTGAATGCGAGTCTGCGCGTGCGGGGCCGCGCGGAAACCGGCGTAAAGCGCGGGCGCGTCGGCGACGATGAAGGGCGCGCGCCTGCGCATCACCTCGGCGTTGGGAGTGTCGCTATCCGACAATCCGAAGCGCAGAGCCAGCAGTTCGTCAATGTTCGGAAAGCCGTGCCCACCCACCAGTTCCAGCGTCTCGCCGCGCACTTCAAACACCGAGGCGCTATCGTGCGGCACCACGCGGCGCAGTTCGGTGAGGATGGCGCGCAACACCTCGCGCAGGTCGAGGCTGGCGCTGAGGGCTTGCGTGGCCGCGCGCAGAGTCTCAGCCTGTTCACGGGCGGCGCGTTCGGTGTCAAACAGCCACGCGTTGTCCAACGTAATGGAGGCCAACTGCGCGAACTGCACGAGCAACTCCACGTCCGCCTCGTTGAAGTTCCGGTCAGTCGTGTGGTCGTAAGCCAGGCCGAGCACGCCCACGACGCGCGCCTCGGATTTCAGCGGCACGCCCACCACCGCGCGGAGGGTGTAATAACTGAAACCAGAGACGCGGCTGGCCCAAGCGTCGTAGTCGTTGACGATGAGCGGTTGACCGGTGGCCCACACTACACCGGCCACGCCCTCGCCTGGCTGGACTTTGAAGCGGATGGCCTCCTTCGACGCGCCGATGGCGACTTTCGGGATGAGAGCGCTCTGCCCCGGCTCGACGACGTCGAGATAACCGTGCGGCGTGCCGAGCAATTGCCCGGCGCGGGTGACGATGCTTTCGAGAATGCCCTGCAGGTCGAGCCGACTGCTGAGATTGAGCATCGTCTCGTTCAACACGGCCAGATACTCGTTGCGGCGGCGCAGTTCTTCCGCCGTGCGCTCGATTTGCGTGACATCGGTGAAGACGGCCAGCGTGCCATCCCACGCGTTGGTCTGAGGATGGTAGCGCGGGCGGCCGGAGACTTGCGCCGCCACGCGCGACCCGTCTTTGCGCGCCAACTCGACTTCGTAGCGATCGGCCTCGCCCCGGGCGCGCCGCGCATCGGCGGCGGTGATGAGGGGGTGTTGGTCGGGCGGGATGATTTTCGTCCAATGCAGGCCGATCATCTCTTCCGGCGTATAGCCAAGCAGAGCCGCGCCGGCGGGGTTGACGAAAGTAAAATAGCCCAGCGCGTCCTGAATGGCGATGCCCTCAGTGATATGCTGGACGATGTCCTCATTGAATTCCTTGAGCCGCCGGACTTCGGCCCCCGCGTGTCGGCGCCAGATGACAGCGCCACACACAGCCGCGAGGCAGGCAATGAGCGTGATGAGGAGGGGGGATATATTCATGCGGGTCGGGAGGTGTGTCAGCCAGAGACTATTTTACTTTACTCCGGGCTTTTGACTGAGTGTTTTTGACAAATCGCACTATAATTCGCTTGCATTCGGCAGGCCCGCTCGATCAGACTGAAAAGGAGATTGGCAGGCGTCGCGCGGACGCTTGCCGGTAGACGCTTATGCAAAAGACTCGCGTGGCAATTCTCGCCGGGGGCGAAGGCTCGCGTTTGGGGGTGCTGACTGCCAAGCGGGCCAAGCCTGCCGTCCCGTTCGCGGGCAAATACCGCATCATTGACTTCGCCCTCTCGAACTGCGTCAACTCGGAATTGTTCGACATCATGCTCCTCACGCAGTACCGCCCGCACTCGCTTAACGAACACATCGGCTCGGGGCGGCATTGGGATCTCGACCGGAGTTTTACCGGCGGTCTCCGCATCTTCCAGCCTTACAAAGGTCGCGCCGACACGGATTGGTACGCCGGAACCGCCGACGCCATTCAGCAGAATTTCACGTTCATCAAAGACACCGAGCCGGATCTCGTCCTCATCCTCGGCGGCGATCACATCTACCAAATGGATTACCGCCCGCTTATTACTTTTCACACTGACCATCAAGCCGATTTGACCATCGCCACCATCCGCGTCTCGCGCGAGGACGCCACGCGCATGGGCGTCCTCGCCACCGACGACAACTACCGGGTGACGCAATTCGTGGAGAAGCCCAAAGACCCGCCGGACACGCTGGCCTCCATGGGCATCTACGTCTTCACGCTGGGCGTGCTGGATAAACTGCTCTGGGAAGACGCGCGCCGCGCGGACTCCAACCACGACTTCGGCAAAAACATCATCCCGCGCATGGTGCAGAGCGGGATGCGGGTTTTCGCTTATCCGTACGCGGGCTATTGGGTGGACGTGGGGACGGTGGACTCGTACTGGCAGGCCCACATGGATTTGCTCAGCTACCCGCCTAAATTCAATTTGAATGATCGCGACTGGATCATGCACACCCGCTCGGAAGAGCGCCCGCCGGTGTTCATCGAGAAAGGCGCGAGCGTGATGAACAGCCTCGTCGCGGATGGTTCCGTGGTCGCGCGCGGCGCGGTGGTCGAGCACTCGGTGCTGTCGCCGGGCGTGTACGTCGGCCCGGAAGCGGTGGTGCGGGATTCCGTGATCTTCTCCGGCACTTCCATCGAAGCCGGAGCGAAGGTCGAACGCGCCATCATTGACAAAGAAGTGAGCATCGGCCACAACGCGCAGGTCGGGCGGCTGGTGGCTGGCGCGCCCGACCTCGGCCTCACGACTATTGGCAAGAAAGCCCACGTCCCCACCAGCCAAAGCGTGGGGCGGGGCGCGGTCATCGGCCCGGACGTGCAAGCCGAGCATTTCCCGCGCGCGGGCGTGCCCGACGGCGGAACCGTCTTGCGCAAGACACAATTGTTGGGTGAACCACAATAAGCCTGGCGGAACATTTTAATGACGACAGAAACAACCGACGCTCAGACCAAGCAGCCAAACCCCCGCGCGGCGGGCGTGCTCCTGCACCCGACCTCTTTACCCAGCCCCTACGGCATCGGTGATCTCGGCGCGGCGGCCTACGCCTGGGTGGACGCGCTGGCCCGCGCCCATCAAAAAAGGTGGCAGATTCTTCCGCTCGGCCCCACCGGCTATGCCGACTCGCCCTATCAATGTTTCTCCGCGTTTGCAGGCAATCCCTATCTCGTCAGCCCCGACGCTTTGGTGAGAGACGGATTGCTCAAAGCCAGCGACCTCGCCGGGGCCGCGTTCCCGCGCGAGAAAGTAGACTTCGGGCCGGTCATCGAGTTCAAGCTCACGCTCCTCGCGCGGGTGTGGGAAAACTTTCAGGCCGGAGCCGCGCCTATTCTCAAAGCCGATCTTGAATCGTTCTGCGCCGCGCAAGCCGCGTGGCTCGACGACTTCGCCCTCTTCATGGCGCTCAAAGACACGCACGACCGCGCGAGTTGGCTGACGTGGGAGAGCGAACTCGTCCTCCGCAAAAAAAACGCGCTCGCCAAAGCCCGGAAGGAGTTAGGCGACGGCGTGGCGCAACACAAGTTCCGCCAGTTCCTCTTCTTCCGCCAGTGGTATGCGCTCAAAGCGTACGCCAATAGTAAAGGCATTCAACTCATCGGCGATGTGCCGATCTTTGTCTCGTCCGACTCGTCCGACGTGTGGGCGCACCCGGAGAACTTCTTGCTCGACAAGAAACGTCGGCCCACGACGGTGGCCGGTGTGCCGCCGGACTACTTTAGCAAGACCGGGCAGTTGTGGGGCAACCCGCTCTACGACTGGCCCGCGCTCAAGCGCAGTGATTATCACTGGTGGATTGAGCGGATGCGCGCCGCGTTGACGCAAGTGGATTTGATCCGGCTCGATCATTTTCGCGGCTTCGAGGCGTATTGGGAGATCCCCGCCGGGGAACCCACCGCCGAGGTGGGGGAGTGGGTGAAAGGCCCGGGCGCGGACTTTCTCGAAACCCTGCGCGCCGGGTTGGGGCGATTGCCCATCATCGCCGAAGACCTCGGGGTCATCACCCCCGCAGTGGAAGCCCTGCGCGACGATTTCAACCTGCCGGGGATGCGCATCTTGCAATTCGCTTTTGCGGGCGCGACTGAAGATCGTTTTCTACCGCACAACTTCAAGACCCATAACACGGTGGTGTACACCGGCACGCACGACAACGACACTACGCGCGGCTGGTATGTGACAGCCTCGGAAAAGGAGCGCGATTTTTGCCGCCGCTATCTCGGGCGCGATGGGCGCGATATTAGTTGGGATTTGATTCGCCTCGCCCTCTCGTCCGTCGCCGATCTGGCGGTGATCCCTTTGCAAGACATCCTCGACCTCGGCGGCGAAGCGCGCATGAACCTGCCGGGGACGACCGGCGGTAATTGGCTGTGGCGCTTTGTCGAACGCCAACTCACCGAGCGCATCTTGGACCGGCTGGGAGAACTGACGAAGTTGTATGGACGGTGAGAAACCGTAAACCCCAAATCCCAAACTCCAAATCTCAAAATTCTATACCCTCGTTGACAACCAATAACCAATAACCAATTACCAGTCGCTAACCACCAGCCGCCACTATCTTATGACTGAAAACTACTTCTGCCTCCACGCCAACTTCTACCAAGCGCCTCGTGGCAACCCGTTTGCTGACGACGAAGTGCCCGACGAGCCGGAGGCCGCGCCTTACGCGAACTTCAACGTCAAAGCCGAACAACTCTGCTACGGCCC